>Ga0187844_10002765_pt1 | contig 12134 bp, 9 predicted proteins | sample SpaLakP09_SKY_50_FD_134517 | JGI IMG/M metagenome (GOLD analysis project Ga0187844, IMG submission 134517) | Oligotrophic lake water microbial communities from Sparkling Lake, Wisconsin, USA - SP09_SKY_50 | ecosystem: Environmental > Aquatic > Freshwater > Lake | place: USA: Sparkling Lake...
ATTTCTTTGAAAGAAAACAAAAGGTTGAACAAGATACTGAAGTTACAACTAGTAACCAAGGTCCAACTTTAAAGATAGTTAAGGGGTAAGTGTAAGTCATGGAAAATAACATAGCTCAGAAATTAACCGCTCTTACCACCATTCTTGCTCTGCCATTTGCGCTAGGTGCATTTGTGCTTGCCTGGGCTCCTGCCCAACAGTTTTATCTCAGTGATCCAACCTATGATGGCTTTGTTCAGCCAAGAAGTATTTCTAAATTAGTTGAAACCACTCAAGATTCAACTGTCACTGTTTTTTGTGATTATGGCGTTGAGAAATACACTCAAGGAACAGCCTTTGCCGTGCAGCTAGAGCATAGCCAAGGTAAGGAATATAAAACTACTCTTTTAACAAATCATCACGTGATTGAAAAATGCTTAGATAATGATAAAAAGATTTATGTGTTGGCCCTAGTAGGCAAAGAGACTGAAGCTATAATCGATCGAGTTGATGTAGAAAATGATCTGGCTGTGTTAGTAACTACTTTAGAGATTGAAAATCTGTACTTCTCAAATTACAAACCAAATCCAGGTTATTGGATAGCAGCTGTTGGTAGTGCTGATGGCTATGAAGGCTCTGTTGCCTTTGGCAATGTTTTAAATATGGACAAGTATGAATTATTAATCACTGCTCCCTTATCTAACGGCAATAGTGGGGGACCGCTCATCGATAATGAGGGAAATGTGGTCGGAGTAAATACCAAAACCCCAATTGGATCTGATTACCAGTACAACCTTTCTATGTCTTTAGATGCACTCTGTTTAAAGATTATGGAGTGTGAGAATGATGTCTATTGGGAGCTGGAAGATTAATTGAGTCTACTAAGACAAAATTAATGGAAATATGAAAACTAATGATTGAATTCAAAACTAAGCTACTGACAACTAAAAGGTTTAAAGATAGCCTTAATCGTTACAATGGTTTAGACCTTATTGTAATAAATAGAGTCGTTGAATTGCTTCGTAAAGCAGAGGCCGATTCAAATTTATGGCACTTTAATGAAGAAAAACTCAAGGACGAATCTTTTGGTGAAATTAAGGCATTTAAAACTGCTGTCACAAGTGGTGATAGATTAATTTATGTTGTAGAAAAGCAAACATTGATATTAGTAGATGTTGGCACGCATGATGTTATGGATCAATATGCCAAAACGTCTAAGAAAACTAAACTCGAAGACTTGAAGTCAGCAACCGAGCCAGAAATTTGGTTTAAAAAAATAATCCAGAAGGTTATGCTTCAAAAAAGTGGGATAATTAAAAATTTAGATAATCGAACTCCCCAACAAGTTGATGTTAGCTCAATTCTTAAGGAGGAGAAAAATGGTGAAGAATTCAGGTTTAAATATTTAGAAGAGCTAGATGACAAATGGGTACATTTCTTAGACGAGGAACAATCAAAAATATCAAACGAAATATTTGATCTAGTTTCCCAGCCAAGTGAGAGTATGAGTATAAATTTTATATTGGGGGGCCCTGGAACTGGTAAAACGGTAGTGCTATTAAATTTAGCTAATAAACTTGAAAAGTCTGGGAGATCAATTTCATTTCAATTATCTAAGCCAGTATTTAAATATTTAAATACTGGACCTACAAAAATTCCAGGTGTGAATTTTGGCCCAGGCCCAGGCGTAGTAGTGCTAATAGATGACCCAATTGATTCTGACCACCTTTCAGATTTAATTCGTAAAGCACGATCTGCCAAGGCAAATAGTATTGTCATCGCGCTAGACCCATTGCAATGGCACGAAAAGTCGATGCCGGAGAACTTTGAAAAAATTTTTACAAATTACAATGCCAAAATTTATCCGCTCATAAATTGCTACAGACAATCAAAAGGTGTTGCAGAAAAATCAATGGAAATAACTCGAAAATTATTTGCAAGTAATTCTCGCTTCATTCTCGAGGAAAAACAACAAGTTGAAAGAGACAATCTTGCACCCTTTATAAACCTTTCTCTTGGAATGCAATTCGTAGATAATTCCGGGAGATATAAAATTTATACAAAAGAAATTGAGAATTCTGTTGAATATGAGATCAATAGATTTCGTGAACGAGATTTCATCTGGGTACATACAAATCCAATTGTTTTTGTATATGAAGAAAATTTCTCAGATAAGACAAAGAAATTAATACAATCAAAGGCGCGTGGTATTAATAGGCTAGATATAAATTTGAGTAAGTACCAAGATATAAGAGGGGTTGAGTTCCAAGAGCTATTTTTATTTGCCTCAAAAAATTATTGGGATTCTGTAACTTCTGGTAAAAAAGGTTTAGGAAGTGCGGAATGGGAAAAGATAACTTGCCTGCACACAATTTTGAGCCGACCAAAAGACGGCTTATGTATATTTATAGAGTCAATTGTGTGATTGATGATTTTAATGAATAATCTCCAAATGAAATCCGAGTCATTAACACAGCAAGAATTAATTCTTTATGATCGTATAAGGAGAGATATAAATAGTGGGTTTACCTTGGAAGAAGCAGTTGATAATTTAGTAGTTCTATATCAACCTCTGCCAGATTCTCAGAAAATCTCAATTGAAAAAGTAAGAAATGTTGTTATGCGAGAACAAAATGAAACAATGAAATTTTTAATTAATGATGAATCTGGAATTACAAAAAGAAAATTAAAGGAACCCTGGTGGTTAAGGAGTGATCAAAATAAGTTATGGCAATCAACAAAAGAAATTTTACTTACAAAAACAAGAATGCAAGAATCTGATATTGAAGAATTAGACAGAGTTACTGATGTAATCTTAAATGAAGGATTATCACAACCACGGAAAAAGTTATTCACTCCAAAAAAAGGCTTAGTTTTAGGCTATGTTCAATCTGGAAAGACAACCAATATTATTTCTGTTATAGCAAAAGCAGTAGATGCTGGATACAGATTTATAGTTGTTTTGACTGGCATCAATGATAATTTAAGGCGTCAAACACAAGAAAGATTAGACGAGCAGTTGTTGTACGAATCACACAGATGGCATAAATTAACTAATATTGATTCTGATTTTGATAAAGGGCAAGATAATGCCTCAGCTATTCTTTCAATGCCCTTCAAAGATAAGCCAGTTGCAATCGCTGTAATGAAAAAGAACACTATCCTACTTGATTATTTGTTTAATTGGCTTAATGAGGGTTTAACTCAAGATGTAAGAGATCAAATACCAATGCTCGTTATAGACGATGAATGCGATTTAGCGACTCCGAACACAAGGAAAAATGGCCAAACAAGAACTAATGAGTTAATTGAGAAAATTACTAATCCTAAATTTATGCCTAAGAGTATCTACTTAGGATATACGGCTACCCCATTTGCAAATATGTTTATGGATTCAAGAACAGAAAAGAGTCTTTATCCACACGATTTAATTTACCCAATTAAGCCAGGCAAGGGATATTTTGGTGCCGAGCAATTGTTTGGTAGAGACAAATTGGACAGTGAAGAAAATGATGACTTTGAACCAGAAATTGGGGTGTTAAGAGATATACCAGCTGTTGAGGCAGCAAATATGTTAAGCAAGTCTTGGAAATATATTGAACCCTGGGAAAAACAAAACGACGAAGATAAGGATTATGAAGAGTTGTTTATAGCAATTCTGTGGTTTGTTTTAGCGACTGCATGTCGCGAAATTAGAGAAGGAAAACGAGAATATAGTTCGATGCTAATTCACACCGCAGTACTTCAAAATTCACATTTTTGGTTGAGAGACGAGCTTATTCCATTCCTAAATTCATTGCAAAATGAAGAAAACTATAATAATAATTACAAGCCAATTCTAGAAGAAATTTGGAATTTTGAGGCTAATTCTGAAAAGAATTTTTGGATGCATGAAAAACCTTCATGGAGTCAAATTAGTGAATTATGTTTTCCGATAATTAGTGCGATAGAAATTAAAGTTGATAACTTTCGTTCTGATGACCGGATTTCATATCCAACAGAGAATGTTCCTTATCCTAGAAAGCCACAGATTGTTTTAGGTGGAAATACTTTAAGTCGAGGTCTTACTTTAGAAGGTTTAGTAGTGAGCTACTTCTTGCGAAGTGCAAAACAATTTGACTCTTTGCTGCAGATGGGACGTTGGTTTGGATATAGGGAAGGTTATGAGGATTTAATTAGAATTTGGATGCCAAACCATCCCGATGATTTACACTCTTACTACCGGTCACTGGCACTAGTTGAAGCTGAAATTAGAGAAACAATTGAAACAGCTCGACTAGATGGATTAACTCCTGGGGAGCTCCCAGTTAGGATTAGGAATATTCCAGGATTAAGAATTACAAGAGCTGGAGCAATGCGAAATGTGATTGATGACAAAGTTTCTTATCAAGGAAGAAGAACTGAAACTCACGCATTTCATGTTGATCAGGAAATTTTGAAGCAGAATTTAGAATTAGGAATAAATTTTGCGAAAGAATTAAGTTCAGACTATGAAAATAGTTTAGGTTTGCAGGGCTATCCAGTCTTTATGGGAGTGCCTTCCAGAAAAGTATTAGAGTTTATATCAAACTATAAACAAGCAGAATCAAAATTGAATGTGAGTATCTCTGCAATACCTAAGTATATTGAGCGCGCTAATGATGAGTTTGGAGAAATATTAAATTGGAATGTATTCATAATGTCTCCGAAGAAAAGTTACCATGAGGATTTTTCTAAAATAATTATAAAGGATAGTCTGCACATAAATACAACAAATCGATCTCAGAACCTTACTGAAGAAAATATTTACTATATTAAAACTTTAACTTCAAAAAGGGATATTTTATCTGATGTATCTGAAAACCAATTGAGTACAGCTGATAAAGATAATTTAAAAAATATAAAAGAAGATTCGAAATATTTTAATCTACGAAGAAAAATATTTGGAGGACAATCTTTACAAACGCCTGGTCTACTTGGCTTGTATTTTATAGATAAAAAATCAAGACCAAAAGATTGGAATGCTGCGAGTGAAATTCAAAACAAGTTTGGCCAAGAATCGGGCAAAAGACCTTTAGTTGCTCCAGAACATTTATTAGGAATAGGAGTATTTCTGCCTAAAACTGAAAACAAAGGATTATTGGTCGATTACTCAGTATTAAATCCACAGTTCCTTCGGTGGAAAGAAGATAGCCTAGAGGACGAAGATAGCTTGTTTGATGAAAATGATAATAATGAAATCTAAAAATCAAATGAATAATCCAGATGTATTTGGAACTAACACACTAGTTGACTTTTTAGGTGAATCAATATTTGAGCTTAAAAATCAAGGTCATAATTCTGGATACATCGTTAAAATAGATGAATCACATGAATATGGTTCAGAGATGATTGGTAACATTAAAATCTCAGTTATCGACGGAAAAATGTTAATTATAAGAAATGAAAATGGATCAGAACTTGTTGGCAAGTTCCTTTCAATTCAGCCAACCGATAATGTTGATTATGAAATATTTTTTAGTTTTATTAGGTCTTTTTTGGAACAGTTTGAGAATTGTGAAAGTATTAAAGAGATTCATGAATTAATCCTTAATAGATACGAGATTTGGAAGGCATTTTTTGGTGGACTAGGAAGGAGCAAACCTTCAATTGAAAAATGCATAGGGCTACTTGGCGAACTAATATTTTTAGCAGAAGTGACAAATATTGATGTGAATAAAGCTTTGAATTCGTGGACTGGTCCATTTAGAACACACCATGATTTTCAGTTTAATAATTGTTCATTTGAAATCAAATCTAGTCTGAATTTAGCTAGCTCACAGATACAAGTGAATGGAATTAATCAACTTGATCCACCTTCAAACAATCAGTTATTTTTATTGATTTTGAAACTTATTCCAGATGAGGATGGGAATTCAATAGCAAGCCTGATCGAAAAGTTATTGTCGGTTGGATTGGACAAGAAACTATTTTTTGAAAAACTCTCAAGGCTTAACATAAATGAGGAGAATTATGGTTCGTTCTCGGATTTGCGAGTTAGTTTAAATTCTTTAAGGCGATATAAAATTGATTCAAAATTTCCAGTTTTAAACTTAGCCGCAACTCCAAACGAACATATTGATCGTTTCTCAAATATAAATTATACTCTTGATTTATCTGGCATCAATTTTGAAAGAGACTTTGGAATTACTGATTTGGAAATGATTAATTGAATATTTATGTAGCACCTGAAGCCTTTCCGGAGACTGGCGGAGCAGAAGCTGACACCATGAAGGAGGCTGTAAGTTCTGGTGATACTCATGAGGTTGAGCTATTGTTTAGAGAATTAATTCAAAATAGTAATGATGCAAGAATTGATGCTGATTCACAAATTGAAGTTGACATTAAAATTTCTAAATGGGTTAAGGGTCAGTTTAATGCCATTACAAATTCATTAAGTAAAATAGAAAATTCTCGTATGCTATCTAGCTTGCGTAGAGAAGTTTCAAAACAACCAGATATTTATGCCCTCTATTTCACAGATAAAAATACTAAGGGACTGAACGGCCCTACTTCAGCAAGAATTCAATCGAAGGATAGAAATTTCGTAAATTTCTTTTATAAAACTGGCAAATCTAGCGAAGCAGATCAAGAAGGCGGGGGTAGTAAAGGACACGGGAGAGGTGTTTTATTTCTACATTCACAGTTTGGTACAACTCTAACTTTTACTCGGTTTCTAGTTGAAGGTAAAGCTCGAACTAGATTTTATGGAATGACAATAGATCAAGATTTCAATAGAAACGGACAGAATTATACAGGCCGGTGGTTTTGGGGTAAAAAAAATGTTTTAAATCCAGACTTACCAGTTCCTTTTGAGAATGAAGAAGCAGATTTTATTGCTAAGCAATTTGATATGTTTAATTTGCTTGGTAATAGTACTGGAACGGTATTGTGTGTAATAAGTCCATTTCATATTTCAGATTCGGAATCATGCGAAGATTACCTAAAGAGCATAAACTTTTTTGCCCAAAAATACATTTGGCCCCATTTAATTCGAAATAATGACGGTAGTCAATCGATTAAATTGTCATTAACAAATTTAAAGAATGAAAAGGACTTTCCAAACGTTGAGACTCCAGATTCACCTGTTAATAAGTATGTCGAAATTTACAAATCGTATCTTAAAAATAATCCACAAGGAAATTTAATTCCTATTTTATCTTCAAATAATTCAGAGATTGCGCTTCGTAATAATGTTTATAATATTCGTACTAATGAGAAACTGGGAGTATTTAATTGGGTTAAGAGATTGAAACTAGATAAGTCTATAGTTATTGACACAAGCAAGAGTGAATATGAAGAGGGTGCATCTGGAATTGAAAACACCGACACAGATATTACTGGAATTGCATTTTTTCGTAGCCCCAAATTAGTTGTTACATATTATGAGACGCAATTTAAAAGTATAGATAGCGAAATAATTGGGTTTTTTGAATCTTCAAAAAGGGGAAACCCATTTTTCTCTGCTTCAGAAGATGTAACTCATGATAAATGGTCTAAAAAGAAACTTCAAAAGATTTTAGGTCCGAGAAGGCCAAATCCAGTTTCAAAGCTAGAATCGATGATTGATGAAGAAATTCGCTCTGCAATAATCAACGAAGGTAGCACAGATAACAGTTCAATTAATCTAAAACTTGGAGATAATTTCGGAAAGGTATTGAGCTTTTTTGGGGCAGGCACGCACAGAAATAAATCAAATGTGAAAAAATCAAAAAGCACATCAGCTACTAATGTTCCAAGAAGGAACAACAAAAACAATGAATTTCCAATATCAATTGAAATATTTGCAGATCCTATATATCTAGGTGAAGAAAACGGTTTCACTAAAGCAGCCTGGACTGCGTCAATTACAAGAAACACAGACATACCATTTGGTAGAGCTATGAAAATAACTCCAGTAATTCAAATCCAATTAGATGGATATTTCGAGAATATTTTGCCAGATGCTGGATTAGATGCACCGATTATTGAAAGTTTCGATCTAGGCTCTGAATACAACTCATACGATTTTGATAAAATTATTTCAGGCGAATTGAAACCAATTTTAGAATCTATTACTTCTAATGAACAGATTTTTGAATTTGATAATACTATGATCTCCGATAGCAGGCTTATGAGCGTCAGGGTATTAACACCTAAGAATTTCAATTATACATTAGATCTGAAGTTAGCTTATGTTGAATAAGCAGGTTGTATTCCGGCCATACAATTTATCTTCGCCAGAAAATATGATTACTAGTTTTACGATTGCGAATGTACAATTTATTGACGATGATTTTGAAAAGGATATAGATTTTTGGCGTCCAGGTATCTCATTAAACTGGAACGCACGTGTTGAATTAGATAGTTCCGAGATAATTCAACAATGCAGTCTCTTAAAAAGCGATAAATGCAAAATACTAATATCCATAATTTCTCGAGGAACTGGTAGAACCTTTGGGATAATAAAGGACATAGATATTTTTAGTAATGAAAAAATATTTAAATTGGATGGAAAGATTCCCGATGAAGAAGTATCTGAGAATTTACAAATTAAAATACAAATTGTTGTTGATCCAGATCTAACAATTGAAAGACCACATGGGTCACCTATTACTCAAAATACGATTATTTTGACCAAAGAATATTTATTAGTTCTCGAAAAATCTTCTGCTTATATGAATGTAATTGATGAAGACTTGGGAGAAGCATTATGGAAGTTTCAGTTTGCTTTACCCTCAGATCCTTCTAGCTGGCAGTTGCTTGAGTGGAATAATGTTGTACAGATTACGACAAATTCCAATATTCAAGAGGTTATTAGCTCTAGCATTGAATTGCAAAGTGCATTGTTCTCAGAGTTAATTATTAACCTATTAGATTACATTATTAGCATAGACGCTGGATTGGAAACTATTGTGAACACATTTGAAAGCGGAACCTTCATATCTGAAGTAAGAAGATTTAGCGCTAGTTTACTACAGCTAGACGAGGATAGAGTTGATTTAATTCTTAGAGATTGGCAAACTTTAAAATTGGAAGCAATATTAACTGCGCAATCTATTGTTCATAGTGGATTAACAAAAGTGGTTAGTCATGAATAATTGTGTTAATTTCAGATTATTAAGTGATTATTCAAATAAAGTTTCAACATTAGATGAGTTAATTACAGTTGTATCAGAGGGCAATTATAATGATGAATTTGTTAGGATGAAATTGAATGATCGAGATTATGAAGATTTTATTTGTGGCGTATCCAATCGAGCAGTTATATCAAACCACAATTTGTTGGAAATTAGGCATAAGCTAAAAAACTTTATCCAAGGCAAGGATCCAACCACAAAAAATAGACAAGAGTTTGATCAGTATGTTTTTGTTAATTCTTTAGAGCTATTTCCCATGAGTGTTTATCAAGCATGCGATAAAAAGGTATGGAATTATTTAACATGGTACGTGCTGCTAGACATTGTTGCATGGAGGTGGGAAATTTCAGACGTTGGGACAATTAGTGATCGATATGTTTACAACAAAGCTCGACATGCATTCGCCAGACTTTGGCATCGGAGGGAAACTTCTCTAAAAAGTAAGTATGGCAAGGATTTCATTTTTACTGAGAGAGAATGGGACATAGTTTATGAGCGTCAAAGTTTATGTAAAAATCCAAATGTTGTTAACGCGATTATGAATGTTATGCTTAAGTACAAAAGCGAACCAGCTAAAAATATTGTCAGCGTTAATATTGAAAGAGCTTGGATGAAACAGAATATTCGATTGCTTTCGCAAAGTACTTTTGAAGCTTATTCAGAAGATCAACTTAATGAAATATTTTCTGATAATTTAAGGCGAATTTTGTCTACTTATTAAATCTAATTTGTAAATTAAGTTTAATAAAAAATTTGCCATTGGTTTCATAAATTTCACCGTATTTATGTCGGCTGGTACTTGGTCTCTCAAAGTAAACATTCTTAAACAGGTGTACCTCGAAACTCTTTCTATTGTATAAGTAATAAAAGATTACTTCACCATCCATTTTCACAACAAGAATTCCGCTAAACCTCGTGGTATCGCCATCCCATAAATTAGTTGGTCGTAGTCCCATTGCGATCGCACCAAGAAATTCTTTAAGTTTAAATACTGGTTGTCGAGAAGTTGGATTATTCTGTGGAAAAACTTTTTCCACTACCTCCTCAAATGAGTCATTTCCAGTGAGATAAGAATGTAATAGCACCTCAGCCAAGTACTCGGGAAATTTCATATCAAGTAGTGTTAGATTGTTATAAAACTGAGTACTGGCTAGTGACCTATATTCCAAGTGGTAGCCCAAATTATATAAATTATTGATATTTTGCTTGTGCTTACCATGCTCAAATTTTGGGAATGGGTTTTTTGTATTTTGATCATTTGATACAACTTCATATATAAAATTTGTAGCACCTGAGGCATTTAGTAGCGTAGATCTACCTCCTAGCTGTGATTTGATGTTAAACCCAACCTTAGGAGTCGGTACTTTTGATTCTTGGTCCTCTAGTACGAGTTCTAAATCGTTTTCAAACTGACTTGAACCAGCACTTACCTTATTTTTAGAAATTAACTTCATTAGCTCATTGCCAGAATATAATTCAAAAGTTCGTCTATGCTTTCCATTTGTTAATTCGTTAAACATTAAATTTAGAGAATCTTTGATGGCACTACGACTTACCTTCGCAATTTGATTTTCACCAATAATTATTTCTACATCGACTTTGTTAATTATATAATTTAAATATTTGGATTCTTCCTTATCCAAAAGATGGACTTGGAGTACCTTGTGGAATATTTCAGGTATTACGGCTTGATGCTCATCTGCCGCATAGGCCCCTCCATAAGCAAGCAAATAAGCAAGCGCGTAAAGTTCACTCCATTCGCCAATGTTTCCTCTATGCGCTTCGCTTTGCACCATTACGTTTTCCAAGTGCTTCAACAATTACAGACGCATAATCTTGAATTGCGGTAACGGCAACACTATTTCCTAGTTGTTTTAGTGCTTCAGAATCAGAAACAGGAAATTTAAAGGATGCAGGAAAGCCTTGCATTTTTTTGCCTTCGCTAGGCGTTAACCTTCTAACTTCACCATCAACTATGTAACCATCCCAATTTCGTCGGTCATCAATTGGTGAATGCTTGCCTCCAACCCTTAATGTATAGCCAATCTCACGATCGACTTCACCTTTCATAACATCTGACATTGTAAATTTAAGTTTTCGTGTTTTTGGGAATTCAAATTCTGTTTCAAGATCTTTGAAGCCCACCATAAAAAGTCTTGGACGGTGCTGAGGTAATCCATGATCAGAAGCTTTTACGATCGCATGATGGAATGAATATCCAAGCTGATGAGTGAGAGTTTTCTTTATAGTTTCAAAAGTTCGACCTTCATCATGACTATATAGCCCTCTGACGTTTTCCAAAAAGAATGCTTTTGGTTGCTTTATTCTAATAATTTCTGCGATATCAAAGAATAGAGTTCCACGAATATCGGCAAAGCCCTTCTTGAACCCAGCCTGACTGAAAGGTTGGCAAGGAAATCCTGCACACAAAATGTCGAAGTCTGGAATATTTTTTTTATCTACAGCAGTTATATCACCAGCGAAATTTCCATTTTTAAAAAGTTTAGGAGAGATTTTGGCAAAATTTGTTTCGTATGTGAGACGGGCGGCTTCATCCCATTCAGATGCAAAAACGCATTCAGCTCCTACATTGTGAAGTGCAAGGTGGAAACCACCGATGCCTGCAAATAGGTCTATAAAAGTAAGTTTTGCCAACTATTTCTCCTAAGATCAGGCCTAACACTAACTAGCCCGACTGACATTTCGCCGCATATCCGGACTGGTGGTGAAAATCAGGGTTTGAATGGATTGATATTGAGTCTGTCACCAATATTTGGGGGCTGAATCCAGTAGCGTTTTTCAACGACTACTTGAAGTTCTTTGGTCCACTTACGATCTGTGTACTAATTGATTGACTAGGTCTTAAGGACCTAAATTATCTCTAACTCCGCTTTTTGCCCCACCCTATCCACCACCAACACACTCCCATTAGGGATATCTTCCCATCCATCCTGATTCCAGCCGGATGAGGCGACTACTACTTGGCCATTCTGTGTGGTGTATTTAAGGTGGTAGTAA
>Ga0187844_10002766_pt1 | contig 12124 bp, 17 predicted proteins | sample SpaLakP09_SKY_50_FD_134517 | JGI IMG/M metagenome (GOLD analysis project Ga0187844, IMG submission 134517) | Oligotrophic lake water microbial communities from Sparkling Lake, Wisconsin, USA - SP09_SKY_50 | ecosystem: Environmental > Aquatic > Freshwater > Lake | place: USA: Sparkling Lake...
GTTATGTTTTCCGTAGCGGAAATAACTTCATTACCCCAAAGGGGATCTATACCAAGAGTGGGAATATCTTTGCGGGACCTGACGGCATCACCACCCAGTCCGGCACTCTGTTTTTTGGAAACAACCCAACAACGATTCAGGCAGGTGGCGCCTACTTTAGCGAGGGAGAATCTGGCTACATCGTCAGCCCCAACTGCCGCAACACCTCCACCTGGCGCACCCGATGAGTCTCGGCGCCACTCTCATCTTCGGTACGTACAAACTTTTTACCTACATCGTTGGCATCTTCTTGGGTATCGCTCTCGTCATCTGGTTCAAATCGAGGCTGTAGCTTCTTTATGACACACACACCCCTTGCCCCTTCTCCGCACCTATGGCAAATCAACCACTGCATCACGAGTTCGGTTCCGCCTCAAAAACGGGACCGACGCCAACCGGAGGAGGGACTCACGGTGGCTTGGAGGAGACCAAACGTTTTCTTCGATGTGCGAGGTCAAAACACCTCGAACAGAAATCCCCCTCATGGTGCGTCAGCCCTCCGTAGCTCCTCCGCTCAGCGGATTGGGAGCGAAGGAGGGTAAGGAGATCTAAAAACCATGAGCAACAATACCCAATCCACCACCACCGCGCCCACTTCAAACCCAGGATTCACTCCCAAGCGTTTTAAGGGGATTGATTACACCCAGCGCCCTCAATCGTACTGGGACGACTCCTCGGTCCTTCACGCCACCCTTCGTAACGTTAAAGGTGAAAACCGTCGCCGCCTCATTCGTGACTTCCACTCCCTCAACCAGCTCGATCAGGTCGAACCAGGCCTATCGAAAGACACCCTCACCACGCCCGAACGCCAATCCTTGGGTCGGATCCACCCCAGCTTTCTTGGAGGTGAATATCTGCCCGACTACCAGGCCGCTGAAACTGAAATCGCCCGCATCGTACTCGACTCCACCCTGCGCGACGTCATCAGCCTTCGTGCCCGGCGAACCAAGACGGGACTCCTGCGCTACTCCATAGTCGACGAGTACGAGGGTATCTTCCTGTTTCCCAAGATCCCGTCCCGTGATCCCCTCACCTTGGGCCAGATTGTCGATTGGATCGACCAGACCCGGGTTGAGGATAGCCCCGATGATGGTTACGGGCTTGGCCTAACCTATACCGAGAGCAACCACAAAGAGGGCGAACTGGCCGATCGCCTGGAGTATTTCACCACGGTGGAGTCCGAACTCTATCCCCAACTCACGGAGCATTACCGAAAGGTCTCCTCCGAATGGGTATTCCAGAAGTTCCTCGACCATGAGGATGGCAAGACAAGGGCCAGGCTGATCACAAGCCTGATTGAAGAAGGAAAAGCCACCGACGAGGCGGATGCCACTGCCATTCTAAAAGAACACGGCTTCTAAAAGGACTAACTAACTGAAGAAACCCGAACAAAAGGAGAAAATATATGACTGACTCAGAAGCAAGATGGACCCTAGCCAAGTTGGCATTCATCATCATCGCCAGCTGGTTTGCCATCAGCGGCGGATGTGCAAAGGGCAGAGCGGATGAAGCGATATGGAATGCAGACGGCTCCTATGCAGGCCATACCACCGACAATGGGAGTTACGATTCAGTCTGGGGAGTGAACGGGGCCTACAAAGGCCATATCGACAAAGACTGGGTCAACCCCTACGTACCCAAGATAGATCGTTGGAGAGAATGAATTGGGTTCCTCATCATCAATCAAGGCCGCGTCTTTATTGGAGATGCCGAAGAGAACGGCTACTTCAACGCCTACGGCCTCAACAGATCGGTCTGGGGTAGCCAAACCGGTGCCGGCCAAGTCATCCTCCTTCAAAATCCTGATATTAATATCGAGTAGTCGAAACGTTTTTGATTTTCGCCAAGGACCGTTTTTGTCCTATGCGGTCCTTTAGGGTAGCGAGATGAGAGCAGTAGAAAGATCATTCGAGCGTAGCCAAGAGTTCCTGATAGCTGATAAATTGACCTCTCGATTTGTGCCGTATTTGGACTATTTTTGCCGAAACCCCGTGAAATTACATTATTGGAAATCAATCAACCTTGCGGTCACAGATATGGACCTTCCTCCATCCCTTTTGGCGCCTTTCAAGCGCGAACTCGGCGACGACGTACACAGCCTCAAATACGTCATCCTTCAGCTGAACCAAAACGGCAAAAAAGCGGAGGATACCGTAGAGCTAGATGAAACACTGGAAATGATCAACCTAGCGAAGAGGTACAACCTTAACTCGATCGAGTTTAACGCAATTTGCAGGAGTTTCGTTGCCCCGAACGGCAGCCCGACACAGTTGGCACCTAAGAACTCGAAACCCAGCCTTAAGCAAATACCACCTCCTCAGGCTACTCAGCTACCTCAACCACGTCCTGGCCTTGTTCTGTACCGTAGGGACAGTCGGCGCAAGGGCTCCTGCTCCGTGCTTAACACAAACGGAACTACCGTTACCGTGAAGTGGCACCACAATGGCAAGATTACAAGAGTCAGTATTCATAATTTGCGAAGCCCACGCTTATATTCAACCACCAAGATATTTTAAAATGCCTCTCATTGCGGAAAAGCAAAAGAAAATGACCAACTCTAAAGCCGATAAGACAAACCCGAAGACCAAACGAAAGGTATTTACCGTAGCTAGCCTCTATGCCGGCATTGGCGGAATATGCCGTGCATTTCAGAACGCGGGCGCCCAAATAGTTTGGGCCAATGAGTTCGATAAATACGCTCAAATCACTTATCGCTTGAATTTTACTCACCGACTTTTAACTGGCGATATCTCCGAATACGAAAACAGATTAGATTATTTGCTTTCCTGTGAGGCTAAACCAGAGGAGCGGCTTGAGATTCCTGATATTTTAACTTCAGGTTTTCCGTGCCAAGCCTTTTCAATTGCCGGTCGAAGACTTGGCTTCGAGGATCTTCGCGGGCTCCACTTTTTTAAAACACTGACTTTCTTAAGAAAGTTGAAGCCTCAGGCCTTCTTATTTGAAAACGTAAAAAACCTTAATGGACACAACAAAGGCGACACAATCGCAAGGATTAAGGAGGCAATTCATCAGGAGGGGTACTCGTATGTAGTAAAAACTCTCAACACCATGGATTATGCCAACATTCCACAGAATCGTGAGCGCGTATTCATCATTGGATTTAAGGATGAAGCATATTTCAATAATCCTGAGCAGTGCAAGATGGCCTTATCAAAGCAGGCAAAAAGAACAGAGGCTTTTATCAGGAGTTTTCCCAGCCCAATTCAGCTAAAGAGATCAGTAAGGGAGCTGCTGGAAAATAATGTGGATACCAGCTACTACTATGAAAAGTTCAGATGCCATGCTGTCTTAAAGAAGTTTGTGACCAAAATGGATACAGTTTATCAATGGCGGAGAGTCTATGCCCGCGAAAATAAAAGCAACGTCTGTCCGACATTGACGGCAAATATGGGAATTGGAGGTCATAATGTTCCCCTTGTTTTAGACCAGCGAGGTATAAGAAAACTTACTCCAAGAGAGTGCGCCCGTTTTCAGGGTTTTAGAGATAATGAACTTATCTTCCCAAAAGACTTGGCACAGAGCCATCTTTACAAGCAGGTCGGAAACTCTGTGACTGTCCCAATTGTTGGTCGCCTCGCGGAATGCATCCTGAAGGCAATAGCGTAAGATGTTTTTATACAAGCAACCAGAAAAGCAACGGGAAAGATATTTCGACCTTTTGAGGAAGGTAGGTGCTCTTTCAGGTTTATGCACCGAGAGTAACGTGGATAGCCAAACTCCGTATCTTTACTATCGGACGCATGAGATTATTTTCTCAAATTCGTTTTCAGTTAAGAGCAGGACCAGGGAGGATATCTCTATTGATGCCCAGCAAGATTCCCTCGGAATAGGTCTTAAGACTTTTAATTACAAAGGCAAGGCACAGATGGAGAAGATTGCTGAGTTTAATAAGGATTTTTCATCGTACAAAGAAGCTGAAACAGCTGATAAAGCTCATATTATTTCAGAACTTTACAATAGGCGGATTAATGACGCCTCGAACCTGTACAATTTAGAAGCATTTTCTTTTTCATGTGTTGCCAAGGCCCCTGGCAAGATGCTTGTTTTTGACACAGAAATGGAGCTGATTAACCTCGATAAGCTTAGGCTTAATTCCACATCAAACCCCACGAACAGCATTTCTTTTAGCGATGGTATCCATGACTACACATTTCTGTCCTCAAAAAGCACGTTAAAGAGAAGGTTTGTTCTACCAAGCAAAGGCAAGGTTTTCGCTTTAGAAGTTGATATTCTTCGCGATCCATTATCATTTCTTAAGGAGGTTGATTTCAAGCGCCTCGTTACCAAAAAAGAGTCTTCTTTTGTACTTCTTCCTTTATCTAGCCACGAAAGAAGTGGGCTAAATCAATGGAATGCAGGCGGCAGAAAACGCAGCCCCGATGAGATTTACATTCCGATACCGAAATGGATTCACAAGTGTTTTCCAACTTTCTTTCCAAGTAGAGATGTCGAGTTTTCTTTAAATCTGCCAAATACAAAAGCCCCTTCCGCAAAGATTTGCCAGGACGGTGGCAAAGCTCTTATGAGCAACCCCAACAAGGCTTTAGGAGTCTGGTTGCTTCGAGATGTTTTGAAGCTTCCAGAGGGACAAGTCTTAACGGACGGATACCTTCAAGAAATAGGGATTGATTCAATCAAGATTACTAAGGTGAATTCCCACGTTTTTGATGTTGATTACATGCCATACGGATCTTATGAAGGGTTTTCTGAGTCAACGCAGGCCAGTGATGCCTAGAAACAAACGCATGCAGCATAAAACCTATCTTTACTAGCTAGTGCCGAGGAACAGCTAGACCTTAGTTTTAAAAGTATCTGTGTTAAGAATGAAAGCAGGCTCAAAAGGCTTCGTATTTTCGGAATACCATTCTGTTTGTGAATCAAGGAGGCTTTCGAGCGTTTGATCATTCTTTCGTAGGATTTCTTTTATCTCTTCAGCAAGCCTCATACCGTTAATCAACACTAGTGGATATTTATCGTATAAGACTTCTCTTTGACATTTCTCAGAGATGAGGCCGGTTGTAACGAAGGCACCAATCCAACCTCGCTGCAGACGGGCCACGACTCTTGCAATATCCTTTGCGGAAACCGAGGAGGAGGTCTTAATGCACTTGGCCTGACCAAGGATAATGAGTGATGTTTTACCAAATCCTTTGCCTAGTTCCATTTTGCTCACAAAGTCAACACCTCCATCTGAACTCTGTTTTGTAATCCAGCCCCGAGTAATTTTAGCTGTCCCAAATGAGTGGGCACAAACAAGGGATGCAAGGGCTTCAAAATGATGTTTTTTATTTCTATAATATTTATATATCGTTTCGAGGATTTTCTTTTGATCCTTGTTAAGCACCTTCTGTTCGGCTGTTTTTGTAAGCTTATTCTTAAGAACGTCATTCTGAATTTCGTTAATGCAGCCAACGCCCTTCTTAACCCATATCTTCCAGGCATGAGGCGCCTTTTCATTGCTTTGCTTGCTTGATATAGCACTGTTTCTCCGATCGTTAATCCAGTCCCAACAAAGAAGGCCTTCTTCCTTATCAAGAGAAAACAATACAATTTCGTAAACCAGATTCGGAAAGATATCACCGTTTGCTGGGTTTTTCTGGGTACGAATATAAATGCCTTTTGGAATACCAAAGCCCGAAAAGGACCGGTACCCTTTTCGGCTCCCATTAACCATTTCTTGTTTGAATAAGAGAATTGGAGGAGCCTCGTTCCTGCTCTTCTCTGAAAGGTAAAGAGGATATATTTCTTGGATAAGTTTATTTCCAGCAGATTCAAATGCACTAGTCAAAGAAGTCTTATTATCCCCATTGTAGATGGCATAGCCGTTTTCATTATCTATATAATCGACCCACGGCGTTAAATCGCTACCCTCTTTGAGGGGGTTAGAATGCAGAATAATCGCTGGGATTCGTACGATACCGTCTGGTCCATTTACCTGTGCATAGTTGAAGATTCCCTTGCCACCGGTGCCGACACCGGTTGCGTACTTTCCTTTTGTGAGTTGATAGAAATCTCCTAGTTCAGATGTGTTTGCATTCGTTGAAGAAGCACTGTATCTGAAAATTTGGTTAATTCTAATTTTCATGTCTGATAAGCATTTTCTTAATAAGGTTAATGCAATATTCGGGATGGTTTTTTATTTCGCTTTCACTAATTCTTACAACAGTCCAGCCGTCCTCTTTAAGTGTTTTATTTACAAGTGAATCTCGGCGCACACCAGCCAGGAGTCTTTTCTTGAAGGAGATTTTGCTAATTTTTTTAGCAAGGATCACTTTCTTATTATGAAAGATATCACCATCAATAAAGAATGCTAGTTTGCGCCGGGAGCAGAAGAAGTCAGGGTTTCCAAACACTACGTTTTTTTTTGAATTTAGTTTATCTTTAACGCTTATTTCAAGGAACTCATTGAATCGGCGCTCCAAAAGAGAGTCCATTATTTTTTAGAAGTACAAGCATCTAATAAAGATTCAATCTCGTCTTTAGTCTTCACATCAAGGAGCTCCTTTGTGCCATGCCAACCAAGGTTTTTGATTAGTTTCCGGAATCGAGTTCTCCCTGAATTATTATTTCCCGATGCAAAGTATTTTTTCTTTTTAGCGAGTATTGCGAAGACTGCCTCCATAGCTGCGGGAACTCGTCCGATAGTTCGCTCAACAAGGGTTGACGTTATGTCAAGTTTTTCCAACATTAATGATGTGTTCAGATATTGATTTTTATCTTCGTATGAAATCTCGCCATACCACCACAACCTAGATATTCCATTTCGGAAATAAGCTCGACTACTGCTGGAGAATAAGAAATGATGCGTCTTTATGTAGTCCCTAAGTTTTTCTCCATTCTTATCTTTTGCTCCATGCCATCTCATCTGCATGTAATCCCAATATCGAAAGTGAGTAAACCAAAGCCATAACGATAGGGAAGCTGCTTGTCTCCGGGTTAAGCTTTTAAGCGCAGAATGTAATAAGATAGTATTTTTTTCATCGTCTTTAGCTTTGCTTTTTTTATTTGTGAAGACTAAGTTAGGTAAATGACATGAGATGCCTGTATCCACAAAGTCTTCGGACTTGAGAAAGGGTGTTTTGCAAGTGTACAGCCTTTTTATGTCACTCGGGCTTCCTTCAAGAATTGTTTTGATCTTTTCAATTCCTTTAAATGAAACAGCGTAGATTTTCTCGTTTTGTGCCATTAAGTGCTCCTATAATTTTTAATCAAATCTCCTAAAGGGAATGCGTTATTGAGTATCTTTTGCGCAATCTCCATGCGGTCGTCAAATGCAAGATCTTGAGCAGATCCAATCGAAAATCCGTGTTCTGCCAAAGATTCCTCGAGGTTTTTACACCATGGAAAGGCATTTTGGTCCTCATTATAAATACTTAGGGCCTCTACAAGACATGGAAAAAAGAAAGTATTTACAAGTATTCCATTGAAATATTTATCCCCTCCTTTCACAATACTATCCAAGATTGGGTACGCAGATTTTGGAACTAGAATTGCAATATTCTGGCCTCCATTATTGCTAAAGTTAATTTTCATCGTTTCATCAACATTAGCTTTTATGATAAAAAGTGAACCGCCAGAACTTTTTGAATTGTCGTCTGGTAAGGAAAAGCTTTTTTGTTTAGCAAACCCTAGAATACTACCTGTGGTTATTCCAAACTTTGCGTTCTCGTATTTAACAGAGAGTCCTTCAGGAGAGTAATCCTTTTGATTAATATTTGAGATGCAAATTAAGTTTATATCAATATTGCCTCGGAGATTTCCCAGTGAAAATTCAGTTTTAAAGTCCGTAATATCCTTGTCCCAGTTCGCAATTCTTTCATATTTTCTGAAGCCCGTAAGTGGTGATTCGATATGGAGCAAGCATGTTGCTTTATTACACTTAAGCATTTCTAAAATAGTTTTATTTGTTATTGATGCAGCCCCGGAGATAATTATGGTAGATTCTGTTTTTTTAACAGGATTGAGGTTGAAAGACATAGTTGAGTCGATATCTTTACGGTTTCCAAGAACTGGTTGTGGAAAGAAATGGTTCCCGATAGTAATTTTCATTTCTTTTTATAAATGCTAGCGGCGAGACCATAGCCGCTGTCATTTTCCGTTAAAACAGTAAATTTATGTTTTGCAGTTTTTGAGATTGCTATAGGCCCAAAGAGACCACCGTTTTCTGATTTTAATAGTTTCGATTTTTCAAAGACTACTTTCGAGGGCGTAATTACATCTATGTCCCCGTCAATATCCTGCCATCCAAATATTATGTACACTTTCTTTGCAGCATTTTGCGAAACAAGTCGAACTTGGTACTCATTAGGGCGCAGCGGGTTCTTCCATGTGACTATATCAGCTTCAAGCCCAGTGTAGTCCTTCAGGAATGAAGAGGGTTGCAATTCGTCTTTTCGTTGCCGTTTATTTTTTCTTTTCTTACGCTTTTCATCATCTGGATCTGCAACAACTTCTTCCAACTTCTTTAAATCTGCCCAGGATCCAATGTTCGGAAAGATATTTGCGGTAACAGGTTTTCGCTCCGTAGTCTCGAATTCAACCGGTATTTCCTTATTATCAGGAAAGTCACTTGTCTCTGCAGCGTCTCCTTTAGCTTGGCCTTGATTTTTTTCAGGATCGTCTGTTCTAAAGAGTTTTTGGATGACTTGTAATGAAACAGATTCATTTGAACTAACATCGTAAAGTTCGGATAGCTCATTTCTTATAAATCTTTCAATCACTTTAAGTACGTCTCTTCCAATAATTTTTCGCCCATCAACTTCGATAGATCGATCAGATTCCCAGTCATTATGAGCGGGTGGCTCAAGTTTTCGCAATCTATCTTCGTGCGTAAGACTTCGGAATGTTGCTGCATATTTTAGCGGGCATTGGAAGTTCCGAAATTTTATTAACATGCCCCTTCTCAAATAAGCAACTCTGTTTGGAAAGTTTTCCCCGACAATGATTTTTAGTTCGCATTCACCGAGATATTTTAGATTCTGAATTACTGTTTTGCCACCGGTAAATGCTTTAAATGCGCAGAAGAGACCTTTGTTTTCATCTGGCAAATTATCTTTAAATATATTTTCAAAGTTTTCTTTTTTTATTGTAATGCTTTTACGCGGGCACCTTACTTCAATTTCACATAGTTTTTCATAAATTGCCGCGAAGTAGTTCGCGCAGACTTCCTCAACAATTTTTTGAAATGCTTCCTCTAATTCTGACCTTAGTCCAATAACAAAAACATCAAGTCCAGGTAAGGATCTCTTAAATATGTCAGGTATCTTAGTCGTATCACTAATTGCTTTGCCTTGGTCGATTGAGCAATAACCTTTTTCTTGTACTTTATCCTTTCCAAAGCGATGCGTACAAAGTCGTGAGATTCCCATAAAGTTTGTTGATTGAGATGTATCGCATTTTGTTGAAAAGAAAACCATCCTCAGGGCGCTATTAGCAAGAAATGCGCTTTTACCGATTCCAAATGAGCCCCCTGAACTTCCTGTTTTCTGCGAAGAACCAACCGACTGAACAAGTTTATGCCAGTTGCTACTTTCGTTTTCATCAGAGCCAGAGGCACCCTTTGTATTATAATCGCCAATCTTAAGAGCCCTGACTTTTTGCGTTCCTAAGACATTCAGGGCTTCAGTTGCTCCTTTTTTTGCCTCGTCGTCCACGGACTGATCCCTTATCCACTCAAGATGTTTCTTGTAATTATCAAGATCCGGAATATCGCTTTTATTAATTTCAATTAAATCGAATTTAATTAAAACCGGTTCTTCTGTACCATTTCCCGAAATATGACTATCAGAATGATTATCCAGCGAGTTCTGGATACTTTCCCTAACTAACCCTTTAATCTGGTCTCCTGTAAAGTGTTGTGCAGCAGGATCATTCCAACCTTCAGTTTTAGGGCTTGGTTCTGGGAAAAAATGCCAATGGGGTTTCATTTAAAGATAATTATTAGTTTTGTAGTAAACTGTTGCACTTAGCAAACATTGATTTTATGATAATTACATATTTCTTGATTGCCTGAACAACATTTCCTTCAGTGTCTTTCTCACTTCTGCTTCTTTAAAACCAACCATAAAAAATAAGATAACGCCCAACCCCACATAACCAATAGGGCCACCCAGGCCGGGTCTTCCATATCCATCCTTATCGCGCCTTTACTTTAAGCTGCCCCAACTCGGTCGGGCCTTTGCGGGCCGCGTCTGCGCCCCGACCCGTGTCGGGGCTTTGCGTCCCGCGTCTGCGCCCCGTAGTCCTGTCGGGGCTTGGCGGACTTTGCGTGAGAATGCTGGAGTCACAACCCCTACCTCGTCGACCATCTAGGCTTCAGCACCACGTTACCGGCCGTCGTTGTCGTTTGACCGCTTCCCGTATAGGTACTGCCAGCCTTTGTGATCACCTCGTCCTCATCGATAAAGGTACTGCCTGCACGGGTCACCACACCTCCATCGGGCGTTAAGTAGACACTGCCCACCTTTTGATACTGGCCGTGGGGAGTCAGCCAAACGCTACCCCTCTTCATAATCACCCCACCCTCACCCGTCGCAATCGATCCCGCCATGTTGTACTGCCCCTGCCCCCGATACACCGCAGCCACAAAAGCCCTCATCTCTGCCTTCTCATCATCATCCTCATCCGCCCACCCCGTAACCTCCAAGCCTGCCATCAGCAGTGCCACCATCACGCCAATCACCCGCACTTTATGGCATTTAGCTGGATCTCGTAACGTATTCATTTTTCATTCCTATCTTCCCATTCGGAAATAAAACCAGCGGTATTTCCAACTTCATCGATGATTGCACCGTTCCCCGTGATGTAACCGCCGTAGGAGCAGTCAGGCTTAACCAACATTCGTCCATTCAGAATTACGCCACCGTATTCACTGGATTCCGTGGTTATCATTCTGCCATTCACATAGCCGGCATAAGCCCCACCGGATGTCGTGATAATGTCCCCAGCGACCGACTTGCAGGCCATCAAGGCCAATAGGACGATTAGTTTCGGGAGGTGAGTTGTCTTCATGCCGTAATCCTTACAAATACCCTAGGACATCCGCAGGGCTACCATGAATAAGATTTATGACACATCAGAGGATCGCCATTCCCCTGAACAAGAGTCTATGGATAAGGCATGACATTAATCGAACAGCTTGAATACGATATTCCCAGGGCCGAGGAACGGCTCGGATCCGATGCCCGTATCGTTCGCCAGATGAGGCGCCAACTGGAGGGAATAAAAGCGGAAAGCAGACTCGGAGACCAACTGGTTTTCAACGTTTCGCCACCCAAAGCAGAAAGCCAGAACAAGCAGAACTTTTGTCGCATTTCAGGTGAAATCAGCCCAAGAGGAGCCTGATTCCCATGGCCAGAGAAATCAAAAATAACCCTCCTGGAATTAGGTCCTTCGTGTTTTTGACCCCAGAAGAAGCACTTCAGAAATACGGCGGTTCAATCGCTTTTGTGGGCAGGAGCTGCAAACCCCCCGAAACACCCCCGACAGACCTTCCCCCGAACCCTCGTTCCAAAAAGAAAACACCGAAGTCCGGCTAGAAAGATTACTAAGGCCCGAACGTTGCCTTACTCGACGTCGCGATCAGCCCAGCTGGAAGCTGTTCCAGAGTACCTTCCCCAGGAATCGAGTATTGTGCCGTTGTCCATAATGCGGCCAGCGTACGCTCCGTACCTATCGGTCAAATTCCCATTTCGGAAGACGCATCCCTCGTAAGCTCCTGTTTTCGATGCGCGAACACTTCCATTCAGCATTCCGGAGTACTCTCCATGCTCATCCAAGACAAGATCCCCTGCTAAACAACCACTGAACGACAGGCAGATAATAAACAAGGCTTTGTAGATTTGGTTCATATTCATAAATTACGCTCGCACATACCCTAGGACAATTTCGGGGTTACCCATTTCATTTCGACATTCTGCATAAAGCCGTCGCGTCAGCGAAAAAACCAACCACTGCGGAGCAGCATCCTTGCTTGGGCGGGGGTAGGTCTTAGGGGGCCAATATCGGAACGTCCTCCCCCTAACCCTCACTTGTCCATCCCCATGCTCGCAGCATGCTGCGAGCA
>Ga0187844_10002771_pt1 | contig 12117 bp, 10 predicted proteins | sample SpaLakP09_SKY_50_FD_134517 | JGI IMG/M metagenome (GOLD analysis project Ga0187844, IMG submission 134517) | Oligotrophic lake water microbial communities from Sparkling Lake, Wisconsin, USA - SP09_SKY_50 | ecosystem: Environmental > Aquatic > Freshwater > Lake | place: USA: Sparkling Lake...
AATCAATAAACTGTATAGTAGTTTCTCTATCAAAAGAAAAAACAGGACATGCCATAGTTTCATATTCAGTATTTACTCCTAATATTAAATCAGTGTTGTCTTTATGAAACCCACACGTAGGTGCATCAGCCCATGTTCTTACCCACCAATTAATTTTGTCATCTTGATAAAAACTCTCAGGCGAAAATGGAGCTAAAAACATTTCATCACTGTCGACAATTATAACAAAGTCGGCATCAGTGTAATTAAACCAGTTTAACTTTATATTTTGCTGCCATAAATAACCTAATCCTACTCCCGCCGCCACCGGGTAATCAAGTTTCGCTGGAAGCTGCACATAATGAACCTTTAAGGGGATAATGTCAAAAAAATTGCGTGGGATTTCATGGTCTGGCTCTGTTACGACCACAACATCTCTAAATCCAGATGCATATTTCTTAATGCTTGAGAGACATCCATCTAGCCAAACATAATCCTTATAGCAAGTTTTAATGAAAATATCTGAAACCATTTATTCTTATCTATATATAAAATCATGGAATCTTTTAACGACTTACGAAGTATAGAAATAAATAATTACACAATAATACACTATAATAAAGTTACAAAATATTTTGCACACTACAACGAGGTTCCAGATCTCGGTCCATTTCAAGCATGGGGACAGTTTGGAATGACATTAAATACTGCTGGTCCCATTGTTAAATTTATTATAGAAAATGCTCCACCAGATACAGCTATAGCTTGCTGTATGACCGATTATAATTTTCCTATCCCACCGTCCATATCAAAGTTTTTTAAAAAATGTTTACAGATTGTTCGTTATCAAGGAGTGCCTAACTCTATTGTAGTCCCAGGTGATGATATTTTTTTTGAAGATCCTACATATTATAATCCTAAGATAGACATACCATTTGAAAAAAGAAGTAATACAGTTTTTTGGAGAGGATCATGCACAAATGGCCTCCGAAAAGATGTAGTTATGGCATTGAGAAACATGGAAAATACAGACGTAAGGCTAATACATAGTCAATCCTGGGCAGATACGTATTGGAACGAACGTCCAGAACTTTTTGGTTCACGATGTAATCCAGATGAGTACACCAAACATAAAATCTGGCTATCTATAGAAGGATGGGGATGCGCATCTGACACCACAAGAGCTTTAATGAGCGGATGTGCGGTCATCTATTGTAGACTAACAGCCCCTTGGTTTGACAAATTCTTAATACATGGAGAAAATTGTATGATAGTCGACGCCAACGATAGAGATGAGTTAAAAAATATAATTACAAAGTTACTACATGATACTGAATTTACTCAAAAAATAGCAGAAAATGGCAAAAGAACTGCAGATAACATTTTTCAACCAGACTTCTACAAAAAATTCATCCTAGACCAACTGATTGAATAAGGTCTAATGTCTTTCTAATACAGTTAGACCGTTGTTATTTGTAAAACGCTCTCTTATTCTCCACTCAGGATGGCCAGCTAAAAACTCAGCAATTGCCGGCCAAAGACCCTTATTTATTTCATCTACTGGCATGCCAAACTCCTTTGACTGAGCTTCGGCATTCCAACCAGAGCGTATAGTTTCGCCTTCCCATTCATCTACCGTTGTATCGTGCATAATAATATACTTAGAAACACTTGAATTCCAACGAGCAAGCTCACGCTTTAACTGACCATAGACATGCCAAGTATCAATAAATAATAACTCACACTTAACTAGCGGACACTGCAGATCACTTTGCTCGAAAAATTGTGTTTTAATACCCTCCTTAGCACATGCAGCTTCAAAGTTACCTACTTGGTTAGATCTTGCTGGGTCAACTTGGTATAAGATTCCTCCAGACTTATTCTTTAATGCCAAAGCAAAGGCATAAGACGATACTACTGTTCTTACTCCACATTCAACAATTGTGCTACACTCGTCGGCATATCTCTTCAGAGTCGGCAAGTGTTCGTTTATATCAGACCGAGTAACACATACATTGTTGTATGCAGCTTCCATGATTATTATTAAACAAGAATTATTTATGCCAAATATTATCGTGCCCAAATTCAATTGAATTACTTGTTACATTACCAGGTGGATGATACTCAATTTGCATAGTATTTCCATTAAGAATTCCAAACTTTGTCGGCCAATATGAAGAAGAAATACTTACTGCGCTTGTTGGATCAATTGAAACAGTAATTGGTCTATCTAAAATATTTCGATAATAATAGATATCTTGTCTGGCCAAAGAGACATGATAGTATACGTCATCACACATATTTTTACATCTATATATATAACCATTTGATACTAATAACTCTCTTATTTGTGTGCGCCTAGGTTCTACCCAATTGTGTTCTACATCAATAAGTCCTATCGTATATTTTTTAAAGTCAAAGTCTTTCAGTATTTCATATTCACTTCCTTCAGTATCTAAAGAAAGATACTCTATAAAGGTGGGAGCCTCAGCTCTGTCTAATAAATCGGTCAACGAAATCGTTGTAACATCAATTGTGGTTTTATTCTTATTTACTAATTTACTATGATAATCTATGTTTTCTGTAATTCCTGATAATAAAGACCAGTCATTTGATATACTAAAAGGGACAGTTATGTCACTCTTGTTGTAAACAGCTAAATTGAAACATTTACTATTTGGCCGATTCTTAACTAACTTGGAATATATCTCTGGAATTGGCTCTACACATATTCCCTTCCATTCATAATACCTTTCTAAGAAACACGTATTTGAAAAATTTATACCATCAGATGCACCAATTTCAATAAAAAAACCATGTGTTTTTTTCTTATAGAAGTCTACAACCCGTAGGTCTTGCTGAAACTGTGACAATGACATTTGTATCTACTCTAGACAATACAATTATTTGTTAGTTTTAACACATAATTGTATTTATTAGTGTTTTTAATATACTTAGTTGGAATACGCAAGACCGCCCATGCCCGACATAACGCGGAGCACGTTGTAGTTGAGCGCATACACGCGAACCTGGGCCGTGCGGGCACCGATGACCGTGTTGAGCGAAACCGTGAGCTGGAGCGTGGCCTTGTCGATACGCGAGAAGTTGCACGTGCCTGAAGGCTGGTGCTCCTCGGGGCGGATCGCGAACGAGTAGCAGTTGATACCCGTGGAAGGCGTGCGGCAGTGGTGCTGGTAGGGCTGGACCTTGTCGAAATACGAACCCTCACGCTCCGTGAAGCGGTCCTGGCCGTTGAGCTGGAGCTTGGCAACCTCAACAGGGTTCTTGCCCTCGCAGCGAACACCGGAGTCAAGGATAACCTTGGCGAGGAGGTAGTTGACACCGCTGTCGAAGCCAGCATCCTGACCACTCGTGCCCGATGAACCAACCTCTCCTGGTAGGGCACTAGAGGTCGTATTGAAAAGAGTCGTGTCCGAACCACCGAGAACTGTTGTTGATGACGCCGTGCCATCTGGAGAACCCTGCGAGAGAAGCGACATGATGATACCTTCCGTAGAGAAGTCATCCGAGTAGTTGAAGGGCTGCTGACCGCCAACGGATGACATCCATAAGGGGTATGAGCAGTCAACGAACGAGTCACGCTGGACGACCCAGAAAAGCTCCTTAACTGGGTGGTTAAAGTTGAGCTGAATCTTGTTCGATGACGATGTGATGGACTCAGCACCCGTGAACTGCGTCTGCTCAATGAGGTATTCGTGGCTCTGCTGGGCAAAGCGGCGGCGCTCTTCCGTGTCTAGGTAGACGTAGTCAACGTAGAGAGAGGCAGCCGCAAGAGACTGCGCAGGGGGGCGGTTAGGTGTGCCAGGGGTGGTCGTCTCAGCATACGTGCAGTTCTCCCAGAGTTCAAAGTTAACGTTGATGCGAACCTCGTGGTATTGGAGGGCGGTGAGGGGAATCGCTACACCGGGATTACGGCAGAACCAAAACTGGAGGGGGACGTAGAGCGTCTTGGCAGGCGTTCCGTTACGAGGGACGCACGAGAGAGTCGTCTCGTTGGCAGAGCACGTGGCATCAAGAGGAACACCGGTCGTCTTCTTAAGAAGAACAAGGTCGTGCGTGTTACCGATGATGGAATCAAGAGCAGCCGTCGAACCAGCCTCCGTAGCGAGCTGCGTCCAGATTTGCATCCAGTCACCATACTGACGGTCAATGCGCTGTCCACCGATTTCAACCTCAACCTGATTGATAAGACGGTGACCAATGTAATTGACCCAACGGAAGCTACTTAGTGTATTAGCCACAGTGGTAACCTGAGGAAGAACCACCTGAACATACGTCTTGTACATTAGGTCAGCGTTACGATTGATAACAGCCGTAACACGCTTGTTAAAGTCGGCCTGTCCGTTGAACGTCACCTCAATAGACTCCATGGCGAAGTTCGTGTGGCGCTTGTATAGGATCTTCCAGAACGTAATCTGGGGATTACCTGAGATATAGATATCCTGAGCACCATACGACACAAGTTGCATAAGACCGCCACCCATGTTTGTTTATACCTTACAGCAAGAAAGTTTTTTAAGATGAAAATTACGGCTGACCTCGTCAACTTAAAATATTTAATTGTCCGCGTGTTATAGTGTAAATTTTACTTTATAACGTTCGTCATCTGCAAGTGAACTACGATGCTTTAAAAATTTAAAATACTTTAGAGCAAGCTTATACTGTCCTGGTTTTCTTTCTTGTATTGCCTTTAACCGAACATATAGTATCATTCCCACTTGCCATATTCGTTTATGAGGATACTTTTTAGATTTATACAACTTCTCTAATCTATGAATCGTATTTTTAACATCAGCAATTGTCGTATATTTTATTGGGATTGTATCTGTGGGATTTTTGTCAATATATACATCAAAACTTTTATTCGGATTATTCGGATTAAATAAAAATCTTTTTTTAGTCTTATTTCGCGTTATCCTTATTTTACGTGTTTTCATTTTACATAATATTACACAAATAAATGGTCATCTTAATGAGAAACTTTTTTGTAATATCATTCAAACAACCGCTGACCTCAATTTAATTTCTATGAAGAACATTAAAACATGTCACTCCAACGCATCAATTTAAAAACAGATTATCCCAATGCAAATGGGTATGGAATACTTGGAGGTTCCGCAAGTGAAATTACTACAGCGGTTGGAATAACTAAAGTAACTGTTTCTAACGGATACTGGGCAAGCGATGCTTCTAGTCCTGTCTTGACTGGAAGAGGATTTCCTACTGGAGATGCAACAAATATAAGCCTCCGTGATCCTGCACTCGCGGATGTAGCCACAATAAGGTCAACTCTAGATGGATTTACTCCAACTGTTTCTGATTATCCCGGTGCACCAACTCCCGCAGGATCCGCTAGTCTTGTATTAGTTCCCGGTATTTATAAATCTGATCCTCTTACTGACGGTATTACCTTTGGAACATTTGGTGGTGATCCTCTAAGAATAGAACTAGACGCTCAAAATGTTGCAACCGCTCAGTTCATTTTTATTTCAACAGGTAAAATATCCTTTACCGAGCTAGTAAGTATAACATTAACCAATGGCGCAAAAGCAGAAAATGTTTTCTGGTATGGCTCCGGCACAGGTCAAGTAAGTTTCGGCGGAAGTCAGACGCTAACCAACTTCGTAGGAACAGTCATTACTCAAGCTGATTTTGTTCTTACTTCGCCGTTAACTTTTAATGGACATATATTTGGTAAATCCGTTCAATTTATTGGCGCAGGAGAATCGAGTGTAATTCTTCCCTATAATCCGAGCGCAGACCCTAATAGTCCTCCTAATATTAAGGGACAAACCTCTCTTGAAAAGTTCGCCTTACTTGGAGCCGATGATTTACTATCACTAGGCACAGAAGATTTTACGATTGAGAGAGGATATTGGGGAACTGCAACTGGTAAAACTATCAGTTCAACAATAGTAGCAGCATCAGGAGATACCTTTAGCAGACTAAACACTACTGAATATGCTGCTGCAATCACCCAAAGAGATGGTATTGCTTTAAGTATTACTGGAAAAGAATTTAGCGATTTTAACTTTACAGGTGTCAGCACAACTCAGACTCTACAGCCAGGTTATTACACGGGAACAGATATGCGGTTTGGAGGTACCACTTCTAATATCACTATAACTCTAGACGCCGAGAATAACCTAGCTTCTCCTTTCATTTTTTATGCGACAGGTGACATAGTTTTTTCTGACTTAAATCAGATAGTTCTTGCAAATCTGGCAAATCCGGCTTACATAATATTCTATGCTGAAGGCAGCATAACATTTGAAAACAATCTACAACCACCAGGAGTATTTGAATGTACACTTATATCCGATGGCCCTACAACATTCGTAGACCCAATAAGTCTTGATGGACGTGTTTTTTCAAAGGGTGTCTTCACTGCTACTGATGGTACATCCATACGTTCCCCTTATCTTCCACCCCCTCCTGCTCTACCAATTAATTACGCTAACTACAGCTCTCTTGCCCAATATTTACTACGTGCGCAAACAGCTATTACTGTTGTTGGTGGCTTAACTCTCACCAATGGATACTATGGCGTCGGAACAACAGTTACTGGAACCATTACTTCATTAGGTAATCCTTCTGGACGGAATGATAATATTGATCCTGGAGCAGGCAGTATTTATGATTCTGCAGGTAGTCAATTAGACGCATTAGATGTTGAAATAATGTCTAGAGCTGCTAGTGGTGTATCATTTACCGGGTCTACCCTTTCTATAGAAATCACTCCAGGAGTTTACACTAGCGGAGGTGGTATGGTTTTTACCGGTCCTTTGACAATAACCTTAGATGCGCAAGGTGACCCAGGTGCTCAGTTTATTTTTGCCGCAGACACTACTATTATCTTTACAAATGTAACCAATATAATCTTAACAGGTGGTGCAATGGCAGAAAACGTCTTTTGGAGGGCTGGAACTGCGATAACGTTTGATGCAACTTCAGGCGTGACCCAAGGCACATTAATTGCTAAGACGGAAGCCATTACATTCGCAGGGGCTGTAACCGCAAATGGACGTATGTTTGCTGGAACAGCAATAAGCTTTGATGCTGGTCCTTCGACAGCATCTCTTCCTGGAGATATACCTTGCTATCTTAAGGGGACGCGAATCCTTACTGAACGGGGATATGTTCTTGTAGAAACCATAAAAATAGGTGATAACGTAGCAACCTTTGCTGACATTGATTCAGAATCTATAGTAACTGTTCGTAAGCCAACCTTCATGTCCTGTGTATCAATCAGAAAACATACTATCGGACAATTATCATCCAAATCAAGACCAATTCTGTTTAAGGCTGGATCCTTAGGTTATGTTATACCTTACAAAGACTTACGTTTATCCCCGCATCATGGAGTCTCTCTTGATAAGTATCTAAGAGAGGCAAGATTTTTAGTGAATGGAGACACAATTATTCTTGATCCAGACTGTAGGAAGCTAGAATACTACCACATTGAATTAGAATCACACGTTTGTATCAAGGCTGAGGGCGTCCTAGCTGAATCATTGAATATTATTTAAAATTTTTTAGAGTATAAAATCAATAGATGACATCAGGTGTATACATAAGTAATTATCCTGTTCTTGCGAAATACGTTCTACTCGCAGAAACAGGAAGTATCACTGCTAATTATCCTGTAACTCTTAACAACGGATACTACGGAGCAGCAACAACTGCTCCTGCAGTGGTTGTTTCAACTGGAACACCTTCTGGACGTAACGATAATGTTACTCCGGGAGCAGGCAGTTTTTTTAATGCTGCGATTACTCAGTTAACTCAACTGAAGGCTGCTATTAATGGACTGACTACTACTGTGCCGAACTACACTGGTTCCACCCAAACAGTAACAACACTGGGTCCAGGAGTTTACGATTGCCCTACTTCCATGGCATTTAGTGGTTCTATCCTAAACTTAGATGCTGGCGGTGACTCAACTGCCCAGTTTATTTTTCGTGTTGACTCAACCCTTAGCTTTTCAAGTGTAAGTTCTGTAAACTTGATTAATGGTGCAGCCCAAACAAATGTTTTTTGGGTTGCTGCTCGAATAACTTTGAACGGATCAATTGCCTCAATTCCGGGTGTTTTTATTGCTGCTGAAACAATTGTATTCTCAAATTTAACACAAATTAATGGTCGTTTATTTGCCGGGGACTCAATAACTATTCCTACTGGTACAACTTTAAATGTTGATCCGCCAAATCCAAAAATTGTTTATTCAGATTATCCGACCCTTCAGCAGTATGCATTAATCTCGGGTGGGAATCTACTTGGAACCAATATAACTATTCAGAACGGATACTATGCAGTTTCTCAAATACTTCAGGCAAGTATTACTTCAAACGGTCCCTTTTCTGGACGAAGAGATACAACCAACGGTTACAGCAGTTTATATAATCAAGCGATTCAAGACTTAGATAGATTAAAGTCAGATTTAACGGCGCTGACTTCTAAAACAAATACTTATTCCCAGACAAACCAACAAAACGTTACAGTCACTCCAGGTGTTTATGCTAACACAAATGCTACAATAATTTTTAGCGGATCATCACCTGTAACAATAACCTTAGATGCGCAAGGTGATCCAAATGCTCAGTTTATTTTTCGTACCAATAACACAGGAATTACCTTTTCAAATGTAACTTCAATAAACCTAGCAGGTGGCGCACTAGCAGAAAATATCTTTTGGTTTGCGGACACAATATCTTTAAATTCGGGTTCAAACGTCATCCAAGGCACGTTAATTTCCAAGACTGGCGTTATTGAATTTACAGAAACTTCTACGGCAAATGGACGTATGTTTTCTGGTTCGACCATGTCCTTTTCAGGTTCAATAAATCTTCCCACAGATATACCTTGCTATCTCAAAGGGACGCAAATCCTTACTGATACGGGGTATGTTCCTATTGAATTAATACAGGAAGGTGATAAGATTGTAACCTTTGCCGATATTGATTCGGAGAATGTAGTAACTCTTCGCGAACCTAGCTTACAATCTTGCGTTTCGTTAAGAGTTCATACTATATCAAATCCATCGGTAAAGAATCGCCCAATCTTTTTTAAGGCTGGATCCTTAGGTGATAATCTACCTGACAGAGATTTATATGTTTCTAGAAATCATGGAGTTTACTTTACAAATCACCTAAGAGAGGCAAGATTTTTAGCAAACGGAGAAACAATTCTTCCTGATTTAGAATGTAGAAAGCTAGAATACTATCACATTGAATTAGAATCACATGTTTGTATCAAAGCTAACGGTGTGTTAGCTGAATCATTAAATATGAGTTAACTAATAAAATTTATATAAAAAATAAGATAGGTGTAATTACAGCTATCTTATTTTCTGATAAAATAAACTATTAGAATTAATTATATGGCATTGCATCCTCCAAATACCGCTCCAACTATTCCAGCCCTTCCCTTTGGAGCAGAAGCTCTTAGTAATCTTACTCTAGAATTTATTGTAGCAGGAATTACAGGGGTTGGTTCTCCGATAACGTATCAATGTATCTACAGCACCAATAGAGCTGAATTAGATAGGCAACGAAATTTCCAAGTTGTAACTGGCGATGTTATTAAAATATCTGAAATTATTCCACTAAATGAGATGTGTACCTTCACAATAAGAGGATTAATTGTGGGTCAAACATATTTTTTCACATCACGGTCCGTTAATAATATAGGTTACCGAACAAGTCAGATATCACCAGGAATAACAATAGCTAGAGATCCAGCGCCTAGTAAGGCTCCGACTATCCCAGCCGTTGTTGGTTCACCAACTCCTACTAATACTACAATAACCTTTAGCTCAGCTGGTATTATTGGAGATGCTCCTTTAACATACAAATGTCTCTATGGTGACAATATACTTAGTTTAAATAATGAGGCAGCTGTTACTTCTACTGGAGGCACTAACTATAGTGTCTCGTTCTCTAATTTAGTGTTAGGAACAACATATTATTTTGCATCACAGGTAACTAATAACTTTTCTACAAGAACAAGTCTGCCTTCCTTAGGAGTAACCATCATAGCGAACGAATTTCCACCTAGCATGGCTCCGAGTGTTCCAGTAGCAACAGTTATTACAGCTACATCTATTATGGTAACCTTTAATGTGATTGGAATTACAGGAAGTCCTCTGATAGACTATCAATGTTCTTATGGAGAAAACATAGCGGCAGCCGAACCTCTAGAAGTTACTCTATCTGGGCCAGATACTTATTCTGCTACTGCGACTAATTTAATATCCGGTAGGAGCTATTACTTTCAATCAGGTGCATATAATGATTTTGGTATTAGATTAAGTGAATTTTCTGGTCCAATAAGAACGTATTCTAAACCAGCTTCTTCTCCTACCCCACGTGTATCCGGATCACCTACTTCGAGCAGTATAACAGTAGAGTTTGATATAAACGGAATCTTAGGAACAGCTCCCTTTGAATTCAAGTGTTACTATGGTCAAAGTCCACAGCCAATACTAGAAGTACCTATTGAAGCGGTGAGTAATTCTACATATTCTGCTACTATAAATGGCTTAAGCTCTAACACACTATATTATTTTCAAATAACAACAATTAATCCATATGGAAGCACATCTTCTTCAACACTTCAAGTACAAACTGACGTAATTAGTGTTGTAACTCCAATCTGTTACGTCGAAGGAACTCAACTTCTCACACCATCTGGATATGTTCCTATAGAAAACCTTAGAGTTGGAGATAGTCTTTTAACAAGAGGAATTATCCGCGATGGTATCAGATTTTTTCCAAACGCAGATAAGGCCAATATACCATCAAAGATTATATGGATTGGTAGATTTATTGTCAAAAATCCAGATTTTTATTCATTTCCGATTCGTATAAAAAAACACGCTCTAACCAGCGAAGCAGGTCGTATTCCTTCTCAAGATTTATCAGTTTCTCCTAATCACAGAATAATAATTAATGATATAATCATGAGTGCTAAACGTTTAGTAAATAATAGTACTATAATTGTAGATAGTAGAAAACAACCTGTAACATACTATCATGTTGAACTTAGCTCGCATTCAGTTATACTCGCTAATGATGTTTTAGCAGAGTCTTATTTAGATGTTAAAAATAGACACATGTTTGAGGTTCAACAGTTTGTTGACGCTCCTAAACCGAAACCGTTTAAGTTAACGTTTAGGCGTTGATTTAATCCGTCGAACCAAAACCCCCTGCTCCACGATTGTCCTGCGCCTGTGGTAGTTCGTTCTCGAACTGAACAATTACCACACGATTCCACGGAAGAAAATTATTACGACATAGCTGAAACATACGGGTTCCATTATTCACAATATACTCCTCGTTGATAAAGTTAATTGCCATATCACGTATAACGTCTACACGCGCCTTTACCTGACCACGATATCCTGAATCAATTAGTCCGATTGAATTCGAGAGACGAAATGGAGTATTAGAAATTGAAGAACGTGGAACCAGAAGATAAGGAAGTGGATTATCATTATTGTCCACAGCTACAGCCTTAAATCCAAGATTGAAGGTATGGACAAGTTGCGCTAGTTGAACATTCTCCCGCATCATAGGAATATCAAATCCAGAATCAGTCGCACGACGACCATTTAAGCTGTCAAGAAATAGCTGGCGCAGGAAATTGTTCTCACAATAGATATACAGCGTCATTACTGAACAGTGTTCAAGAATGTATAAACCCTTGACCAAACGGAACGTATAATACGGTAACAGATAGGGCAGCTGCACACTGTGCTGCTAAAAGTTTTAGAGAATCTGACCATGTAATTCTTTTTAACATGAACTGTATTAAAAGTGTCAATGGACTAAAATGGCCTCTGGTTAGTCCTTCTCCAATGTATAGAGCGCTTGTATAGGCTAATCCAACTAGAATTGGATTTGCATTTGTTAGTAAGATTGTTGTGCAAATGAGAAGTGTTCCGATGTATTCAATAAGATAGTTGTTTAGCATTCTTATATCTTATAATTTAGAAGTAAAACTTATTGAAGGATAAATGATTGCATCTCGTAGTATTCTTGAAGCATGTGATCATCATATTGAAAATCCAGAATCTGAATCTAAACGACTTCCTACGACGTTTCCTCAGAAATCTGG
>Ga0187844_10002772_pt1 | contig 12117 bp, 11 predicted proteins | sample SpaLakP09_SKY_50_FD_134517 | JGI IMG/M metagenome (GOLD analysis project Ga0187844, IMG submission 134517) | Oligotrophic lake water microbial communities from Sparkling Lake, Wisconsin, USA - SP09_SKY_50 | ecosystem: Environmental > Aquatic > Freshwater > Lake | place: USA: Sparkling Lake...
CGCAGGTTCTGCGGACCGTCGGCGTCCGCTGCGTTGGCCGGTCGCATGGCGCAGGTCAGCACCACGGGCTTGCGGGGTGCCAGCACGGTCTGCAGCAGAAAGGCCGTCTCCTCCAGCGTATCGGTCCCATGGGTGATGACCAGGCCTTGCACATCGGCCTGCGCCAACCAGTGCGCGCAACGTTGCAGCAGCTTCTGCCATACCGCCAGATCCATGTCCTTGCTGTCGATCTGGGCGACCTGTTCGCTCAACAGCGCAAAACCCGAAGGCGCCGCCAGGCCGGTCATCAACTCGGCCACCGGCTTCTGTGCGGCCAGGTAGTCACGGCTGTCGCCGGCGCTGGTGGCCAGGCCGGCAATGGTGCCGCCCGTGCCCAAAACCACGATTTTTTCTTGCCCCACTTGCATTTCCCGGAAAACTGGTTAAAAATACAGTTACTGGATATCGAGACAGTACCTTGTCTCCATCCCGCCTACAGGAGTCACGACGATGGACCTGCCGCAGTACCCGATCAAGCTGACCGCCCGCCAGCAGCAGATTCTGGACCTGATCCAGAGCGCCATCGCGCGCACCGGCGCCCCGCCCACACGCGCCGAGATCGCCGCCGAACTGGGCTTCAAGTCCGCCAATGCGGCCGAGGAGCACCTGCAGGCCTTGGCGCGCAAGGGCGTGATCGAACTGGTCAGCGGTACTTCGCGTGGCATCCGCCTGCAAGGCGAGGCACTACGCTCCATCAATGAATCGCGCATCAAGCAATTCTCCCTGCCCATGCCGGACCTGTCGCAGATCGCTCTGCCCCTGATCGGGCGCGTTGCGGCCGGTTCGCCCATTCTCGCGCAGGAACATGTGGACCAGACCTATTACGTCGAGAGCTCGCTGTTCCAGCGCAAGCCCGACTACCTGCTCAAGGTACGCGGCATGTCCATGCGCGACGCCGGCATCATGGACGGCGACCTGCTGGCCGTGCAGTCCACCAAGGATGCCAAGAACGGCCAGATCGTGGTGGCACGACTGGGCGACGAAGTCACTGTCAAGCGCTTCCGTCGCAACAAGCACCTGATCGAACTGCTGCCGGAAAACCCCGACTACCAGACCATCGTGGTCGAGCCGGGCGATCCCTTCGAAATCGAAGGCCTGGCCGTCGGCCTGATCCGCAACACCATGCTCATGTGAACGCGCTGCGTCCCGCCCCGAAAGGTCAACGATGAACACCGCCTACGCCCTCTGGACTCCCCTGCAAGGCCTGCTGCGCTGGCTGGCCCCCGCGGTGCCGCGGCGTCCCGCCATGTTGGAGCCGGCCCTGCCGTCCGTACGCATCCCGGCCCTGGCTGCCGTACGCAGCCGCCCGATGCAGCGCCCGCTGCGCGTGGTGCGTGTCATGGAAGCCGGCCAGCCCCGCTCGCAGGTGGGCCGCATGGTGATCTCCGGCCGCATGGCCGACGTCTGCGCCGAACTCGACCGCCTGGCCGCCTGCGAAGCCGCGCGCCACTGAACGGTTTCGGCCGCAGCCACCGCCTCCATCCGGGTTAGCCCGTAGGAGAGGCCGAGGCACAATAGCGGCATGAATATCGTGATTCTGGACGACTACCAGGACGTCGTACGCAAGCTGGACTGCGCTACAAAACTGGCCGACTCCCCCCCCAAGGTCTACACCAATACCGTCAAGGGACTGGGGCAGCTCTCGGTACGATTGCGTGATGCCGACGTGCTGGTGTTGATCCGCGAACGCACACCCATCACCCGCCAGCTGGTAGAAAAGCTGCCGCGTCTCAAGCTCATCTCCCAGACCGGCCGCATGGGCAGCCACATCGATATCGAAGCCTGTACCGAACGCGGCATTGCCGTGGCCGAAGGCACGGGCTCACCGGTGGCGCCTGCCGAACTGACCTGGGCGCTCATCATGGCCGCCATGCGCCGCCTGCCGCAGTACATCGGCAACCTCAAGCACGGGGTCTGGCAGCAATCCGGGCTGAAGTCGGCCGCCATGCCACCCAACTTCGGACTGGGCACGGTGCTGCGCGGCAAGACCTTGGGGCTGTGGGGCTACGGCAAGATCGGGCAGATGGTGGCCAGCTATGGCCGCGCCTTCGGCATGCGCGTGCTGGTCTGGGGTCGCGAACCCTCGCGCGAAAAAGCTGTGCAGGATGGCTACGAGGCCGCAACCAGCCGCGAGGAATTCTTCCAGCAAAGCGACGTGCTCAGCCTGCACCTGCGACTGAATGAGGCCACGCGCGGCATCGTCACGCCGGCCGATCTGGCACTGATGAAACCCACCTCACTGCTGGTCAACACCTCGCGCGCCGAACTGCTGGAGCCCGAGGCGCTGATCAGCGCGCTCAACCACGGCCGCCCCGGCATGGCGGCGATCGACGTCTTCGAGTCCGAACCCATTCTGCAGGGCCACGCCCTGCTGCGCCTGGAGAACTGCATCTGCACGCCGCATATCGGCTACGTCGAGCAGGAGAGCTACGAGATGTATTTCGGCTCCGCCTTCGACAACATCGTGAACTTCATCCAGGGCAAGCCGACCAACATCGCGAACCCGGATGCGCTGAAGCTGAGGCGCTGACTGAGGGCCTGTTCGCTCTTGAGAAATGAGTGGGAACAGGCCCAGGCTCAGGCCGGCTTCCTGGCGCGCAAGGCCAGCATCTGTTCGGTGCTGCTCTTGCGGTCGGCATTGACCTTCTGCAAGGTCGGCCGCTCGCTCATCAACTTGACGTACTCGCGCACGGGCAGGCCCGCCAGCACATCGTCGCCATAGATGATCCGGCTGGCACTGGAGACCAGGGGGAGATGTGCCACGGCAGCGCAATCGGCCAGCGTGAATTCCGGGCCAGCCACGAACGGCGAGAACTTCACCAGTTTGGAAAAGCCGTGTACGCCGCGCTCCAGCAGCTTGCGCGTGCGCTCCTTGACGTTGTCCGACACCTTGCCGCCGAAGAAGGCTTCCGGGTAGAGATTGCGCGCCACCAGTTCGAGATGCAGCTCGCTGTAGATGATGATTTCGCGCACCTTGGCCGCCGCATAGGGGTCAGCCGGCAACAGCGGTTTTTGCGGATAGGTCGCCTCGATGTACTCGGCGCAGGCCCCGGACTCGGACACCGGCCCCTGCGGGGTGTCCAGAAACGGCACCTTGCCCATGGGCGAACGGTCCACCAGCAGGCTGTCGCCGTGGCCGGTCCAGACCAGCTCCTCGCTAAACGGCACCTCCTTCTCCATCAGCTGCAGCTTGATCTTGTTGTAGTAGTTGCTGGCCGAAAACCCGCAAAGCTTCAGGGTCATGGTGTCACCTCAGATGGTTGTTGAAACAGTTGGACCAGGGAGTCTGGCAGAGGCAGCGCCCAGCGACAGTCCGGCAGGCGACTCCGTACCGGCAAACGACAGAGTGATAATTCCGGCTATGACACCCGTTTACGCACACATCGCCGTCGTCGGCGCCGGCGCCATGGGCCGCGGCATCGCCCAGATCGCCGCCCAGGCCGGCAGCACGGTTCTCCTCCATGACCAGCAGGCTGCGGCCATGACGGCCGCACAGCAATCGATTTTCGAGCAATGGGACAAGCTGGTGGAGAAAGGCCGCATGCAGGTCGACGCCGCGGCAGCCTGCAAGGCGCGCCTGAAGACGGCCGCCAGCCTGCAGGACCTGACTGCTTGCGACCTGGTGGTGGAGGCCATCGTCGAGCGCCTCGAGGTCAAAGCGGCCCTGTTCGCGGAACTCGAGGGCATCGTGGGCGCCGAGACCGTGCTGGCCAGCAACACCTCGTCCCTGTCGATCACAGCCATCGCCGCCAGGCTCAAGCGCCCGCAGCGCGTGGCCGGCTACCACTTCTTCAACCCGGTGCCGGTCATGAAAGTGGTCGAGGTCATTGCCGGACTCAAGACCGATCCGGCCATCTGCACCGCGTTGTCGGACTACGCCCGCCAGATGGGACACACCGCCGTGACGGCGCAGGACACACCGGGTTTCATCGTGAACCACGCCGGCCGCGGCTATGGCACCGAGGCGCTGCGCATCGCCGGCGAGGGCGTGGCCGATTACGCCACCATCGACCGCATCCTGCGTGACCAGGCCGGCTTCAAGCTCGGTCCCTTCGAACTGATGGACCTGACCGCGCTGGATGTCTCGCACCCGGTGATGGAGTCCATCTACCACCAGTACTACGAGGAGCCGCGCTACCGCCCCAGCGTGATCACGGCCCAGCGCCTGGCCGGCGGTGTGCTGGGCCGCAAGACCGGCGAGGGCTTTTACCGCTACGAAAAAAACGTGGCCCAGGTTGCACCGGAGCCAGCGGCGCCGCAGGTAAGCGAGATACCACCCGTCTGGGTTTCGCCGCGCGCCGCGCGCCGGGCCGAACTGCTGCAACTGCTCAAAGACCTGGGCGCGAAGATCGAGACCGGACAGTCCCCTTCGGGAACGGCTCTTACCATCGTCGCCCCGTTGGGCTTCGACGTCACCACGGTGGCCGTGGTCGAGCGCCTGGACCCGGCGCGCACCCTGGGCATCGACCCGCTGATCGAGGACGCCGCAACGAAACGCCGCGTTCTCGCCACCAACCCGGCCACGCGTGCCGACATGCGCGATGCTGCCCACGCCCTGTTCGCGCGCGACGGCAAGGCCGTCAGCGTGATCCGCGACAGCGGTGGCTTCGTGACGCAGCGTGTAGTGGCCCACATCGTCAACATCGCCGCAGACATCTGCCAGCAGCGCATCTGCTCGCCGGCCGACCTGGAGACCGCCGTCGTCCTGGGCCTAGGTTACCCCCTGGGTCCTTTGGCGATGGGTAACCGCTACGGCCCCACCAATGTGCTGGAGGTGCTGTTCAATCTGCAGACCGTCTACGGCGACCCGCGCTACCGCCCCAGCCCCTGGCTGCGCCGGCGCGGGGCCATCGGCCTGTCGCTGCTGCACGAGGAAGACTGAAACTTCGTGCGACACTTCGCCCCATGAGCGCACAACTGCTGAGCACCAGCCAGGGCCGCACCATGGTGCTGACCCTTTCCAACCCGGGCCACCGCAACGCCCTGGGCCCCGAGATGTATGCCGCCGGTGTGGAGGCCCTGAGCGTGGCCGAAACCAACCCCGAAGTGCGCAGCGTGCTCATCACCGGCGAAGGCTCGCTCTTCTGCGCTGGTGGCGATCTGCATCGCCTGCAGGCCAACCGCCAGCTCGCACCGGCCGTGCAGGCCGAGAGCATCGAAGGCCTGCACAACTGGATCGAAGCCATCCGGACCTTTCCCAAGCCGGTGATCGCCGCCGTCGAAGGCGCGGCGGCCGGCGCCGGTTTCTCCCTGGCCCTGGCTTGCGACTTCGTCGTCGCGGCCAGCGATGCGGTGTTCGTGATGGCCTACAGCAATGTGGCCCTCTCCCCCGACGGCGGCGCCAGCTGGAGCCTGGCCCAGGCCTTGCCGCGCCAGCTGACCAGCGAGTTGCTGATGGGCGGCGAGCGCACCACGGCCCAGCGCCTGCACACCCTGGGCGTGGTAAACCGGGTCTGCGAGCCGGGCCAGGCCCTGAACGAGGCCCTGACCCTGGCAGAGAACCTGAATGCCCGCGCGCCCAATGTGCTGGCCAGCATCAAGGAACTGCTCAACGAAGCCCCCCAGGCCAGCCTGAACCAGCAGTTGGCGCAGGAACGCAGCCACTTCGTACGCAACCTGCACCACCCGAACGCCGGCAGCGGCATCGCCGCTTTTCTGTCCAAACAGAAGCCCAGCTACGAATGAGGGACCCCGCCTGTGCCACAGACGCACAGGTGACAACCCCAAGACGCGCCGCCGGTCCCGCGCGCGACAATGGCGTCACATGCAGTCACTCATAAGACAGTCCATGGACGATCCCATTCTTACCATCGAGGAACGCGCGGCGATCAACGCCGGGCGCTGGTTTTCGACCCTGTCACCCTCATTGAGACACGACATCCTGCGATGCGCCTACGTCAAACGCTACAAGGACGGCGATCTTCTCGCCGCCCGCGGCGAACCGCCCGAGGAATGGATTGCCTGTGCGAAGGGCGCCGTGCGCGTGAGCTCGACCTCGATCTCGGGCAAGCAGGTCACGCTGACCTATGTGGAACCTGGCGTCTGGTTTGGCGATGTGGCCATCTTCGACGGCGACCGGCGCACGCACGACGCCTACGCCCATGGCGACACCACGACCCTGTGCGTGGCCAAGGCCGACTTCAAGAAGATCCTGGCCAGCCACGTCGAACTCTACGAAGCCCTGCTGCGCCTGCATTCGCGGCGCATCCGCCAGCTCTACGGCCTGGTGGAAGATCTCAACACCCTGCCTTTGCGCGCGCGCCTGGCCAAGCAACTGCTGCACCTGCTGCGCAGTTACGGCGTCTCCTCGCTGAGCGACAGCCGCGAGATGCGCATCGGCCTGCAGCTCGCGCAGGAAGAGCTGGCCCAGCTGCTGGGCGCTTCGCGCCAGCGCGTGAACCAGGAGCTCAAGGCCATGGAGCGCGAAGAAGTCATCCGCATCGAACCGGGTGGCCTGGTCGTGCGCAACCGCGATGCGCTGCTGCATATCGTCGAATCCGACCATTGAACACGGCCCGCCGTCCCCACCCATGAGCGAACTCGAACAGCAATACGTCGGCACCCGCCCCGTCTCCGCCGCCCACGCCTTCGACGTGGCGGCCCTCGAAGCCTGGCTGCAGAAAAGCCTGCCGGGCTTTGCCGGTCCGCTGACGGTGGAAGCCTTCAAGGGCGGCCAGTACAACCCGACCTACAAGCTCATCACGCCAGCCTGCAGCTACGTGATGCGGGCCAAGCCCGGGCCGGTGGCCAAGCTGCTGCCCTCGGCCCATGCCATCGAACGCGAATACACCGTGATGCACGGCCTGCACGGCACCGAGGTGCCGGTGCCGCGCATGTACTGCCTGTGCGAGGACGAGTCCGTGATCGGACGCGCCTTCTACATCATGGAGTTCATGCCCGGGCGCATCCTGTGGGACCAGTCCCTGCCCGACTTCGACCCGGCCGGCCGGCGCGCCATGTACCTGGAGATGAACCGCGTCATCGCCGCCCTGCACAAGGTCAATGTCGCCGAGCGCGGCCTGGCCGGCTACGGCAAGCCGGGCAACTATGTCGAGCGCCAGATCGGCCGCTGGAGCAAGCAGTACCGTGCTTCGGCCGATGGCGCCGGCACCTTGTCGCAGCCCATCCCCGAAATGGAAAAGTTGATCGACTGGCTGCCCGCCCACCTGCCGGCCAGCGCGCGCGACGAGAGCCTGGTGAGCATCGTGCATGGCGACTACCGTCTCGACAACCTGATGTTCCACGCCGATGAGCCGCGCGTCATTGCCGTGCTGGACTGGGAACTCTCCACCCTGGGTCACCCGCTGGCCGACTTTGCCTACCACTGCATGGCCTGGCACATTCCGCCCGGCGCCTTCCGCGGCATCGGCGGGCTGGACCTGGCGGCGCTGGGCATCCCGCTTGAGGACGAATACATCCGGCTCTACTGCGAACGCACCGGCCTGGCCCAGCCACAGGCGCTGCAAGCCGACTGGAACTTCTACATGGCCTACAACATGTTCCGCATCGCCGCCATCCTCCAAGGCATTGCCAAGCGGGTCGAGAACGGCACCGCGTCCAGCGCACAAGCGCAGAAATCCGCCGCCGGCGCGCGCCCCATGGCGGCCATGGCCTGGCAGTTCGCCCAGCAGGCCTGAACCTCACACCACGCATCACCCCAAGGAGCTAAGCATGGACTTCGACTACTCGCCTAAAACCAAAGACTTCCAGGCACGCCTGCTGAAGTTCATGGACGAGCACATCTACCCCAACGAGCACGCCTTCCACACCGAAATCGAAGCCAACACCGCCGCCGGCAAACGTTGGACCCCGCTGCAGCTGATCGAGAAATTGAAGGTGAAAGCGCAGCAGGATGGTCTGTGGAATCTCTTCCTGCCCAAGGACAGCGCCGAGATCGCCGGTGTGCAGGCCGCCGGCCTGACCAACCAGGAATACGCGCCGCTGGCCGAGATCATGGGCCGCGTGCACTGGGCCAGCGAGGTCTTCAACTGCTCGGCGCCGGACACCGGCAATATGGAGACCATCGCGCGCTACGGCAACGACCAGCACCGCAAGGAGTGGCTGCAGCCGCTGCTGGCCGGCAAGATGCGCTCGGCCTTCGCCATGACCGAGCCTGAGGTCGCCTCCAGTGACGCCACCAACATCGCCACCCGTATCGAACGCCAGGGCGACGACTACGTGATCAACGGCCTCAAGTGGTGGACTTCGGGCGCCGGGGACCCGCGCTGCGCCATCTACATCCTCATGGGCAAGACCGACCCGGAGGCGCCGCGTCATTCGCAGCAGAGCATGATCCTGGTGCCTGCCAACACCCCGGGCGTGAAGGTGCTGCGCCCGCTGAGCGTGCTGGGCTACGACGACGCGCCGCACGGCCACATGGAGGTTGAATTCAAGAACGTGCGTGTGCCGGCTTCCAACATCCTGCTGGGCGAAGGCCGTGGCTTCGAGATTGCCCAGGGTCGCCTGGGCCCGGGGCGCATCCATCACTGCATGCGCCTGATCGGCCAGGCCGAGCGAGCCCTGGAATACATGTGCAAGCGTGCCTCCTCGCGCGTGGCCTTCGGCAAACCGGTGGCGGCGCAGACCGTGACGCAGGAACGCATCGCCGAGGCGCGCTGCAAGATCGACATGGCGCGCCTGCTCACGCTCAAGGCCGCCTGGATGATGGACGTGGCCGGCAACAAATTCGCCAAGAACGAGATCGCCATGATCAAGGTCGTGGCTCCCAGCATGGCCTGCCAGGTGATCGACTGGGCCATGCAGGTGCACGGCGGCGGCGGCATGTGCCAGGACTTCCCGCTGGCCTACAGCTATGCGCACGCCCGCACGCTGCGCTTCGCCGACGGCCCGGACGAGGTGCACCGCAACGCCATCGCCAAGCTGGAGCTGGGCAAGTACGCTGCCAACCCCAAGCCGGTGGAAATGCCCGTCACACGCGGCTGCTGAAAACCGCGCAGAATAAAAGGGACCAGGAATTTCTGGTCCCTTTTTTATTGGAATGGAGTCTCCATGATCGACGTCTACTCCTGGGCCACGCCCAACGGCCACAAAGTCCACATCATGCTGGAGGAATGCGGCCTGCCCTACCGCGTGCACCCCATCAACATCGGTGCCGGTGATCAGTTCAAACCCGAGTTCCTGAAGATCAGCCCGAACAACAAGATCCCGGCCATCGTCGACGACCAGGGACCGGATGGCCGGCCGATCTCGCTGTTCGAGTCCGGCGCCATCCTGCTCTACCTGGCAAGCAAGACCGGCAAGTTCCTGCCCCGCAGCGATCGTCAGAAGTTCGAGGTGCTGCAGTGGCTGATGTTCCAGATGGGCGGCGTTGGCCCCATGCTGGGCCAGGCCCACCATTTCCGCATCTATGCACCCGAGAAGATCGAGTACGCCGTCAACCGCTACACCAACGAAGCCAAGCGTCTCTATGGCGTGATGGACGGGCAGCTGGCCACGCACCGCTACATTGCCGGCGACGAGTACACGATCGCCGACATCGCCATCTTCCCCTGGCTGCGAAGCTGGCAGAACCAGGGCATCGACTGGGCCGACTACCCGCACCTGAAAAAGTGGTTCGACGAGATCAGCGCACGGCCAGCCGTGACGCGTGGTGTTCAGGTGCTGGCGGATCTGCGCAAGCCCCTGGTGGACGACAAGGCGCGCGAGATGATGTTCGGCGCCACCCAGTACCAAAAGCGCTGAACGGCCGCCGGGCCTTTACCAGGCCTTGTCCGGCAAACCCGACCAAAGTTCATCCAGATCGGGGAACTTCCACTTGTCCGGATCCTCGCGTCCGGCGATCTTGTCGTGGCAGTCCGGTGACGACAGGTCGATCACCTCTGGCGGAATACGCAGTTCGGATTTGGTGGAGTAGAACACCTTGACCAGCGGCGTGGTCAACGACTTGGCCGACTGCTCCACCACCACCCCCAGGCGCCCGGAGGCCAGGCGCACCAGCGAGCCGATCGGGTAGATGCCCAGACTCTTCACAAAAGCCTGGAACACCTTCTGGTCGAAGTGGCCGTTGGCCCACTCGGCCATCTTGCGCAACGACTCGGCCGGATCCCAGCCGCTCTTGTAGGGCCGGTTCGAGGTGATGGCGTCATACACATCGCAAACGGCGCCCATCTTGGCGTAGATGCTGATCTGCTCATCCTTCAGGCCCTTGGGATAACCCGAACCATCGATCTTCTCGTGGTGGTGCAGGCAGACGTCCAGGGCGATCGGGTCGACCTTGCCCACGGCCATGAGCATCTTGTGCCCTTCTACCGGATGCCCCTTCATGATGGCAAATTCCTCCTCGGTGAGTTTGCCGGGTTTGTTCAGCACCTTCATCGGCATGGCGGCCTTGCCCAGGTCGTGCAGCAGACCGGCCAGGCCGGCCGACCGGATACTGGCCTCGTCCAGGCCCAGCTGGCGCGCCAACGCGATCATCATGGCGCACACCGCCACCGAATGCATATAGGTGTAGTCGTCGGCTGTCTTGAGCCGCGCAAGACTGATCAACGCGCTGGCATTGCGTGCAACAGAGTCGGAGATCTCGTCAACCAGACGCTGGGCGCCGGCCGCATCCACGGTCTTGCCCATGCGGGCTTCCTGGAACATGGAGACCACGGCCTTCTTCGACTGGCGGCAGATCGCGGCGGCCCGCTGGACCTCGACCGCCACCGAGACCGGCTCGGTCTGGCGCTGGGCTTGGGCCACCGCAAGCAGTTCCTGCTCGACCTGGGCTTCGGACTGCGCCTCGGAGACGGCACTCTGCCCCGGCGGCACGTCCAGCCCCTTGCCGCTGTCGATCCAGACCTCCTGGATGCTACTGGAGAGGATGCGCTCCAGGTCCTTGGGGTCCTTGAGCACAAAGCCGCTGCGCCAGAACGGATGCTCCATCCAGGAGCCGCAGAACTCCTGGATGTGCATCCCCAGGATGAGTTGGTCGACGCGGATACGCTTGAGCATGGTCAGTAGAGAACCCCGCGCAAGATGCGGAATCCCGCGTTCATTCTAACGAGCACGCCCGCGTCCTCATGCGCTCATCGCAAAGGCACGCCAGCCTGTCGCAGATACGTCAGCACCTCCGGGCTCACGGGACCCAGGGCGCGGGCCTGCTCGGCCTGCTGCGCTGCGGCCTCCAGCTGCCCCAGGGCCGCGAGCGACACGGCCGCCCCCAGCATCCAGCGCGGCTCGCCTGGGCGCAGGCGCAGGGCGGCCAGATAGGCCTGCACGGACTCCTGATGACGTGCCAACCGCTGGGCTGCATTGCCACGCACCGCCCACAGGTCGGCCTGCCCCGACAGCACCGGCTCCAACCGACTCAGCAGGACCAGCACCGCCTCAGGGCGACCCAGGGCCAGTTCCATGCGCACTTGTTCGCGTACCAGCTGGGCCAGCAAGGCGGCATCCGCCGGCTGGGCACGTTCCACCGCCACCACCGCTTCGCGCAGCACCTCCAGTGCCGCATCACGCGAGCCCGCACTCCACAGGGCCTGGGCCTGGGCCAGCGTCTCCTGGGCGGCCGTCTGGCGGCGCTGTGGCGCGCTGTTCGCAAGGGGCATGCTGGCCGCAACCGGCGCAGCGACCGTTGTGGCAGGCCGACCGGGCACCGAAGCCAAGGAGTCAGCCCGGGCGGGCGCCACGCGCTTCCTGTTGCTCGTCTCCTTCTTCTCGGCAGCCGGTGCCTCCCTACTGGCCATCTCGGCCGGCCGAGGCTTCTTGCGCACCATCGCTGGTTCAGATTCGACCGCCTGGGGAACCTCGGCGGCGACCGCCGACGTTTCTACGGGGGCACTGGCAGGGGACTCGGGCGCGGATGCCGCCGGCGTGGGCGCCACGGCGGGAGCTTCGATGACGTTCACCGGGGGTGCCGCTGGTGGTGGGGACGTCGGCTCCAGTCCCAGATACCAGGCCGCCGCGAGGCTGGCCGCCAGCAGCAGCAAGAGCGGCAGCAGCCAGCGCCCCAGACGGGCCGCCGGGCGCTGCACAGACGACGGCACGCTGACCGTACCCAGTGTCCCGGACGGACTGGCCTGGCGTGGATGCCCTGGTGCTGCGCCCTCGGCCCGACGGGCATCGAGATCACGC
>Ga0187844_10002773_pt1 | contig 12116 bp, 11 predicted proteins | sample SpaLakP09_SKY_50_FD_134517 | JGI IMG/M metagenome (GOLD analysis project Ga0187844, IMG submission 134517) | Oligotrophic lake water microbial communities from Sparkling Lake, Wisconsin, USA - SP09_SKY_50 | ecosystem: Environmental > Aquatic > Freshwater > Lake | place: USA: Sparkling Lake...
AAAAGTCACAGCCAAGGTCAAACCTTAATTTTGACCATCTCTAACCCCGAGCACCGCAATGCGCTGGACCCCGCCATGTACAGCGCGGGTGTGGAAGCTTTGAACGTGGCTGAAACCAACCCTGATGTGAAAAGTGTCATCCTCACCGGTGAAGGGGCTCATTTTTGCGCGGGTGGCAACTTAAACCGTATTTTGGCCAACAGAGCGGCTTCGCCTGAGCAGCAAGCCGAGGGAATTGATGCTTTGCACAGCTGGGTCGAAGCCATTCGCACCTTCCCCAAACCGGTTATTGCGGCGGTTGAAGGCGCGGCGGCGGGCGCTGGCTTTTCCTTGGTATTGGCATGCGACATGGTGGTGGCAGCCACCGACAGTATTTTTGTCATGGCCTACAGCTCGGTGGGTTTGTCGCCCGATGGCGGGGGCAGCTGGTTTCTCACCCGCGCCATGCCCAAAGCTTTGGTCAATCAGTTCATGCTTTTGGGTGAACGCATACCAGCGCAACGTTTGCTGGAGGCGGGCTTGCTTAACCAATTGGCCCCCAAGGGTGAAGTACTGACCCATACTTTGGCGCTAGCCCAAAGGCTCAATGAGCGTGCACCCAATGCTCTGGCCAGCATCAAAGAATTGACCGAATCCGTCTACAACCATGATTTGTTTACACATTTGAAGGCTGAAAAACAGCAATTCTTGAAAAATCTCAACCATGCCAATGCACAAATAGGCGTGGAAGCTTTTTTAAATAAACAAACCCCTCACTACAAACCCTGATTTTGTCGCCGAAAAGACAGCCCATGGAAGATCCCGTCCTTAACATCGAAGAACGTGAAGCCATCAACGCAGGTCGATGGTTTTCCTCTCTTTCTCCTTCACTGCGACACGACATACTGCGATGCGCCTATATCAAAAGACTCAAGGACGGCGATTTGATCGCTGCCCGAGGCGACACCCCCGAGGAGTGGATGGCCTGCGCCAAGGGCGCGGTTCGGGTCAGCAGCACCTCGCTGTCGGGCAAACAAATCACACTCACCTATGTGGAGCCTGGCATTTGGTTTGGCGACGTGGACATCTTGGACGCAGACTCGCGCACACACGATGTCTACGCACACGGCGAGACCAGCATTTTGTGCGTGGCCAAAGCCGATTTCCAGAAAATTTTGTCAACCCATGTCGAGTTCTACGAAGCCATGTTGCGCTTGCAAGCCAGGCGCATACGCCTGCTCTTTGGCTTGGTGGAAGATCTCAACACCTTGCCCCTGCGCGCACGACTCGCCAAACAACTGCTGCATTTGGCCCGCAGCTACGGTGTTCCTTCGCTGAACCACGGCAGCGAAACCCGCATCGGCTTGCATTTGGCGCAAGAAGAGTTGGCGCAATTATTGGGTGCCTCTCGACAACGAGTGAACCAAGAATTGAAGTCCATGGAGCGAGAGGAAATTTTGCGTATAGAACCCGGTGGCTTGGTGGTTCGCGACCGCGAGGCCTTGTTGCGCATCAGCGCAGCGGAGTAAACACATGAGCCATTTCGATAATTTTGTGGGTACCCGCGAGGTCAGCGACGCTCACCGTTTTGACACCCAAGCACTCGCCCTGTGGCTGCAAGCCCATATGCCAGGCTTTGAAGGCCCCTTAGAGGTCGAGATGTTCAAAGGCGGCCAATCCAACCCCACTTACAAACTCAACACGCCCAGCAAAAGCTATGTGATGCGGGCCAAACCTGGCCCGGTCGCCAAGCTGTTGCCCTCGGCGCATGCCATAGAGCGCGAGCATGCGGTGATGAGCGGCTTGCAATCTACCGCCGTACCGGTGGCGCAAATGCATGTGCTGTGCGAAGACGAATCGGTGATGGGTCGCGCTTTTTATGTCATGGAATTCGTACAAGGTCGGGTGCTGTGGGACCAGTCTCTGCCCGGCATGACGACCACTGAGCGCCGCGACATTTACTTGGAAATGAACCGCGTCATCGCCGCTTTGCATGCGGTAGACCCGGTTGCCCAAGGCTTGGGCAGCTTTGGCAAGCCAGGAAATTACTTCGACCGGCAAATCGGTCGTTGGAGCAAACAGTATGTGGCCTCAGCAACCCAGCCCATTCCCGAAATGGACAAGCTCATGGAGTGGCTCCCGGCCCATATGCCCGCCAGCGCTCGCGCTGACATTACTTGCATTGTGCATGGTGACTTCCGTTTGGATAACCTGATTTTTCATCCCACCGAACCCAAGGTATTGGCAGTTCTCGACTGGGAACTCTCCACCTTGGGTCACCCCTTGGCAGACTTCAGTTACCACTGCATGTCTTGGCATATTCCACCGGGCAGCTTTCGCGGCATAGGGGGCTTAGACCATGCCGCATTGGGCATACCGCTGGAAGATGAATACATAGATTTGTATTGCCAACGAAGCGGCCTGACCAGCTTGGAAGCCTTGAAACCCGACTGGAATTTTTATTTGGCCTACAACATGTTTCGCATTGCCGCGATTTTGCAAGGCATTGCCAAGCGGGTCGAAGACGGCACCGCTTCGAGCGCCCAAGCCAAGGCTTCGGGTGCGGGCGCACGCCCCATGGCCGAACTGGCTTGGTTGTTTGCCCAACGCAGCGCAGCCTGATTTTTTAACCCATTACATCAACGGAGACTCTTATGAATTTCGATTACACCGACAAGGTTAAAACCATGCAAGCACGCTTGCTGGCCTTTATGGACCAACACATTTACCCCAATGAAGCCCGCTTTTTTGCTGAGATTGCAGCTAACCGTGCGGCAGGCAATGCATGGATTCCCACCAAAATTGTGGAAGAACTCAAACCCTTGGCACGCAAAGCAGGTTTATGGAACTTGTTTTTGCCACACTCCAAGCGCGCGCCCGAAGGCTTGAGCAACTTGGAATACGCACCTTTGTGCGAAATCATGGGACGCGTGCCCTTTGCCGCTGAGGTGTTCAACTGTTCGGCGCCCGACACCGGCAACATGGAAACCTTTGAGCGTTATGCAAGTGAGTCTTTGAAAGACCAATGGCTAGAGCCCTTGCTGCGCGGCGACATCCGTTCGGCTTTTTTAATGACCGAACCTGATGTGGCTTCTTCGGACGCCACCAATATCGAGTGCAGTATTCGCCGAGATGGCGACCACTATGTCATCAACGGCCGCAAGTGGTGGTCGTCGGGTGCGGGTGACCCCCGCTGTGCGGTCTATATTGTGATGGGCAAAACCGATCCCGATGCACCCCGCCATTCCCAGCAAAGCATGATTGTGGTGCCCGCCAATTCAGCAGGTGTTGAAATTGTGCGCCCCTTGACCGTCTTCGGTTACGACGACGCGCCCCATGGTCACATGGAAGTGCTGCTGAAAAATGTTCGCGTCCCAGTTGGTAATTTGCTGTTGGGCGAAGGTCGTGGCTTTGAAATCGCGCAAGGCCGCTTAGGCCCTGGCCGTATTCACCACTGCATGCGCACCATTGGCTGCGCGGAACGTGCGCTTGAGTTGATGTGCAAACGCCTCAACAGCCGTACTGCATTTGGCAAACTCATCTCTGCCCAAGGCGTGTGGCATGAGCGCATTGCCGAGTCTCGCATCATGATTGAGCAGGCGCGTTTGTTGACCTTGAAGGCCGCGTACATGATGGACACCGTGGGTAACAAAATCGCTAAAAGCGAAATTGCCATGATCAAGGTGATTGCCCCCGTGATGGCCACCCAAATCATCGACTGGGCGATTCAAGCCCATGGCGGCGGCGGCGTGAGCGACGACTACCCCTTGGCCTATGCCTACGCCAACCAACGTACATTGCGTTTGGCCGATGGTCCCGATGAGGTGCACCGCAACTCGATTGCCAAGCTTGAATTGGCAAGGCACATTGCCAGCGCTGAGCAAGAAGTTGAGATGCCCATCACCCGCGGTTCTTAATTTTCAACAAGGCAAAACCCCATGATCGATGTCTATACTTGGCCTACCCCGAATGGACACAAGGTTCACGTCATGCTCGAGGAGTGTGGTTTTGCGCTGGGGCGGGACTGGCTGGCCCACCCCGTTCATATTGGCCAAGGCGAGCAATTCACGCCCGAGTTTTTAACCATCAGCCCGAACAACAAAATCCCCGCCTTGGTTGACCCCAAAGGGCCGGATGGCAAACCCATCAGCCTGTTCGAGTCGGGTGCTATTTTGGTTTACTTGGCCGCCAAAACGGGCAAGTTCATGCCGTCCAGCGATCGCGGCAAATACGAGGTTTTGCAGTGGTTGATGTTTCAAATGGGCGGTGTGGGCCCCATGTTGGGTCAAGCACATCACTTTCGCATTTATGCGCCAGAAAAGGTGCCGTACGCAATTGAGCGTTACACCAATGAAGCCAGGCGTCTTTACGGCGTGATGGACAGGCAGTTGGCGCATCACCCTTTTATCGCCGGCAAGACCTACAGCATTGCAGATATCGCCATCTTTCCTTGGCTTCGCAGCTGGGCCAACCAGGGTATAGATTGGGCTGACTACCCACGGCTCAAAGAATGGTTCGACACCGTGGGCGCACGTCCTGCAGTGCAGCGCGGTTGCGCCGTGTTGGCTGATTTACGCAAACCGCTGCAAGACGACAAAAAAGCCATGGAAACTTTGTTTGGCAAAACCCAGTACGAGAAGCGCTGAGGACTTAGTCTAGAGTTGATAATAACGATCAACTCTGTAATTGCTGTTTGACCATGCGCTCCTATTTTTCTGCTTCCTTTGTAACTGCACTCGCTTTCACCTGTGTGCTGAGCGCTTGTTCAGAATCCAAGCCAGATACAGAACCCAAGTACAAACCCATTCCTGAAAAGAAGACCGAGAACAAAGGCGATCCCGACACTTTTGACCGTCGGGTGCAAGCGGTCATGAACGAAGGCTCACAAAGCCAAGAGGGCCAAGCAGAAGCACCTAAAGCGTCGAAGGCCAGACCACCCAATTCTGGCAAAGAGCCCATGGTGTTGCTAGACACCCAAAACCGACCCTTGGGTGAAGTGGTTCACCACAAAGACAAAATGGACTACTATGAATGCAAGGGCATCATCGCGTCTTGGTTCCAAGAGTTGATCGTGGCCGAAATGAACTATTTCAACGAGTTGGCTGATTTGCCCTTTGTGCTTTCTGAAAACTGTATCGTTACCTACGGTACGGAGAAAAGCCTGACCCCAGGGCGTATTGGTGTGCAGCTGTTTGAAACCCGCAAAGAGTTTGACAAGTGTGTTCGCAACGATTTTTGCCCTGTTTTTCGCACTGTCAATTTTGTGCCCATCAACAAGTCTTTGATGCGCTCCTACTTTATCTCCAACACCAATTCCAAGGAGATTTTTCAGCATTGCGTCACCGACACAGGCAAATGGCACCGAAATTCCACCTGCTACACCATCGATTGAGTATGCAAGTCTGCTCAAGAATTGGCTTTTCTGGTCGATTAACTGAGGTCACTTTTTTTTTGAGCTATGAATAAACTGCGCTTTATTGTTTTATCTTATGTTTTGCTGAGCCTTCAGGGCATTTGGCTAAGCCCTGTATGGGCCAACGACCCACCACCCAAGCCTGCAGAAACCCCAGCCGCTCCTGCCAAAGCCGAGAAATCCACCCGCACCTTTGAAGGACAAGAGCCACTTTTTTACTTCGATGCCAAACGCCGCCCTTATATCGAGCCTTTTCATAAAACCGATGAGGAAGAATATTTTGTATGCCGCGGTGTGATTGGCGAATGGTTTCGTCAATTGATGGCTGAAGAAGCCAATATGCTGGCCGCCAAAGACGGGTTGGAAAAGGTAACAGGCTCAACCTGCGCAGTGCGCCTGGTCGCCACCCATCAAGGTAAAAAATTACCCATTATTTCTGTGGAGCTGTATGTCAACTCCAACGTGATGCGAAGCTGTGTTTTGGGGGACTCCTGCCCTCAGTCACGTACCGTGATCATGTATGTGCTGGATAAAACCCTCTACCGCAGTTATTTCATCACCGACCATGAGCGAAAAATTCGCCGCGCCTATTGCTTAGACAACAAAAGCAAAATTTTGGCCAAAGAAGAATGCTGGCACCATTTCTTTGACAAAGCAGCCAAAGAAAAACCCAAAGACAAGCACTGAACATCAGTATTGGCCTGACCGGAGGGGATCGAACCCCCGACCCACAGCTTAGAAGGCTGTTGCTCTATCCAACTGAGCTACGGTCAGAATGCAAGAAAAAAGGCCCCAGAGGGCCTTTTTTGTTATGTGGTCGGGGCGATAGGATTCGAACCTACGACCCTCTGGTCCCAAACCAGATGCGCTACCAGACTGCGCTACACCCCGATCCGTGCATTCTACTCGACAGCAAAGTTGACTGTTATCTTGCCAAGCATCTGCATTTTGTTGCATTTAACTGTAGGCAATAATCTGCACTTATGAATGCCAGTCCCCGCGCACACCAAAGTCCTCAGCCCGCATTGCAAATTCCCCGTATGTACAACGCCGCGCAAGATTTGCTTTCGCGCCATGCACAGCGTTCAGAAAAAAAAGCTTATATCGATGCATCGACCGGCAAAACACTCAGCTTTGGGGAGTTGAACGAACAAGCCCACCGTTTTGCGCAAGTCTTGGTGGACCGAGGCTTTGTGCAAGAGCAGCGAGTATTGCTTTGCATGCATGATGGCTTGCTTTGGCCGGTGGTGTTTTTAGGCTGTATCTTGGCGGGGGTGATTCCGATTGCGGTCAACACCATGCTGACAGCGAAAGACTATGCGTTCATGTTGCAAGACTCCAGAGCACATGGCTTGCTCGTCTCCCAAGCTTTATGGCCACAATTTGAGGATATATTGCCTCTGGCCCCTGGCTGCAAACATGTTTTGATTGACGCGGATGAAAGCCATGCACATGGCATAAGCATGGCCCAATTGATACATACCACTCAGCCCTTAAAACAATGCGCATCCACTTTGGCAGATGATGTGTGTTTTTGGTTGTACTCCAGTGGGTCCACGGGCACACCTAAAGGCACGCTGCACTTACACAGCCACATCATTCAAACGGCGTATTTGTACGGCTGCGACGTGCTGGGTTTGGCAGACAACGATGTGGTGTTTTCAGCCGCCAAACTTTTCTTTGCGTATGGCTTGGGCAATGCCTTGAGTTTTCCCTTGGCGCATGGTGCCACCACGGTGTTGCTGGATAAAAGAGCTACACCATCCGATGTGTTTGCTGTGCTCAAAACCTATCAACCGACCGTGTTTTACGGCGTGCCCACACTGTTTGCCAGCCTGCTTGCAGATACCAGTCGCCCAGCTGCCAAAGACTTGAATTTGCGGGTGTGCACCAGTGCGGGTGAAGCCTTGCCCGCAGAAATTGGCAAGCGCTGGCAGGCCGAGTTTGGCGTGGATATTTTGGATGGCATTGGTTCAACCGAAATGCTGCATATCTTTTTGTCCAACCGACCAGGCCGAGTGCGCTACGGCACAACAGGTGAAGTGGTGCCTGGTTACGCCTTGCGCTTGGTGAATGACCAAGGTCAGCCCTGCGCTGAGGGCGAGTTGGGCGAACTGCACATCCAAGGCCCCACATCGGCCATCATGTATTGGAATAACCGCGAAAAAACCAAACACACTTTTGCAGGCGAGTGGACGCGCAGCGGCGACAAATACAGTTGCGACAGCGATGGTTTCTACACCTACGGCGGGCGCAGCGACGATATGCTGAAAGTCGGTGGCATTTATGTGTCGCCCTTTGAGGTGGAAGCTTCCTTGATGACGCACGCTGGTGTTTTAGAGGCTGCCGTCATCGGGGTGGATGATGAACAAGGCTTGACCAAGCCCAAAGCATTTGTGGTGTGTAAGCCCGTGCAAACCCTGACGGCAGATGAACTTAAACTTCACGTCAAATCGCAGCTTGCGCCTTATAAATACCCACGCTGGATAGAGTTTGTGAATGAATTGCCCAAAACAGCGACGGGCAAAATACAACGCTTTAAACTGCGTGCAGTTTCAACATAAGACCTCAAATCAGGAGAATGTCATGGCATCACGCCGACAATTGCTTACTCAATCAGCCGCCCTCGTTGGAGCCGCGTCTTCTGGCTGGTTGTTGCCTGCGCATGCGCAAAACACCAAACTTCGCATTGGCTTGATGCTGCCCTACACCGGCACCTTTACCCAACTGGGTGTAGCCATTGACAACGGATTTCGCATGGCTTTGCAAGAAGCCGGCGGCAAAGTCGGTGGGCGCGAGATTGAATTCTTCAAGGTGGATGACGAGTCTGAGCCATCTAAAGGGGTTGAAAACGCCAGCAAACTGGTGCAACGTGACAAAGTAGATGTGCTGATTGGTACGGTGCATTCGGGTGTGCAAATGGGCATACACAAAGTCGCCCGTGAAACCGGCGTGCTGAGCATCATTCCCAATGCAGGCATGCACGCAGCCACCCGTGCACTGTGCGCGCCCAATGTGTTTCGCACCTCTTTCACCAACGGCCAACCCACACAAGCTTTGGGCAAAGTGATGGTCGACAAGGGTCACAAAAAAGCGGTTTGGATCACTTGGAAATACGCTGCAGGTGACGAATCCGGTGAAGGTTTTAAGCAAGGCTTCGCAGCCGCCGGCGGCACCATCGTAAAAGAGTTGGGCCTGCCTTTTCCCAATGTCGAATTTCAAGCCCTGCTGACAGAAATTGCCTCCATCAAACCAGACGCTGTGGCTTGCTTCTTTTCTGGCGGCGGCGCATCCAAGTTTATTCGCGACTATGCTGCAGCGGGTTTGGCTGGCAAGATTCCCTTGTATGGATCGGGCTTTCTCACCGAAGGCTTGCTGGACGATGAGCTGGCCCCTGCGGCCCAAGGCATCATGACCACCCTGCACTACAGCGCGTCACTGGCCACCAAACGCAATGAGGCTTTTCGTTTGGCTTATGCCAAAACCTACAAAATGCAGCCCGATGTGTTTGCGGTGCAAGGCTATGACGCGGGCTTGTTGTTGCTGCAAGGCGCGGCAGCGGTGAACGGTGACTTATCGAATAAAAAAGCGCTTTACGCCGCCATGGAGGGCGCCGTCATTGACAGCCCGCGTGGCAAATGGACCATGAGCAAGGCGCACAACCCTGTGCAAGATATTTATTTACGGGTTGTCAAAGGCAAAGAAAACGTCGTCTTGGGCGTCGCCGCCAAAGCGCTGTCCGATTCAGGCGTGGGTTGCAAGTTGGGTTGATGGATCTCGCTAATTTTTTCATCCAACTGCTCAACAGTGTTCAGTACGGCTTGCTGCTGTTTTTGCTGGCAGCGGGCCTGACCTTGATTTTTGGCATCATGGGCGTGGTCAATTTGGCCCACGGCGCTTTTTACATGCTGGGCGCTTACATGGCGTATGCCTTGACCGCTGCTTGGGACAATTTGGCCTTGGCCATCGCGGTGGGCACGCTACTGAGTGTGGCCTTTGGTTGGTTGCTAGAAAAAATCTTGTTCCGTCATTTTTATCACCGCAGCCACCTCGATCAAGTCTTGCTCACCTTTGGATTGATCTATATTTTTGAAGAACTGCGCTCCATGCTCTGGGGCGGTGATGTTCACAATGTGGCTGTTCCTGCTTTGTTGGATTGGTCGATCCAACTTACCGACACCTTGTCTTACCCCGCTTACCGCTTGTTCATGCTGGCCATGTGTTCGGGATTGGCCTTGGCACTGTGGTTCATGATCAGCAAAACCAAACTCGGCATGAAAATCCGCGCCGGTGCTTTCAACAGCGACATGGCGCAAAGTTTAGGCATCAATATTGTTCGCCTTCATTCTTTGGTGTTTGCCATGGGCGTGGCCTTGGCGGCCTTGAGCGGCATGCTTATTTCTCCGCTCTCAAGCGTCTACCCGCACATGGGTGCCCAAGTGCTGATCATGTGTTTTGTGGTGGTGGTGATTGGCGGCATAGGCTCGGTGCGGGGTGCCCTTACCGCGGCCTTGTTGGTGGGCTTGGTGGATACCTTTGGCAAGGTGCTGTTGCCCCAATTCGCCAGCATGTTGGTTTATGTGCTGATGGCCTTGGTCTTGCTCTACAAACCAGAAGGCTTGTTCAAACAATGAGCACACCACAAGGTCACTTGGAAACCCTGCCGCGCAGCGTGCAATTGCTCATGGGCATGGGCTTGATCGCCTTGCTGGCTTTTCCCTTTGTGGGTCAAGATTTTTATATACAGATGGTCACGCGCATGATGATTTTGGCCATCTTCGCCATGAGCTTGGATTTGCTGCAAGGCATCACCGGACTGGTGTCCTTGGGGCATGCCGCCTACTTTGGTTTTGCAGGTTATGTGCTGGCCTTTTTATCGCCGGCCGATGCAGCTGCAAGTTGGTTCATCACCCTGCCCTTGGCCGTACTGGCATCGGCTTTGCTCGCCTTGATCATCGGTTTTTTTGTGGTTCGCACCCAAGGTATTTATTTCATCATGGTGACCATGGCTTTCGCCCAAATGGTGTATTTTCTATTTTTCGACAACAAGGAATTGGGCGGCTCGGATGGTCTGTACATCAATGTGCGTCCTGCCGGTTGGGGTTTGGATTTTGAAAACAAGCTGGTGCTGTATTTCTTCACCTTGGCTTGCCTGGTGCTTACCTATTTCTTTTTACGCCGCTTGCTGTGGAGCCCGTTTGGGCGCACGCTCAACGGTATTCGATTGAACGAGCACCGCACCCAAGCACTGGGCTACAACAGCTTCAATTACAAACTCACTGCATTCACTTTGGCTGGGGCACTGGCCGGAATGGCTGGCTATTTGTGGGCTGCGCAATCAGGCTATGTCAACCCCGAGTTGATGGGCTTTCACATGAGCGCGCACGCCATCATGATGGTGATTTTAGGCGGCATGGGCAATGTGGCCGGTGCCTTGATAGGTGCGTTTGGTTTCGAGCTGTTCTTGCATTTTTTCAAAGACCTGCCCAAAGTGGGCGAGTTCGATTTGGGCAAACACTGGCAGTTGTGGATGGGTTCACTCATCGTGCTGGTGGTCATCATTGCACCCCAAGGGTTGATGGGCTTGCTGCGCCCCAAAGGTTCGAACCATGACTGAAGCTTTGTTAGAAGCCAAGCAGTTGTGCAAACGCTTTGGCGGCTTGCTGGCTGTCAATGATGTGTCGCTGTCTTTGTACAAAGACCAAATTCATGCAGTGATTGGCCCCAATGGCGCGGGCAAAACCACCCTCACCCATTTGCTCAGCGGCGACCTACCTGCCACCAGCGGCGAGTTGTGGCTCAAGGGGCAAGCTGTCACCGGCTGGGCGCATCACCGTTTGTCTTTGCAAGGCTTGGGGCGCAGCTACCAAAAAACCAATGTGTTTTTGCCGCTCACAGTTTGGGAAAACCTCATGCTGGCCGCGCAAGCCAAAGACGCCTTGGCACCTTTTAACCCGCTGTCATGGTTGGGCCGCGCCGACAGCAAACCCAGCGTGGTGGCCCGTGCTGAACGTGCTTTGGTTTTGGCAGGCCTGGCCGCCTCCAAAAACAGCGCGGCCGCCATCCTGAGCCACGGTATTCAGCGTCAGCTCGAAATAGCCATGGTTTTGGCCACCGAACCCGTGGTGCTGCTGTTGGATGAGCCCTTGGCCGGCATGGGTGCGGCAGAAGCGCAAACCATGGTGGAACTGCTTCACATTTTGAAGAAAGACCACGCCCTGTTGTTGGTGGAACACGATATGGACGCGGTGTTCGCCTTGGCCGATGTGCTGACGGTGATGGTCAACGGTACGGTGATTGCCAGCGGCACTCCCGAGGCTATTCGCAGCGACGCACAAGTGCAAGCGGCTTATTTGGGTGAGGCCACAGCATGAGCAATACTTTGCTAGTGGTGCGCAGCCTCAACACCTATTACGGTGCCAGCCATGTGCTGCGCAATTTAGATTTTCAGGTGGAACGCGGACAGGCTGTGGGCCTGATGGGGCGCAACGGCATGGGCAAATCCACTTTGCTCAAAAGCATCATGGGCTTGGTCAAACCGCGCAGTGGCAGCATCGCGTTTCAAGGCGTACCCATTCACGGTCAAACGCCTTATGCGATTGCCAAGCAAGGCATGGCTTATGTACCCGAAGGCCGCGGTATTTTTGGCAACCTCAGCGTGCATGAAAACCTGGTGATGGCCGAGCGTGCGGGCGTGCGTGGTCAGCAAGACTGGACTTACCAA
>Ga0187844_10002777_pt1 | contig 12107 bp, 13 predicted proteins | sample SpaLakP09_SKY_50_FD_134517 | JGI IMG/M metagenome (GOLD analysis project Ga0187844, IMG submission 134517) | Oligotrophic lake water microbial communities from Sparkling Lake, Wisconsin, USA - SP09_SKY_50 | ecosystem: Environmental > Aquatic > Freshwater > Lake | place: USA: Sparkling Lake...
CTACAGCGTGTTGGGCATCAAGACCTGCCCGGCCAAGAACTGACTGGCTGCGGCGCCAGCACGGACAATCCGTGCATGGACTGCCGCCCCCACTGCGCCGCCTGCTGCATCGCCCCGTCGATCAGCTCGCCCATCCCCGGCCACCCGAATGGCAAGCCGGCGGGCGTGCGCTGCGTGCAGCTGGACGACGAACTCCGCTGCAAGATCTTCGGCCAGCCCGAGCGGCCGGCTGTTTGTGGCTCGCTGCAGCCGGACGAGCTGATGTGCGGCGACAGCCGCGAGCAGGCGATGCGCTGGCTGGGCTGGATGGAGAGCGAGACGGCGCCAGCCGCCCGCTGACTGCGGCGCCCCCGGATGCCGGGGCGAGGAGAACCCGAGGCCGCCGCCGCACGGCCTCGTGCGCGGTGTACCGTGCGCGCCCGTCGCCTCCCAGGAGCCTCAGCCATGACCATCTCGTTTCCGCGCCTGCCTGCCGTCCTGGGCCTGCTTGCCCTGCTGAACTGCGGCCCCGCGACGGCGGCCATCACCGGCATCAATGGGGGCGGCGCCACCAACGCGCAGATCTTTCTGGACGACACGCAGTCGGCCAACGCGTCCGCGCAGTTCGGCACCACGCTGTACACCACCAACCAGTCCGTCTGGGGCGGTAACCCGCTGGGCCTGGTCTTCCCGAGCCTGCCCGTGACGGGCGACTCGGCGACCTTTGCCTTCCGCGCCTTCAGCTGGAACTTCAACCAGCCGACCATGCCCTATGGCTTCGAACTGCAGAACCTCACCGTCACGCAGAACCCGACGGGCACTGGCTACGTCGAGGCCAAGGTCGTCTTCCGCATCCAGTACCAGCTCGACGCCGGCGGCCTGAACGCGGCCGCGTTGTTCCTGCCGCAATACGTCGTCAGCGGCACGGTGCAGAACGGCGGCTATGCGCTTGCGCAGGGCCAGGTCGACTTCGTCAGCGCCGCCAACGGCCTGCTGGAGAGCGTGCACTATCAGTACGTGAACGCCACGCCCGGCGCCTTCACCAACCAGCCGCTGGTGGGCCAGGCGCTCAACAACCTGGGCGCCTTCACGCTGCCGGGCAACGACACGCTGACCATCGACGGCTTTTTCCTGGCGCGGGTGGACCCGGCCTCCATCACCATCTCCACCGTCAGCGCCGTGCCCGAGCTGTCGACCTGGGCGCTGTGCTTGCTCGGTCTGGTCGTGCTGCGGGGTATGCAGCGGCGGCGTCAGGCCTGATGAAGCGCGCCGGTCGGGCGCCAACGCGCCCGCCAGGCCTGTGCACGTGGGTGATCCCAGTATTTGTCGAAGAAGTAGTGCAGCACCGTGTTGGCCAGCGGTTCGACAAAGGTGACGGCGCCGGCCACGGCCATGCTGCCGGTCAGCGCATAGGTCACCGTGAACGAGGTGCCGAGGTGGAGGACGCCGAAGCTGACGGTCTTGGCCATGATGTCTATCGCTTGGTGAAATCGAATAGAAAAATGCTAATGATTCTCATCGCCGGCGGCCAATCGGTTGCGGCTATCCCGGCGATGGCATTTACGCTTCGCGGCCATGACGCCCACCGAAACCCCCTTGCCGCCCGACAGCCTGCTGGCCCGGCTCGCCAGAGACCGTAGCGCTTTTGCCGACGCCTACACGCTGCCGTTCCCCCGCGCTGTCAGCTTGGCGGAGTTCGTCGAAGCCTTCTACACGACGCGTCTCTTCAAGGTGGAGCGTGCATTGCTCGCGCTATTCGGCAAGCCCTCCAGCGACGCAATGGCGCGGGCCGTGGCGCGCGGCGACGGCCAGCGCTTTGCCGTGTGGACGGTCCAGGCCCGCGAGGGCGACGAGCTGCTGATGCACGAGGACAGCGGCGCCACGCGCTCCTGGTTCAAGGCCCAGGCCGCCGAGTGCGGCGGCACGACGCTGTGGTTCGGCTCCGCCGTTGTGCCGCGCCAGCGCGTGGGTGGTGAGGGCGCGCGGATGGGCCGTGTCTTCCACGCGCTGCTGGGCTTTCACCGCTGGTATTCGCGGGCGCTGCTCAGTGCAGCGGTCAACCGTTTGGGTTAGCGTCCTGTGCCCGGGCCGCCGATCTTCTCTGTCACAGGCTGCCGGGTCTCCAGGTCCTCGATCCAGACCTCGCAGCCGTCTTCGGCGATGCGCCCGTTGACGATGTAGCGCTTGCCGTCCTTGGGCGTGAAGCTCAGCTCGCCCACCGTGCGGCAGCTCGCATTCGACATCGCCAGCATGGGCGACGCGTACTGCGTCGCGGCCTGCAGCCGCAGTTGCGCCGGGCGCAGCGGCAGCTCGTTGGTCAGCGCCACCGGCGTCAGCGTCATGCCGCTGCCCTGGCCGGCCCGCGTGCTGGCCATGCTGCTGCTGGACAGGCGCCGGCCGTCCACCTGCGTGATCTCGAAGACGTGCAGCCGCTGGTTGCTGACGACGATGACCTGGTCCGCGACATTGGCCGTGGGGCCTGTGTAGTCCGGCGGCGTGGCGGGCTCGAAGGCGGAGAAGCTCTTGACGCTGGTGCAGCCGGCGAGCACGGCCATCGCGAGGAACGAGGTGATGCGTTTCATGGCCGCAGCTTAGCCTCGCTGACCGGCGCGGCGCCGTCGACTTGCGGGCCGAGCGCCGGGCCGCTCCCAAGCCGGCCCGCGTTGGCGATGGGCTTGCGGCTCAATGCCGCAAGCATCGCCGTCCCCCCGGGGGACCGACCAGATGCGCCCCGCGTTCAGCGAGGCGTGACTGGGCGAGGGGCACCAGTTAACGCGCCACGGCTGCTCGCATCGATCTGGCCACATAGAACAGCGCTACCGCCGTCAACGCAAAGCCGACGACCACGCCGGGCAACACCTGGCCCCAGCGCAACGCCTCGCCCTTGAGCACGGCCAGCATCAGCGTGTTCTGCGCCAGACCCGGCACCCACAGATACCAGGCCGCGTCGCCGCCCGGGTTCAGCAGGCTGACCATGGGCGCCAGGCTGATGGCCGTGACGATCAGCGTGCTGCCGGCCTGCGCCTCCTTGAAGGTCTTGGAGCGGATGGCCAGCGCCATCAGCATGGCCGAGAGGCCCGCCGCCAGCGGGATCTGCAGCAGCCAGAACGCGAGTACCTCCGGCATGCCGAACTGGAACATCGCCTGCAGGCTGTCGCTCCTGAGCAGCCACTGTGCGGGCACGAAGCTCAAGCTCGACAGCAGCGCCACCGCCATGCCCAGCAACGCGACCGCGCCCCATTTGCCGACCACGATGGCGCCGTGCGGCGCGGGGTTCATCAGCAGCGGCTCCAGCGAGCCGCGCTCGCGCTCGCCTGCGGTGCTGTCCAGCGCGGCGCTCAGCGCGCCGTAGAGCACGGCCATGATGATGAACATCGGGATGATGCTGCTCAGCCGTGCGGCGCGGGCCTGCACGCTGGCGAGGTCGCGCTCCTGGATGTCGACAGGCTGCAGCAGCTCGATGGACACGCCCCGCATCGCCAGGTTCAGCGACGCGCGCTCGCGGTTGAAGCCCCACAGCACGCGCTGGATGGGCCCGATGCCGGCGGACGCACGCTGGTTGGCGCTGTCGCTGACGATCTCCACCGTCGGCGCCTCGCCGGCCAGCAGCTGGGCTTCGAAGTCCTTGGGCACGACCAGCACCGGCTCCAGCAGCTTGGTAGCGCGCAACTGGGCCTCGTAGTCGGCCGGCGCGGCCTTGAGGGTGTAGGTCTGGCGTTCGATGAAGTTCTTCAGCGTCGGCGCGTGCTCCATGCCCACGGCCATCAGCTCGCGCCGGTCGGCGCGCTCCTCCAGCGAGTCGATCAGCCCCGACAGCGCCGCCAGCAGCAGCGGGCCCATCAGCAGCGCGGGAACGAGGATGCGCAGCAGCGTGCGCCGGTCGCGCAGCGCGTCCGCCAGCTCTTTGGTGAAAACGATCCAGGCCTGAGTCATGTCAGCCCCTCGTCCGACGAGTACATCGGCCGATCCCCCGAGGGGATGCGGGCCGGCTTGGGAGCGGCCCGGCGCTCGGCCCGCTGATGGTTTGCGATCTTGTTCATACGGCCACCTCCTCAGGGAATGCGAGTTTCACGAAGGCGTCCTCGAAGCGCTGTTCGCCCGCCAGCTCCAGCAGCGTCGGCACATTGCCGTGCGCCACGCTGCGGCCCTTGGAGACGATGACGACCTCGTCGCAGAGCTGCTCCACCTCTTGCATGATGTGCGTGGAGAAGACGATGCATTTGCTGCCGCCCTCGGGGCTGCGCAGCCAGCGCAGCGCCTCGCGCAGCGCGCGGGTGGCCAGCACGTCCAGGCCGTTGGTGGGCTCGTCCAACACGATGTTGGCGGGGTCGTGCACCAGCGCGCGGGCCAGTGCCGTCTTCATCCGCTCGCCCTGGCTGAAGCCCTCCGCGCGGCGGTCCAGGATGGGCTGCATCTCCAGCAGCTTCGCCAGTTCGTCGGCGCGGGCGTTCGCCGCGTCGGGGTTCATGCCCTGCAGGCGGCCGAAGTAGGCGATGTTCTCGCGCGCCGACAGGCGCGGGTAGAGGCCGTGCGCGTCGCCGAGGATGCCCATGCGAGCTAGCGCTTTCAAAGGCGCGTCCTTCACGATGATGCCGTCGACGGCGATCCTGCCCCGGTCCGGCGCGAACAGCCCGCCCAGCATGCGCAGCGTCGTCGTCTTGCCCGCGCCGTTGGCGCCCAGCAGGCCTGTGATGCGGCCGTCGGGCGCCGTGAGGCTCACGCCCTGCACCGCATGCACGACGCCCTTGGTGCCCCGCTTGAAAAGCCCGGCGCCAGTGCGGGTGGCGAACTGCTTGTGAACGTCCTGGATCTCGATCATTTCGCCGCTCCTGCTTGAACGGGCTGGAAGGCAGCGGGCCGCGGGATGCGCGTCGCGCAGGCCGCTTCCTGCGGCAGCGCGGCGGCGTCGGTCTTGGCGTCGATGAAGCGGAACATCAGGTCGCGCACGCAGCCCACGGCCATCACGCCGTGGCCGGCCTCGGGCACGACGACATGCTGCACGCGCTCCGGGTGGCCGGCGGCCAGCGCCTTGGCCACGCGCTCGCCGTGGCGGGCCGGCGTGGCCGGGTCCGCGCCGCCGCTCATGACGAGCACGGGGCTGGGCGCGGGCGGCAGCGTGTAGAAGTCAGCCGGCACATCGGCACGGGGCCAGGTCTTGCACACGCGGGCGTACATGTCGGCATCGACGGTGCGGTAGTCCTCGCCCGGCTTGTCGGTGGCGCCGGCCAGGCGGGGCACGTCTTCCGCGCAGATGACGGAGAAGTGCATGCCCGCAGCGAGTTTCATGCCCTTGCCGCCGGCGAAGGCGGTCGTCAGGCCGAACAGGCCTTCAAAGCGGCCCTCGGTCGCCGCTGCGTGGATGGCGGCCGGCAGCGCTGCGGCCAGCGCGGGCTGGTAAAGCGGGGGCCGCACGGCGCGCAGCAGCAGCTCCCGGTCGACCGTGAAGCGCTCGGGCTCACCGGTCAGCGGCTGGGCCACCGTCACCTGGCGCGGCAGTGAGGCGAGCAGCTTCTGCCAGTCGGCACTCAGCTCGGGGTGGGTTTTGGCATGGGCTTCGATGAGCTTGTCCAGCGCCGCCTGCGTGTCCGGCGAGAAGCTGGCGGGCAGCACCATGTCCGGCGGCGCCACGCCGTCGATGACGGTGCGGCGCACTTTGGTCGGGAACTGGCGCAGGTACTCCAGCGCGGCGCGCGTGCCGTAGCTGCCGCCGACGAGGTTCCATTGCGGCACGGCCAGCGCCTCGCGCACGGCCTCCATGTCCTGCATGGCGATGGTCGTCGTGAAGAAGCGCAGGTCACCGTAGGGCAACTTCTCCAGCGTCGCACGGCAGGCGTCCAGGCGACGCATCTGCGCGGCGGTGTCGAGCTGTTCGGTGATGGGCAGCTTGGTCTCGTCCGGGCATTCGAGAGGGGCCGACCTGCCGGTGCCGCGCTGGTCGATGAAGACGAGGTCGCGCCGGTTGTTCAGCCGTGAGAGGCGCGGCAGCACGCGCGAGGCGACGCCGATGGCGCTCTGGCCGGGGCCGCCGGCCAGCATCAGCACGGCATCGGGCTGCTTGTTGCGCGCCATCGCGGGCACGACGAGGTAGTGGATGTCGACCTTGACGCCGTCCGGCCGCGCCGGGTCCAGCGGGCGCTGCAGGCTGCCGCATTGCAGCTCGTTGGGAATGCCGTCGATGCGGCACGGCTTCAGCGGCGTGGCCGCTTGCGCAGTTGCGGCAAACAGGGCGGCGGCGAGCGCAACGGCGCGCCGGGCGGGGAAGGGCATGACGGGGCTCCAGGGACCGGATGGCCGCGAGTATCCGGGCCGCTGCCCGCGCCGCCACGCCGCCGGTGCTGGCCGGCAGCCTGGTGCGCATGAATGGCCCCAGACGCGGGTTGAATGGCGGTGCATGTTCGAATACCTTCCGACCAGCGGCCTTGCCGCGTTGAAAGGCAAAGCGTGCAGACACTCGACGAGATGCGTGACCGTTGCCTGCTGACCCACGAGCAGCATGCCGAGATCGGCGCCTGGGTCAGCCAGGCCCGCACCCCCGAGGCCATCATGGCCATGCCCGAGGGGTTGTGGCGCACGCTGGAGCTGGCCAGCGTGCTGATGGACGTGGACGCCGACCTGCGGCGCGAGCCGCTGCTGTCGGACGGCGTCTAGGCTTTTCCGGCGGGCTTCATCAGCCCTTGGCAGGCCGAGCGCGCCTTGGCATCGCTGCCATCCAGCCTGCCGCAGACGCCGTCGAGCTGAGCCTTCAACCGGCCCACGGCGGCAGCCTGGGCGGGGGTCTTGTTCCAGTCGCCCAGCAGCGTGGCGACCTTCTTCAACGACCGCTCGCTGCGCTCGTAGAAGGCGCCCGGGTCCTTCTGGGCTTCGGTGAACAGCTGGGCCGCAGCCTTCTCGATGCGCGGCGTGTCTTCCGGGCTCAGCTCGATCAACGCGGCGAAGTAGTTCGAGCCCCACTGCAGCCGCGTGGCCGGACCTTCGCTCTTGTTGAAGGCCTCCTCGTACCAGTGCAGCGCGTCCGCCTTGCGGCCCTGCTTCTTCAGATTGCCGCCCAACTGGCTCATCAGGTAGTAGGGCGAGTGGCTGCGGGCGAGGGCTGCCTTCAGCAGCTCGTCGCTGTCCTGCCACAACCCGGCGCGGCCCAGCAGGTGGGCGGCCTGGGTGACGACGGCCTGGCGCTCGTAGCCGTCGGTGACCTCCCGGTTGGCGCGCGTGGTCTGGTCGCGCGCTTCGGTCTGCAGCGCGGTGGGGACGGTCTTGGGATGCGGCTCGTCCTTGGCCGTGTCCAGCCGCGCCAGCTCAATGCGGGCCTGCAGCGCCTTGAGGCGGTCGGCACGAGACAGCGTCGTGTCTTCGTTCAGGCGTTTCAGCGCGGCATCGAATTCGGCGACGAGCGCGGTGCGCGTCTCGCCGGCCGTGGGCGCCAGCGCCTTGGCGAGATCCCGCGCCTCGTTGCTCAGCACGTCCATCTGCGCGCGAGCTTGCGAGCCATCGGCCAGCACAGCGCGCAGGCGCGGCAACTGGGCCGGGTCGGCCACCTTGCCCTCCGCCAGGGCGCCGATGGACTTGAGCCAAAGGCGGGTCGTCGTCTCGGCGTCCACGCCCTCGCTGGCCTTGGCGAGCTGCGTCAACGTGGCGGGGCGTTCGGCCACAGGCAGCAGTTGCTGCTCATCGGTCTCCCAGCCGTAGAAACCCAGCAGCCGCCATTCGTTGGCATTGAGCTTCTTGCCCGCCCTGGCGTCCGCCAGCACGGCCTTGACTGGCCGGCCGCTGGACAGGCCCAGCTGAAGCACCTTCATGACCTGAGCCGCATCGGCCTCGCCGGGCAGGCGGGTGATCTCGTTGCCGGCCGGGCTGAACAGGATCAGCGTCGGGTAGCCGCGCACCTTGAAGCGCGTGCCCAGCTTCTGCGCGCCGGGGCCGTCGCCGTCGATGCCCACGGCCACGAAGGCCTTGCTCTGCTCGATGAAGTCCGCGCGGTTGAACAGCGTGGCCTTGAGCTGGTTGCAGGGCGGGCACCACTTGGCGCCCCAGTACAGCAGCAGCGGCTTCTTCTCGGCCTTGGCCTGGGTAAAGGCGCGGTCGATGTCGGCATCGGCCGCGGCGGCCTGCCAGGACACGCCGGGGCCGGTGCTGGCCTGGCTGGAGGGCGTGGCGGCCAGCAGCAGCGCGGCCACCAGGGCGGCGAAAAAGACGGTTTGCTTCATCGGGCCTGCGGGTTCGATGGTGTCGAGCCGGTCATTGTCCGCTGCGTGCCGCAACGCGGCATCCTTGTTTGCCGCGCAAGCTTGCTCAGTAGTTGAGCGTGCGCTGGCGCCGCCAGGCCAGCGGCGTCATGCCGGTTCGGGTGCGGAAGGCGGTCGAGAAGTTGCCGGGCGTTCGAAAGCCCACCTCGTAGGCCACCGCGTTGATGCTCATCGATGTGCGCTCCAGCAGCCGCAGGCTGGCGCGGATGCGCTGCTCGCTGATGTAGGCCTGTAGCGTCATGCCGGTGTGCTGCCGGAACATGTCGCACAGCCGCCTTGCGGCCACGCCCACTTCGCGGGCCAGCTCATCTGCGCAGGGCAGTGAGCTCAGCTGCGCGTCGATCAAGGCCTTGGCGGCTTCGACAAAGGCGCCCTCGGGGTCGGGCGAAGTCGGCGCCGGGGCCGCCGGGCCGGGCAGGTGCACATGCACCCTGGCCAGCACCTCGGCCGGCCACAGCGGCTTGCAGATGTAGTCCACCGCGCCCACCTCCAGGCCGCGCACGCGGTCATTGGGCTCGGTCAGCCCCGACACGAAGAGAAGCGGGATGTCGGCAGTCAGCGCGTCGGCCTTGAGCAGGCGGCAGGCCACCAGGCCGTCGACCACACCGGGCAGGCAGGTGTCCATCAGGATCAGGTCGGGCCGCTGCCCCTGCGCCCGCTGAACGCCGCCCAGCCCGTCGGTCGCGAACGACAGCGTGAAGCGCTCGCTCAGCAGCGCGGTCACCGACTTCAGGTCACCCAGCTCACCAGCCACCACCAGCACGCGCTGGCGGCGTGCAGTGGTGTCCGCAAAACAGGGCATGGGCGCGACAGTTTGGGGCATGGCTCCTGTGGAATCGTGCACGGCCGGGGGATGGTAGTCATCTGAAAAACAGAATGGAAAAGTTTTTCAGCAATTTGTGAAAGGCGTCTGCCGATGGCCGCGCAAGCATTCATGCCTGCTTGTCAGCGGGAGATACCAAGTGCGACCCACCCATCCAGCCAGGCCTCATTTGTCGGCTCATCGAATCTCCCGCCGTGATGGGCGACGGCTGCGGCCTGCCGCCTGGGGTGCGGCCGTGCTCATGGCCCTGGGGGCCTTGAACGCCAGCGCGCAGACCGCGCCCGATGCCGGCCAGTTGTCACAGCAGAACCAGCGCAAGGCGCCGGTGCTGCCCAAGCCGGGCGAGGGTGCCCAGGTGGCGACGCCGCCGCCCACGCTGCAGGTGGCGGCGGGCGCCAAGGTGGCGGTCAAGTCGTTCAAGTTCCAGGGCAACACGATGCTGACCGACGCGCAGCTGCAGCGCAGCGTGACGGGCTATCTGGATCGCCCGCTGGACTTCAAGGAGCTGCAGGAGGTCACCGCGCTGGTGGCCAAGCGCTATACGGCTGCGGGCCGGCTGGCGAGGGTCTTCCTGCCGGCGCAGGACGTCACTGCGGGCGTGGTGACGCTGCAGGTGATGGAGGCGAATTACGGTGGCGCGCAGGTGGAGCAGAGCGGCCAGCACCTGGCGCCCGAGCGCGCCATGGCGATGCTCGAACAGGGGCAGCAGCGCGGACAGGCGCTGGACCTGGTGGCGCTGGATCGGGCCTTGCTGCTGGTGGGCGACCTGCCGGGCGTGCAGGCCGGCGCCAGCCTGGTGCCGGGTGACAGCACAGGCCAGACCGCCGTGCGCCTGAGCCTGCGCGACAAGCCCACGGTGACGGGCTCGGTCGGTGTCGACAACAGCGGCACGCGCTCCACCGGCGAGCCGCGCTTGAACGCCTCCGTGGCGCTGAACAGCGCGCTCGGGATGGGTGACCTCCTGATTGCCCAGGCCAGCGTCAATCGCGGCAGCAGCTTCGTGCGGCTGGGCGCGTCAATGCCGGTCGGGCTGTCGGGCACGCGCGTCGGCGTCAGCGCCAATGCGCTGCGCTATCACCTTGTCGGCAGCGATTTCGAAGCCCTCAATGCCCGTGGCACGTCCAGCGCCTGGGGCCTGGACGTCAGCCATCCGCTGGTGCGGTCGCGCGACTTCAACGTGCTGCTGCAGGGCGGCGTCGAGAGCAAGCAGTTCCATAACAAGGCCAACGGCGCCGACGCCTCGGTCTACGACTCCAACGTCTGGAGCGTGGGCCTCAGCGCCAACCAGTTCGATGAGTGGGGCGGCTCCGGCGTCATGACCGCCTACCTGGGCGCCCAGGTCGGGAAGCTGGACCTGGGCGGCTCGCCCAGCCAGGTCTTCGACGCGGCCGGCCCGCGTACCGACGGCAGCTTCCGCAAACTGCGCTACCAGCTGACCCGCCAGCAGACCCTGGCGGGCGACTGGTCGGCCTATGTGTCGTTGCAGGGGCAGTGGGCCAATCGCAACCTGGACTCGTCGGAGAAGTTCTACCTTGGCGGCCCGCAGGGCGTGCGCGCCTACCCGGTCAGCGAGGGTGGCGGCGCCACGGGCCAGCTGGCCAGCGTCGAGCTGCGCGTGCGGCTGGGCGGCGGCTGGCGCGCTGCCGGCTTCTTCGACTGGGGGCGCGTGCGGACCTATGTCGACGAGAACTTCCTGGGTGCCACGGCGCCCAACAGCTATTCACTCAAGGGCGCCGGCCTGAGCCTGGACTACGTCAGCCCGGGCGGCACGGAGGTGAGCGTGGTGCGGGCTCGCCGCATTGGCGACAACCCGCTCGCCGACGCGCAGGGGCGCGACCTGGATGGGTCGCTGCACCGCAACCGCTTCTGGCTGCTCGCCAGCCAACCGTTCTGAGCGCCGAGGAGGACACCATGCACGAACATGCCAGCCTGAACCGCATCTTCCGCCTCGTCTGGAGCGCCGCCCAGGGTTGCTGGGTCGCGGTCCACGAACACGCCCGCGGCCGCAGCAAGGCCGGCCGCAGCGGCCGCCGCCTGCGCGCCATCGTCACGCTGTTGGCGCTCGGCGCCTCAGGGGCCTTCGCCCAGACGCCATCCGCAGCCGCGGCGGCCGTGGTCGCCCGCAAGGCGCCCGCGCCGAACGCGACGCCGCAGGGCGGCCAGCTCGTGGCCGGCCAGGCCACCTGGCAGCAGACCGGCTCCAACCTCGTCGTCAACCAGACGACGGCCCGCGCCGCCATCGACTGGACCAGCTTCGACATCGGCGCCAACGCCAGCGTGCGCTTCGCGCAGCCCGATGCCTCCAGCGTCGCGCTGAACCGCGTCACCGGCGGCTCGCCCAGCCAGATCTTTGGCCGCCTGAGCGCCAACGGCCAGGTTTTCCTGACCAACGCCAGCGGCATCTATTTCAGCCCGACGGCCCAGGTGGATGTGGGCTCTTTTGTGGCCAGCGCGAACAGCATCGGCCTCGCTGACTTCATGGCCGGCCGGCTGGTGTTCGAGCGCGCCGGCAGCACCGCCGGTGTCGAGAACGAGGGCAGCATCACGGCCGCGAGCGGCGGCTACGTGGCCCTGCTGGCACCCGAGGTGCGCAACAGCGGCATCGTGCGCGCCCAGGCGGGCACGGTGGCGTTGGCCGCTGGCGAGGCCGTCGAGCTGCAGTTCGAAGGCGGCAGCCTGGCCCGGCTGCGCGTGACGCCGGCCGACACCGCCACCCTGATCGAGAACCGCCACGCCGTGCTGGCGCCGGACGGCCAGATCCTGATGTCGGCCCGCGCCGCGCAGACGCTGCAGGGCAGCGTCATCCGCAACAGCGGCGAGCTGTCGGCCAGCAGCCTGGTGGCCAAGGGCGGCCGCATCGTGCTGGAGGCCGACCACGTCGACATCGCGGCCGGCTCGGCCATCACCGCCACCGGCGCGACCGGCGGCGGCCGCATCAACCTGGGCGGCAACTACCAAGGTGTGGGCGATCTCTGGAATGCCACCACCACGAACGTCGCCGCCGGCGCCAGCATCGACGCCAGCGCCACGCGGCTGGGCGATGGCGGCTCGGTGATCGTCTGGTC
>Ga0187844_10002778_pt1 | contig 12106 bp, 8 predicted proteins | sample SpaLakP09_SKY_50_FD_134517 | JGI IMG/M metagenome (GOLD analysis project Ga0187844, IMG submission 134517) | Oligotrophic lake water microbial communities from Sparkling Lake, Wisconsin, USA - SP09_SKY_50 | ecosystem: Environmental > Aquatic > Freshwater > Lake | place: USA: Sparkling Lake...
AACGCGGCCGCGTTTCTGGCCCAGTAGCACCCATTAACGACACCTGAAGGAAACATCGCCATGAACAAAATCGTCGCCACCCTGATCGCAGGCCTGTTCGCCACCTCGGTGTACGCCCAGACGACCGCCACCCCGGCCACGACCGCCACCAAGGCCGAAGTCAAGGCCGACAAGAAAGCCGCGAAGGCCGAGGCCAAGGAAGAAAAGGCCGACGTGAAAGCCGACGCGAAGCTGGAGAAGAAAGCCGCCGAAGCGAATGCGGACGTCGCCGTCGCCAAGGCCGACGCCGCGAAGCACAAAGCCAAAGCACACAAGAAAGCCGTCAAAGCCAAGGCGGAAGCCGCAGCCGACAAGGCCGAGGCACACGCAGACCAGAAAGCCGACGCCGCCAAGTAATTCCGGCTGCGCGCAACGGCTCAAGCCCCTCCATCCTCGAAAGACAGGCTCCGGCCTGTCTTTTTTTTGTCCTCGTTCTACAATGGCTGTCCTTCTTCTTATGCGACTGCCATGCACGACATCGTCTTCCTCGATCGCGACAGCCTGATCGCGAACATCCGCAAGCCTTCCTTCGAGCACCGCTGGCGCGACTACGCGGCCACCGACGCGAACGAGGTCGTCGAACGCCTCGCCGGCGCCACCATCGCCATCACGAACAAGGTGCCGCTGCGCGCGGACGCGATCGCGCAACTGCCGGACCTGAAGATGATCGCCGTGGCCGCCACCGGCACCGACAACGTGGACCTGGCCGCATGCCGCGAGCGTGGCATCGTCGTCGCGAACATCCGCAATTACTCGCTCGTCTCCGTGCCGGAACACTGCTTCGCGCTGCTGCTCGCCGTGCGCCGCAACCTGCGCGCGTACGTCGCCGACGTCGAGGCGGGCCGCTGGGAACGGTCGACGCGTTTCTGCCTGCTCGACCACCCGATCGGCGACCTGGCCGGCAGCCGCCTCGGCATCGTGGGCTATGGCGCGCTGGGGCGCCGCGTCGCGCAGATCGCCCGTGCATTCGGCATGGACGTCGCCGTCACGTCGCGCTCGCAGGTGGCGGACACCGACGTCGTGCAGCTGCCGCTGGACGAACTGCTCGCCACGTCGGACGTCGTGAGCCTGCACCTGCCGCTGACGGACCAGACCCGCCACATGATCGGCGCACGCGAGCTCGCGTCGATGAAGAAGAACGCCATCCTGGTCAACACGGCGCGCGGCGGGCTCGTCGACGAGGCGGCGCTGGCGCAAGCGCTCGCGGACGGGACCATCGCCGGCGCCGGCTTCGACGTGCTGAGCAAGGAACCGCCGGCGCCCGACAATCCGCTGCTGCAACTGCGCCTGCCGAACTTCGTGCTCACGCCGCACGTGGCATGGGCCAGCGGCGGCGCGATGCAGACGCTGGCCGACATGCTGGTCGATAACGTCGAGGCGTTCGTCGCGGGCCAGCCGACCAACGTCGTTTAGGCAGCGACTTCGTTGGCCGCCCGCAGCGGCAGCTCGATGATGAACACCGTGCCGTGCCCAGGACTGCTCTCAACCCGGATCGCCCCCTGCAACAGCGTGGTCACGAGGTTGTAGGCGATGTTGAGGCCCAGGCCCGTGCCGCCCTGCCCCATGCGCGTCGTGAAGAATGGATCGAAGATGCGCGACACGTTCTCCGGCGCGATGCCGCGGCCGTCGTCCGAGAATTCGATGCGCACGCGGTCGCCGTCCAGCGGCCGGGCATGGATGCGCATGTGGCCGCCCGGCGCGTCGAACGCGTGCAGCAGCGCGTTGTTGATGAAGTTGATGACGACCTGGCCGAACGGGCCGGGATAGCTGTCCATCGAGATCCCTGCCGGCACGTCCAGGTCGAGCGTGTGGCCGGCGCGGCGCACCTGGTTCATCATCGTGGCCGCGATCTCGTGGCAGGCCTGGCCCAGGTCGAAGCGGCGGCGGTGCGTGCTGGCCTGGTCCACGGACACCTGTTTAAAACTGTTCACCAGATCTGCCGCGCCGTTCAGGCTGCGCACGATGAGGTTCGCCGCTTCGCGTGCCGCCGCGATCCACGTCTCCAGGTCCGATTTCTTCAGCGCGTTGTGCGCGAAACGGTCGGCCAGCGTGTTCGTCTTTTCTTCCAGCGTGCTGGCCATCAGCAGGCTGTTGCCGATCGGGGTGTTCAGTTCGTGCGCGACGCCCGCGACGAGGGCCCCGAGCGACGCGAGCTTTTCGCGCGCGGCCAATTGCGCCTGCGTTTCCTTCAGCTGGCGATAGGCGTCCGCGTTGTCCAGCGCGACGCCGACGTAGGACGCGAGGGTGCTCAGCATGTCGAGCTGCACGTTCTGGTACGCGCCCGGCCGGCCGCTCTGCACCGTGATCACGCCCAGCACGCGCTGGCCCACGAGGATCGGCACGAACATCAGCGACCGCGGCGCCGGCGGGGTCTCCACGTCCGTGCTTGCCGGATCGCCGCCCAGCACATCGCGCACGAGGCCGGACAACCGGGCGTAGTCGCGGGCGAGGTCGCCGATCAGGATTTCCTCGCCCGTCACCAGGCAGTATTCGCCGAGGCCGCGCACGCGCGCGGGGAAGCGCCCTGCTTCAGGCACGCGGCGGCCGTCCGCGACGACGTACGGGTACTCGATCTGGCCGCCCGCGCGCGCTACCCCGATCGCGAACAGCGGCGCGTCCATCAGCTGGCGCACCTGGTTGAATACGTTGGCCATGATCGCCTCGCCGTCCAGGTTCGCGGTCAGCTCGCGCCCGATGTCGGACAGCAGGGCGATGTTGCGGCGCGCCTGCTCCACCGCTTCTTTCTGCGCCTCGGCCTCCTGCTTGCGCTTTTCCGCCTGCTCCTTCTGCAGCACCAGTTCCGCCGTGCGCGCGCCGACCTGGCGTTCCAGGCGCGCCTTCTGCTGCACCAGCACGCGCACACGCAAGCGGTACACGGCGACCGCGATCGCCAGCAGCACGCTCGCCACGGCCAGGCGGAACCACCACGTCATCCAGAACGGCGGCGGGATCGAGATGGCCAGGGTGGCCGGGTGTTCGCTCCACACGCCGTCCTTGTTGGCGGCCTTTACTTCGAACACGTACTCGCCCGGGTCGAGGTTCGTGTAGGTAGCGAAGCGCTTGCGGGCATCCGTCTCGGTCCAGTCGCGGTCGAAGCCGAGCAGCCGGTAGGCGTAGCGGTTCGCCTGCGGATCGGCGTAGTGCAGCGCGGCGAATTCCAGCGTGAACACGGAATCGCGGTGGCTCAGGCGGATGTCGCGCAGGCGGTCGACGGCGACGGGCAACGCGCGCGGCCGGTTGAACACAAGGAAGTCGGTGATGACGACGGTGGGCGGGAACGGGTTGTCGTGGATGTCCTCCGGCTGGAACGACGTCATGCCGTTGATGCCGCCGAAATGCAGCTCGCCGTCCGCGCCGCGTGCCGCCGAACCGACGAAGAACGAGCCGTCCGTCAGGCCGTCCTTGGCGGTGTAGGTCTTGTAGCGCCCGGTCTCCGGATCGACGCGGGTCAGGCCGCCGGTCGTGCTGGCCCAGATCTGGCCGTTGCCGTCTTCGAGGATGGCGCCGATCGGCACCTGTTCGCGCGTGGGCCCGACGGCGAATCTGCGGAACGCGGTCTTGCCGCCGGCGCCGCGCTCCATGCGGTGCAGACCGCCCGCCGTGCCGATCCACAGGTCGCCGCGCGCGGACTCGGACAAATAATAGACGCGGTTGTGCCCGAGGCTTGCGGGATCGCGGGTGTCGTGGCGGAAGTGCGTGAACGTGTCCGTCGCGCGGTCGTAGCGGTCGAGGCCATTCTCGGTGCCGATCCAGATCGTGCCGGCGCGGTCCTCGAGCACGGCGAAGCCATAGTTCTCGCCGAGGCTGGCCGGGTTGGCCGGATCGTGGCGCCAGCCGCGTAGCGTACCGTCCGGCGCCAGCATGAACAGGCCGCCGCGCGTGACGATCCACAGCGCCCCCAGGCGGTCGAGCGTGAGCGCCTGGACCCAGCTGGCGCCCGCCTCGCGCCCCAACGCCACGGGCGTGAAATGGCCCGTCGCCGCATCGCGCCACGACAGGCCACTGGGCGCTCCGACCCACAAGCGCCCGCGTCCCGCCAGCACGCTGCTGATCGTGTCGTCGGGCAGGCTGGAAGGGTCGCGCGGATCGTGGCGCAGCGTGTCCACGTGGCCGCTGTCCGGATCGAGATGCAGGATGCCGCCGCCCCCGGTACCGAGCCACAAGCGGCCGTCGGCGCCGACGGCGATGCTGCGGATCTTGCGCGCGCTGCGCGGATCGGCCACCTGGCCGGGCGACAGCGCGAAGCGGGAAAAGCCGCCGCTGGCGAGGTCCGCGCGGTTGACACCACCGTACATCGTACCCGCCCACAGCGTGCCCGTGCGGTCGACCCAGATCGACATGATGCGGTTGTCGGACAGCGTATGCCGGTCGAGCGGCAGGCTGGTGTAGCCGACGAAGCGCCCGGTCGTGGGATCGCGCCATTTGAGACCGTCGAGTTCCGTGCCTACCCACAGGGTATTGCCCTGGTCGTGGTACAGCGACTGCACGCGGCCGTCGTTCATGCCTTCGTCGGCGCCGAGATGGTGGCGCTGCGGCGCGCCCGGGCCGATGCGCCATGCTTCCAGGCCGGCGTCGGTGCCGATCCACAGCGTGTCGCGCGGCCCCATCGACAGCGCGGCCACGGCGCTGCGTTTGCCGGTGCCGGAGGCGTCGATGTCGAAATGCTCGAAGCGCGCGGCGCCCGCCGGCAGGTGATCGAGACCGACGCCGGTGCCGATCCACAGGCCGCCGCGCGGGTCGAGGGCGAGCGCGGTCACGCGGTCGTCGCGCAGGCTGCCCGGATCCTGGCTGTCGTGGCGCAGCGTGCGCAGGGCACCGGTCGCGGGATCGACGTGCGCGATACCGTCGCTCGTACCAACCCACAGGCCGCCGGCGCCATCGCCGACGATCGCGGTGACGGCGCTGTTGTGCGCATTGGGGTCGGTGCCCGCCAGCAGCGGTTGGCGGATGAACTTGCGGGTCGCGGGATCGAACCGTACGAGCCCACCGCGCGTGCCGAACCACAGCTGGTTCCGGCTATCCTCGTACGCGGCCTGGACGTAATTGTCGGCCAGGCTGGCGGGGTCGTTGGGATCGTTGCGGAAGACCTGGTTGCGGTAGCCGTCGAAGCGGTTCAGGCCCGCCTGTGTGCCGAACCACATGAAGCCGTCGTGGTCCTGCAGGATCGCGAGGACCGATTCCTGCGACAGCCCTTCGTCCAGGCCGATGCGCTCGAACCGGAGGCTGCGCGGTCCGGCGCCCAGTGCCAGCGTGCACACGCAGGCCAGCAGCAGGCCGCACAGCAGGCGCAGCAGCGCGTGTGTTACGGACGGGAGGGGTTCGGGTTTCCAGGACACGGGACTAATCTACCAGAACGTCCGGAAATGTTGAAAGAAATTAAGACTTCCTCATTCGTCATGCCACTGCTATAATGCGTGCATCGGGCGGCTGTAGCTCAGCTGGATAGAGTACTTGGCTACGAACCAAGGGGTCGTGGGTTCGATTCCTGCCAGCCGCACCAAGTTATATGGAAGGCCAGATCGCGAGATCTGGCCTTTTTCCATTGCCCGCTCCATTTGCTGCTCCACATCCCATCATGTCCAGTCAGCTTATTATTCGCCCTATCGAACCCGAAGACCTCGCCGGCTGGCGCCCGCTGTGGGACGGCTATAACGCGTTCTACGGACGCAGCGGCCCCACCGCCCTGCCCGAATCCATCACGCAAGTGACGTGGCACCGGTTCTTCGATCCGGCCGAGCCCGTGCACGCACTGGTCGCCGAGGCGTCCGGCCGCATCGTCGGACTCGCCCACACCATCTTTCATCGCAGCACGACGCGGCTGCACGACGTCTGTTATGTGCAAGACCTGTTCACCGCGCCCGACATGCGGGGGCTCGGCGTCGGCAGACAATTGATTGAAGGCGTCTACGAAAAGGCGCGCGCGGCCGGCAGTTCGCGCGTGTACTGGCAGACGCACACGGACAACGCGGCGGGACGCGCGCTCTACGACAAGGTCGCGCGGCACCTGGGCTTCATCGCCTATACGCACGAACTGTGACGGCTTTGCCAAACAGGAATCCGCTGCTATAATGCGTGCCTCGGGCGGCTGTAGCTCAGCTGGATAGAGTACTTGGCTACGAACCAAGGGGTCGTGGGTTCGATTCCTGCCAGCCGCACCAACTTATACGAAAGGCCAGATCGCAAGATCTGGCCTTTTTCATTTCTCCGACCCGTCCCCGTCCGATGGCGCGGCGCCGACCCGGATGCCCCGCCGCGCCAGCGCTTCGCGCAGCAGGAATTCGATCTCCGCATTCACGCTGCGCAGATCGTTGGCGGCCAACCGCTGCAGCTGCTCCCACAACGCGGGATCGATGCGCAGCGGATAGGACTTCTTGCCGGGACTTGCCATCGATGCGCCGCCTCAGTTGTACAGGGTGCCGGCGTTGATGATGGGCTGCGCGTCGCGCTCGGAGCACAGCACGACCAGCAGATTGCTGACCATCGATGCCTTGCGTTCCGCGTCCAGCTCGACGATCTCGCGCTCGGCCAGGCCCTTCAGCGCGTCTTCCACCATCGTGACGGCGCCATGCACGATGCGGGCCCGGGCACTGATGATCGCCTGCGCCTGCTGGCGGCGCAGCATCACCTGGGCGATCTCGGGGGCGTAGGCCAGATGGGTCAGCTTCGCGTCCAGCGTTTCCACACCCGCCGCCTCGAAGCGCGCCGTCAATTCGGCGCTGAGCGCGTGCCCCACTTCCGCCGCGCCGCCGCGCAGGGTCATTTCGCCCGGCGCGAGGTCTTCGCCCTCGTCGTAGGCATATTGGACAGCCAGGTGACGCAGCGCCGCCTCGGCCTGCACGGTCACGTAACGCTCGAAATCGTCGACCTCGAACAGCGCCTGCGCCGTATCGCGCACGCGCCACACGACGGCGGCGGCCAGCTCCACCGGATTGCCCCGCTTGTCGTTGACCTTCAGCGTGGACATGTTGAGGTTGCGCGCCCGCACCGTCAGCTTGCGCTTGCGGTACAGCGGAAACGCCCAACGCAGCCCCTCGCCGCGGTCCGTGCCCACGTAGCGGCCGAACAGCGTCAGCACGGCCGTTTCGTTGGGCTGCAGCATGTACAGCCCAGCGCCCATGAACACGCCGGCGATGACGAGCGCGACACCGGCCAGCGCCACCCCGCCCGCCAGGCTGCCCAGGATGGACAGGTGGACCAGCCAGGCGCCGGCCAGGACGGCGAGGATGCCGCCGGCCAGGGCCAGGTAGCCATTCATCGAAGAGATCGGTATTTCCTGACGAGTGTGTGCAGACATGCCGGGTTCCATGAGGTTATATGAAAGTGATATCACTTTAGGATCACCTTTCCGGTTTGTCAAGCATACGATTTTGTCATTCGGCGCGGGCCTGCTATAATGCATGCCTTGGGCGGCTGTAGCTCAGCTGGATAGAGTACTTGGCTACGAACCAAGGGGTCGTGGGTTCGATTCCTGCCAGCCGCACCAACCTGATACGAGAGGCCAGATCGCGAGATCTGGCCTTTTTCTTTGGCTGTGTTCGCGTTAATTCGGTAACTCAGCCACTTAATCGAGCTGAACTGCGGCACGCAAAAGATGGGCGGGCGTCATCAGCCTGCGCGCATCCAATAACCGCTGCCATCCTGAGTAATGGACCAGGTAGCGGCTGGCCACCCCACGGAACTTGACGAGCCAGCTTTTGAATCCGGCTGTGCCAGCTGTTGACGTTCTGGATGTGGATCGCGCCACGAACCCGTTCGCCCGCCTGCACATTGACGGCCTTATGCGTGATGCCCGCCTGTGTCGCGAAACGGCGATACGACACGGCGCCATCACTGATCAGTAACACATCGGTGGGCAGCACGGGCCTGAGGCACTGGTGCAATTGCTCCACCGTCACCTGACCCTGCCCCGTATGGAAATCGAGCGTCTCCCCACCGCGGTCGCGCGCGACGAGCAGGCAATGGTGCTCCCAGTTGATGCCGGCTGTGCTTGCCGTGGTTGCATGCCCTATGAAGTGTCTAGCGGTTCACAAGCCATTTTCCCAGTGCGCGTCCCTCGAACGCGTTATCGAATTTTCCGTATTCCACATGCGCTGTCGGACAGCCTTTTTCCGTGCGCCGCAGCAATAATTTCCAACACGCTCCACTCCGCTCCGCCCTCGCCTTCACGAAAACGAATTTTCTATCGAAGTAATCCAGTTCGACGATTCATTCTTACTTTCCGTATATCATTTGATTGTGATCAATGTTTTTTGTCGAATAAATTTACACCGATGATTTTAACCAAGAGTTTCTAGAATCCAGCTCGGGCGAAATTGAACGCACGAGTCTTTCTGGCACGGTTATTGCCGCATTAAAAGCGCACCATCCGTTCATCTGAAACCAGGGAGAAATCATGTTCCATAAAAAGATCGTTAAAGTTACCGCCGCTTGCGCAATTCTGTTCGCCACACACGGGGCATTTGCCGCCGTTCAGTCCTGCGCGGGATCCTCGCCAACGTATGATATTTCCGGAAAAGTCAGCAATACCAGGGGTTGCGAGATGCTGTTGCCGCTCAACGCCAATCAGAACGATAACCTTTCGCTCATCAATAGCACCGCTTTCTTCGGCATCAAGGACTGGAAGTTGGACGGCAAGTGGGACAATCTTGACAAGGTCGCCACCGACACGTCGTCTTTGTTCAATTTTACTGGCGGCGTCACGTCCGGGACCTACACCTATGCCGGACCCGCGATTGCGCCAGGAGATGTGATGCTGGTCTTCAAGGACGGCGAAGACACGAACCTGGTCGCTTATCTGTTGAAGCTGCCCTACGGCGGCACGTATTCGACGCCGTTCACCGATCCGCCATTCTCGCTGCCAGGACGCTCCCAAGTGCACGATATCTCCCATATCACCGTGTATTACAGGAATGGCCTCGACGATGGCTCGGGTGACCCGACCGGGAATGTCCCGGAGCCAGGCTCGCTCGCACTCGTCGGCCTCGGCCTGCTGGGGCTCGGGAAGTTGCGCCGCAAGGCCTGATCACCGCCTGCCGCATTCTTCGCTCATTCAAAGCCCACGTCGCGTGGGCTTTTTTATTCGGCTTTCATAAGTCTTTGACTTAACTGCAAGTCACATCCAACCGTGTTTATCGCCGCGTTTTTCCACAATCAATCTAATCGCATAAATTGCTTGACATCATTACCACAGCCGTTTCAGCGCCGATAACAAACTGTTGCGGATACACAATTCGCCGAGATTACGTCGACATTTTATTTCCAGTTGGCAGTACATTTACGTCGGGAAAGGTTATGATTTCCCGAAACAGCTGAACGCTGCTTATTGAAAAGGGCAAAGCCCGCGAAAGCGGGTGACGCAAAGTCAACGGTCTAACGAGCTTCGGCTCTATGACGGCAGGACTGCCAGATGATGCCAGCTTTCGAACCAGGCTCCAGCCTGTTGCGACAGAGCACCCCTGCGCACGGTCCTGCATATTTTTACTCAAGGATTCGTACGCGATGAATGCCGCTTCCCCCCCCCTCCGCCTGCTCTCGCTGCTGGTTGCCAGCACGCTGTCCGTTGTCGCCGCCCAGTCCGCAATCGCCGCGCAAGATATGGGCTATGCGCGCGGCCGCATCCTGATCGAGGCACGCCCGGGCCTGCCGGATGCTGCACTCGATCGTATACTGAAGGAGCATGGCGGCAAGCGCCGCAAGATCGGCCAGAGCCGCCTGCAGATCGTCGAGCTGCCGGCCAACGCGTCGGAAGTGGCTGTCGTCGCAAAGCTGGCGCACCGCCCGGAATTGAAGTTCGCTGAACTCGACCGTATCGTGCCGGCTACCCTGGCCGTCACCGACCCCTATGCCGGCAGCGAATGGCACCTCACGAAGGTCGGCGCGGCGAGCGCCTGGGACAGCTCCCTCGGTCGAGGCGTGACGATCGCCGTGCTCGATTCGGGCGTCAACGTCAACCATCCGGACCTCAAGGACCGTATCGTCCCCGGATACAACATCTATGGCAGCAACACGGACGTGACGGACGTCTGCGGACACGGCACCGCTGTCGCCGGCACGGCCGCAGCTACCAGCAACAACGCGGCCGGCGTGGCTGGCATCGCAGGCGCCGCGGCCATCATGCCGCTGCGCATTGCGTACACCGACAGCACCGGTTGCCACGCCTACTTCAGCACGATCGCGAGCGGCCTCACCTACGCCGCCGACCACGGTGCCCGCATCGCGAACATCAGCTACAGCGGTGTCGCGGGCAGCTCGTCGATCCTGAGCGCGGCGCGCTACATGAAGAGCAAGGGTGGCCTCGTGTTCGTTTCCGCAGGTAATAACAACGTCGACGAGAACGTGACTCCGGATCCGGCGCTCGTCGTCGTATCGGCCACCGACAGCAACGACGCCAAGGCGAGCTTCTCGAGCTGGGGCAGCTTCGTCACGATCGCGGCGCCGGGCACGAACATCTGGACGACCAATAATTCCCTCGGCTATTCCGCATGGAACGGCACGTCGTTCTCGGCACCGCTGACTGCCGGCGTCGCCGCGCTGATGATGGCGGCCCGTCCCGAGCTCGGCGGCGACACGATCCAGTCCCTGCTGTATTCGACGGCCGTCGACCTCGGCGCAGCCGGCCGCGACCCGGTGTTCGGCTACGGCCGCGTGGACGCCGGCGCCGCCGTGCGCGCCACCGTGGCATACCAGGCACCGGTGGATACGACAGCGCCGCTCGCATCGATCTCCGCCCCGCTGGCGAACAGCTCGGTGTCGGGCCTGGTTGGCGTCTCCGTCAATGCCAGCGACAACGTGGGCGTGGCGCGCGTCGACCTGACCGTCAACGGCACCGTCGTCGCCAGCGATACCGCCGCACCGTACAGCTTCAGTTGGGACTCGACCGGTGTCGCCAACGGCATGGCCAGCCTGGTCGCCGTCGCTTATGACTCTGCAGGCAACGCCGGCCAGTCCGCCGCCATTTCGGTCAACGTCGCCAACGGCGTGACGACGGTCAGCAAGGACACGACGCCGCCCGTCGTCGCCATCGGCAATCCGGTAGCAGGCACCGTGAGCGGCAACGTCTCGGTCTCGATCAGCGCGACGGACAACGCGGGCGCCGCCGGCATTACGACGGTGCTCACCATCGACGGCCAGACCAAGGCCCAGGGCACGGGCGGCACGCTCGGCTATAACTGGAACACACGCAAGGTGGCCGCCGGCCAGCACATCATCACGGCGACCGCGCGCGATGCGGCGGGAAATACCAGCAGCACGTCGGTGACCGTGACGAAGTGATCTCGTATTTGCCAAAAGGAAAAATTCCGCTATAATGCCGGCCTCGGGCGGCTGTAGCTCAGCTGGATAGAGTACTTGGCTACGAACCAAGGGGTCGTGGGTTCGATTCCTGCCAGCCGCACCAACTTATACGAAAGGCCAGATCGCGAGATCTGGCCTTTTTCTTTATCTTCGCGGATTCAGTCGAACCGGTACCGTACCCCTTTGCGAAACCGCATTTGGCCGCTATAATGCGTGCCTCGGGCGGCTGTAGCTCAGCTGGATAGAGTACTTGGCTACGAACCAAGGGGTCGTGGGTTCGATTCCTGCCAGCCGCACCAACTCATACGAAGGCCAGATCGCGAGATCTGGCCTTTTCATTGCAGCATTCCGCATCTTTCCCCTCAGCCGTATCGTCCGCGCTCTTGCCTATCGCGCAATGCCTGTCTGCAAACAGAAAAACTCGGCGGCGGATTTTCTCGCGTCTTTACGTAGGACTGAACCTACAAACACCATGCAATATGGCTGATTTCGTCCCCCTGCAGATAACAGGCAGACCATCTCCTCTATGAAGGGCGGGTTAAAAGCGCGTCGTACAGGAAACTATTTACGTTCGACATCTTTCCACGAAGAAGCGCACACTTCGGTGATTTTGCGTGCGTTTTATCGATGATTTGCTACGATGAAGTTCCCCGATTCTTGAAAACCAAGCTGCAGGACGCGGCTGTTTCTTTGCGAGGTAAGAAATGAAAAAATCACTGATTGCTGCTGTTGTGTTGGCCTCTGCGTCATTCGTATCCTCCGCCGCCATGGCGGC
>Ga0187844_10002779_pt1 | contig 12101 bp, 11 predicted proteins | sample SpaLakP09_SKY_50_FD_134517 | JGI IMG/M metagenome (GOLD analysis project Ga0187844, IMG submission 134517) | Oligotrophic lake water microbial communities from Sparkling Lake, Wisconsin, USA - SP09_SKY_50 | ecosystem: Environmental > Aquatic > Freshwater > Lake | place: USA: Sparkling Lake...
ATTTAGACCCAGCGCTGCTTGGTAAAGGTTTAGGTGGCGGAAGTAACGGCGTTGATAACTTGCGACTGATTGCAGTGAATGAAGCGATCCGCAACCATCCGGTTGAAATCGTTGGCAAAAAATTACGGGGATACATGACCGCGATGAAGCGGATCGTGAATAACTAAGCCTGATAGGCTGAAACCCCACACTGAGTTTTTTACGTGGACCTTGGTTGTTTGCCCGGCTTTGCCGGGCTTTTTTTTATGTTAAGGTTAAGGTTAAGGTTAAGGTTAAGGTTATGGTTTTGCGGCAACTGATCTGCAAACTTGGTGCGCTGTGCTAAGGTAACTTGCGCTAAGGTAACTTGTGTTAAGTTGACTTGTGCTCACTCTATTTGAGGAATTTCAATGAAATCAATTGCCTTAGTCGCTCACGATGGCAAAAAGCCAGAACTGTTAGCATGGGTCAAACAACACCGTGATTTCTTTCAGGGGAAAACTTTGCATGCCACCGGCACGACTGGCCAGCTCATCGCACAAGCGCTGCAACAACAGGTCAATTGCCTGACCAGCGGGCCGCTCGGTGGTGACCAACAAATAGGCGCGTTGATTGCTGAGCAAAAAATTGATTGGTTGGTGTTTTTCTGGGATCCGCTCAGCTCACAGCCGCATGATCCAGATGTGAAAGCGTTAATTCGTTTAGCGGTGGTTTGGAACATCCCAGTGGCTTGTAACCAAGCCACTGCCGATTTCATCATTCATTCGAGTTTATTGCACACTGATTATCAGCGTAAAGTCCCAGATTTTTCTGCTTATCTGCAGCGACTGCAAAAGCCTTAAGGTGTTGCTGCCAAGCGCAGCCTGCCAGCTGCGTTGATGTTGCTTATTGCTTTTGGTCGGTCACTGGGGGTTTCGCTGCCTTGTCATCGTCAGCTTTTGGTATGGCATTCCCATCAGCTGTCTCTGCAGTGCCTAATAAATTTTTGGCGGCGTCGATGCGAGCTTTAATCTCTGGATGTGAACTAAAGTAACTCGTCCAAGATTTATCTTCCTCAACATCATGTGCTTTGGCTAGCGCTGCCATCGCGTCAATAAAGGCCTGCGGTGATTTATTCAATTTAAGTAATGATTGATTAGCAAAATCGTCGGCTTCGGTTTCCATACCGCGAGAAAACTTTGCTTGGACTAACGTCGAGGCGCCGCCGATGATGACTTCACTAACTGATTCTAAATCGTTAAATAGCACCGCAACTATAACCGCAGTACTCGCCGAGCTCGCCATCATTTGTAACCCATGCCGATGTTGCACATGGCCAAGTTCATGGAGCATCACAGCAAGTGATGCATCCGGATTGTCTTTAAGTAAAATGGCCAGCTGATCGGTCATGATCATAGTGCCACCAGGCAAAGCAAAAGCATTAGCCCCTAAGTCTTCCGCGTCGCGAAAATCGATATAACGCGGCTGAGCGATCTCGGGTCCGAGTTTTTTAAAAGCCTCAGACCACTCAGCTCTGAGCTTTTGTTGTTCCAATACAGGCAGTTTCGACGGATCTAAAATGGCGTCTATAGCCACTAAAGATTGCTGGTCAATAAATTCGGCTAAGGGTTCAGGAGTATACGGAACTAAAGCTTTGGCAAATGCCGGAATACCGACAAAAAATAGCCACGCACAAGTTGCGGGCACTAAAATGACGGCTGATAAAATACCAAGGCGATTGCGTTCGAGTTTAGGTAGCCAACTTTTATGCTGATACTTGGCCGGAACATAACCGGTATCACTTGGAATAAAGCAGCTACCATCAGCGAAAAAAAGTTCACTAGGCAAACCCGGCAATAATTCTCCACAATGAAAATCGGCAGCGGTATGAAGTGTTTCACCAGTCTCGCTCGCAAAAACATCCACTCGAAAATCAGCGTGCTCAAATAAATAAGCGGCGATTTGTTGCGAAGAGGCAGCGTATTGGAAATGACCGAAAAGCTGTTGCATGGGCATCCTTTCATAAAAAAGCCCCTGCGTCGCAGAGGCTTTAGCTGATACAAACTTAGGTAAGCGAGAAATCGATATCGTATAAGTCGGCCGCTTCTTCCAAGAATGTTGAAGATTCTTGGGTTAACGGATCGGTTAACTTGTCGATTTCAGTATTTACGCTCACTTCAGTCACGCTCGCGAGATAGGCTGCATGACGAACCTTCGCGACTGGATATGCCAAGCCCAAGCTAAAGCCAATCATCAGGTAATTCGTGGCTAACAACACGCTGTACTCAACAGTAGCCGCATTGGATTTAAAGGTCGCTAAGTTTTCCAGCTCTGCGTTGGCAAATAAGTGATTGCGGATGGTCGTGCGGTAAATGGCTTGAATCAACGAGATAACTAGCACATAACCCAGCATGTAGATGACGCCCATGAGGATCCCCATCATGCCGCCGGCCGCGCCGATGTCATCACCGGTTAAGTTCAGGCCCACAACGCTTGCTAAGATGCCAAATACTATGGCAAGCACAATACCTGCCGCGAAAGAGACTCCAATCACTTTAAAGGCCGCTTCGTAATAAGTACCAGTTTTGGTATGCACAGTTAGTTTTTTGCCGCCATAACTGACGTTGTCATAGATAAATTTATCCATGCGCTTTAGCACGTAAGGCATTAAGAGATAAAAGGTAAATATTGCAATAACCGGAAATACAATAAAGTTTAAGAATGCATCGCCATAACTACCATGAAAACCAAACCGAACATTGCGATAGGCGGTCATCCGTAGGTTAAATTTGATGCCTTGGATCAGCAGCCACGGCATGACGAAAATCGCAACTACTAAAAATATCAGGTTAAAAATGGGGATTAACTGGCTTAAAATCGACAATACCGCAATGACGGCAAACGCCAATAAACGACCTTTTAAAATTTGGATCGGCGTTGCTAAATAACGAAAGGCATGACCATCAACTTTGGTATGGCCATAAAAGTATTGTTGGGTGCGAACTTTCGCCCATGCGCTGTAGATACCGAGTGTCAGTATGGTCAATAAGATATTGACGATCCAGATGCCGAAGAATTCGCCACCTTGACCACTAAATTCAACGGTACTGGTACGAAATGTGGGTTGCTGAGTATCACTAGTTACTGCAGGCTCTATGGGGTTCACCGACATTGTTGGCGATCCGTGTTCGGTCGTAGACATTGTGCTTCCTTGTTTTATTATTTTGGCCTGATAGTAAATCAACTGTAATTATTTGTGTCAACTTTAAATTAGCCATGCATGATTTGCCAAGGGCGTGCTACCACCGCTGCATTTCATAAAGCCTTGATATACAACGTTCAAAAGCAAAACTAAGTTGGCTGGCTTGGTAGAGTTCTAACAGTGGTGCTTCGGTCGAGATTATTAACAAGCAGTCCTTCTCGTAACATTCGTCAACTAAAGCAATAAAACGACGGGCCTCATTATCGAGTTTACTGATATAAACATTGGAGTGCTCGCGTTGATAGTTTTCCTCGACCCCATGCAGAATTGCCACATCGCTAAGTGCCGTAAATTGCGGCACATGCTGAACTGCGATTGCTCGGTATGTTTTTGCCAATGCCATGTAATCAAGTTGACTACGTGGGCCACTGCAAAGGGCCATAAAATCAAAGGCAATGATCTGCTCGTTTCGCCATAAGTAGCGAACGGGACGATCTAACAGCTGAATGACATCGCCGTCATGCACGGGGTGGGCAATGGCTACCTTGCCATAACGCAGCTCTGCGGTGCTTTGTAGCCAGTGTTCGACTGGAGTCACTTGCAAATACTGCATGTCGCTGGCGCTCAGTCGGCGATAATCAACACCGTTGTCAAGATTATGCAGTTGGCAGTGCTGTTGCAAAAGTTCGATGGTTGGTAAAAACCGGCTGCGTTGCAATCCATCACGGTAGAGTTCAGCGGGATGGGCATTTGAGGTGGTAACTAACACCACACCTTCGGCAAATAGATAACGCCACAAGGTACCGAGCAGCATGGCATCGCCAATATCATTGACAAAAAATTCGTCAAAACAAAGCAGTTGATATTGTATTGCCCAGCGCTTGGCAATGACCAAGAGCGGATCGCTGGTGCCGGTCAGTGCATGCAGCTCTTGATGGACACGTTGCATAAAATGATGAAAATGCAGACGAATTTTGTATGGGTTTGCCGTGTGTGCAAAGAATAAATTCATCAGCATGGTTTTACCGCGCCCGACAGGGCCAAAGATATACAAACCTTGGACCTGAGCGGGATGCACCTGAAATATGTGGCTATTTGCAGTCGAAGCTTGTGTTGTCAGAAACTCAGACAACGCAGCCAATTTGCTAAGGACTTGCCACTGTTGCTCGTCATAGCGCAAATCGCCGCTCGCAACTAACGCTTGGTACTGCTGCAACATCGGCAAGCCTTTAATCGATTACTGGGATGGACCCTTGCCAATATGGCGTTCTAACCATTGCTGAACTTCGTGATACCAATAAATTGAGTTATTTGGCTTTAAAATCCAATGATTTTCATCAGGGAAGTAGACTAAGCGCGATTCAATGCCTTTACCTTTGAGCACGCCATAAATTGCCAAGCCTTGGGTCACAGGCACTCGATAATCTTTTTCACCATGAGTAATCAGCATCGGCACTTTAAAGTTTTCGGCATACATCGAAGGACTTGCTTTCAGCACGTTCTCTTTATTTTGCCATGGCGAACCGTTGTAGGCATGCACTCGCATATAGGTGGCGTCTGAAGCAAATTGCGCCATTAAATCAAAAACACCAGCATGGTTGATCAGCGTTTTGTATTTACTGCTATGGCCGGCAATCCAACTGACCAAATATCCGCCGTAGCTGCCACCGGCGGCGGCAACTCGGCCTTCGTCGATATAGCCGCGAGACATCATATAATCGACCGCAGCTTCTGAGTCATAAAATGGTTTACTGGCGTGGTCACCATGAATGGATGCGGTAAACGCCTCACCAAAACCAGTCGAACCGTGGAAATTGGGCATAATCACCACATAACCCATTGCTGCAAACACTTGCGGATGCCAGCGCGGGCTGAAACCATCATTAAAGGCGCTGTGCGGACCGCCGTGTAATAAACTGAGCAGCGGCCAGCGTTTGTTGGCATCAAAGTTCGCTGGGTAAATAATAAACATTTGAATGGCTTTGCCGTCACTGCCAGCATACGACACTTCTTCAACTTTGCCCCATGCGGTATTTTGCTGCAAGTTACTGTTTAATTGACTGATTTGCTTTAAGGTGCGGCTTTTATTATCGAGCAAAAATATTTCGGGTAATTGGCTGATGCCACTTTGCACCAAGGCGAATTGTTGCGGGCCAGCCATTTGCACTTGTTCATTACTACCCTGACGCAACACTTGTTTTACCGCACCACCAATCGCCGGTACGGAAAACAATGAGACTTTGCCTTTATCTTGGGCGCTGAAATACAACATGCTGCCATCTTTGGCAAAGAACCAACGTTCTGGCGATAAATCGACATTGCCGGCAAGCACTGTCGCCGATTTTTTTACTAAATCAAAATGAGTTAAACGCACGTTATCATTGCCAAAATCGAGCCGCTGCTGCGCACCATAAATCAGGCTGCGGCCACTTGGGCTAAATACTGGATTGCGATCATCAGCTTTGTTGGCTTCGGTGATGTTTTGCGCTTTACCGCTGCCATCGAGTGGCACTAACAAGATGTCACTATTCAGAGACTCATAAGGCGGTTGGCTGGAAATGACGCTGACGGCCAAGGTTTTACCATCTGGGGCTATGCTAAAATCCGGCGCACCTTCTAATTCCATCAAATATCGCCAGCCTGGAGTCAGCGCTTGGATATCACCACTTTGGACATCGACGCTGAAAAACTGGGGTACCATCTCGTCGGTTAAAAACCGATCCCAATAACGATACAAACGGTTTTCGGTGACTTTTGCGCTGACTTTATTTTGTTTTTTCTTGGCAACCTCAATAGCTAACGCTTTGAAATCGCCAGTAAAACCGGCAGGTACCTCGGCCACAAATAAGATCTTTTTACCGTCTGGCAAAAACGTCGGCTTACTGGCATTCACTGGCAGTTGGGTTAAAGCGCGAGCTTCGCCGCCATAAGTTGGCATTAACATCACTTGCGCTTGTTCGCTGTCGCGTTTGGCAATAAATGTGATGAGTCGACCGTCAGGACTCCAATTGGCTTGGCCGTCGCTGCCTGGATGAAAGGTTAATTGCTGCTGGCGGCCATTCGTGAGATCTAATAAATGAATATCGGCGTTGCCTTTATCTTGAGTTAAGTCATAGCGGGTCGTACTGAATAATGCGCGTTGACCATCTGGCGATACAGTTAACCCGCTCGGTCTAGCGACTTGCCACAGGTCGGTTGCGGTGAATGGTGTTGGTGCTGCCCAGAGCGCAGATGCGTGGAAAGTAAGAGCTAACAGGCTGAAAGTGAAGCGCAATTTCATAGATATTGTCCTAGGCGCGATTGATGTTGCTAGCATAGGCCAAGCGAGCTTGCTCACGCAACCGCACTTGGCGCTGCTCGCCAATATTTGACCGCAGAATCTGTTTATTTAATTGGCGTGGTTTTTTTTGGGGATGGAGCAAGACGAAACATCAAATCCAAATAACTATGATAAATCGCTTGGCCACGATTTTGTGCCAGTTGTTGCCAGAGCTGCTCGGCAAGCATGTTGTTCGCGTTATAAAACTGGTGGCTGAAAATCAAATAGCCCGTATTGCTATATAAAGGCGGCAGCAATACCTTCAGATCGCGATCAAGAATATAAGGTGTTACTGCGTTTTCCCCGGCGATGCGGCATAACGTGGTTACCGCATTGACTCTACCACGTTCCAGCAAATCTAAATCCATCGTGCCCGACAATGTGTAGTGCATGACAATTTTTTGTTTTTCTGGCGACTGCAATGGCGCATAACCTAATGGCCTCGCTATCACGACTTGGTCAATGCCGATAAATTTTTTGCCGTCCCAACTCCAATTCGCATTTTTATTAGTGACTAAACAGGTTTGGTGCTCGGCAAAAGCTCGCGTTGTGTCTGGTTTTTGGCTTGGATCAAACGGAAAGCGACCTATCTTTTCACGGTCTTTGGCGTAACTCCCAACAATGGCATCAGTCTCGCCGCTGGCTAGTTTGGCCAAGCAACGTTTCCAAGGGAGCCGTTCTAATTTTAATGTCAGCTCAGGCACTAGGCTGGTAAGCAGTTGCAAATGTTCGATGGTTGCGCCGGGGCGTTCTAGCGGGATTTTGTTGTTGTCGCCAAAATAATACGGCCGCAGTTGTTTGTCTTCGTAGCAAAATCTAAGTTCCGCAGCAGCAACGGCAGACGACAGGGAACCCATTGAAACCAGTGTACAAAGCAAAAACAGTGCATAAAATAATGTTGGCATTCGCACGACATTCAACTCAGTTGCTGATATATACGCCAGTATGGCATAACTGCCTGAAACAACCTAGTTGCCTGTTTGCTGCAACCTGCTATGCTGCCGCGGTTTTTTTCAAGGAGTCAGCAGTGACAAAAAAATCAGCAAACAGCATCGATCTTGTCCTTGATGTTGCAGGGCGCGATTATAAATTACGCACCGCGCCGCAACACCAATCCGGACTGACGGAAGCCGCGCAGCAGCTTAATGAAAAAATCACTGCGGTGCGTCAACGTGGCCGCAATTTAAGTAATGAGCAAGCTGCTGTGTTGGCAGCTCTTGAACTCAGTTACGATTTACTGATTGAACGGGAAATGCTGGCTCAGCAACTTGAAATGTCCAAGCGTTGAGCATGCAGTGAGCACAGTGATTAGCGTTGTAAAATCAATAAGCTTTGTTCAAGCTCAGCCGCATCAATCCCATCAGTGATAAACACCAGTTGGCTAGTCCGGTTGTCATCGGGCCACTGCTCCATGACACCTGCGGGATGTAATAAGGTTTGCACTGCGTGGACAGCGACTGGTCCTGGAAAGCCTTCAACGTGCAAAATGGCTTTCATGCGCAGCAGTTGATGACCCAAGCTTGGCAGTAGCGCGTCTAACCACTGATCAAGCGCGCTGACTTTTATCGGTGTGGTCAATTCGTAACAAAACGACTGAATACGGTCAGCTTCGCTGTGGCTAGTTGTCTGCACTTTTAAAAATGCGTTTTGCCCTGCGCTGAGCGGGGCAAAAGTCAGGCCTTTAGTTGGCAACCAGTCACGCAGCGGCGTTTCGCTTTGTACTGGCTCGACATGATCCAGCGTGAGAATTTGGCTCAGATCCACCGCATCAAGAGTGCGATGGCTAATTGGCGCCGTTGGGTTTAACTGCCTAATTTGAGCGGTGAGCGCACCCAGTTGCGTGGTGTCGGCCAGTTCCGTTTTGCTAAACAGCAGTAAATCCGCCACGCCAACTTGCCGACGCGCTTCGGTATGGGTGGTGAGAGTCGCAGCACCATTCACCGCGTCCACTAATGTGACAGTGCCCTGAAGACGATATAAATCAAACAGATTTGGCGTTTCAATGACAGTGCGCAGAATTGGCGTCGGATCGGCAAGACCGGTTGTTTCAATAATCACACGGTCAAACATCCGTTCATTATTGCGGGAAAAACGCCAATGCGCGTCACTTAGCGTTTTCGCTAAATCTCCACGAATGGTGCAACAAATGCAGCCGCTGGAGAGTTCGACAATTTGCTCTTCATTGCTGCGTGTGACCAATTTATGGTCGAGAGGTGTCGAGCCGAATTCATTGATAATGACTAAAGTGCGCGCAAATTCAGGTAGTTGCACTAACTGATTAAGCAGCGTGGTTTTACCGGCACCTAAGAAACCCGTGAGCAGATATAAAGGGATGCGTTGCTTCATTGCGATATGTCCACAAACATGACGACGAGTTGGGCAGGCAAACTCGGCCAATAAATACTGAAAACTTGTGTGATAGTATCACATTGTATCGATTGAGGCTGCTAGTTATTACCGCTTGTACTATCCGTGTTGTCATCGTTGAGTTGACTGGCACGTTCACTAATTTTTCGCGATTTCGCGCGATCAAAGGCTTCGTTTAGTGCTTTGACTTTGGGGTCTTTTTTCAGGTCAATATCGCCATTACGCCAGCGATCTTCCTCTATTTTTTTCGATAAATAGGCGCCAGCCGCGACATAAGAGGCCGCATCAACAACGTCATTGCCGGTCTCTAAAGTGATGACATCATGTTTGCCCACGGAGTGCCAAGTACAAGCGGATAAGGACGATACGGCGATTAAAACAATGCTCAAAAGAAGTGTTTTCATTTTATGTGCTCTTTGTAAATAAAATGAATCTAACGGCTGAAAACTGAAATATAACTGAATGGCTCCGAATAGGTGAGTGCACTTTAGGCATCAAATTTTAGTTTTTTAGTAAAAAAAGGCCTGAAATTCAGGCCCGGCAACAAACATTGGGTAGGCACATCACCCAATGACAGGACAGGGACTAGTTCGCTAAAAACTCCGCTAGTACTGGAGCTACGGTACTGATATTCAACAAGCCATCGAGGTGGCCAAAATCACCATGAATTTCAACTAACTGTGCGTTGTTTCCGGCAGCTTGCAGCACTTGTTGGCTGGATTTGGCGCTTGCTGCCGTTAACAATAAATCGCCACTCGCCGGTAAAAATAAGGTTTTGGCCTTCACTTTCGCCAAAGCTTGTTGCCAATCATCACCCATGCCAGCGCGCCATAATTGCGAAGCGCGCACCAAATACAACAAGTGATTCGCGTCTTGTAAGCTCGAACGTTGTCGCGCCGTCGCCATTAGCTGGTCCCAGCCGCTAAAGCTTGCAGTGATCTCTATAGCTGCGGCTTTATCCTTGATTAAACTCGGATATTTTTGATTAAAACTCCGTGGATGCAGTGCGTCTTGAGTGACATATGCCATGGCGGTCGCTAAACCTTCAGTCGGTTTTTTGCTATTTTGATAATAATTCCCTTGCTGCCAAGCTGGATCTTGTTTAATCGGATAGGCCCAGCGTTCTAGTTTTACCGCGGTAAACGCATCAACTTCAGCAGTGCCGATGACTGGCACTAAGCGTTCTACTTTATCTGGATACCGAACAGCCCACTCAATCGCTTGAAATGAACCCATTGATGGGCCAATCACTGCATAAAGTTTGTGGATACCCAGTGAATCTAATAATGCTTTTTGCACTTCGACAAAATCAGTGATAGTCACCACCGGGAAGGCTAGTCCCCAAGGTTTGCCAGTTTTCACATTAATGCTGGCGGGCCCCGTGGTGATTACATTGGGATCAAAGGCATTTAAGTTGACCAAAGTGTCCGAGCTAATGACAAAAAACCTATTGGTATCAATAGCTTTGCCAGGGCCAATAATGGCATCCCAATAGCCAGCTTGTGCGTCAGTGGCGTGATATTTGCCAGCAGCGTGCGAAGTCCCTGAAAAATAATGAGTAATTAAAATAACGTTATCGCGTTTGGCGTTGAGTTTGCCGTAGCTCTCATAACCAATGCGCACTGGCGCTATCACAGCGCCATTTTGTGTGGTGAAAGTGGCAAGTTCAAATTGCTGCTTTTTCACCAGCATCGGTTCGGCAGCGAGAGTAAGACTAAACCCGCCAAAACTAATGTAGAAGAAAAAAAGCGATAAAAAGCGGCTAAAAGTCATGATTATCCTTTAAAACCATTGAAAAAGTGCAATTGCCAACATGGTGCCAAGTGCCGGCACCACCACAGTCACTGCCGCCATGGGCCAGTAAGCCTGTTGATGGCTTTCGCCACAGATAGCACGGATAGTAGTGACCACATAACCGTTATGCGGCAGTGAGTCCAAGGCTCCCGATGAAATCGCCACCACCCGGTGCAATTGCTCTGGGTCAACGCCGCGCTCTAGGTACGTTGGCGCAATTTCTGGCAGGGCGATAGCTTGTCCGCCAGAGGCTGAACCGGTAAGGCCTGCGACCACGCTAACAGCAACAGCTGCGCCAACTAGTTCTGGCCCAGGTAAACCGGTTAGTGTATGCACGATGTCATTGAATGCAGGCGTTAATTTCGCCACAGCGCCAAAGCCAACCACTGCTGCAGTGTTCCCTATCGCCATCAACGCGCCTAACACGCCTTGATCTAGGGTTTTTCCTAAATCTTCCACAAAGCGGCGATTACAAAAGTACAAAGTTAAACAGCCTCCGGTCAGCGCAATAATCAATGCTGCTTGTTGCAAGCTGTGATGCAGTAAATTGGATAAAACCAACACCACAATCAGCGGTAATAAGCCAAATATAGGGTTTGGCAGTTCGCGGTCGACCACGGTCGGATCACCTTCACGAGTGGTGAATGTTTCGCCATTCGCAACAGCTTGGTTGATCATGCGCTGCAGCCAAGCGTAGCCAAATGCCGCCATGAAAATTGCCACCACTAAACTGACTTCCCAGCCGGCATAAGGCGTGGTTTTGAGGAATTGAATAGGGATCCAGTTTTGGATTTCAGGCGATCCCGCCGAGGTCATGGTGAAAGTCACTGAACCTAAACCCAGTGCTGCTGGAATAAAGCGCCTTGGCAAGTTGGCATCTTTAAACAGTGAAATTGCCATCGGGTAGGCTGAAAACGCCACGACAAAGACACTCACGCCGCCATATGTTAATAAGGCACAAGCCAACACTACTGCACCGACCGCATGGGCTTTACCCAGTCGTTGCACAATCCAAAGGGCAACCGCATCGGCTGCGCCAGTGTGTTCCATCAGTTTGCCGAACAAGGAACCCAGCAAAAACATAAAGAACCAAGCGGCGACAAAACCGGAGAAACCATTCATGTAGGCGTGCACAAAATCGCTAGTGCCGGTCGCTTGCCAAAACGGAATTTGATTGGTGATGGCAACCAGCAGCGCACAAAGGGGCGCCAAAATAAACAGGTTCACGCCGCGCATGGTTAACCAGATGAGTAGGGTGAGTCCCGCCAGTAATCCGAGTAAACTCAACATAGATAGTCCTTGTTATGGTTTTTCAGCAGTCTGATCTATCCCTCACGACAACTCTATAGTACTAAGGTACAGATTAACATTTGCGCAGATCGGCCTAAAGTAGTGAAAACAAGATAGCCGATACTTCAGCAGGAGATGCCTCATGGCAAATAACAATTATAAAAGTACTCG
>Ga0187844_10002780_pt1 | contig 12098 bp, 14 predicted proteins | sample SpaLakP09_SKY_50_FD_134517 | JGI IMG/M metagenome (GOLD analysis project Ga0187844, IMG submission 134517) | Oligotrophic lake water microbial communities from Sparkling Lake, Wisconsin, USA - SP09_SKY_50 | ecosystem: Environmental > Aquatic > Freshwater > Lake | place: USA: Sparkling Lake...
AGAGATGCAGCGTATTCTGATCGCCGAGGATGATCCGATCCTGGCGTCGATCTATGAGATCACGCTCGGCGAAGCCGGATTCGACGTGATGATGTGCAAGGACGGGGTCGAGGCCCTGGACCGCCTCGAGAGCTTTTCGCCGGACCTGCTGATCACCGATTTCTACATGCCGCTGATGACGGGCGGCGAACTGATCCGGGCCGTGCGCGAACGGCGCGGGGCCCTGACCGCCACCCTGCTGGCCTCAGCCATCGATCCGTCGCGCCTGCGCGAGGACGAACGTGCGGATGCGCGGCTTGAAAAGCCGATCACGCCGGCGGGCCTGCTGCGCGGCGTTCGCGAACTGGAACGCCTGCAGGCCGCCTGATCAGGCGATGATGTCCGGCATCAGCCGGTCTTCGAGCTGGCCGATCTGGTCTTTCAGGGCCAGCTTCTTCTTTTTCAGACGGGCGATCTGCAGCATGTCGGGCTGCGGCCGGTCTTCCAGCGCCTGGACGGCGGCATCCAGATCCTGATGCTCTTCGCGCAGGACCGCGAGGCGTCGTTCGATCGCGACGTCCGACTCGTCGGACGGATCGTCATCGTTCATGGACGTTTCATCGCTCATGGACGCTCCCCGTCAGCACGCACGCTCTGGTGATAGATATCAAAGGCTGACCAGTCGTAAAGGTTTTCAAGCAAGGGCGTCGGCGAGGCGGGCCAGGGCGGTGGTGCGGGGCGGATCGCCCGAGGCCTCGGCGGCGGCCTTGAGGCCGTCGATCAGCGCGATGGGTTCCCCCGGCGGGCTGCACAGGGCTTCCAGACTTTCCAGCAGCACCCGCTCGCCCTTCAGCTCCACGCCCTTGATGGCCTCGCGCAGGGCTTCTCGGGCCTCGTCGGCGACACCGTCACGGGCGGGCTTGAGGGCCCGGCGGACGCCGCGCAGCGGGGCCCCGACCTCGGCGTCCCAGGCGCGCATCAGCCGGGCGGCGGCCTTGGCGTCGGCGGTGCGGCCCTCGCCGGCCGCCCAGGCGGCCCACAGCAGATAGGGCACGTTCTGGCCGTGGCCGTCCTGCAGGTTCAGGCAGGCTTCGGCGACGGCCGGGCGCGCATAGACCGACAGGGCCCAGTCCCAGAGGCGCATCAGGCGTCTCCCTTGCCGGTGATCGGGGCGATGTCCTCGCCCCAGCGCCTCACGGGCTGCCAGGACAGGCCGAACTGGTCGAGGACCCGGCCTACGGACTGGTCGACCATCTCTGCGATGCTGGTGGGGCGAGTGTAGAAGGCGGGCAGGGGCGGGGCGATCACCGCGCCCATCTCGGCCAGCTGGGTCAGGGTGCGCAGATGGCCCAGATGCAGCGGGGTCTCGCGCACCATCAGGGCCAGGGTCCGGCGTTCCTTCAGCACCACGTCGGCGGCGCGGGTCAGGAGCGAGGACGTTACGCCGCAGGCGATCTCGCTCATGGTCCGCACCGAGCAGGGGGCGATCAGCATGCCCAGGGTCTTGAACGAGCCCGAGGCGATCGAGGCCCCGACATCGGCGCTGCGGTGCACGACGTCGGCCAGGGCCTGGACATCGGCCAGGGTGAAATCCGTCTCCTGGGTCAGGGTCAGGACGGCCGACTTGGACATCACCAGATGGCTCTCGACCCCGAGGTCGCGGCAGGCCTGCAGGGCCCGTATCCCGTAGGTGACGCCGGAGGCGCCGGAGATGCCGACGATGAGTCGGGGGCGGTCAGCGGTCATGGCGAGGTCCGTCATGCTTAAAATTTGTCCGCAACGGGATTAAAGCGCGTCAAGTCAAGCGGGGTGGTTCGCAACCATATGTGATCTGACAGCGGGACGCAGCGGGTGTTCACTCCCCAGTGTCAACCAGCAAGGAGCCGACAGCCATGGCCATCGAATCCCGTATCCGCGAGCTTGGGTCCCGTCACGAGAACCTCGATCGCACGATCCAGGAAGAGACCAAGCGTCCCGCAAGCGATGGTACCCGACTTCGAGAGCTCAAACGACAAAAGCTCAGGCTGAAGGAAGAGATCGAGGGTCTGAAGGCGCGAGCGCACTAAGGCTTAAATCAAAAGCCCATCCCGTCGGAAACGGGATGGGCTTTTTTCTGGTCCGTGAGGCTGACTAGTCCTCGTCGTCCTCGTCTTCGGGGACGTAGGTCGACTTGCCGAACACGTCCTCGGCCTTGGGCTCGGCCCGCGAGGCGCGGTAATCGATTTCTTCCTCTTCCTCGACCGTCTCGACGACGCCGGTCTCCGAGGCGGGGCGCAGGGTGGGGTCTTCCGGCAGGATGCCCTTCTTGAGGTCGTCCTTGGCCTTCTTTTCGGCCGCCTTCTTGACCAGGGCGTCCAGCTCGAGCTGGCCGACCAGACCCAGGGTCACCGGGTCGACCGGCTTGATGTTGGCCGCATTCCAGTGGGTGCGGCCGCGGACCTGCTCGATCGTCGACTTGGTGGTGCCCAGCAGCTTGGAGATCTGGGCGTCGGTCACTTCGGGATGGTGGCGCAGGAACCAGGCGATGGCGTCCGGACGGTCCTGGCGGCGCGACACCGGGGTGTAACGCGGGGCCTTCTTCTGCGGCTTCAGCAGCTCGGCGTGGCGGCTGACCTGGGCCTTCATGCGATACAGGTCGTTGGCCTGGGCCTTGTCCAGTTCTTCGCGGGTCAGCTGGCCGTTGCCGATCGGATCGGCCCCGCGGATGTCGCGCGCCACTTCGCCGTCGGCGATGCCGCGCACTTCCAGCGGGTGCAGATTACAGAAGTCGGCGATCTGTTCAAAGCTCAGCGACGTGTTGTCCACGAGCCAGACGGCCGTCGCCTTGGGCATCAGGATGTCGGACATGCGGTCCTCCAGAAATGACGGCGCCCGGCCTTGCGGCCGGGCGGGATGTTGCTGAACGCTATAATCCGGTTCAGGTCAAAAGGGAACGGCCGATGACGCGGTCTCCGGTTCGGATTGCGGGGCGCGGGCGGGTACCGTCAAACCGTCATTGTGCGCCGGTAGTCGGACCACGACCTTTCGGAGGCTTGCCATGCTGATTTTCGTCGCTGCCCTGATGCTGGCGGCCAGTCCGGCCGCGGACCTGCGCATGAACGACCTGACGGCCGTCGGCACCCACAACAGCTACAAGCAGGCGATCCCACCCGAAGAGCTGGCGGTGATGGTCGCGGCGCGGGGCCCGGCGGTTCTGGGGCTGGACTATGGCCACCGCCCGCTGACCGAACAGCTGGACGCCGGGGCCCGCCAGCTGGAGCTGGACGTCGTGTCCGATCCCGAGGGCGGGCTCTACGCCAGGCCAATGACGGCCCTGGGTAAGGGGGCGCATCTGACGCCGGAGCAGGCCGGCGTCATGGCCAGGCCCGGTTTCAAGACCCTGCACATCCCCGATGTGGACTTCCGCTCGTCCTGCCTGACCTTCGTCGCCTGCCTTGGCGAGGTAAAGGCCTGGTCGAAGGCCCATCCCGACCACGTACCGCTGCTGATCCTGCTCAATGCCAAGGAGGGTCCGGCCAGCCTGCCGGGCGGCGTGACGCCCCCGGCCTTTGACGCGGCGGCCTTTGACAGGCTCGACGCCGAGGTCCGGTCGGTTTTCGGTGAGGATCAGCTGATTACCCCCGACCAGGTGCGCGGCCGGTATGCCACCCTGCGCGAGGCGGTGCTGACCCGGGGCTGGCCCGCTCTGGCCGCATCGCGCGGCAAGGTGTTCTTCGCCCTCGACGAAAGCCCGGAGAAGGTGGCGCTCTATCGCGGAGCCCGGGGTTCCCTGGAAGGGCGGGTCATGTTCGTCAACACCGACGAAGCTTCGCCTGCTGCGGCCTATCTGACCCTCAATGACCCGGTGGGCCAGAAGGATCGCATTGCCGCCGCCGTCAAGGCCGGCTTCATCGTTCGCACCCGGGCGGATGCAGATACCCTGGCGGCGCGGAGCAACGACCCCGGCCAGCGCGACGCCGCCCTGTCCAGCGGCGCGCAGTATGTCTCGACCGACTACCTGTGGGCCGATCCGCGCTTTGCCGGCGGGTACGTGGTCCGGCTGCCCGAGGGCCATGTCGCCGTTTGCAACGCCGTCCGAGCGGCCGGTCGTTGCGCGGGCAAGGCCCTGGAGGCCCTGTCCGGCGTTGCGATCCGCCCCTAAGCCACCAGCACCACCTTGCCCACATGCTCGCCGGCCTCGAGGTGGGCGTGGGCCTTTGCGGCCAGGGCGAGCGGGAAGCTGGCATCGACCACGGGGCTCACCTTGCCGGCCGCAATCCACGGCCAGACGATGCGTTCGATCTCGCCGGCCAGACGGGCCTTCTCGTCGTTCGAGCGCGGCCGCAGGGTCGAGCCGGTGATCACCGCCCGTTTCTGCATGATCTTCATCACCGGCACCTCCAGCATGCCGCCGGCCAGGGCGGCGATGTAGACGATGCGGCCGCCGGTGTTCAGGGCGTCCAGGTTCTTGTCGAAATAGGCTGCGCCGACCATGTCGAGCACCACATCGACCCCGCCGGCGGCCTTGGCGATCTCGGCGAAGTCCTCGGTCTTGGTGTCGACCGCGATATCAGCCCCGAGTTCCAGGGCCCGGGCCTTCTTGTCGGTGCCGCGGCCGGTGGCGATCACCCTCGCCCCGGCGGCCTTGGCCATGGCGATGGCGGTTGTGCCGATTCCGGACGTGCCGCCGTGCACCAGCAGGGTCTCGCCGGCCTTCAGCCCGCCGTGCTCGAACACGTTGGCAAAGACGGTGAAGACTGTCTCGGGCAGCGCGGCGGCGTGGATCATGTCGAGGTGGCCCGGGACGGGCAGGGCGTGGCGGGCATCGACCACGGCATATTGCGCATAGCCGCCGCCACCGAGCAGGGCGCAGACCCGGTCGCCGACCGCCCAGCGTCCGGCCGCGACCACCACCTCGCCGGCGACCTCCAGGCCCAGGGTGAGCGGGGCCCCGGGGGGCGGCGGGTAGAAGCCCAGGCGCTGCAGAAGATCGGGACGGTTGACCCCGGCGGCCGCGACCCGGATCAGGATCTGCCCCTGGCCCGGAACGGGACGCTCAAGCTCCACCGGGACCAGGGCCTCGGCCGGGCCTTTTCCGCCCTCGATGGCGATTGCGGTCATCGTCTCGGCCATGGTCGTGCTCCCTGAAAGGCTTGCCTTGCGCCATAGGTAGGCGTCAGATGACGGAACGAAAAGGCTCGTTCGCACGCCCTGGGGAGGTCCGTCCATGTTCGAGGAACCCGTTGAGCCCCGCGCCTTCGGCGGCCGGGCCCTGAACGAAACCACCCATGAGGATCTCGACGTCTATGGCGTTGCGGAACTCGAGGAGCGAATTGAGGCCCTGCAGGCTGAAATCGCCCGCACCCGGGCCCATCTCGAGAAAAAGCGGGCGGGACGCGACGCGGCCAATGCGCTGTTTGGTCGCCTCGACTAGGAATTCGTTTACCCTAATCAGGGTGTAAGGCTTTGTGTCGCCTGGAGTCTGCGTATCGGGTTCGAAGGGGGCGGGTAGCAAAACGGGACGGATTGACCGTGGCATGAGGGTTGCAAGCACCCCAGCCTGGCGAGACGTTCTCGCGGCCTTTCGAAGGGGCATTGAGTACCTATGACCGAACTGAACGCATCCGTAGCGTCGACCTGGCGCGCGGGGGTCATCCAGGACTTTGCGAAATCCGAGCTTTTCGACCGTACGTTCGAAGAAGGTATGCAGCTGGTCGAAGAGACCGCCGGCTATCTCGACGGGGCGGGTCGTCATGACAGCAAGATCCTGTCGCGCAACGCGGCCCTGGCCTATGCGACCGAAAGCATGCGCCTGACCACCCGGCTGATGCAGGTGGCCTCATGGCTGCTGGTGCAGCGCGCGGTCAAGGAAGGCGAGATGGCCGCCGAGGCCGCCTGCGCCGAAAGCTATCGCCTGGCCGAAGAGGGCGCGATCGCCACCGCCGCCGTCGAGGAACTGCCCTACGGCCTGGTCAACCTGCTGCAGCGCTCCGAGCGCCTCTATGAGCGCGTCCGCCACCTGGACAAGCGGATGTATGTCGAGGCCGCCGTCGAGGACGCCCCGCGTCCGGTCCAGGCCCAGTTCGACCGCCTGGCGGCGGCGTTCGGGGGGTAACCCAGATCGTCATCCCCCGCTTCATGCGGGGGACCCAAGCTGAGCTGCCCACTCGCGCTCAGCAGTTCCAGGTCTCATAAAGGTCAGCCCAGGTCGGGTTGAACCCCTCGATCAGATTGATCTTCCACTGGCGGTGGTACTTTTTCAGCCGCTTCTCGCGATGGATCGCGAAGCTGATGTCCTCGTGCTCCTCGTAATAGACGAGCCGGTGGACGCCGTATTTTCGGCAGAACTGACTGCCCACCCCCTCCCGATGCTCCCAGACCCGACGCGACAGGTCGTTGGTCACGCCGATGTAGAGCGTACCGTAGGGGCGACTGGCGAGGATGTAGGTATAGGCGGCCACAAGCCAAAGCTTGAGTTTTGCCGCCGATATTTTCAATCTAAAATTGAAACAATGCCCGGTGTGTCCGGTTGGTTCTGGCGAACCCCGCCGACTCGGCTTGGGTCCCCCGCATGAAGCGGGGGATGACGACCGTTAGGGATCGGTCGGTAGCGCCAGCCTCAAACAGAAAAAGCCGGCCCGCGAACGCGGAGCCGGCTTTCCGTCGCCCTTACGGCGGGAACGCTTATTTCTTGGCGGTGAAGCCGGCGAACTTGGCGTTGAAGCGCGAGACGCGGCCACCGCGGTCCAGCATGTGGGCGTTACCGCCGGTCCATGCGGGGTGAACGCGCGGATCGATGTCCAGGGCCAGCACAGCGCCTTCTTTCCCGTAGGTCGAACGGGTCGGATAGCTGGTGCCGTCGGTCATCGTGACGGTGATGAAGTGATAGTCGGGGTGAATGTCTTGTTTCATCGGGCGGTCCAACCGACTGGCGGTGTGAAAGTTGGTGAGTGGACGCCCTTGCGGGTGGCCCTCGAAGAGGCGCGGCTATAAAGAACACCCGCGATTTTGGCAAGGGACAGTTGATGACCGACGTGAACGGCGGCGAGATTTCGGTCGAGGGACGCCCCGGCGCCGGGGCCGAACTGGTCCAGGGGATGGCCGAGGCGGCCGCCCGCCGGCCCCGCCGCAAGGACATCCGCCCCCTGGCCCACCTGCTGCCGTTCGTGCGCGCCCATGTCGGCGACGCCCTGGCCGCCGGCTTCTTCCTGCTGTTCTCGACCGGAGCCACCCTGGGCCTGACGGCGGCCTTCAAGGGTGTGATCGACAAGGGATTCGCCAGTGGGGCCTCCTCGGCCGTCAACGGGGCCTTCATGGCGCTGGGAGCGGTGGCCCTGGTGCTGGCCGTGGCGACCTCGCTGCGCTTTTTCTTCGTCACCCGGCTGGGCGAGCGGGTCGTGGCCGACCTGCGGCGCAAGCTCTATGGCCACACCCTGTCGCTGGACCCGGCCTATTTCCTCAAGACCCGCACCGGCGAGGTGCTGTCGCGCCTGACCACCGATGTGACGATCATCGAGACCCTGGTCGGCTCGTCGGCGTCGATCGCCCTGCGCAACACCCTCAGCCTGCTGGGCGGCCTCGGCTATATGGCCGTGGTCAGCCCCCGGCTGGCGGGCTTCATCGTGCTGATGGTGCCGGTGGTGCTGGCCCCGATGTTCCTGATGGGTCGCAAGGTGCGCAAGCTGTCGGCCACGGCCCAGGACCGCTTTGCCGACGCCGTCGGCTATGCCGGCGAGAGCCTGGACGCGCTGGACACGGTCCAGGCCTTCGGCCGCGAGGAGACCTCGGCGGGCCGCTTCGGCACGGCCGTCGAGACCGCCTATCAGGCCTCGATCAAGCGGGTCGGGGCGCGGGCCGGCATGACGGCGGTGGTCATTGTCCTGGCCTTCGGCGGCATCACCCTGCTGCTGTGGACCGGCGCGCATCTGGTGCTGTCGGGCGAGATGACCGGCGGCACTCTGGCCCAGTTCGCCCTGCTGGCGATCATGGCGGCCGGCTCGGTCGGCGCGCTCGGCGAAGTCTGGGGTGACGTGCAGAAGGCGGCCGGGGCCATGGACCGCATCTCCGAGCTGCTCAATTCCGAGCCCGGAATCGCCGCCCCCGAAAAGCCGGCCACCCTGCCGAGCCCGGCCACCGGGGCCATCGCCTTCCGGGATGTGGTGTTCGCCTATCCCGGCCGCCCGGACCTGCCGGCGCTGAACGGCTTTGATTTGACCGTCAGGCCCGGTGAGACGGTTGCGCTGGTCGGACCCTCGGGCGCGGGCAAGAGCACCGTCCTGCGCCTGCTCCTGCGCTTCTATGACCCCCAGCAGGGGGCGATCCAGCTCGACGGCGTGGACCTGCGCGACGCCGACCCGGCCGAGGTGCGGGCCCGCATGGCCCTGGTGGCCCAGGACTCGCCGCTGTTCTCGGGCACGGCCATGGACAATATCCGCTTCGGCCGCGAGGACGCCACCGAGCAGGAGGCCCGCGACGCCGCCGAGGCGGCCCAGGCGACCGGCTTCCTCGAGGCCCTGCCGCAGGGCTTCGATACCCCGGTCGGCGAGCGCGCCAAGACCCTGTCGGGCGGCCAGCGCCAGCGCCTGGCCATCGCCCGGGCTCTCGTTCGCAAGGCCCCGATCCTGCTGCTCGACGAGGCCACCAGCGCCCTCGACGCCGAGAACGAGCGGCTGGTCCAGCAGGCCCTGCACGAGGCCATGAGCGAGCGCACCACCCTCGTAATCGCCCACCGCCTGGCCACCGTGCTGAAGGCCGACCGCATCGTGGTCATGGAAGACGGCCGGGTGGTCGAGCAGGGCACTCACGCCGAGCTCACGGCCCTCGGCGGGCTCTATGCGCGCCTGGCCAAGCTGCAGTTCGGGGTGGAGGCGGCTTGATAATCCTCCCCCTTTTGGGGGAGGATCTTACTTCGCCAGATCCGCCGGCGTCGTCGGCTCGCTGATGACCGCTTCCATCGCCTTCCAGCGGGCGTCCTGGCCCGGCCCCGACCGCTCGACATGGGCCCGGACCATGTCCTGGCCGAGATTGTAGTTGATCACGTAGGAGCGGTAGGTCTCGATGAAGCTCAGGCGCTTTTCGGCGCGGGCCACCGAGCTGAGGCCGTATTTGGCCAGGGCGGCGATCGCGGCCTGTTTGTCCATTTTTCCCGACAGATAGGCGTCGGCGATGGTGTTCTCGCTGCTGGCCAGATCGGCCTTGGCGCGCATCAGCGCGTCATAGGCCTCGGCACCGGCCGGATCGAGGCCGGCCAGCGGATAGAGGGTCTCGCGCTCGAACTTCACTTTTTCAGCACCGGGAAAGGCCAGGCCGATGCCGTAGTTGGCAGAGCCCTCGGCGATCAGGGATTGCGGCGAGAACAGCGGATAGACCGAGAACTCGACCCAGCCCCTGGCCTTGGTCAGCTTTTCTTCCAGCAGGGCGTTCAGCACATGGTGGCCGGGATAGCCCTCGTGGCAGCCCAGATCGACGGCGCGGCTGATCGGTACCGGCAGGTCGGTATTGATCTCGATCAGGCTGTGGGCGCCGCCCTGGTACCAGTTGTAGCCGCTCCAGGGCTTCTTGGTGACGAAGGCCAGGTCGAACTTCTCGGCCGGCGGCAGAGGGATGTAGGCCGCCGTGCGGGCCTTGCAGGCGGCGATGGCGGCCTTCATCACCGGCTCCAGCCGGTCAGCGGGGATCGTGTACCGGGCCTGGAAGGCGTCAACGCGAGCGGCCAGATCGCCCTGGCCGGGGACCAGCGTGTCGATGCGGGCCAGAACCGGATCATAGCTTGCGAGCGGCTTCAGCGGCGGGCGAACGCCAAACAGGCCCTCGGCCTCGTCCTGGAAGCTGAACTTCGTGCCCTCCAGCATGGCGAGCCGCGTCTCGGCGGCCTTCAGTTGACCCAGCATGAAGGCCTTGCGCCGGCGCTCGTCGGCCGACAGGGCGGTGTCGGGGATGGCCCGTGTGGCGGCGGTCAGACGGATGGCCTCGGCCTTCAGGGCCGGCACGGCGCGGGGGGAGGCCTTGGCGGCGTCGGCCCAGGCCTTGGGGCCGTAATAGGCGTCGACATAGCCCGGCTCGCGCTCGCCGGCCTCCAGCGTCAGGGCGACGAAGTCGGTCGCGATCTGGTCCAGGTCCTTGGGGCCCGGGGCGGCGAGGGCGGACGCGCCGGCCAGCAGGGTCACGGCCAGGGTGGCCAGGGCGGCGGCGCGGCGGATCGGCATGTCGGGGGTCCCCAGAAGACGGCAAGGCGGGCAGGCTGCACCAAGCCGCCCCGTCGGGGCAAGGCCGCGCGGGCCGCCCCTGGCTCTGGGCCCTAGCTCTGGGCCAGACCGATCCGGGCCAGGTCTCCGGTCCAGCCGCGCCGGGCCTGGGCCTCATGCTCGGCGGCCGCCTCGTTCAGACCCAGGCGGCGCTCGGCCTGGGCCAGGACGCTGAGCGTGATCGGATCCTTCGGACGGCGGGCCAGGGTCGCGCGGGCCTCGTCGGCCGCGCCGCGCGCATCACCGGAGGACAGCAGGGCCGCGGCAAGGCTGCGCCGTACCGGATACCACCACAGGGGCGGGTCGGTGATGTCGCGGAAGCGGGTCTCCTCAAGGGTCGCCGCCTTGCGGAAGGCCCGGGCCGCGTCGGCAGGGCGGTTTTCCAGCAGGGCGATGCGGCCCTCCAGCACCAGCCGGGCTACCCGCGTCGCGTCGGCGGCCTGGCCGCCGGCTCCGCCGAAGGCGCGCAGGTCGCCTCGCGAGCGCTCGACCTGGCGCGCCTCGAGGCGGGCTCCGTCCAGATCGCCCTTGCGGATCAGGGCCTCGCCCCGGGCATAGCGCCACATCGCCTGCAGATAGGGCAGGGTCGGCTCCGACAGCGCCAGCACCTCCTCGACCGGGGCATAGCGTCCCTCGACCGCATAGGCGGTGCCGGCGACCATCTGGTCCCAACCCTGGTCGGCGGTCAGGGTCCTGGCATGGGCCAGGAACGGACGGGCGATGGCCAGGCCGCCCTCGGCGTCGCCGGACATCAGGGCCCCTGCCGCGCCGAACTGCACATTGTGGGCGTGGTAGAACAGCTTGAAGACCCCATCCTCGCCCTCGAGGCCCTGGGCCTTGGCATTGGCCGCGTCGATCCGTGCGGCGCTGGCGTTCGCGGTCAGGGCGTCCTGGTAGCGTCCCACCCAGTAATAGGTGTGCGAGGGCATGTGCACGAGGTGGCTGGCGGCCGGCGCGACGCCCTGCAGCTTGTCGGCGAACGGCTCGGCCCGGCCGGCAAAGCCGCTCATCTCGGTGGCGTGGATGTAGAAATGGATGCCGCCGGCGCTGTCGGGTGACCGCTTCAGCGCGCCCTCCAGCAGGGCGACCGCCCGGGGCATCGGGCTCATGTCGCCGGTCATCGAGGCCCGGACCATGATCGCGTCGGCGGCCAGAACCGCCAGTTCGTCGTCTTCGGTGTGCTCCGCCGCCAGGGCCTCCATGGCCTTGGCATAGGCCAGGTCGCCCGGGCCGGTGCCGCCGCCGTTCTGATAGCGGGCGGTCATGGCGGCGATCAGGGCGCGCTCGACCGGTGGGCCGTCGGCGGCCAGCACCGTGGCCCGCACCATCAGCGCGGCCATCTTCGCCTGGGTGGCGGCATCGACCGTGTAGTTGATCGTCGCCCCGCCGGCCCAGGCCTGACCCCACAGGCACATGGCGCAGTTCGGATCGCGACGGGCGGCCTCTTCAAAGGCGGCGACGGCGGCCTTGTGGGCGAAGGCGTGGCCCAGCTGCAGGCCGTTGTCGAAATAGGCCTGGGCCTCCGGCGATGCGGTCCGGATCGTCCAGCGGGCGCCGCCATAGCCCGGCAGCAGGTTCACCGCCTTGGCCGGCGCGTCCCCCGTCGGGGCACCGGTCGAGCACAGGGTGGTGGCCAGCGGCGGCAGGGGCGGGGCATCGGCCTGGGTAAAGGCCGGCACCAGGGCCATCAGCCCGGCGGTAAAGATGATCGCGCGCAAAACCCGTTCCCCCGGAAGCCCTCAGCGACCATCGGTCGGCGAGGCGCCTCCGGTCAAGCGCGCGCGGAAACCGCCAGGGCCGGGAAGTCGCTGAACACCCCGTCGACGCCGGCGGCGTAGAGGGCCTTGAGGACCGCTTCGGCGTCGCCGTGGCGGGCCAGATAGTCGGCGGCCTGGG
>Ga0187844_10002782_pt1 | contig 12096 bp, 5 predicted proteins | sample SpaLakP09_SKY_50_FD_134517 | JGI IMG/M metagenome (GOLD analysis project Ga0187844, IMG submission 134517) | Oligotrophic lake water microbial communities from Sparkling Lake, Wisconsin, USA - SP09_SKY_50 | ecosystem: Environmental > Aquatic > Freshwater > Lake | place: USA: Sparkling Lake...
GCTGAAGGGGGCGCTGCGCGAATCGGGTCAGTTCTTGTCTCCAGGAAATTCAGGGCCACGCCAGGCGCAGCCGCTTACTGTTTTGCATGGAGCGTGCCAGTCCTGGCTGCCCGCAAGAGGCTTGATTTGAAAGGAAAATTTCAGACCCAGTCAGCGATGGCGGTCGGATTTCCGAATCCGCTGCCCCGGGAGCGTTCGGAAATCCGAATGCTGTCGGCGCCTGCAGGTGCAGGCTCAGGGCAGGCTGGTGACCCTGTTTCGACCCGCCGCCTTGGCCTGGTACATGGCGCTGTCGGCGCGTTGCTGCAGGGTGTGCAGGTCGACGTGGCCATCAGGGCTGTGGGCTACGCCGATGCTGGCCGTGATCTGCAGCGAACGCCCGCCCACGTCGATCGGCAACTGCTCGATGCTGCGTCGCAGGTGCTCGGCCACCCGCAAGGCCTGGCTCAGGTCGGTTTGCGGCAACAGCACGCCGAACTCCTCTCCGCCAATGCGGCCCACGATGTCGTTGTGCCTGACGCCTTTTTGCAACGCACCTGCGGCTGCTTGAAGCACCTTGTCGCCTGCCGCGTGGCCGTGTTCATCGTTGACGCGCTTGAAATGGTCCAGATCCACGAAAAGCACCGAGTAGCCATGCCCGGCTTCAGCGCCAGCCTGGATCACGGCCTCGCTTTGGGCCAGGTAGGCGCGGGCGTTGTACACGCCCGTCAGCGCGTCGCGGGAGGCGATCCTGAGCAGCTTGATGTTGTACTTGCGCATGCGCGAAAAGTACGACACCGAGCGATCGCCAAACACATGGAACATCACACTCATATACAGCACCGCCAGCAGCAAGGTGGCTTGCGCGTTGGCTGAATAGGGGTGGGCCAGCCAGGGGTTCAAGCCCAGCACGATCAGCAGAGACAGGCCTGTGATGCCCCAGCCGCTGCGCGGCCCCAGCAAAATGAAGACGCCCGGGATGTTCACCATGAACCACAGCAGCCGCAGCTCATCGGCTGGCACGAAGAGCAGGGCGGAGGTGTACTCCAGCATGCAGACAGCCTCATAGGCCCAGGCCACTTTGAGAAAACGCTCTGGCCGTGAGCGCAATGCGGCCCAGCAGGCCAGGGCCAGCAGGGTGAACACCGTCATCGACAAGACGTGGGGGCCTTCCAGCGGGTTGATTCTGAGCCCATGGGCAGCCACCAGCGCGGCGGTGAACGCCGCCGCAGTCAGCATCAGCGCCAGCAGAAATTTGTACTGGAACTCACGCAGTTCCTCGCTTTCCTGGAACTGGGCATCGCCAAAAACGAGGCGGGATAGAGCGACTTTCATGGCTTTGTTCCTGATGGTGTGGGGCGCGGGTGATGTGGGTGCCCAGCCGGGTCGAGTTGCACATCTGCAAGCTCCGGCGCTGGGGTGTGAGGGGCGGCAGATCAGGGCGCTCCCAGGTGATTCTGGCCCATCGGTGCAGCGCAGCGTCAGGACCCGCACCCGCCGGGAATTTGAAATCCCGTGCTCCCAGGGGGGCGTTGATCAGTCTGTGCATTTGCCATATTTGATGAATTCAATCTATCGAAACCATTTTAAGTGATACTTTTGATTGACAAGCGGTTGCATATAGACACAATCTCGGCGTGGTTAATTTTCTTGATTGCCGAATTGATCGTATGTATCAAATTGCGGATTTGAATCCTGAGGCTCTCGGTCTATCCGCGCTCATGAGCGGCGAGGTCCCATTGATTTTTCCACCCCCGCTCATGGCGGTGGTGTCGGCCATGTCGGTGCAGACACGCGGTGTGCAGTCGAGGGCCATGAGCCCCCTTGAACGCAGGGCGCCCGTGGTGCAAACAGGCATCGTCCTGTCCCTCATAACGAATGCTTGCCCTGTGTTGGCAATGTTTCCGCGTTTCGTGAGCACCCGCCGAGCAAGCCATGGTCATTGCTGGGGGTGAGGCACTCAACGCTGCCCCAATCGTTCTGTGCAGCGAGCTTGGGTTCTAGGTGGATACCCCTTGGGTTCGCGCTACTCCCGGATCATTTGATTTACGTCAGCTTTGTAAGTAGACGTATATCAACAATGATGAAAAACTCTTTTTGATCACTTCGGGTGATTGATATCGATCACCAAAGGCACCTGAGGATCCTCTTACGTGCTAAGGAGGTCCCGATGGATCGGCTCTGAAGTGCTATTTGACACTTAAACGGCATATATGATTGTTGTGAGATTGCTGCGTTTGGCCTTCATGGCCGCTTTGTGCGCGTTGCCGACGCTGTGTCTTGCAACAGCTACGGTCAACCTATCGTTCAGTCCTGCGACGATCAATCCCGGTGACCCATCGACGATGGCCATCACGCTTTACAACAGCGCCCTGAACCCGTTGAACACGGCCGCGGTCACCCTCAATCTGGCCACGGGAGTCACGATTGGGGCCGTGCCCAACGTCAGCAATACATGTGGCTTTGGATCTGTGAGCGCCCCTGCCAATGGCGCGGCGGTGGTCTTGTCGGGTGGCACTGTGCCTGCGGCTGTCTCCGGTGGTGCGGACGGGTCCTGCACGTTCACGGTCTCGGTCAACTCAATCAGCACAGGCAACCACACGACCACCATTCCTGCCAATGGTCCGGCCAATGGTTTCACGGCAGGTGGCAGTACGCCGGGGTTTTCTGCTTCGGACAATGGCAGCACGGTGACCAATGCGACGGCCGCCAGTGCCACCCTGGCGGTTGGCACCCTGAGCAATCCGACCGGCACGCTGGCTTTCTCGCCGTCGTCAGTCCAGGTTGGGGAGACGACCACCCTCACCATCACGTTGAACAACCCGAATGCCAGTGTCAACCTGCCATTGACTGCGCTGACCCCAACGTTACCCAGTGGGCTGGTCATTGCCCCCACGCCCAACGCCCAGACGACCTGTTCCGGGGCCACGCTGAGTTCGCCCTCCGGGGGCGGAACGTCTGTGGTGGCGGGGGACACCAGCATCACGCTCACCGGAGGAACGATCGCCGCTGCTGCCAGTTGTACGCTGAGCGTCAGCCTCAAGGCGCCAGTTACCTCAGGCTCGGGGTCGGCCAGCGCATCCGTGGCGTCCAATGGCATCGGTAATTCACGGGGCCTGAGCAGTAGCGCCTTCAGCAGCACTCTCACACTCAACGATCCAGTCTCGGTGTCGCAATCCATGAGCTCTGGTGGGAGCACGGTGCGCGCGGGGCAGGTGGTGACCTTGACCCTCACCATCAGCAATGCCTCGTCAGCGAATTCACTGAACATCACGAGCTTCACGGACAACCTGGCCTCAGGGATGGTGATCAATGCGGGTGTCACGCCCGCCGTGACGTGCACGGGCACCGGTGCCAGCAACGGAACGTTGACAGCTACAGCGGCCAGCACAACGCTCAGCCTGGTGAATGCCGTGGCGGGGCCCAATGGGCACTGCACGATCTCGGTCGGCGTGTCCATGAACGCCGCAGGAACCTTGGCGAGTACGTCTGTCACGACGGCGCCCGGCACGCAGATGAGCAATGCGGCCGTGAGTCCTGGCAACCTCAAAGTCCCGTCGTCGACTGCCAACCTCACCGCAGCTGCGGGCCTCACGGTGAGCAAGTCGGTGTCGCCCACCAACCCCTACGCGGGCCAGGCCCTTACCTACACGATCACCATCACCAACTGGTCTGGTGGCGCGTTGAGCAATGTCAATTTCACAGACAACCTTCCCGCAGTGGCGCCCAATCAGATGGTACTGTCAGTGGGCAGCGCTTTGGGGGCGGGATGTTCGGGGGGGGCACTGAATGCTGCTGCCGGCAGTTCATCGGTGACCTGGACCGGTGGCACTGTGGTTGCAGGCTCAGGCACATCCGCGGGTACCTGCACGATCACCCTCAATGCCAGCATGCCGGCCGCAGCAGCAGTGGGTGATGTGTTCACCAATACGCTTGCGGCCAATTCAGCGGTCACCGCGACTGACATCAATTCGAATTCACTGACCAACCCCAGTTCGTCCTCGGCCTCTGCCACGGCCAAGGCTTCGATGACTGTGTCGCAGTCTTTCAGCAGTACGACCATCACGCAAGGCGGAACGACCAACCTCAAGGTGACCTTCAACAACCCGACCGCTGGGGCCATCACCAACACCAGCTTCACGGATGTCCTGGACGCCAACCTCAAGATCTCGCCAACGCCCTCTATCACCTCAAGCAACTGCACGGGATCAACGCCGGTTTTGACGGCGGTGGCCGGGAGCAACAGCTTTTCCGTGTCAGGTTTGACGGTACCCGCCAACACTTCCAATTGCGTTGTTCAGGTGTCGGTGACCTCGACAATGATCAGTCTGTCGACCCGACTCAATGCGACCATTGCCGCCAACAACGTGTCGAACGATCAAGGGCTGTCCAACACCGCTGATGTGGTCGCTTCCACGGGTGTCAAGGTCAATAGCGCCATCAGCGCGAGCAAGCAGTTCAGCCCCAGTTCTGTTGGCGTGAACGGCATCACCCGTGTGACGATCACAATCAACAATGGCAGCACGATGGCGTTGACCAACCTGTCGTTGACCGATCCCATGCAGACGGGCGCAAATGCCTTCGTCGTCGCGAATTCGCCGAACGTCAGCACCACCTGTGGCGGCACTGCCAGCGTCTCGGCACCGGCGGGTGGTACTGCGGTCTCGATGACGGGTGGCGCCTTGGCGGCCTCGGGCAGTTGTACCCTCTCGTTCGATGTACGCATGACCAGCGGCAACAGCTGGACCAATACCCTGACCGGAAACAACACCAGTGGGAGCATCACCTCTGCCGAGGGCGCCTACAACACCAGCAACGTGACGGCTTCAGCCGCCAACTCGCTCACGGCCGCGGCCGCGTTCAGCCCCAGCAGTGCTGCTTTGGGCGGTACCTCGCGGCTGTCTCTCACGATCAGCAACAGCGGTTCGGTGCCGTTTACCAATCTCTCTGTTTCGCCGGCCATGCAAACTGGCGGCAACGCCTTTACCTTGGCTAGCAACCCCAATGCCAGCAGCACCTGTGCAGGCAATCCTGTGATTTCGGCTACCGGTGGTGCCACCAGCCTTTCCATGGCTGGCGCCACTCTTGCGGCCGGCGCCAGTTGCGTGCTGTCGGTCGACGTGACCACGACAGCAGGGGGCCCATGGACCTACACCTTGTCCAGTGGCGCGATCACCAGTGCTGAACTTGCCACCAACTCTGGCAGCACCACCGCCAGCTTATCCAAGCTGACAGGCACTCCGCTGACCCTGAACAAATCTTTCAGCCCGGTCAGCATCGTGGGGGGCAATCCATCTGTGTTGCGGATTGATCTCGCCAACGCCAACGCATTCGCGGTCAACAGTGTGGCGCTGACAGATGTGTTTCCGTCCGGGATGCTGGTGCACTCGGTACCTGGCGTCACCACCAACTGCACCAATGCTGTGGTCACGGCGCCTGTTGATGCGACCCAGTTGGGCATTTCCAACATTGATCTTGCGGCCAGTTCGAGTTGCTATGTCATGGTCAACGTGACCTCCATCAAGCCCTTGAACCTGACCAACACCATTGCGGTCGGCGCGGTGAGTTCTCGTCAGGGCCTGAGCAATTCGGCCGCCACATCCGCCAGCCTGTCCACCTTGCAAGGGGTGGGGGTGCAGAAGAGCTTTTTGCCCACCGCAGTCTCTCCGGGGCAGACGTCCCGCCTCACAGTGAAGCTGGTCAGTACGCTCAACACGGTGGGGCTGTCGAACGTCGCCGTGACCGACACACTGCCCACGGGCGTGGTGATTGCGAACACCCCGAACCTCGCCAGTACGTGCAACAGCGCCCCCACGGCGACCCCGGCGGGCAGCAGTGTCAGCATTTCCGGCGTCGCGCTGGCCGCGCAGGCCAACTGCACGTTTTCGGTTGACGTGACGGCTGCCAGTGTCGGAACTTACGTCAACACGATTCCTGTCGGTGCCGTCACCTCGACAGAAAATTATGCCAACCAGACTGCCGCTTCTGCCACCCTGACGGTGGATAGCGCCCCGACGGTATCGGTCGCGTATGGCGTCGCATCAATCCAGACGGGGGCCAGCACCACCCTGACCACCACGATCACCAACACCAGCGCACAGGCCTTGTCGGGGGTGGCCTTGACCAACCGGCTCCCTACAGGTCTGTCCGTGGCGTTGACGCCGAGCGCCAGCACGAGCTGCGCTGGCGCGACGGTGACAGCCGCTGCCTCGGGCACCGGCATTGCCATCTCAGGCGGTTCGATCGCAGCAGGCGCCAGTTGCACCTTCGTGGCCAATGTGACCAGCAACACACCCGGTAGCTACGTCGACACAGTGCCTGTCAGTGCCATTGCCAGTACCCAAGGGCTGACCAACACATCATCGGCCACGGCCACGCTCACAGTCCTGCAGTTGCCCACGGTGACCCAGGGGCTTTCGTTGTCCGCCATCAGTCCGGGGGCTACCACCGTGTGGACCGTGACTCTTGGCAACAGCAATGCGTCGGCCATCACGCTCAGTTCTGCTCTGACGATCAGCCTGCCAACCCTGCCAGGCAATCTGGTGATTGCAGCCACGCCAGGGGTGTCCAAAACCTGTACGGGCACAGTGACTGCGACAGCGGGCGCCGGGTCGATGACTTACGCCAATTCGGCCAGCATTCCTGCCGGGGGGTGTTCGATCAGTGTCAACCTCACGGCAACCCCGCTGGGCAGTTACACGATCTCGATTCCCGCGGGCGCTTTGCAAACCTCGGCTGGCAATTCACAGCAGGCTTCATCGGTGATGTTGACCGTGACCAACACGACGCCACCTGTCGCGAACAACTTCAGCGCAACCATGAGCAATACGGTGGCCTCTGCACAGAGCATCGGACCCATGAGCGGCACCGCGAGCGCACCGGCCACGTTGGGCGCCTACACCATCCGTTCCCTTCCGCTGGGAACCTATGGCACCCTGTATTGCAATGCCGTGGCGGTGACCACAGTGCCGTTGTCTTGCGGCCCCTCTCAATTGAGCTTCATGCCGGTGGCCAACTCGGTCGGTGTCGCCACCATGACCTACACCGTACAGGACAGCAACGGTGTGGATTCAGCGGCTGCAACTGGCACGATCACCATCACGGCGCCTGCTGCGTGGAAGATCGGCAAGGCGGCTCCTGGTAGCGTGACGGCGGGAGGTGCGATGACTTACACCATCACCCTGACCAACATCGGCGGCAGCACCAGCGGTACCAGTGCCACGGTGAAAGACGTGTTGCCGGCAGGTGTGACGGTGACGGCGGTGACGCCGGGCAGCGGTGTCAACAGCGTGAGCTGCGGCGCCAACTTCAATTCGCCCATGGTCTGCACGGTCTCGCTGAGCGGTGGGCTGGCGGTCAATGGCACGGCCAGCTTCAGCTACACGGCCACGGCGCCGAACGCAGCCGGTTTGATCACCAACTACATCGGGGTGGACCCCAGCGGGGGCAGCAGCCCGCCCACCGATCCGACGACGACTTGTTCGCCGACGACGGCTTGCGCCAGCGCCAGCACCAACGTGACCTCGGCAGCCCAGCCTGCAGCCTGGGCGATCACCAAGACCCACAGCGGCAGCATGACCGCGGGCGGCACGGGCAGCTACACCGTCACGGTGAGCAACAGCGGTGGCAGCGCCAGCACGGCCAGCACGGTGACGGTGACTGACACGCCGCCCACAGGCATGACGGTCACGGGCATGAGCGGCACTGGCTGGACCTGTGCCAACAACAGCGGCTGGGCTTGCACGCGCAGCGATAGCTTGGCCGCCAATGCCAGCTACCCGACCCTCTTGGTGGCGGTGTCCATTGCCTCCAATGCCAGCACCCCGCTGGTGAACTCGACCACGGTGTCGGGTGGTGGGGTGGCCAGCAGCGCCACAGCCACAGATTCGACCAACATCACGCCGCCTGCTGCCGCCTTTGGCATTGCCAAGGCGGCGACGAGCAGCGTTGCCACGGGTGGATCCATCACCTACACGATCACCCTGAGCAACATCGGCGGCAGCACCAGCGGCACCAGTGCCATGGTCAAGGACATGCTGCCAGCAGGTGTGACAGTGACGGCGGTGACACCGGGCAGCGGTGTCAACAGCGTGAGCTGCGGCGCCAACTTCAACCCGCCCATGGTCTGCACGGTCACGCTGAGCAGCGGGCTCGCGGTCAATGGCACGGCCAGCTTCAGCTACACGGCCACGGCACCCAACACGATCGGTGCCATCACCAACTACATCGGGGTGGACCCGAGCGGGGGCAGCAGCCCGCCCACCGACCCGACCACGACCTGCACGCCCACCACGGCCTGCGCCAGCGCCAGCACCACGGTGATCGGGCCCGATGTCTACACCACTATCAGCGCGCCTTCGTCGGTGGCCAATGGGGCGGTGGCCAATCTGGTGCACAGCTTCGGCAACCAGGGCGCCGTGGCAGCGCAGGGTGTGACCTATCAACTGACCCTGCCCACCACGGTGACGGGCGTGAGTTGCGGCGCCGCCTCGTGCGCATTCAATGCGGCGACTGGTGTGCTGACCCTCACCGGGCTGCCCACCACGCTGGTGGTGGGGCAGCAGGTGTCGGTGAATGTCAGTTACCGCGCGCCAGTCACGGGCAACACCGCCCTGAGCGCAACTTCGTTGATTGCGACCACGACGCCTGGCGAAGCGCCAAGCAACAACAACAGCGCCAACGCCGTGACCAACATCACGGCAGCGGCCACCCAGCCTGACCCGACCACAGCCCTGCGTGCACCCGCCACAAGCTACCCAGGTAGCGCGGTGGCCGTTGACATCAGCTACACCAACCTTGGGGCGGACAACGCCCAGGGGCTGGGCTTTGCTGTGAGCGGCTTTCCGAACACCGGAACGCCGGCTTTCAGCTACAACGGCATCGTTTGCACTTGGAACCAGGCCACAGGCGCCGTGACGGGCTGCGGCCTGCCCAGCACCCTGCCTGTGGGGCAGAGTATTTCGCTGCGCGCCAGCTACACGGCGCCGTCCTCTGGCTCGGTCACGCTCACCTCGACGGTGAGCAGCACGAGCGTGGACGCCAACAACAGCAACAACACGGCCACAGCCGTGACCACGGTGGTGAGCCAGCCCCCGACACCGGTGGCCGATGTCACCACCTCGGTCTCGGTGCCTGGTCAAGCCTATGGTGGCAGTACTGTGCTGGTGCCCCTGGTCTTCCAGAATCTGGGGCCTGCGTCGGCCATCAGCGTGAGCTATGCGGTGAGCCTGACGGGGGGCGCGAGCAACCTGCAGGTGAGTAACAACGGTGTGCTGTGTGCCTACAGCGGCGGCAGTATCAGCGGCTGTAACCTGCCTGGCGCCTTGGCTGCCGGGCAGGCTGTCAACCTGGTGCTGAGCTTCACCGCACCGGCTGCCCCGGCTTCAGTGACCGTGACCTCGACAGTCAGCACCAGCACCGTCGAGTCCAATGCGGGCAACAACAGTGCCACCGGCAGCTTGTCTGTGCCCACGCTCCAGCCCACAGGCACGATCTCGGGGAGGGTGTGGTACGACGCCAACCGCAACCGACGCTACGACAGTGGTGAGGTGGGCCGCGCCAGTTGGAGTGTCGACCTGCTTCAAGGCGGAAGCCCCATCGCCCGCACCAGCACCGATGCGAATGGTCAGTACAGCTTCACCGGCTTGGCCGATGGGGTGTACGCAGTGCGATTCATGCCCTGGATGGGCAGCGGCACCTTGCCTGTGAATGGCGAGAGTGGGACTGCCATCACCGGCGGGGGCATCCCTGGCCAGTCCATTCTCGACAACATCGTGATAGCCAATGTGGGAACACGCAACTTCAGGCTCAAGATCGGTGGCGATGTGGTGACCGAGCAGAGCCTGCCCATCGACCCTTCCGGCACGGTGTACGACAGCAGCACCCGGCAGCCCATTGCCGGAGCCACGGTCACCCTCGGCTATGCCTGTGGTTCGGTCGATTCCAGCTGGTTGGCAGGGAGCAGTTCAGTGACCACCGGCGCGGACGGTTCCTACGCCTTCTTTCTGTTGCCTGCGGCGCCTTCAGCCTGCAACTACACGCTCACGGTCAGCAAGACGGGCTATACCTCGCCCAGCACGGTGATCCCGTCATCGGGCAGTTGGCCGGCTGGCGGCGGAGCGGTCACGGGTGTGAGCGGAGCGCCGTCGGGCGGTCAAGCGACAACCTATTACCTCTCCGGCCCCAAGCCTACGACGGATTTGACCAACAACAACATCCCGCTGGACCCGCAGGCCGTGGTGCCTGGAGCGGCGCCCGCGTCGGTGCCCACTTTGTCGACCTGGGCCCTGCTGCTCTTGATGACGGGCCTGGCGGCACTCGCCGCGCCACGCATGGCGCGCCGGCCCCGCGCTGGCGGGGGCTGAGGCCCTCTCGGGGCCTGTGGCGCGAAGCGCTGCCAGGCCACGATCCGGGCAGGGTTTTGAAAAATCATTCGACATGCATGTTCAAGTTTTTTAAGATGTGCAAACAATGCATCTTAATAAGAGGACCTCAGCATGAACACCGCCACGCTCGATACCCCCGGCAACCCTGCCTCCCCCAACGCCCTGGCCGAGCAGGCCCTGGGCCGCATCGCAGTGCAACTGCCCGGCGCGACGGCCGTCTTCCGTCGGTTGAAGCTTGATTTCTGCTGTGGGGGCCAGATCAGCCTGCGCCAGGCGGCTCTGGACAAGGCACTTGACCTGGCGTCTGTGCTGCGCGAACTAGGCGGCCTTCAGCGTGAGGACTCGCCCGCGGTCCCGACGCCCGCGCCGGCCCTGATCGACCACATCCTGGAGCGCTTTCATGCCGTGCACCGCGAGCAGTTGCCCGAACTGATCCGCATGGCGCGCCGGGTCGAAGCGGTGCACCGTGATCACCCCGAGGCACCGGCCGGTCTGGCCGCCCACCTGGAGCACATGGAGCAGGAACTGCTCGACCACATGGCCAAGGAAGAGAACGTGTTGTTTCCGATGCTCAAGGCCGGTGGCAATCCTTTTGTGCCACAACCGATCGCCATGATGCGCCATGAGCATGTGTCCCATGGGGCAGAACTGGCGCGCATGCTGGCCTTGGCTCACGACATGGTGCCACCGCCCGGGGCCTGCAACACCTGGCAAGCGCTTTATGCTGGGCTGCAGCAGTTCCATGACGACCTGATTCAGCACATCCACCTCGAGAACAACGTGTTGTTTCCGCAGTTTGAGCCGGCCACCCTACAGTCGGCCGGTGCGTGCGAAGGGGCATGTTCCTGCGCATGAGCCCGATCATGTGGCGCTGGTTTGCCGCATGATCGGCCTTCCCGCCCCAAGCCCTGTCTGCTCTGTCTGCCATGACCCAGTCCGTGCACATCCCCAACCCTTCTCTGTTGCCCGGCCGCCCCGGCCCTGACGCCGGCTTTGCTGCCCCTTATGACATGCTGGGCGCCTGCCATGACAAGGTGCTGCGCATGCTGGACCTGCTGGTGCGCCTGCAGGCCCACCTGCATGAGCACGGGCCCGACAGCCAGGCTGCGCAGGCGGCACGCGACGTCATGCGCTACTTTGACCTGGCCGCACCGCTGCACCACGAAGACGAAGAGCGCCATGTGTTTCCGCTGCTGCTGCAGAGCGGCAACCCGGCCTGGGTGGCACTGGCCGGGCGATTGCAGCAGGAACACCGCGACATGGAACCTGCCTGGCAGGCCCTGCGCCAGCAACTGGAACAGGTGAGCGCGGGTCAGGGCCGGTCGCTGCAGGCTGAGGGCTTTGCCAGCCTGTACCGTGCCCACCTGCAGGCCGAGGACGAAGGGGCCTACCCGGCCGCTCGCGGCCTGGGCAACGCGGTATTGAGCGCTGCAATGGGCCTCGACATGATGCGTCGCCGTGGCTTGCCTGGGGTTTGAGGCGCCGGGGCCTCCCGGTTGTGCGGTTGAATAAAAACAGGCCCGCCTCGCGTGGGTGGAGTCATGTCTGTCAGCTTTTGAGAAACTGAAAGAAGAGGCTGTCAGGCATGAGACGAGGCAGGCCCCTCAAACTGGGCCGAGCGCGTGCTGGTTTACAGGCGGGCCATGACCATGCCCAGCGCCGTCAGCACCGAGACGCTGAAGATGCCCCCCCCCACGGCGAGTCGGCGGTTCATCTGCACCAACAGGATCAC
>Ga0187844_10002783_pt1 | contig 12095 bp, 17 predicted proteins | sample SpaLakP09_SKY_50_FD_134517 | JGI IMG/M metagenome (GOLD analysis project Ga0187844, IMG submission 134517) | Oligotrophic lake water microbial communities from Sparkling Lake, Wisconsin, USA - SP09_SKY_50 | ecosystem: Environmental > Aquatic > Freshwater > Lake | place: USA: Sparkling Lake...
CCTACCTCAGTGACCAATGTCCCTATTGGATCCTTTGAGAGGGGGGTGTATAACAGTCTCACAGGCGCTCCCTCAAGTTACACGTATAAACAGTTTGCCATGGCATACCAATCTGCGGGGGGTGTGAACGCGTCATCCCAAAATATCGTGCAGATGGTCCAGTCAATTCCAGTGGGAATCAATATGACAATGCCTGCTCCCCAAGTAGTCGCGAACGTATCGCAGATGTCGGCTATGGGTCCGTTAACTCCTCCTGATCTTTATGGCCCTGGCCCGAATGTTCTGCGCTCGGCTCTCAAGAGTTGTTCGTGTGCGTCGCAAACATCGGGTTGCCAGATTCACTCCCGATAATTTGATAGTTCTAGTAGATAATGAGGGGATACACGTTCATCCTGTGGGGGCTTCTGGCACTCCTCGCCCTTTACTTATTTTTCACACTTGGAGGACGCGAATACTTTGATGCGTCTACTCGGCCTAAGCGTGCATCTCTATGGCAGGATTCAACTGGAGCGTATACTGCCTACTGGGAACCTCCCGATACGGATAACACTTACAGTTTCCAACTTCTGATGTCTGATGGCACCACGTATTCTGTTGACCCTACAAACAAGCCTTATCAGACGTATCCACTGGGCGCGCGCAGGACAATAGGATTTTCAGGAGCCGTTGCTCTCACGGATATGGCAACTGGACGGAGCAGTGGAGCAGTTCAGATGAACAATATTACTGCAGCGGCAGGTAAACTTCTAATAAATGCTGCCGAGGCTTCTCCTATGACGTCATCTTCAACGACTACGACCACGACGACAGCTCCAGCTCAAGGTGCAGCACCAGCTCCCGCTCCCGCCTCTAGATCTACCCCGACGAACATTATTCAGCCTCGCGGACCCTCCTTCCCTGGACTGACAGAACAGCGTGCACTTGCACCTTCTTCGCTTATATCAGGAATTGCAGGTCTTCTTCTGAGTCCCGATTCGACCACAATTATCACAACGGGTCAGATCCCGATCGGTGACATTGGTCAACCAACCCAGATTTACGAGTATAATAACGGTTATGCAGCATTTGCAGCGAGTGCTAATCTGTTTGGAGATTCAATCAACCAGATCAAGACAGATATGCAGTCGACTGGAAATGAGTATAATGTGAGCATTGTATCGGACAACGGAATTCAGTATACATTCCCTCTTGACCAGATTACAAGTGTAACATCCTCAACCAACAGCGATGTCGTAGCATACAACCTTCTGAACACTTCACACCCGAAGGGAAACAACATGTTCACAGGAAACGGAGCCAAAACGATTGGTATCCAGATTACGCTCGTAGGACCATCTGGTTCATCAATGGAGGCGGGGGCAAAGGCGGACCAGAGCCCTTTCACCTCGTCTATTTTGACTCCTAACCCACTTGCTGCAGGTGTTGGGTCTACACTGAATGCCCCTGCCAATGCTCCGACCTACGGCCCCGCTGGTGTTGGTGGAGGAGGAGGAGGACCCAACGGAACAATTCCTCCACTAGCGCCAAATACGTCATCAACACAACCAGGTGTGGGGTGCGCCTCGAATACTGTCCCGAAGAGTTCGCTGGTCCCATGCTCATGTGCGACGTCGGGATCGGCGAGCTGCTCGACGCATCAAGGATCCACATGTGGCTCAACCGTGCCAGGCCAGCCTGGATCGAGCTGCTCCGATCCTACGGATACGATTTCGTCGCTCACGAAGGCTCAGCGCCAGTGGGACCTGATGAAACCGTTCAATTCGATCATGGGAGATGTTCCAGGCTACCTAAATTCGTTTAGCGCTTTTGGGTGATAGTATATAATGTTCGGGCTTAACAACCATCGTGGAAGTTGCTGGGTAAATGCCGCACTTCAAGGATTGTTCTCGTGCCCTCCGTTGATGGATCGATACTCTGAGCGAGAGAACGTTGATAAGGAAAACCCCATTGATGTCTGTCTTGAGTCCATTTATCGAAATAAGGGTGAAACAGGTCTTCGCGAACTATTTGAGTGTGTGAAAACCACGTATCTCCCTGCAGGTGAGAACATCGGAGACAGTCACGAATTGATTGTGCACTTGTGTGACAAACTCTCATGGCTGGACAAGGAGTTTCGATTTCAAGTTGGTGATAAAATTGAATGCAATCACTGTCACGATTCGCAGTTAAAGACGGAGACGGTCATTGATCTGAATTTAATGCCGTCTAAGCCAGGTGTTACTCTACTTGACGCCATTCAAGAGCACGTAACACCTCACACTGTCTCTGAATGGAAGTGTGAGAAGTGCAGTGAACTCGGGTGCACGAAGCAAGTACTGTTTGGCACGTTTCCCAAGGTGATGATGATTTGGTCTATGACACCCATTGACTATTCCAGTCTTCTAGTTCTCAACAATCACAAATACTTTCTCTTCTCTGTCATCTGTTTCAATGGCGGACACTGGTTCACATATGCTCGTAAACTACCACCTGGACATGCGTGGTATGTTCTCGACGATACTTCTGTGCGCGAGATGGATTCCAGGAAGTTCCCAGTTGACCGCACGATGAGAGTCCTGCTTTATTTCCTGTATGAAAACTAATGAGCGCCCCCGTGTCTTCTCCGCCTCCATCTCTACCGACGCTTACATTACCGCCAAATGAATCGGTGATGAACTTAAAGATCGGGGACGTTGTGAAGGCAATTATGTCTGCGCTAGAGCAGGCATCGAAGTCAATTCAGTCTGCTGCCCAGTCGGAGCCTGACCCAGCCGCCAAAGCTGCGCTAGCAGGTGTGGCCAATACAATTAGCCCATCTTCTACGACCACAACTACGACAAACAATATGATATCGGGTGCGGGATTGCCTCCTACGACAATCACGATCTCACAGTCAGGAGCATCAACCAGTGCCACCCTTCCTGGTTCTGGGTCTGTTTCCTCTATCCCGCTTCCGTCCACGACCTACATGACTCCTCAGCCAACTGTTGCTACACCTACACCTGCGTCTGCGCCTACGGTCACACCAACATCAACGGTTGATGCACTGATGAATCTCCGAAAGACGAAACGTCCGCTTCTCCCCACTATTATCACACTCGTGATTGTGTTTGTCTTGGGAGTAGTCGCAATCTTCTTAGCGCTTTCAGACACGGTTTCATTTATCGCCTTTGTGGTCCTCGTGGGATTCATTGGGTTCGTTCTGTATTCGTATGGGTTTGTCCAGATAACGAAGTCAGATACTGAGTTGGATATCACCTACAACCTAGATCCGTTCGAGGACTCCTCAACATCCACCAAGGCAACAACCATGGCTCCATCTCCCGTCATTCTACCCCCCGCAACGGAGGTGTTCTATGTCTCGGACAATACATTCACGTATTCTCAGGCTCCTGCCGTGTGCAAGGCCTACGGTGCCACGTTGGCATCATACTCGCAGGTGGAGGAGGCTTATCGCCAGGGTGCAGAATGGTGCGGATACGGCTGGTCAGAGGGCGGAATTGCTCTGTTCCCGACCCAGCAAGCCACATGGGAGAAACTCCAGAAGGAACAAGATTCACAGGCGCGCATTAAGTGCGGCCGCCCTGGAGTGAATGGCGGATACTTTGACCCAGGAACCCAGTTTGGCGTAAACTGTTACGGTGTTCGCCCTGCCAAGAAGGCGTCTGATGCGTCGCCTGCCACCACAGCCCCTGACGTAACTGATCGCCTTGTTGCCCAATTCCAGCAGAATCTAGCCAAGTATGTTGTGTCACCGTTCAACCAGAAGGTATGGTCCGAAGTTTCGGGGAACCCTCAGGATATCCAGTTGTCCCAGACCCAGACACCGACGGCAGCCGTCGTTCCTGGAGCGACTCAGCCCGTGACACCAACACCGACTGCTCCCACAACGAGGTCAACAGCAACTGAGACGGATACACTCTTGGCAGCACTCCACAGTATCCCGACACCGCCGATCCCGCCGCCCACGAATGTGACCAATGTTCTCTCACAGATCCAGGATCTGGGAAGTGCGCCGATGGGTCTGCTCCGCGATTCGTATGATGAACTCACCGAATTTGTTCACGATCTAGTATAATGGCTACCCGTGTAGACGAAGATGCAAATGTTTACCAGTCGCGCTGGACGTTCCAGACGCCCGTAAATGCTCAGGATGCCCCGCCCCGCACCCCCTTTGTTGGCTCGTTCAATGTCCCGCTCGCCAAGGAACGCCTGCAGCCAAACAACTTCCAGTGGCTCGTCTACCGTCCACAGGAGCATTCCATCCCCCCCTTTGAGTATTTCAAGAATACCCGTGCTCCGTCGCGGACTATGGGGTCCCGAAATTAAACCAACTGATAGATAATGATTGAGGTCGCACTTTTTACAGGTGTTGGGCTGCTAGGATACATCCTTGCGACCCAATACAATGATGAGTCGAAGAATAAGATCCCCCAGGGCCGCGAGGGATTTCAGGATGCGGTAAGTCCTCCTCGTTCAGCAATTACGCAGAACGATAGTGTTGCCCTGTCGCAGTCCCAGGGCCATAACAATATGGTGCCCTTTTTTGGTGCCAAGGTTACGCAGAACATGCGTTCGGGTGCTACCAGCTCTATTCTGGATACGTTTGCGGGAACAGGAAACGAGTATTTCCAGAAGCGCGAGGTGTCTTCGTTTTACGACGTTGTGCCAGGACAGGGACTCGTGTTTGGAAATGCCAATGAGTCAGATTTCATGCAGTCCCGTATGGTTGCAGGTAACAACATGAAGAACGTGTTCCCGATCGAGCAGACGCGTGTTGCCCCTGGTGTCAACGACGGATACAACAATCTCGGTTCGGGCGGATACCAGCAGTTCACGGCAGCACAGGAGTTCGCCAAGCCGCGCACGACCGATGAGTTGCGCACAGCCAACAAGCCCAAGCTTTCGTATGATTCCCCTGTCATTCCTGGCTCGCATTTCATTACGCAGCCTGGTCTACAGGCTCCAGTCCTCAAGAACCGCCCTGATACATTCCAGGTTCTCACGGACAAGGATACGGGCGAGTTGATGTATCTCAATACTACCACAGGTGCACAGGTCGCCCCTGCCTCGTTCCCCGAGCAGATGCAGAAGGAGCAGCAGCGCCAGACTACCAGCGTAGAGTATTACGGAACGGGTGGAGCATCCTTCACGTTTGCCAACTATATCCGCGAGTTCACGGAGCCGTTCGAGCAGTTCATGAAGCTAACAGTTGGAGAGTGGGCGGGTCCTGGTGGTGGTCAGGGTGCGGCTACAGAGGGCTCATACCTTGTGGACCAGTACCTTGTGGCATACACGAACCCTGGCCGCGAGGCATCGTCGATGACCAATTATACCGCTCCAGGTTACACTGCGCTCAATGGAGGCGAGGCACAGGTGGGTGCGGTCAAGGTGAATAAGGACGAGGATATGCTCATCAACACTCGCCAGCATGTTGACCCCGCCAACGTGGTGTCTCACTCGTCAACTATGGCTCAGCAGGGTGTCTATCGCTACAACGAGCCGCTGCCACAGGATCAGGAGATCAAGAACATGGACCCTTCCATTATGGACGCGTTCCGTTCAAATCCGTATACACAGAGTCTCACAAGTGTAGCATAAGAACAAGGACATGGACGATACTTTGCAAAGTATTCTCTATGGCCAACTAGATATCGAGATTAAAAGCCCTTCCCTCCACGACCAGTACGAGATTTTACGAGCGGTGGTGGCAAATCCTTCTGCACACCGCCGACTGAAGGTGCGCGAGGGGGAACTGCATCCGTGGGTGGCACGACTGCTGGCACGGGTGCGACAGGTCGAACAGGCAGCACCTGATTCGTAGCGTAGGCGGCTGCAAAACTACACACAGCAGCCCCAGCGGTTAAAGCGGCAATCATTATGTATATGCTTCCAACAATTATGCATCTTGTGGACGATGGAACACTCATGCGTGTTCAGAATAATCTCATCCACTCCAAAAATATTCAAAATCTACATGGATCATGGTGGTTCAACGCCCTGATGTTTGTAATGATGGTGGGCGTCTTTATGTATTTTTTGATGAACCAGTATACGTCTACAAAGTATATCATTGAAGCCGAGGCTACGAAGATGGACATTCCTTTCCAAGCCAATACGTTTAACAATGCTGTGCGAAATCGTATTGAGTTGTAATAAGTAGGAATGCCCGAACCAGAATCCCGTCGCACAGCACTTCTCAAATTAAAGATGGATATGGTGTATCGCGGCCTAACTCCAGCAAAAGCCGAGGAGCGTTTTAACCAAAACGTATTGCCGCCTCCCCCAAAACCTGAAGAACCAGCAGCTCCCACTACAACACCAACTCCTCCAACCAAATGAATATCTTCTTCCTCCACTGGTCGCCACGCAAGTGTGCAAAATATCACTGTGATAAACACGTCGTCAAAATGATCCTGGAATCCTGTCAACTTCTGTATACATGTCATTGGTCTCAAAAGGAACCACCGACATTAATACACACTGCCCCAAATGGCGGGTATAAGCCCTGTCATCGCAAACATCCGTGCTCACTGTGGCTCCTGGAATCGCTGGACAATTACCGTTGGCTGATTCAACTCACCCAAGAACTCATTGACGAGTATCATTACCGTTACAGTGACCGAGAGCATTCGTGCGAGAAGCATCTGGATTGGCTGAGAACCGTTGAACCACATGGTCTTCCGCGTGCTGGATTTACGCCGCCTCGATGTGCCATGCCTCCAGAATACAAGATTTCAAACGATGCAACCATCAACTACCGAGCATACTATCGCGGTGCCAAGAAACACCTGCTTCAGTATCGTAAGAGACACGCTCCTCATTTCCTGTGAAGTATAATAATAAGGCTAAGAATGGCGGAGGACGTTTTTGGATATATTAAACTCACAGATCCCGATGCCGTCCCGCCCGATGCACTTGTTCACTCGTTTGAACTGCGTCGTAGGGGTGAGGATCTTGTTCCCTATATGCTCCTGATGGGCGAAGAGCCGTCAACTCCGCACATTGAAACACTGAAGACGAAACAGGAGAAGCGAAAGGCCGAGCGCCGTCTTCTCACCAAGGGAAAGCAGACTATTGAGGCAGATACGACAGTAGTTGCCGACGTTCCCACGACGATGGAGATACCGATGTATCATTTTGCATCGGACATTGAGACGTTTCTAGACAATCCCAATGTTGTCAAGGCTGCCGATGTTCTTCCCAAGGAAAGCCCTCTCCTGCGTCCTCGCGCAATTTCCGATGCTGACGGAGCGGTTGAATTTGCTCTCAAATCAGTCACACCTGGAATCACATTTTCTCGTGCTAGGGCAGGGTTCACGGACTTTTTCGTTGGACCTGTAGGCGATCGCGATCATCGCGTAGCCCTCCATGGTTTCCTGACCCGTCCTCTCCCCATCAGCATCAAGGGGCGCGGAACACTAATTCTTCAACCAGGGTTTGAGATGGTTTCAGTTCTCAAGGGTAGTATTGTCCCGAACGAGGTCCCGAAGGGAAAGAGGGTCCAGATGAAGATCCCTAAAGTTCTACCCGCTCAGATAAAGTTTGGAACACCTACCCCAATTCCTGGATATTTTGAAGTCCAGGATCCTCGAAGTCTCGGGTGCGGCCGCCACGCTCTCAACAATCTTCTGGGAGGCACGTATTTCATAAAAGATGATGAGCAGGAGATCACGGATGGAAATGTTCAGTCACTGGAAATTCCTGTGAGTCTGATGTCAGTATGCCGTTACTTAGTGACGAAGAAGCAGGTCCTTGGAACAGATCCCTGCCCTACCAATGAGAACTATGAGGATTCAGTCATGATGGGTGCCCTGCGGATTATTGGATACTCAGCAACCCCCGTTATCCTCGAAGAGATTCAAGATACATCGGTTGGGTTCATTGCGAATGTTGGTGATCACTGGGTGGCTCTGCGTCGAAACGGCGCCGCCTATGTCATTATTGATTCACTCAAAGAGGAGGAAGCCCCAATCACGCAGACACTTGCACAGATTCGGGAGAAGGCACAAACAGGAAAGTATCCGTCGATCATCAAGGTTGAGTTTGTGGGTTCGTTCATCAACCCTGTTCCAGAAGAAGCCCCCGTTGTATCTCCTCCTGCGCCCGCGCCTGCTCCTGCGCCCGCTCCTGCGCCTATGACTGCTACCTCGATGATTGAGAGTATACTAGGTCGATCAGTAGACGCTATTCCTATCCCAGGTCCCGTTCCTCCATCCTCTCCCCGTCTTATCCCAGACGAAGGACTCAGTCCTGAAGAAAACGATATTGGGCAGCGTGCCCGCGACGAGTCAGCAGAGATTGCACACAGGGTTATTCAAGGTATTCCTGGCGGCCCTGTTCCCGTTCCTGTCCCCGCGCCCGCGCCCGCTCCTGCTCCTGCTCCTGCTCCTGCTCCTGCTCCTGCTCCTGCTCCTGCTCCTGCTCCTGCTCCTGCTCCAGCGCCAGAAACAGTGGAAGAAGGGGAAGATGCTTCCTTCGGACAGCAAGCCCGTGCCGATTCGGCAGTGGAAGCGCGCAAGGCTGCCCAGGGATTCTCAACAACAATTCCTACCCAGTCGTTCGCATCATCGGCAAGTATGCAGAAGTCGACCCCTCCGAAGACCAAAGAACCGAAATGTCTGAAAGTCCAGGGAACTGTTGACAAGTATTTCAATGAGAATATTCACACGGCGATCCGTGAGTTTATTCGCACTACAAAGCCTGGTCTTCTCAACGCCGAGAACGAACAGAAAGCCCTTCAGCACCAACCTCTGAACAATTACCTGCAGGAAATCCAGTCTGAGAAGAGTGGAAAGGCCTATACTCTCCTCCTTCCTACTCGTGAAGGCATGCGGACACAGACCAATAGGGGTGTGGACGCATACTTCACAGGCTGGACCGTTCCGTCCGAGTGCACGATGGGTGGAGATATCATGAAGATCAGTATAACTGCTGGAACTTCTGATGGTTCAAACCCTGCTACAGGATACGTAGTGATTAACCCAACTGTGGGTGGAGCAGCAGGGGGTGTTGTAGAGTGGGTCTATTTCAAGTTTGAACTGGCGTACGTGTGAACAGAATATAGCCAGTCACATATAACCACCCAATGATCTTGAACCACGAAACGTAGGGAGGCATTTCTAGCAGAGCAAGCGTGCTCGCAGTTGTTGCGATCATGTAGAGCGCATCTACAACCAGCACCCACTCTGCTCCCTTCATTGTGCCATAAGTGAACATCAAATCAATGATGGAATTATGTCCTGGTGGAATCATTGGGACCACTACCTGACTGAAAAAGATATCGTGCGCCATCTGAATAGCCACGACAATCACTAGGAACGCCACCACATTGAACGGTCCGCCAATCGCGGACGCTACAATTTGGGCCAGAACCATACCGATCACGATGGAGAGGACGTCAAGGATATAAGCAACTAATCCAAACTCATCATACCACGTATTGATAGGTCCATCGCGTTCCGCAGTGTACCGCCACACAAACATACCGATAGTATCTACCGCGATCGCAGACGCTACAATGGCGAGAAGTGTACGAGCATCCCAGAATTTACGAATATCCTTCATTGTATAGAACAGAGAGATAGAAAGATGTTCGTTGTTCTGGTAGGAGGATACACCAACCACCGCGATCGATTTTATGACGAGATGGACAAGAATGATCCACGTATTGTTTGGATCAATAATCGGCGGTCCTTCGTTTACATTGCCGATCTATTCGTGAACTTTGGGGAAGGGGCGAATATTCCACTCGGAAAGAAGACAATTACATGGAGCGGAGACAACGATGAAACCCTCCAGCGTGTCTATAAAACTCTCGGTCTAGAATAATTGATTCATGTTTGATATCCTTTGGCTCTTCGTGGGGTTTCTCGTGGGCATGATTGTGACGACAATCTTTGTTCCTCCTCGAACGACAAAGAAACTAGTCCCCGACATTCGTAAACCTGATATGATTCTGCGGAACCCCAAAGTGGAGAACGGTTGTTTCCGTGCCGACGCCTACGAAGTCCAATGCACTGACGGTATTGATTTTCTAAATCAGTAATGTAATAGTCATGGAGATCAGCAGAGTGATGAAAAAACCCGAAGCAAACTACTTTTTCTCCTTTGTGATTGGATTGGGGATTGCTGTCCTGATGTTTCATCGTCCACAGACAGAAGTTGATGTATCTGCGATACCAGTTGATGAACTGAAAAAGATGGTGACAAGAGTGGATGGAAAGTGCTATCGTTATAAAGTGGAGGATGCGTCGTGTCCCGACGCGAGACTTTCACTCTAGATACTATAAAGAAATGGACGCAACCCCTCTAGACCAGCTGATGCCCCCTGGAGGTTCGCAGCAGCCTGCAATGTCCCTGCCGTCCGCAACAACATATCCGCAGATGGTCACTCCTGGAACATCGTCCGCAATTTATACTCCTCCCCCGCCGTCCCAGACTGCTCCGATGAACCCTTATGCTGCCAAGACGGTTCTTAAGAGCATTATGACGTATGTTTCGGTCTTTGGTGCAGTGTTTATTGTCTCCCTAACCCAGGTCCAGTCCCTCCTTCTCCGCTACATTCCGAACTCGTATGCGGGGTCGGGTGTTGTTTCGCTCACAGGTGCCGCGGTTCTCGGGGGCCTTGGCGCTGTTCTGGTCTATATTCTCCAGACGCTTCTCCAGCCCCTGGTGTAGCGTAGTAAAATTCATATTCGCAAATCTCGCGATGCTATATAATGTCCGAGCAGGTAGAGGCACTTATTGCTCCCTATCGAACCCGAACTCGGGGACCAGCATACGATCCAATCGCAGTCGTGTTTGATCGTATTCTTCTTGGCCCTGGAGGACACATGACTCCTCGCTTTATGCGTATTTATTCTGTGACAAACATCATCAACTGTGCAGACGATACTGCATGTCCTTTTTGGGCCCGTCGTCATCTAGGTCCTCGGTATATTAGTTTGGGAGCCGAAGATACCGAACAGACCGAAATTATCCGCGATTTCTACCCTAAGTTTGAGGAGACTATGGACAGGTTCTTACGGGATCCGCAGTGTCGCAATGTGTATGTTCACTGCCACGCAGGAATGAACCGTTCGGCCACTCTAGCCATTGCCTACGTTCATCGGCGTTTCGGTATACCGATGACGAAACTAATCGAGTCTGTGGCCCGTCAGCGCCCATGTATCCTCACCAACCCTGCCTTTCAGCGTCAACTGGTAGAATTTGCGTCTCACCCGAAGAAATAAGAAGAGGTGGTTAGCATGTGGGCAAATGTTCAGAGCTCCATCCTAAAAGTAAACGATAATCCTGTTGGTGCCGTCAATGCGGGCATGGATACAGTATTGGGTCCATCCTTCGATTACCTCCAGACTATTCGGTCCCCCGCAGAGAAAGGAGTATCGTCTGACGGATCGTTTGACCAGGTGTCTACCAATATTGGAGCAGTGTCTGGATACGTGAACAATTTAATTGTGGGTCCCAAAGTCGGAAATCAGTTTTTTCGGGATACGGGGGGATACTGCAAGGCACCTGGTGGAAGCATTGTGAAGCGGTCAACGTATGTCAACAATTATCTGGGTGGAGACGATGCCGCTGGAATTCTTGGAGAAAGTTTTCAGAGGGCAGTTCAAGGATCGGGTCTGGATGGCATTATTCCTGGTATGGGTGGAGACTTGGCATCGATGAATCCTCTCAAGATTATGAACGGGCTTGTAGCCGACGGGATTCCTCGTTGCGAAGCGTATACGTGTCCAGTGGTTGACACAAACGGACAAATCAATACTTCCGACACTCAGTTCCTGACACCGTCGCTCGAATTGAATATGGGTCTTCCTCCGCCTAGAGCAGGGTGCCGCCCAGCGGCCGATCAGGGGACATTCGAGCGCCGCGCGCACAAGGTTGCAGCAGATGAAGAGATGCGGAGAGCAAAGGCGGCGGCAGAACAAGAGAAGTTGCGCGCAAGCACGACAAGGACGGAAAGGTTTGCAGATTACGTCCCTGATACTTACTACGCTACACCGCTCATGAAACTTGAATATGCAGACCCACTTGCTTACGCTCTATGGGGAGTCGCCCTAGCATGCATTGTTGCCTACATTGCCACGAAATAACGAAATAATGGCTTACAG
>Ga0187844_10002785_pt1 | contig 12086 bp, 13 predicted proteins | sample SpaLakP09_SKY_50_FD_134517 | JGI IMG/M metagenome (GOLD analysis project Ga0187844, IMG submission 134517) | Oligotrophic lake water microbial communities from Sparkling Lake, Wisconsin, USA - SP09_SKY_50 | ecosystem: Environmental > Aquatic > Freshwater > Lake | place: USA: Sparkling Lake...
GTCTTGCGAGCGCCCTGCCCCTCACCCCGACCCTCTCCCCGCTGTCGCGGGGAGAGGGGGAACGGCGTCGAATCGCTACTCTTTCCCGGCGAGCTGCGCCCCGATGCCGGGATTCTCCAACGTCGAGATGTCCTGCGTGATCTCCTCGCCCTTGGCGATGGAGCGCAGCAGTCGGCGCATGATCTTGCCGCTGCGGGTCTTGGGAAGATTGTCGGAAAAGCGGATGTCGTCCGGCTTGGCCAGGGCGCCGATCTCCTTGCCCACGTGCTCCCGCAATTCCTTGACCAGCTTGGCCGCTTCGTCGCCGTGCGGACGCGCGCCCTTGCAGGTCACGAACGCGAACACGCTCTCGCCCTTGACCTCGTGCGGCCTCCCGACGACCGCTGCCTCGGCGACGCGCGGGTGTGAAACCAGCGCGCTTTCGATCTCCATCGTTCCCAGGCGGTGCCCCGAGACGTTCAGCACGTCGTCGATGCGGCCCATGATCCAGTAGTAGCCGTCCTTGTCGCGGTGCGTCGAGTCGCCGGCGACGTACAGGTTCTTGCCCGGGAACTGGCCGTAGTAGGTCTTGATGTAGCGCTCGTTGTCGCCCCAGATCGTGCGCAGCATCGAGGGCCAGGGTTTGGTGATGACGAGGTAGCCGCCAGCTTCGAGACCCTTCACCGGCTCGCCGGCCTCGTCCACCACGTCGGCGAAGATGCCGGGCAGCGGCTGCGTGCAGGAGCCGGGCTTGGTCGGCGTTGCGCCCGGGATCGGACTCATCATGATGGCGCCCGTTTCGGTCTGCCACCACGTATCCACGATCGGCAGCTTCTCCTTGCCGATCACGCGGTGGTACCACATCCAGGCTTCCGGATTGATCGGCTCGCCGACGGAGCCGAGCAGGCGCAGCTTCGACAGGTCGTACTTGTTGGGCCATTCCTCGCCGAGCTTCATCAGCGCGCGGATCGCGGTGGGCGCGGTATAGAAGATCGTGACGCCATGATCCTGCGCGATCTTCCAGAAGCGGCCCGCGTCCGGGAACGTCGGCACGCCTTCAAACATCAGGATCGTCGCACCGTTGCTCAGCGGTCCGTAGCAGACGTAGCTGTGGCCCGTGATCCAGCCCACGTCGGCGGTGCACCAGAACACGTCCGACTCCTTGAGGTCGAACACCCACTGGCTGGTCATGTGCGCACCGACCATGTAGCCGCCAGTGCTGTGCTGGATGCCCTTGGGCTTGCCGGTGGAACCGGAGGTGTAGAGCAGGAACAGCGGGTGCTCCGCCTCGACCCATTCCGGGTCGCAGTTCGCGGACTGTTGGGCGACGAGGTCGTGCCACCAAACGTCGCCGGATGGGCTGAACGCGACATCGTGGCCGGTGCGCTTGAGCACGATCACCTTCGTGATCGTCGCGCAGCCCGAAGACAGCGCCTCGTCGACCGCCTTCTTGAGTTCGATCAGATTGCCACCGCGCGTGTTGCCGTCGGCGGTGATGACGACCTTGGCGCCCGCGTCCTCGATGCGGTCGCGGAGCGAACCCGAGGAAAAGCCGCCGAAGACGATGGAGTGCACGGCGCCGATGCGGGCACAGGCCTGCATCGCGATCACCGCTTCCGGCGTGTGCGGCATGTACAGCACCACGCGATCGCCCTTGGCCACGCCCAGCGACTTGAGGCCATTGGCGAGCTTGCTGACTTCCGCGTGCAGCTGGCGGTAGGTCCAGGTCCTGGTATCGCCCTTGTCGCCCTCGAACCGGATCGCGACCTTGTCCGCCTTGGTCGCGAGATGGCGATCCAGGCAGTTGGCCGAGGCGTTGGTCTTGCCGTCGACGAACCAGCGGTAGTTCGGCGCCTCGGAATCGTCGAGCACGGTCTTGAACGGCGTCTGCCACGCGATGTTCTTGCGCGCGAGCTCGGCCCAGAACCCGACCGGATCCTTCTCCGCTTCGGCGCACAACGCGGCGAGCGTCTCCTTGTTCAGGCGGGCGGCGGCAGCGAACGCGGCCGACGGCGGAAACAGGCGTGCCTCGGTGAGCACCGACTGGATGTCGCTCATCTCTTCTCTCTCCTGGTTCGCTCTCTAAAGTCGACGATCATAGGCCGCGCAAAAATTCGGGCAAACCGTCCCGATGGGTAGGTCGTCGGGGGGTCGCCATCGATGCTGCGGCGCCGCGCGCGAGCAAGAGCCGCGCCGTGTCGACGCCAGCTCAGCTGTCCAGGGAGCGGCGGTCCTTTCCGCGGAGAAACAGAACGCCCACGACCACGCTCATCAGCGCCACGCCGATCGGGTACCACAGCCCGTAATAGATGTTGCCGGATGCAGCGACCATCGCCGTGGCCAGCAGCGGCAACATGCCGCCGAACCAACCGTTCCCGATGTGGTACGGCAGGCTCATCGAGGTGTACCGGATCCGGGTCGGGAACAGTTCCACGAGCCAGGCCGCGATCGGTCCGTACACCATCGTCACGTAGATCATCAGGATGAAGAGCAGCAGCAGGGTCAACGGGTAGTTGACCTGCGCGGTATCGGCCTCGGTTGGATACCCGGCCGTCGCCAGCGCCGCCTTGTAGGCCGCCTCGTCCCACCCGGTCAGCACGGCATCGCCGATCCGCGTGGTCACGCTGGCGTCGCCCTGGGCCGGCAGCGACTCGAACGACAGGCCCGACTTGGTCAGGAAATCCTTCGCCTTGTCGCAGTCGGTGAACTCGGTGCCGGGCAGCACGAAGATGTGGAAGTTGCAGTCGGTCGCCGACACGCTCAGCGTCGTGCGTTCCTGGAACGCCTCGAGCGCAGGGTTCACCGCGTGGGTGAGTCCCTTGAAGATCGGCACGAAGCTGAGCGCGCCGAGCAGGCAGCCCGCGAGAATGATCTTCAGGCGCCCGATGCGATCCGACAACGCGCCGAAGACGACGAAGAACGGTGTGCCGATCAGCAGCGCCCCCGCGAGCAGCGAGTAGGCCGTGAAGTAGTCGAGCTTGAGCGTGATGGTCAGGAAGAACAGCGCGTAGAACTGCCCCGTGTACCAGACCACCCCCTGCCCCGCGACGGCGCCGAACAGCGCGAGCGCGACGTACTTGTTGTTCGGGTAGCGCAGGAAACTGTCGGTCAGCGGTGACTTCGACGTCTTGCCTTCCGCCTTCATCTTCTGGAACAGCGGCGACTCGTTGAGCTTGAGGCGGATGTAGATCGAGAAGAGCAGCAGCACGATCGACACCAGGAAGGGCACGCGCCAGCCCCACTCCGCAAACGCGGCCTTGTCCATCGACACGCGGCATCCGCCGATGATCAGCAGCGAAAGGAAGAATCCGATCGTCGCCGTAGCCTGGATCCAGCTCGTCGCGTAACCGCGCCGGTTGTCGGGCGCGTGCTCCGCCACGTAGGTCGCCGCACCGCCGTACTCGCCGCCCAGTGCCAGGCCCTGCAGCAGGCGCAGCATCACGAGGATGATCGGCGCCGCGACGCCGATGGTCTCGTAGGTGGGCAGGAAGCCCACCGCGGCGGTGGCGCCGCCCATGACCATGATCGTGATCAGGAAGGTGTACTTGCGCCCCACGATGTCGCCGAGCCGCCCGAACACCAGCGCCCCGAACGGCCGCACGAGAAATCCGGCCGCGTAGGTCGCGAAGGCCGACAGCAGCGCCGCCGTCTCGTTGCCCTTGGGGAAGAACAGGGCGGCGAAGAACGGCGCCAAGGTGGCGTAGAGGAAGAAGTCGTACCACTCGAAGACCGTGCCGAGTGACGACGCGAAGATCACTCGCCGCTGTTCGGCCCGGCTCACGTTCGTGCCGGTCGCACCCGCATCCGCTACTGCACCCATCCCCGCGTCTCCCGATTTCGCTCAAAACCTGCGCACTGCGCATGTCTGCTTCCCTGGCATTGCGCCGACGATCCTGTCGCGACACGACACCAGAGCCATTTTTCCAAGGCTACGCGCGCCACCGGTGCTTGCCCACTTCGGGCGAGTCCGGGCTGCCTGGGCCGCGGATCGCGGCGAGAGGTCGGGGCTGGCGCCCCTCCTACAACCACACGCGCCCGTAGGAGGGGCGTCAGCCCCGACAAACCTCAGATCGCGTTCTGTGCGCAGCGCCGCGACAACGCTTCGATAGAGCGCTCCACACCCGGCCCGCGTTGACCCCACCCGGGCAGGCCCGGATAATCCGCGGGCACCAAGGTGCCGGTGGTTCGTGTCGGGGTATAGCGCAGTCTGGTAGCGCGCCTGCTTTGGGTGCAGGATGTCGGGAGTTCGAATCTCTCTACCCCGACCATTGATTCCAGCGTCGGGGAGCCATCGCCTCCCTCCTGTATTGCCGCGCGCAAACCCGCGGTCCGCGGACGCGCCGACCTTCACTGGAAGGACGGAAGCCAGAAATTCTGGCTCGGCATCTGGAATGACTCGCGTCGAGCCGGTAGACTCCGCCGCCCAATGGTGGCCGTAGCTCAGTTGGTAGAGTCCCAGGTTGTGATCCTGGTTGTCGCGGGTTCGAGCCCCGTCGGTCACCCCAATTTTTATCCGTGTCGCTCCATGTGGATTTCGTGGATGGAGCGGCTACAATGCGCGCCCCTTGCGGGGTCGCATCATTTTTTCGGAACGGGTTGCTAGCTCAATGGTAGAGCAGCTGACTCTTAATCAGTAGGTTCGGGGTTCGAGTCCCTGGCAGCCCACCACTCCTTCCGGAATATCTTCAAAGGCTTACAGCCTTTTCTCAGTTGCCGCAGCGACCTCAATTTTCCGCGTCGCCCAAACGGTTGCCGTTCGGTTGCCGTTACCTGCAGTGCCGCCCTGGGTTGCCGTTGTGCACCTGCGGGTATTCGTCGTGCATCTGGGCCGATGATCCCGTGCGTCGGTGGCGCCGGATGCTCAAGCCTTCACCTCGCATCTCTCCGCCTCCTGAGATCGAGGGGGTATGCAGCAAATGCCCAAGGAGCTTCCGACTCGTCTAGGGCATGGGGTCTCACCCCACCGTCCAAGGTGGTCAATCACTGCAGCTTGGCCCTCGCGGCAGCGCCGTGATCGAAATCTAACATCGACTTGGATCAACCCGAGCTTTCGCAGGTCGGGACGAGACGGCGGGAGGACAATTGCGCATGCCACCTAACCAGGTGTCTGCTAGGCCCCGTCGAAATCATTCGAGTGCTGATGACACCAAAGACCCCCTACCGGATCGTCGCCCTGGATGGCTGTGCAGGCATCCTGAAGCCGGCACGTTCGGTCGAGGATGACCTTCGTCTCCTTACTTTCGGCCTGACTGCGATACTTGCTAACCTGTATCCCATGAGATACATTAGACGCGCATGGTCCAAGTTCACGAAACCGCTGAGTTCTCCCAATGGCTGACCAGCCTGAAGGATGCAAAGACTCGCGGTGTAATCGTGGCTCGGTTGGCCCGCATCGAGAACGGCAACTTCGGTGACTCGAAGTCGGTCGGCGATGGGGTCAGTGAGTTGCGGATCGATTTCGGCCCCGGGTATCGCGTGTATTACGTGAAGCGGGGCGATGTGGTGGTGTATCTGCTCAGCGGAGGCGACAAGTCTTCGCAGGATCGAGACATCGCTCGGGCCAAGGCATTGGCGAAACTGATTTAAGGGTGACCTTCATGGCACTTGAAACGAAGAAGTTCGACGCAGCTACATATCTCGACTCTCCGGAGGCGATCCAGGCGTTTCTCGAGGATGCTCTAACCTCCACCGACCCGACCGATTTCATTCACGCCCTAGGAATCGCCGCGCGCGCTCAAGGCATGAGCTCAGTGGCGCGCACCGCCAATCTAGGCCGAGAAAGTCTCTACAAGGCGCTCAGCGAAAACGGCAACCCCGAGTTCGTGACAGTGAGCAAGGTCGTGTCTGCTCTTGGGCTGAAGCTGTCGATTGCCGAGGCATAGCTACCGCATTCGCTTCTCCCACGGCTTCTAGAACGCGCTCGCTCAGGCGCCGAGGCGTGCAGCAGATGCGCGTTGCTCCTGCTAGACCTAAGCGCCCCTGCTGCAACTCCCGATTCAGGATCGTTCAGGCGAATGAATTCGCAACTCGGATACTGAGAGAGTCGACGTCTGGATTTAAAGGCCGCTGTCAAATAGCCGGAGCCCCCTATGACCGACAAGATCAACGTTACCTTCGATTGCCCGAGGTGCCACGGTTCGATCATTGAGCTGCCCGATAATTCCACCGATGATTCCGTCGCCAAGTGCAAGGGCTGCGGCGTTTCATTCGGGCGATTCGGCGATATCAAAGCCAAAGCCACCAAGGTCGCTGCTGATGAAATCAAGCAGGTTGCCCGAAACGCCTTCAAGGGCATTAAGGGCTTCAAACTCAAATAGTGGCCGTGATCTGCGAGCATTTCGGCGCTCCGCAGGCGATCTCGGCATCGTTGCGTTTCAGCCATGGGCTGAAGTCGATTTCGGACGTCTCCCGGGGCCCGGGCGAACTGCGAGACTGCACGGTCTGTCGCCATGACGGACGATAAGCTTTCGGCGGGCGCTTCCGATGCCATCGTTGTCATCACCAAGGGTGCATTGGGGGCAGTCCCTTTTGTCGGATCTCTGCTGGCAGAGTTAGCCGGCGCTGCAATTCCAAATCAACGCATCGATCGGGTCGTCAAGTTCGCTGTTGCGCTTGAATCGCGACTCTCGATTGCGGAACGAGAGCTGTTCGCGCAGTGCGCCCAGCGGGAGGTGGGAGCCGATCTGTTAGAGGAAGCAATGCGACAAGCAGCGTCGTCGCTGTCCGACGTCCGCCGGCAGTACATCGCAAGCCTTGTAGCGACATGCCTATCCGACGAGGCGATCAAAGAGGTGGAGGCCAAGCATTTGCTGAAGGTGCTGGGCGAACTCAATGACGCAGAGGTCATCTGGCTCCGGTCGTACAGCAATGCCGAGTTCGGGGGCGACAAGGAGTTTCGCGATCGTCACTCGGCTCTTCTTCGAGTTGGACCGGTGCATATGCAGTCGCCCCAATCGGACCTCGACAGATCAACTCTCTCAGTCAGCTATTCCCAGCATCTGGGTCGGCTCGGACTTCTCAATGAGCTCTACGACATCGATTCGAAGACGCAGGCTCTCAAGGTAACCCGCGAGGGCCGTCTAGCAGTAAAACGGTACTCGCTCTCAGACCTTGGTCGGTTGCTGCTTCGCTCTATCGGTCTGGCCGATATCTAATCGATTCTGGGCTCGCGACTACTGCCTCACGTACTTCCGGACGCTAGCTTCGTCGATCGCCAAAGCTTTCCGTCGAGCTGACACAACTGACGGGATTCCGGAGCATCGACGCCCCAGATGCGGATCCGCTGACCGTGGATCTCGAGCGTGTCGCCGTCGATGACCGAGGCGATGCCGATCAGGAGGGCGGCGGCGGGGGTCACTTCCCGGTCATGAACATGGCTATCCAGCCCCAGGTCATCGGAGAGCCAATTAGGAAGCCGAGATCGTACCGCCAACCAACGTTAGGGAATGCGTAGATCCGTACATCGGTGAAAAAGCCGATGACCACGGAAGGAAGCGCGACGAAGCCATGAACGAGGCCCATCCAGAAGCCGGGGCCGGTAACGTAGTAATCCGGAGAGGGCTGGTGTGCGCAGCCCGCCAAGACCGCGCAGGCTGCCAAGAGGCCCACAGCAATGAGCATGCGCTTCATTTTAACGTTCCTCAGGGACGCTCTGCGCTCCAGGGGATCACTTTCTCGGCGCGCCGCCAATCGACCCAGTGTAGAAACCAGTTTCTGGCCACCATGTCGGCGAATTTGCTGACACACAAAACCCCGGCCATCACTGCGAGGCCCGCATACATCGCCTCACCTGCATGGACAGCGTAAGCCGTCAGAGACGCTGCCAATACGCCATACCCGGCGTACCAGCGCTCATCCCGAGCCTGCTGCCGCTGTAGCTCGGCGTATGTCGCCATCATAGATTCGCTGTCAGCGTGCATGTTGTTATGCGGTCCGCGCATCATCTCCCCCATTGGGCTGTTCTTATTTATTCGGCTGATCTGCGAGAAACCCGTCCAGACTCGACGGCTGCCACGAATTCCGGTGCTCTCTCGCCCCTCACCTTCACCGCTGCGCGAACGCTTCGCTCGGAGACGTTCAGCATCTCCGCGGCGGCGGCCTGAGTAACAACCGGCAAATTTGCCGCTTGCTCGCTGACTCTGTCGCCGCCGTGCTCAAGGTTCGCGATGTTCGCGCCCACCATTGAGCGTTGCGACTCGCTCAGGTGTCGGCGATGCAGGTTAAGCGACACCACGAAAGCAACCGGGTCATCGCCGGCATAGGCGCGCACTGGCACCTCAAGGCTCAATTCCTCGCAGGCCCGCAGCCGGTGGCGCCCGTCGATAACCTGGCCGCCGAAAGTCCGTAGCGGCTCGCGGTCGCCGTCACCGCATCAATCGCTGGTCCGGCCGAGCACTGCCTCCCAAGAGCGGAAATATGGTTTTTCGCGGGTGTGCGCCGTCGTCGTATGAGGCACCGCCGCCGGGGCACCCTTTCACGCAGTTCAAGCGCGTGGCTTCGCACTTGTCCAAGCATGATTGGCCTTGCAGCGTGTTTCTGCATCCATCGGAACAGACGCCGTACGCAATTCCGCATCCTTCTTGACAGGTAGCATGCGCAGACGCGCTCAAGAACATCGCACTGAAAAGCAGCGCAGCCAGAAGTCCTTTCATTGCACTTCTCCCTGATGGCGGCGGGAGCCGGAATGGCCGCCGCCTGACTCAGGCTACCAAAGGATGCAGCGCCAGAATTGTGCTGCGCGCCGCCTTAAGAGCCGCGTGCGCCACGCGTCCTCCACTCAAAATACAAGAGTTCGATGCAGTGCTCTGATTTTCCTACTGAAAACCGAGCTGACTCCCCAGCCTCGGCTGACCTCAAACACGTCCAAAATGAACCGCTGCACTACTTCGCTCCAATTCATGGATATGCCGTCTATCTAGGTATCCGACCCACGCAGTCCGCGTGACTCGGTGCCACCCATGTCGAACGCCACCCATCCTCCCCACGAACGCCTAATCCGCCTCGGCGAGGTTCTTCACATCACCGGCCTGTGCCGGACCACCCTCTACAGCTCCTCGCTGTATGCAAAGCGCGTCCGCCTCGGGGCACGTGCCATCCGCTGGCCAGAGTCGGATGTACAGGCATTTGTGGATGAAGTAATCAGAGCAAACCGGCAAGCTGCATGAGCATCCATTGCCACTAGCCCGCGCTGGGCCAAAGCGCGTCGTTCGGCAAACTCGCATCAGCTGCGGCGCAGAGAGCGGCACCTAGACCGACTGGACAAGCTGTTCGAGTGCGGATGCCTTCCAAACTATTCCGAGATCAGATTCCGCATTTATCCTTCCGCTATAAATTCCGATCAGTTTGGACACAGGACCGTTGAAGACAGCGGATCCTCCGTCCGATAACGAGATCATTCCGCCACTTCTGTAAGCGATGACGGGCGAACCAGACTGGCCCGGGCGCGTCCGACAATCGATAAGGACTATGGGGAGCCCATCGAAGTCCACAACAGGTTCCGATGCAACAAACCCAGTCGCCCATACACCGAACGCCCCACCAGCCGTGAGGCCAAATGGGAAACCGATGACGCTGACCGGTTCTGCTGGGCCAACCTGGATATCGTGGCTTCCGCTGAGTTCGTGGGGATGTAGATCGACGCCATCTAGTTGAGTCAGCGGCAATGCCACGAAATCACCTTTCTCCTTTAGAACTGGATGCTCTTTCCATCGATGGAAGCCAACTACGTACAGAGGCTCGACTTTTTGAACCCACTGACCAAGCTTTCCCGCTGCGTTGTGGATGATCGACAGTTCATTTGGCACCCCGCCAGTCTTGGATAGAATTACTCCGGTATGAGGATTTATACCTGTAACGTTATGACGATTGGTCAACAGCAGGGGACCAGACGGACCGGAGACAACGAATGCGGTACCGGTCGCAAGCGGGTGGCCACTTACTCGCATTTCGATCAACAGAGACTGGATCGACGGCCTAGCAATTGCTCTCATGAGTTCCAACACCATTTTGAAGAGCCGATTTAAACCGATTACCTCTGCGTCGACGCGAGCCCGCGACACTTATTCTTGAGGTGGCTGCTGATTTATTTGCGATCTGCGGCAGGATACCCCGCTTCTAGACGAGGATGAGCAATGTCCAACTCACTTCACGCCCATCTCCGCACGTCAGTTGGCGCCGCAACCGCGCTCGGCATCGCCTTGGGCTTCTGGCTGGGCCGACGGGTAGCCGTCGCAGGAACGCTGGAAGCGGCGGCAGCAATCGTCGCCTTTGTCGTCGCATGCGTCGTCGTGATGTCGAACATCGATCGTCAGTTCCTCAAGAGCGATTGACGGCCGGAGCCGAAGCGCTTGGTGAGTTCCGCCTGGAGCTCTTCCACCTCCGGATCACCCGTGCGCTCTGCAATCGTGGCAAGGTTCGCCATCTGCGCGGGGAGAGTCGCATCGGAAGTCTCCGTTGCACGCGCCAGCCACTTCACGATGGACGGGTTGGTCAGGAATCGCGCTGCGCCGTTCGCGGTCATCGCACCCGCCAAGATCTTCGCTGCCAGGGGGTAGTTGCCGGTCCCTACGGCAGTTCCGACTGACGACACCAGCCCGACACCTGCGACTGCGCCAGCGGTGCCGGATGGGTTCGCGTAGACCTTCGACCCATCTCGCAGGTTGCTCGCGACTTGCGCAACAGCGTCCATGTCCTTGCGAAACTCCGGACCGTATCCGTCGAACATCACCTTCTTCGCATCCGGCGAGAGCTTGTTCCATTGGGTTAGAAACGTCTGACTGCTGAAGGCATCGCCGTCATCGTTCTGATTCGAATTGGTCGCTCGTCCCATCCTGCGAATGACGCTCGCGCTCAACGCCTTCTTGGCCTCCGCAGGCAGCGACTGGGTAACTTTTCGCAGTACGGTCGCACCGGCATCGGTGCCGGACAAAACCGCCTGGTAGACCTTCTCTGGCCCGCCAACCTTGCCGATTACCGAGTCCAGGACGTCGATACGCTCGTGGCCTGCTCGCGTGTAATCGTTCGCGCGTCGATAGGCTGTTTCTGCATCGCGCCCCGCCGTCTTCGCTGCCGCTTCAAGATCGCTCGAAAGCGCCGAGTAAAGCTGCTTCCACTTCGCGCGAGGGACGTCAGCGACTAGGGAGTTGTCGGTCAGTTGCTCGCCCACGATGGTGCGGAGTTTCTTCACCGCCTCGTACGGTAGTTTCCCGCCCGCAGCGTCAGCGCTAAGTGCATCTCCGATGCCTTGGATCTTCGCGTTCTTGAACATCTGAGACAGAGCGGGGGCGTTCGGAATGTCGGAGTTCAGCGCCGACAGGGCGCTCTGCGTCTTGGTCGAATCGATCATCGTGTTTGCCGGGATGAACTTGTCGACCTTGGCGTACAAGCGTGCCTGCTTCGCCCTGAAGTTCTCGATGAAACCGCCGGGGCCTTCGATCCCCTTCGTGATCAGCAGGCCGGTGGCAGTGGGACTACGGGGCGGCGCCAGTCTTCCAGCGATGTTTTCAAGCCCGTCAGACAGCTTCGCCTGCTGCTGACCCGCTCGGTGCGCGAGCAGACCAGCGCCGCCAGGGAGTCGGGCCAAGGTGCTTTCGATGGCTCGAGTACCGAACCCTTCCGTCGCCTGGCCGAGGGAGGGCGACACGCCGGCGCGCCCGAAACTGGCGATGTTCGCTTCCATCACCTTGCGTGTCGCTTCCCCGCCACGCAGTAATCCCCTCGCGGTTACAGAGCCGACCTCTGGCGCTCCCCCGCCCAGCAGGCCCGCTGCCGCAATCGTGGCCGGGTTGTCGGTTTTCTCGGCGGTAGCGGACGCCGCTCCGGCCCCCAGGAGACCTCGGCCGACGATGGGCAGCACAGCGGAAGGGGAACGAGCCAGAAGCCCGCCAGAAACGCCTGTAGCCGTCCCGTAGACCAGCCTGTCCGTCATCGTGTTGCCCACAGGGGCGCCAATGCCTGTCGGGGCCAACTGGCTGCTGATCCAGTCGCTCGATCCAACGAACGAACTCCGATGAAGCGGATCCGGCGCCAAGTCCGGCCGACCCATCGCGGACAGTCCCGTCCCTACTGCGGCGATACCGAGATCAGCGGCGTTCAACGCGGTGTCGACA
>Ga0187844_10002788_pt1 | contig 12084 bp, 10 predicted proteins | sample SpaLakP09_SKY_50_FD_134517 | JGI IMG/M metagenome (GOLD analysis project Ga0187844, IMG submission 134517) | Oligotrophic lake water microbial communities from Sparkling Lake, Wisconsin, USA - SP09_SKY_50 | ecosystem: Environmental > Aquatic > Freshwater > Lake | place: USA: Sparkling Lake...
GGGAGGCCTACGATGCGAGCGTCCTGATGCGGGCGAAGGCGCATCCCTCCGAGCTGCTGGTCGATCAGGGCTTGTCCGACCAGTTCCTCGACAAGCAGCTGCAACCCGAAGCGCTCGAGGCGGCCGCCAAGGTTTCAGGGCAGAAGCTGAAGCTGCGACGGCACGAGGGACACGACCACTCGTACTGGTTCATCCAGAGCTTCGTGGCCGACCATCTGCGCCATCACGCCGCGCAGCTTGGCTGAGGCGGCTCGCAGGGCGCCGTTTCAGAATCTGCATCGAGTGGTCGGCGCCGGCCATCAACGACGTTTGGCAACCGATTCCCCGGAAAAGCCCACGTGACGAAAGCGGGCAGCCAGCGCAGAACTGGTTTTCCGCTATAACTCCCTGTGCGCAGCTTGTCTGGGGAAAAGCCCGCCTGCCTACAACTCGGCTACTTTTTCGACGGCACTCAGGGGAAGCGTATGAGTTTCTCGATGCAGACTTTCATGCAGAAAGTGAAGCAATGTAATCCGACCTTCAAGCGATTCACCCGGAAAAGCGATCTTGATCCGGTGATCGATGCACTTGGAGGAGAGGCCGGCCAGAAGTTCTACATCCCAAGTCACAACGCGAAAATCAACCAGGCGACTCACGCGCTGCCGGCCGCAGCGGTGGTCAAGTACCGGGACGCGCTTCTTTATCTGGCAAAGGAGTTGAAAGCCGATGCAGGGCCAGTGCCCTGCTCCCAAAGAATGGAATTCGTCGAGTTCGGCGTGATGTTCGGCAACTATGTCGGACACCAGAATTACCCTGCCCGGTTCTATCACAAGCACAAATTTCACTGGAAGAGCAGCAACGGGGACATGACGTCTCTCAGCAAGGTAGGGACGCGGGAACATGTCGCGCACAGGACAAGTCCCAGTGGACCGCCGTTCGATCCGCTGATGAACGCTGCCCATGCCATGAACTTCACCCAGGGCGCGACGACGAATGCAGGCGCGAACGCAGGATTGTGCTGGGACGATCACTCGATCGGGAATCCCGCTCTGATCGTCGCGCGGCCCGTGACCGCTGCCTCCGTCATCGCAGACCAGGATTACCAGTACACGACCGACGGCGTTAACTGGCACTCGATACCCGAAGCCCAGTACGAGATCGAGAAAGGCGTCCGCATGTCCGGAGGACAGCTCGTCTTCTTCTTCCGCAAGCAGAGTGCGCCGCCTCACACGAACCGGTTCCACTTTGAAGTGGAATATGCGATCGGAGCCAAGTTCGCCGTCCCGGGGAATAAAATTCCGGTACCTGCGGCTGCATTCGTCCCGGCGACCGACATCAACGCCTACGCGAGCAAGGTGATTCGCTTGGGTTGAAGGTACGGCGAGGCGGAAGCGTCCGATCTGCAAAGGGCGCAGCCACCGTCACCCGCTGGTGGAATCGCCCGGCACCTTCTTGATCCGGGTGCCGGGCGATTGCGCAGCACCTTGGCCGCGGTCGACGTGCGGCTCGTCAGTAATTCCAGTCCAGGCGAATGCCCGCCAGAAAACTGCGCTCCGGTCCGGGTTCGTAGAAGCGGCTGTTGCCGTCGTTGACGATCACCGAGCCGACGTATTCCTCGTCGAACAGGTTGTCCACGCGTACAAAGGTGCGCAGGCGACCCCAGGACCGCGCGAAGACGTAGCCGCCGTCGAGTCCGACCAGTGCATACGCCGGCGCCGACGCCGCGTTCGTGTCGTTCACCGGCACCGAATCGATGTAGCGCGCGTCGAGGCCCGCATGCCAGCCGGTGCGCGCGCCCCAGTTGATGGATCCGGTGATCGCGGATTCCGGCACACCCGGAATGTCGTTGCCGCGATCGACGGGGGCGTTCGGCGTCGCGCAGGGCGCGGCCAGGCAGGTCAGGTAGGTCTCGCGAACGGTGGCATCGAGCAAGGTCCAGGCGGCGGCGAGCGTCCAGTTCTGGATCGGCGTGCTCTCGATGCCCAGCTCGATGCCCTGGCGGCGCGTGCGGCCCGCGTTCTGGAACGTCGAGCGGCCGTTGATGTTGGTCGCCACCACGATCTCGTCGCGCGTCAGCGTGTGGAACACCGCGAGATTCACGCGCAGCGCATGCCCCACGCGCCACTTGGCGCCAACCTCGGCGTTGTTCGTGCGCGCGGGGCTCAGGTCGAAGTTCAGGCCCGACTCGCCGTCCGGCCGGTACGCGAGCTCCGCGAACGTCGGCGTCTCGAAGCCGCGCGCCAGTGCACCGTAGAGATGCAGGTCGGGGCGGGCGCGGTACAGCAAGCCAGCCGCGGGCGTGGTCTTCGAGTAGTGCGTCTTGCCGCTGTCGTCGCCGTTGGTGCCGGCGATGAACTTGTCGTCCGAATCGAAGCTGACCCGGCTATGGCGCACGCCCATCATCAGCGACCAGCGATCGGCCAGTTCGGCCGTGGCCTGCGCGTACTGGTCGAAGTTGTCGATGTCGTTGACCTCGTCGCGCTTGGCCGCGCCGCGCACGCCCAGTTCCTGCGCATCTCCGGTGCCGGTGAAGTTCAGGAAGCCGCGACGGTCCTGCGACAGCAGGTCGTAGTTCACGCCGGCGACCAGGGTCAGCGGCCGCTGGTTGAGCAGCCCGCGCCAGGACCAGCGCAGGTCGGTGCCGCCGTAGTCCGAATCCAGATCCACGACGCCGCCCGAATTCAGCGGGTTGCCCTGCGTGGCGGCGGGTAGCGCCAGGAACTGCTCGACCTTGCGGCTGCCGCCATAGGCCAGCAGCCGCAGCGTGTGGGCGCCGAGCGCGTGCTCGTAGATCGCACCTAGCTGCGTCTGCTTGGCGCTCTTGCGCGTGTTGAACTGCTCGGCGACCGAAGTCGCCTGCTCCGGGTCGTCGCGGAACTGGTCGCGGGTCAGGCCCAGCGGATCCTGCGTGTCGGGCGAATCGAAGTAGTTGCCGACCAGGGTGAGCTTGCCGTTGGCACCGACCGCAAAGTTGAGCTTGCCGTTGAGCGACTCGCGTTCGGCCTCGCTGTGATCGCGATAGCCGTCGGTCTCGAAATGCGTGTAGTCGAACGTGTAGTCCGTCCCGCCGCTGCGCCCGCTGGCGCCTGCGTTGGCGCGCCAGGTGCCGAAGCTGCCGGCCGCGAACCCGCCGCTGATGCGCGAGGGGTCGGCGCCATCGGCCGTGAACATCTGGATCACGCCGCCGGAGGAATTGCCGTACAGCGTCGAGAACGGTCCTCGCAACACCTCGACGCGATCGGCCGTCGCGAGGTTGAAGTGCGAGACCTGTCCCTGGCCGTCCGGCTGCGTGGCAGGGATGCCGTCGAGATAGAGGCGCAGGCCGCGAATGCCGAACGAGGCACGCGAGCCGAAGCCGCGGATCGAGATCTGCGTGTCCTGCGCGTAGTTCTGGCGGTCGCGCGCCAGCAGACCCGGCACCTTGGCCAGACCTTCAGAGAGATTCACGCCCAGCGTGTCCTCGTTGAAGGACTCGCCGCCGATCACGTCGATGGAGGCCGGCACTTCGAAGGCCGGGGTGGCCACGCGCGTCGCGGTCACGGTGACCGTGTCCGTGGGACCCACCGGCTGGATCGCGTCCTGCGACGCTTCCTGTGTCTGCGCCCAGGCCGCGGGAAGAGACAGGATCAAGCCCGCGGCCGCGAGCCAACGACCCATCCGAACGCCGTCCACGCGGACGCGCTGCCAATCCTCTTGCATCTCCTCACTCCCGAATTCGAATATTTGGACCGGCGATACACCGGGCGATCGGCCCGGGAGGTTCGCAACAACGGTCTGTTCTTTGCGATGGCCACGCGAAGCGGCGCCTGCGCTCGCTAAACTGACGCCTGAACGAGCTCCCGTCCATACGGAAAATCATGAAAACGCTGCGTAACGATCGTTTCCTGCGTGCGCTGCGCCGCGAACCCGTGGACCGCACGCCGGTCTGGATGATGCGGCAGGCCGGGCGCTATCTGCCCGAATATCGCGCCAGCCGCGCCAAGGCGGGCGACTTCATGTCGCTGTGCCGCAATCCGGAGCTGTGCTGCGAGGTGACCTTGCAGCCGCTGGAGCGCTATCCGCTGGATACGGCGATCCTGTTCTCCGACATCCTCACGATCCCGGACGCGATGGGCCTGGGCCTGCGCTTCGTCGAAGGCGAGGGCCCGCAATTCGACCGGCCGATCCGCAGCCTCGATGCGATCCGGCGTCTCGCGGTCCCCGATCCGGAAGTCGAGCTGCGCTACGTGATGGACGCGGTGCGCACGATCCGCGGCGCGCTGGGCGACCGCATGCCCCTGATCGGTTTCGCCGGCAGCCCCTGGACCCTGGCCACCTACATGGTCGAGGGTCGCGGCGGCCACGACTTCGCCATCATCAAGAAGATGATGTTCGACGAGGCAGAGGCCTTCGACGACCTGCTGTCGACCCTGGTGGATTCCGTGTCGTCTTACCTTGCCGCGCAGCACGCGGCCGGCGCCGACGCGCTGATGATCTTCGACACCTGGGGCGGCGTGCTGGCCCCCGAGAGCTACCAGCGGTTCTCGCTGAACCCGATGAAGCGCATCGTCGAGCGGCTGGCCAAGACCGCGCCCGGCGTGCCGGTGATCCTGTTCACGAAGAACGGCGGGCAGCACCTGGAGAAGATGGCCGACACCGGCTGCGCCGCGCTGGGCGTGGACTGGACGACCTCGCTGGCCGACGCGCGCCGTCGCGTGGGCGATCGCGTGGCGTTGCAGGGCAACCTCGATCCCATCACCCTGTTCGCCAGGCCCGAGCGCATCCGCGAGGAAACCGCCCGCGTATTGGCCGACTACGGTCACGGACCGGGACACATCTTCAATCTCGGACACGGCATCCTGCCGCAGACCTCGCCGGATCATGCCGGCGCGATGATCGAGGCCCTGCATCAGCTGTCGCCCGCGTATCACCAACGGAAAGACTGAACCACGCAAATCCGCTGCAGATGATTTCCGTACTGCTCCCTGCATGGCTGGTAGGCGCGCTGACATTCGCAACCATGTCGGTCGTGCTGCTGTTCTGGGGCGGCATGGTGCTGATGCCGCTGACGCTGCTGCGTGCGCTGCTGCCGTTCCGGTTCGTGCAGAACGCGCTGTCGCCGTTGATCGTCGAGGTCGCCAGCCAGTGGGTCGCCTCGAACCAGCTGGTCTATCGCGTCATGCACGCGCCGGCCTGGCACCTGGACTACCGCGCCCAGCTCGATCCGCAGAAGAGCTACCTGCTGATCTGCAACCACCAGTCGTGGGCCGACATCCAGATCCTGTTCGACCTGTTCTACGGTCGCACGCATTTCCCGCGCTTCTTCCTGAAGAAGGAACTGATCTGGATTCCAATCGTCGGCCTGGCCTGCTGGGCGCTGGACATGCCGTTCATGCGGCGCCATTCGAAAGAGGCCATCGCGGCCAACCCGGCGCTGCGCGGCGAAGACCTGCGCACGACGCAGCGCTTCTGCGAGAAGTACCGGCGGCGCCCGATCACGGTCGTGAATTTCCTCGAAGGCACGCGCTTTTCGGAATCCAAGCGCGCGTCCAGTGCCTCGCCCTACCGTCACCTGCTCAAGCCCAAGTCGGCCGGCCTGTCGTTCACGCTCAACGCGATGGGCGAGCAGTTCGGCGGCATCATCGATGTGACCATGGCCTACCAGCCGGCGACCAAGGGACTGGTCTGGAGCTGGCTGTGCGGCGAGCAGAGCCACATGGCCATCCACGTCGACACGCTGCCGATCCCGCCCGAGCTGATCCTGGGTGATTACGACGGCGACGAGGAATTCCGCGCGCGCTTCCAGACCTGGATCAACGGCATCTGGTCGCGCAAGGACGCGCGGCTGGAACGGATGCTCGACGGCGCGGGCCGTGCCGAAGCCACGCCGCGACTGACCTGACCGTAGCCCGGACGAAGTCCGGGGCGTTGCTCATCGGAGAAAGACGATCCCGGACTTCGTCCGGGCTACGGGCGCTGGCGCTCCATCTGTCATCCTTGCGCTCGCGGTCGCAGCACCCGGCACTGGGCACGGGGCCAGGGCGGCCCGGATCAGGATCCAGGGAGACTCGACGCATGCTGGGCTTCACGCGCTACCAATGGACGGTGCTGTTCGCGGCGTGGCTCGGCTGGGGCTTCGACATCTTCGACGGCCTGCTCTTCAACTACGTCGCGCCCAACTGCGTCCCCACCTTGCTGAACCTGCCGATCGGCTCGCCCGAGGCCAAGCAGGCCACGCTGTACTGGACCGGCGTGATGTCCTCCGTGCTGCTGCTCGGATGGGCCGCGGGCGGCGTGATCTTCGGATGGATCTGCGACCGCATCGGCCGCACGAAAACCCTCTTGCTCACGATGCTGCTGTACGCGCTCGGCACGGCGGCCTGCGCCTTCGTCACCGACATCTGGATGCTGCTGGCCTTCCGCATCGTCGCGGCACTGGGCATCGGCGGCGAATGGGCGGCGGGCGCGGCGATGGTGGCCGAGACGGTGCCTGAGGAAAAACGAGTCGAGGCCGGTGCGCTGCTCTACACGGCGGCGCCGTTCGGACTGTTCCTCGCCACGTTCGTCGATCACCAGGTGGCAGGCGTCTGGTTCGCGGCCGATCCCGAGAAATCCTGGCGCTACGTATTCCTGTTCGGCCTGGTGCCGGCCGCGGTCGCGTTCGTGGTGCGACTGTTCGTCAAGGAACCCGAGCGCTGGGCCACGCAGGCGCTGACCGCGGCCAAGCCGCGCCTGTCCGAACTGTTCACGCCTCAGATGATCGCGTACACGCGCTCGGGCTTCCTGATGGCGCTGATCGCGCTGATCACCTGGTGGAGCAGCAACGCGTTCATCCCGGTCGTTGCGTCTGGCTTGGCGCGTGCCAATGCCGAAGCGCTGGGCCTGGCCGGACCCGCCACGCTGGCGATGGTGCAGGACTGGAAGATGCTCGCCACGCTGTGCTTCAACTTCGGCGGCCTGCTCGGCACCTTGCTGACGATCCCGGCGAGCAAGTACCTCGGGCGCCGCAAGATGTTCGCGATCTACTGGATCGCTTCGGCGGTCTCGATGTTCCTGACCTTCGGCATCGACTGGCCGGGCCAGATCCGGCTCTACTTCTACTTCCTGGTGGGCCTGTCCGTGTTCGGCGTGTTCGGCAGCTTCACGTACTACCTGCCGGAACTCTTCCCGACGCGGCTGCGCGGAACCGGCGCAGGCTTCTGCTACAACGTCGGCCGCGTGTTCGCCGCCATCGGCCCGTTCATGGTCGGCTACGTTGCGACGCAGGGCACCAACTCCGCCGTCAGCGTGCTCTTCTACGTCGGGTTCGTACCCATCGTCGGCCTGCTGATGATGCCGTGGGTCATCGAGACGCGGGGGCGCGTGCTGCAGGACTGACGGGCAAGTGCTCGCGCGGCATGCGGCGTCGCCATACATGCGGCGCCCGAGTCGCGGGCCCTAGAATCGCGACGGCACTTTCGCCTTCGAGGTTCACGACGTGGCCGACCCGACATCCGCGCGCAGCCCGTTCACCGTGATGGAAGCGGGGTTCCGCATCATTCCGGGCAAGGAAGGCGCGTTCTTCGAGCGTCAGGGCGCAACGGTTCCGGTGGCGATGCAGCAGCCGGGATTCGTGGCCGTCTACGGCGGACCGATCCACGCGTCGAGCTGGCTCTACTTCGGCGTGCGCTTCGCCAGCGCCGCCGACATGGAAGCCTGGCAGCACCACGACTACCACCGCGAAGTGCAGCGGATGGCGTACGAGAACTGGTGGACGGCGGTCTACATCCGCAAGTGGCAGCGCATCGACGACACGACCCCGGCGTGCGATCGCTACATGTGCGAGACGCGGGTGCAACGCAGTGCGCCGCTCGACGCAATGCAACTGGATGCGCTGCAGGCGGGCCTCGGCGCCGTGCAGGAATTCGGCGTGCGCCGGTTCGAGACGCTGACCGGCGACCACGAGCCGCAGCCCTGGCAACTGGTTGGACCGCTCGAAATCGCACCGTCCGACGGCACGGTGCTTTACTCGCTGATCACGCACTGGCCGTCGGTTGCGCACGCGCGACGCTGGAGGGATTCCGCCGCCTATGCAGGACTGGCCGACTACGGGCGGGTGGAGAGCGAGGTCTTTGCGGCCATGCCCGAACCCGGCAAGCGTCACGGACTGCGCGAGGATCGTCTGCAGCGGCAGTGGACGCTCGATTCCGACACGGCGCCCACACCGTAGCCCGGGTGAAACCCGGGAGCTTTTTCGCGGATCCCAAAGAGCGTCCCGCTTACAAAGCGGGATCCCGGGTTTCACCCGGGCTACGGTGTGGCCTCATGCCGCGCGTCCCAATTCAACAGGCGCGCTGTGCGCGATGAACCCGGCGATGCGTGCCACCGTGGCGGCGTCGGTGAGCACGCGCCAGTGGCCGAGGCCTCGCGTCTCGATGAGGCGCACGTCCGGCACGTACTTCACGAAGCGCTGCGCGTGCCGGTAGTCAACGAAGGCATCTTCGCGATCGTGCACGACCAGCACCGGGATCTCGACGCGGGCCGCAAGACGCGCCACGTCGAGCGCCTCGGGCGCAAGGCCCGTCTGATTCTCCATCGCGCGAAGCACCCGTCGCGTCGCACGCGGACCCAGGCCGGCCATCGCGGCGGCACCGCGCACGACCGCCTCGAAACTCGAAGGCCCGGCGATCAGCACGGCGCGCTCCACCGGCAGGCCCTGCGACAGGGCGTAGGCGGTGGCACCGGCGCCCATCGAGTGACCGATGACCGTCTCGAGTTGTCCGGCTTCTGCCGTGATCTCGGCCGCGACGTCGATCAGCGACTCAGCGAACAGGCCCGGATGCGCCACGTGGCCGGGCGAGCCGCCGTGACCCGGCGCATCGAGCGCGATCAGCGTGCGTCCGCTGCGCACCACGGCCTCCGCGATGTAGCGGAACTGGGTGGCGCGCCCTTCCCAGCCATGCAGCGCCAGCACGATCGAACCGCGATCGCCCCAGCGCAAGCCCGACAGCCCCGAGCGGAACGTCACGCGCTGCGCGATCTCGGCGGCCGGGCGCTCCCAGTCACGCAGCGACAGCCGGCGCGGATGGATCAGGCGATCGACGACCGGCGCGGCGACGAGGCCCGGCGCGATCTCGCCCAGAACGCGGGTGGCGGTGCGAATGAGCGTGTGCGAATCCATTGTTGATCTCCGGTGGAAAAACGCCATGCGGGCGATGGGATCAGTCTGGACTTGCGGACGCGATTGATAAGCCGGGGGCGGGGAATCGGATTGCTTCCAAAATGGAAGCGAAGGCGTGGGCTCGAAATGCTGTGCTCCCTCTCCCTGCGATAGCGGGGAGAGGGCCGGGGTGAGAGGCCGCAGCTCACCGCTCGGAACTGCTGCTCGTTCCCTTGCGCTTTACGCGTCGCGACGAAGCGCTGCGCTCCGTCAAAAAGCCGCCCCTCACCCCAACCCTCTCCCCATGCATGAAGCCGCATGGGGAGAGGGAGAACATGTGTGCCACCTCAGCCCTTCGACGTCGGCATCGCGTAGCTGCCGGTGGCGTGCGCCACCAGCGCCGGGTCGTCGCCGCAGCGCAGCTTGACCTCCATCACCGCGAGTTTGCGACCGAGCTTGAGCAGGGTCGCCTCCGCGTGAACGTCGGCGGCCAGGCCCTTGTTGACGAAGTTGAGATTCAGGTTCGACGTCACGGCCATCAGCTGCGGGCCGGTGTGCGACAGCACCAGCGCGTACATCGCGAGGTCCGCGGTCGTGAACAGCGCGGGTCCCGAGACCACGTTGCCCGGGCGCAGCATCCAGTTGCGGAACGGCATGTGCGCGCGCAGATACCCGGGCCGGAGTTCGTCGATGGCGAAGAACGGCGTGTCCGCCTTGAAACCCAGGGTGATGAGCCGGATCACCTCGGGCGCTTCCATCACCAGTTTCAGATCCATCCGAATCCCCGTGCGGCGTCGAAGAGCAGCTTGATCGAGAGTATGCCGAGGATCGCCTTGAACAGGCCTGCGAAGCGCTCCTCGCTGATCCGTCCGTTGAGGTGTTTGCCGGTCCACGTGCCCGCGACGACGGCCACGCACAGCGGCACCAGCAGCGCTGGACGCGCGAGCGCGCTGTAGCCGACGAAGCCGTACGCGACGACGCGCACGCCGTGCCCGATCACCTGGGTGAAAGCCAGCGTGGCGATCGTCGTCTCCTTTCTCCACTCCGGTCGCAGAAACAAGCGCCCGACGAAGAGCCCGGTGGCGCCCACGAACATGCCGATGCTGCCGTTGAGCATGCCGGCCAGGACGAAGGAGGCGCGCGGCGGCAGCGGCGCGGCGCCGTCGCGCGTCGGCACCAGCGACGCCAGGATCAGGCCGGCGAGAATCAGGCGCACGACATCGGCATTCACGTCCTCGGCGAACGGCGCGAGCAGGAAGGTCGCCGGGACGAGCGCGAGCGTGAACCACGCGGCGCCGTGCCACTCGACGTGCCGCACGTACGCGATCGTGCGCGAACTGTTGGAGACGAACTGCACCGCCGCGAACAGCGGCACGGCTTCCACCGGCGTCAGGCCCAGCGCGAAGAACACGCCGATCAGGATCGTGCCGCCGCCCATGCCGGCCAGACCCGACAGCGCGGAGGTGAGAAAGGCGAAGACGGTGAGCGTCAGGGAGAGCGGGTCCACGCGCGCATTATTGCCCGCTGTCCCCGTAGCCCGGACGAAGTCCGGGTTCCGTCGTGGACCGGGCGCCGATCCCGGACTTCGTCCGGGCTACAAAACCAAGGTCGTGGCCAGGAACAGCATCAGGCCCATGCCCGCGATGTCGGTGCCCGTGGTCAGGAAGATGCTCGACGCCGTTGCCGGGTCGGCGCCGAAGCGGCGCAGCGTGATCGGCACCAGCACGCCGAACATGCCGGACATCATGCAACTACCGACCATGGCCAGCACGATCACGAAGCCCAGCAGCATCGCGTCCGCGTTGCCGCCGCGACTCGCGGTCCACCACATCGCCAGGCCCGCGACGACGCCGGTGAGCAGGCCGTTCATCGCGCCGAGCATGACCTCCTTGCGCACCAGGCCGGCCACCGAGAATTTCTCCATGTCGCCGAGCGTGATGCCGCGCAGCGTGATCGCGAGCGCCTGGCAGCCGGTGTTGCCGCTCTGGCCGGCGAGGATGGGCAGGAACGCGGCGAGCGCGACGATCTGCGAGATGGTGCCTTCGAACATGCTCACGACGAAGCCCGCGAGAAAGGCCGTCAGCAGGTTCACCTGCAGCCAGGGATGCCGCATCCGGAATGCGTGCCAGAACGTCGTCGACAGGCGCTCCTCCTTGTCGACGCCGACCATCTGACCCGACTGCGCGCTGATTTCCATCGCCTGCCGCTCGAACAAGCGCCAGCCGCGGATCACGCCGACGACGTGCTGCTCGCCGTCCACGACCGGGTAGACCGGGTAGTGACGATGCAGCGCGGCCTTGATCGCGTCCGTCACCTCCATGTCGACCGGGATCGCGAACGGATCGGGCAGCATCACCTCCGCCAGCGTCTCGTCGAGCTCGGCGAGCAGCAGGTCGCGAAAGACGATCATGCCGATCAGCTTGTCGTCGACGCCGGTGACGTACAGGTAGGTGATCTGCTGCGGCGTCGGATGCGCGCGCATGAACGCGATGGCGTCGGACACCGTGGTCGCCGCGGGCAGCAGCGCCAGCGCGGGCTCCATCATTTCGTGGACGGTGCCTTCGACCTCTTCGGCCATCTCCTCCGCCGCCTGCCGGCGCAGTTCGGGCGGCAGGTGCGCCTGGATGCGATCCGCCAGATCCTGAGGCAGATCCGCCAGCACCTCGCCGACGCGTTCGGGCGTCTCGCGGCTCAGCAGTTGTGCCGCGTCGAGCGGAACACGGGCGCGAACGGCGCGAACCAGTCGCGCGAGATCGGCCTGATCGGATGACTCACTCATCTGGGATTCCGGTGCGGCATACGAGGGCGAACCCCGATCATGTTCGCCAAGGCACGAAGGTGACAAGCCACGACGGCCGCGTCACGACGTCCAACCCGCCGATCTTCCGGCCTGCGGCTGCCAGAAAAAGCGCCGCGGCCCACGCGCGGATCGGATCCCTCTTCATCGAGGCGCACGCATCTCGCACGGACGCCGGGCGCCGAGGCAC
>Ga0187844_10002793_pt1 | contig 12072 bp, 8 predicted proteins | sample SpaLakP09_SKY_50_FD_134517 | JGI IMG/M metagenome (GOLD analysis project Ga0187844, IMG submission 134517) | Oligotrophic lake water microbial communities from Sparkling Lake, Wisconsin, USA - SP09_SKY_50 | ecosystem: Environmental > Aquatic > Freshwater > Lake | place: USA: Sparkling Lake...
AGGGCAAAGCTGGGAAACAATTAACTTTTAATATGGAAAGTGCAAGACAATCACTTTGTCATGTTACATCATTATCTGAACTACCAAATAATGACAACAATAGGTTTAATTGGGATGATGCAACTCTTGCTAAGTTTGGCGGAATGGATGTTCGTGGCAAAAAAGTAAACTCAATTGTGAAGATATTTACGCCAACTAAAACCGGTACGTTTATACTGGTTTGCAATATGTTCGTTGGCGAATCTGGAACAATGAATATTGTTCTGAAAGATGGCTCCCTCAAAATACTAGGTAGACAAAATAGTGAAACAACTTCTCCAGCAAAATGTCCCGTTGATAAAAGTCCGAGTGCAGCGCCAAAGATTTCAGTCGCTAAAAATGGGCTGTTTATTCAGTATAGCGAGAATGGTTTTTCTGATCTGCCTGGATGTATTGATGGATTTAGAGTTTATGCCACTGAATTGAACCCATATACAAAAGAAGTATTTCAAGAGCACGGTTCTTGGAGTATTCCAATAGCAGACTGTAAACCGCCCGTTAAGGGATTAATTTCTTGTTTAATTTCGTTCGAGAAAGATTGGCTACTGAAATTAAAAAGTCAGGATGCTTCCTCAAACACAATGGCAATTAACGCATCTGCAGTAAATTCACAAGGTGAGAGCATATTTTCACAACGTGTGTTTCTTTTTGAAAAGGATCCAAATTTAATTGCGGTGGCATGCGCATCTATGCAAGCTTCATTCGCAAATAATCTGATATCCAGCCCGAGCAATGCCTTCGCTACTCAAGCAAAGTGGGGTACAGCGGCAGGTGTAGCGGCGGGGCTTATCACCATACTTATAACCGGTGGTGCTGCTATTCCATTTGTTGTTGGTGCCGGCGTAGCTATTGTTGCGGCTTCAGCTTCTAAGGAAGTTTCAGCGCGCAGATCTACTGATATAGACAAAAACGCTGCCAAGAAATTTATTGAAACATATCCGGTTACCGCATTAGATCTCCTAATTCTCATGAAAAAATCATCAAATTCAGATGTGAGAGCAATGAGTGAAACTTTCCAAAAAGCCATTCAAGCCTCTGATTTAATTAAGATTTATCGGCCTTTAATTGGAGAAAATAACGCACTTACAGATTTTGAGGTACGCAAAATAATAGCCGACGAGAAATTTTCGCGTATGAAGGAGGTAGAAGCAAGTAATTTTGAAAAAAATGGGGATAAAGATCTGAAATCTTTGTTTGGAAAGAATTCTAAGTTTAAGGGCGTATTGGTAAAAAACGCCTCAAAAATCTCCCAAGGGGTAGATAGTTTTTTGGTGTTTAAGGAGCAAATTCAGAATAATCAGTCTGCTGAAAATTTTATCTTACCTAATAATTGCTGGTTTGGATAAAAAGTATTTCTGTTAAGGATTACCTGGCGCACCTTTTGGTGGTTGCCCAACCGATGGTGCGTTGGTTCTGCTGCGTGGCCTTTGGTGGGAGTAAAAATTGATTAAGAGTTAACGGAAGTAAGGTGGAGAAGATAAAGCGAGAATGCACCCATAGGTGAGGGAATGCTCGGCGACCAATATCAGGCGCACCGGAACCAGGTCTTGTCGGGTCCACTTACCTGGGTCTAATCTGCAGGTGTGTTGGTAATGCTGCGATCAATAGCCATTTCATCCACCTTGCTTGCCTTTATATCAGTTGGGCTAAACCATCCAGCGAGTGCTGCAACCCCTAAGCCCGGAGCCACATGTTCAAAAGCAGGAACAACAGCAATGGCCAATGGCAAGAAGCTCACATGTGTGAAATCTGGCAAGAAATTCATCTGGAATCAGGGCGTAAAAGTTAGCACTACCACCACCACACAACGTGATGAATTCGCCATCTATGGCAAAGACGCAGCGCGCTTCAAAGCTGTCGATCAATATGGCGTTAAATTAGTCAGCAGCAGAATAAAGAGCGCACCCACTTTAAATAGCATTCTGCAATCTCCGAGCGATAAAGCAGTCATTCGCATGACTGAAAATGCCCAATTCGCTTTCACTGTCTATGAGCAACTCATGCCTTTAGGTTTTGTCCCCAAATGGATTGTTGGTGAAGATGGAGATTGGATCAAAGGCCAGTCAAAAGATGTTGCTCTCTGCATGCCCTGGCTAGGTCCTAATCAAGGTGGAGCCAGCTGTCGCCTCACAGTAGTCTGGCGCGGAATCAATATTCGTGATGATGCCGTCATGCGCAATACCATGTTGGTGCAAGGTGGCCATGAGATTTTCCACCTCTACCAAGTAGAACTCTTAAAAGAAAACTTCGCGAAAGTTCCTGATTGGTTTAGAGAGGGTTCTGCAAGTGTTGGTATGGGAATAGTTCTTACACACTTTGAAGATCGAAAGTCTTTTGCCAATTATGGAGAAGCGCAAAAAGTAGAGAGAAGCGCTAAAGATAAATCACAGTGTGAATCCGCGCTGAACAAATGGGAGAACAATCTTGCCGCTGAAGGATTCGGTGCCAATAATGGCTGTGAATATGGCCTTGGACTCTTGATGAATGAATATCTGGTCATGAAGGGCCACACACTCAGCGATGTGTTAGATCTATACAAATTGGTTGGTAATGGAAGTGACTTCCCAGCAGCCTTTGAGCAGGTCTATAAAACTGCATCTGCAAAATTCTTTACTGAGCTACGCAGCTACCTGAAGACGCTGGATTATGGCTGGTAGCGCACTGATCATTATGAGTTGACTGATTTGGTAAAGTAATTAATCGATTGGATAGCAATTGCTAATCCACTTCGACTAGGGTTTCACCATGACATTTCAGGCAGATCTAATCCGCAAGGATTTTCCATCCCTAGCTTCTGGCATTGCCTACTTTGATGGACCAGGTGGTTCCCAAACACCATCTGTAGTAGGGGAAGCGATTGCTAAAGCAATAACGCAGCCATTATCTAATCGAGGTGTAAATACCATCTCAGAAAAAAATGCTGAAGATTATGTAATCGGATACCGGCAAGCAGTAGCTGATCTTTTAAATTGTGATCCAAAGGGTGTGGTCTATGGCAGAAGTTGGACCCAATTAATCTATGACTTCTCTAGAAGTATTTCAAAGAGTTGGTCTCCAGGGGATGAAATAATTATCTCTGAGTTAGATCATGATTCAAATATCAGGCCTTGGATGCAGGCAGCAGAAGCAGGGGGTGTGACAGTTAAATGGGCAAGAGTTGATAAGCAAAGTGGTGAGTTACCAGTAACTGCGGTTACCTCATTACTTACTGCAAAGACAAGATTTGTGGCAGTTACTGGTGCTTCTAATACCTTGGGAACTAAGCCTGATATCTATGAGATTGGAAGTGCAGTAAAGAAGGCAGGTGCATTATTTTTAGTAGATGGTGTGCATCTAACACCACATGCGGTAATTGATTTTAAAGATATGCCAGCTGACTTTTTTGGTTTCTCATCCTATAAATTCTTTGGTCCACACTGTGCATCCTTTATCGCAGATCCTGCCCTCCTTGAAACCATAAATAACGACAAACTTTTGCCATCAACCATGGCAGTTCCAGAGCGGTTTGAGTTTGGCACCTTGCCATATGAGTTAATGGCCGGAGTTACCGCCTCAATTGATTATGTTTCAAATCTAGATCCAGATGCCAAAGGAAGTAGGAGAGAGAAGATTGTGAAATCTATTCATGCAGTTGAAAAATATGAGCAGGAGTTATTTGGTTACCTTGAAGATAATTTAAAGGCTATTCCTGGAATTACCTTGTATGGAAAAGCAAAGGATCGCACTCCAACCTGCTACTTTAATTTTGCAGGTGTAAAGGGTGCTGATCTATATAAATTTATTGCCTCACTTAAAGTAAATCTGCCAGCACATAATTTTTATGCATTTGAGGTATCCAAAGCACTCGGCCTAGGAGAGGCCGGTGCAATCAGAGCAGGACTTGCCCCTTACTCAACTAAGGATGATGTGGATAGATTGATCTCTGGCATCAAGCAATTTTTGGTAAATGCTGCTCGATAGAGCCAACTAGTTATACGATTTAGCATGAGATTAAAACCAAAGCCACTCCTGCTTATAACTTTAATTTCAGCTTTACTTATCTCAACCGGTATCTCAGCAAATGCCTCAAATCCAGATGATGGCTATCCACAAGGTGAGCCTGCACCAGGTAGAACATGTCCAACTACTGATGTGGGCGCTAGTACGGTCAGCAAACACAGCGGTAAGACTTTAATCTGCACACTAATCAACGGTGATAAGAAGTGGTGGATTATGGGAGAGGCGTTACCTGCTACACCACAGACGCCAACGCCAGCAAAATCAGGTGCTCCGGTAGTTACTGTTCCAGATTTTCAATACACACCAAAATATAAGCTGGCTGCAACATCAATCGCTAAGATGAAAATTTTTGAAAATGTTACTTACGCAAGTAAATCACCTACCCAGCGCCTTGATATTTATTTGCCCAAAGGTGTGGTTAAACCTCCGCTTTTAATCTGGACTCATGGTGGAGGATTTGTAATCGGTGATGAGGATTTCCTTAAATTTGATGAAAGTGCCAAATTGCTGGAAGTTTTAATCAAGAATGGTGTTGCAGTTGCATCGATCAATTACCGGCTTGCGCAAGAGGCTGCCTTTCCGGCTGCGGGTGTAGATGTTAAAACTGCAATTAGATTCTTAAGAGCTAACGCAAGTAAGTATGGATATAACCCAAATAAGTTTGCCACCGGTGGGGATTCAGCAGGTTCATACCTTGCGCTGATGGCGGCAATTACTGGTGATCAAGCCTCACCCTTTGATGACGCCACCGATCCAAATCGCAAGGTATCGGCTGCAGTTTCTGCAGTTATTGATCTGTTTGGAAATTCAGATTTCTTTGAAATGAGTGAAAATAATATTAAATACCCGTGTGATCAGAGTAAGAATCCCTTTCCAGTTGCAGACACCAAAATGCACCCTTGGTTTGGCGACACAACTGATCCAAAGGTTCAAGCTGAGATGAGATCTGGCGGTCTCTACCCATACCTAAAGAGTTCAAAAGCGCTTCCAACTTTTTATATTTACCATGGCTCAGATGATTGCTCTGTGAGTGTTTATGATTCCAAAAATTTAGATAAGGCGGTTAAGGCGGTTAAGGGAAAGAGCACCCTATCAATTGTGCCGGGGGCAATCCATGGTGGGGCAGGGGTGTGGAGTGCGGTGATGAAAGCCGTTCCTACAATAAAGAAAACTATATTAAAATAAAGTAATTGATCTTGATCTACACCACTCAACTTGCACTGAACCTAATTTTCACATGCGTTCACATCTGACTGGTGGCCCCAAGAATCAAAGCTCAAACTCCTAAAATGATGGTGAGTCAATCACCGCATAAGTATGAATAGATTTAGTACTTAATTTATTTACGAAGTAGAGGATAAGTGTTTGGCTAGTATGGAGATTGCATCCTTGCGCCCGTTAACTCCGAGTTGGCGATAGATTTCAGAGCTATCAGCATGGATGGTGGCCTCAGAAAATCCTAACTTTAAGGCAATATCTTTATTGGTCTTACCCAAGCTCATCAGCTCAAGAATACTTCTCTGCCTGGCAGTAAGGCCTTGAATATTCTTTAGATCATCACCTTCTTTAATCCTTAAGGCTAAAGCTAGCAATTCAATATCTTTGTAGTACTGATCTAACTGCTTTTGATAATTGAAATACAAGCTTAAACCCGTGCTTAGGTCATCAAGAATTACCTGTATTTCTTCTGGTGAAGATGGATAGGCCTTAAAGTAAATTTGAGCATATCCGATATTTATATTATTAACTCTTAGCGGACAAACATAAGCCAAATCATCTGCTACCCAGGCATCATATGAAATGCCGGCAATAACTTTAAATGTGGCATCACCTGTATCTTGCCACTCTTGGGTTTGGGTTATCTTGCCTAGTTTGGCTTCCTTTTTATTAAAGCCGAATTCACTTACTACCTCTAAAGTATTATTCTCTTTTATTAGGCAAATTCTTGAGCTCGTTGCATCATGGGCGTTTAGCAAATCCACCACAATATGTTTTGATATATCAGCCAGGAGAGGACGACTAGTCAACCAAGCCATAAACTCTTGGCGTTTTTGGTCAGCTAATCGCTTCACCTCGCACTCTCCTCTTTCGTTTTCCAACACTACGCTTAATGTCATCATTTTGAAAGAGTTTAGTTATAACTCTATTGCCTTCAATACAACCAAGTTGGCCTAGGACAGGCTCATTTCTCCCTCCTATGGTTTTTACTTGTGGGTAAGTTACTTAGAAGTATTAATCTTTCAAGAGAATACTCCTGCTAGAGAATGGCTAGAGATGGCCTAAAACAATAGCCATTTCATAGTCGGCTATTTCAAACTTTCCTCTTCTTATATCTAAGCACTCATAATAAGTTTCCGATTGATCCAAATCAGTTAGGCGTGTGCCTATTGATAGCACTTTGTAGTCCGAGCTTTACGAATTCGAATGGAGAACAAAATGGATATCAATCTATTGAAAAGGAAATTAGCATTTCGCCGAATCACTGCTATCACAGCTGCTTTTGTAATGGTATTACCGCTTTCATTACAAAGCCTTCCAGCCTCAGCAGCTACTGTAAAGAATCTTAATTGGGGCTTAGCATTTAGCCCACGAACTTTATTTGCTCCGACAAACTTTTCAGATGTTGGTAACCAAGTGATGTCTTTGATACAAGGACAGATACTTACAACCAATGCAGCAGGCGCAGTTGTACCATCAATTGCTACCTCTTGGACAAAAGTTAGCGACACTGTATACACATACAAAATCAAAAAAGGAATTAAATTTTCTGACGGTAGTTTATTGACAATTTCGGACGTAGTTTATTCTTTGAATTTGCATTTAGACAAAGCGGTGGCCTCGCAAGAAGCTGCATTAATGTCAAATGTGAAATCTGTGACCTCCTCCGGTGATGTTATGACTGTAACTTTGAATAAAGCAGACAGTATGTGGCAATACTTACCAGCCACATTAGTAGGATTTGTTTGGAAAGAATCACATGTAAGAGCCAACTTATCCAACTATGGAACGCCAACGGTTTTACCTATTGGCAGTGGTCCATATAAGGTAAAAGAGTACACTCCTGATTCTCGGTTGATACTTGTGAGAAATAAGTATTACTCCGGCCCAAAGACTCAGTTTGATCAAATTACGTTTCGAATAATTCCTGATGCACAAACACTTCAGCTTGCCATGGTTGGTGGGCAGATTGACGGTACTTTTGCTGTGCCAGCTGCATCATTCCCACAATGGAAATCTGTCTTTTCTGTAACTCCAGTTTCATCTTTCGTATGGCGTGGCCTTACTTTAGATATGACACAGGCTCCATTTAGTGATATTCGCGTGCGTAGAGCTTTGTATTACGCTACCGATGCAAAATCGATTGTAGCCGGATTAACTCCCGGATTAGGCAGACCTTCAACTACGCTTAATGACCCAAGTATTTTTAAAGGCGTTACCACTAGTGCTGTTACTGACAGTGGTTACGCTTCTATAAAGACTTATCCATTTGATATTGCAAAAGCGAAGGCAGAGTTAGCTTTATCTACAATGCCAGATGGCTTTGAAACGACTCTAAATGTGCCATCAGACAGCTTGACAATTGGCAAGATCGCGCAGGTTTTGGTGCAAGACTGGGCCAAAATTGGCGTGACATTGAAGCTTAATTTAATGCCTGGCGGACCGCGCTTTCAAGTTATTCTTGATCACGCACCAAATCTTGGAATTCAGATCATTGGTAATAAACCCGATGGACCTGATCCAACCCAGATGCCTTATTTGTATTTTCATAGCAGCCAAGCAGCTGTGAACGGAAACAACTCATCTAACTTCAAAAGTCCAGCAGTTGATTCCCTAATCGAAAGAGCACAAGCATCTAAAGATCCAAAGGAAGCCGCTAAATTAATTTTAGAGGCCCAAGCTTTGGCATCTGAGCAGATTCCTATTATCCCGATCCTCTGGGGTGATAGTGCGGTTGCTGTTAAGAATTCTTGGAGCGTTATTCCTCCGAGAGCATTCTATGACACAAGCCTTTGGATTAATTTAATTAAGACTAGTTAATCTAAACACGAAAGATTGCACTGCTGGCCCTCCCACGGCAGTGCATTCTTTATTTTATAACTAAAACTGTTTAATTTAATTATTTTCAACTTAATGCTGAGAGGTAATCATGCCCAGTGAATGCTCATCATTAGATTTTTTCACTACAAAAATTAAAAATCAGCATCATCTTAGTGACATTAATGTAACAAAAGATGGACAGTATGCTGCATTCACTGTGAATTCATTATCAAAATCTAACAATAAATCTAGATCTAATGTGTGGTTAAGTTATAAAGAGAATACTCCCTTGCCTTTGTCTAATATTGAGGAAAAATATAATGTTTCTCGGCCAAGGTGGTCCTCAGATGGTCATAAACTCGCGGTAGCAATGCACAGCAGCGGGTCTGCTGAAAATACGGAGATTGGTATTTATCATGCCGCTCTTTCAACTTTTAAAAAAATTGCAACCATTCCTGGATATGTGGAGGACTTATTTTGGATGTCAGGCGACATATCTTTATTGGCCCTTGTAGCTGAATCTGGTTCTGACACAATTGTTACTTCGGGATCACAGCGTAATTTGCCACAAGAAAGCGTTTACTTACCATTAATAACGCGGATAGATTCAGGAAAGCGTCGATTGTGTGAAATTGATGTTGACTCAGATAAGTTTTATATTTTTGGGCCCCAACATGGCACGTTTTGGGAATTTGAAGCTCTTGACGAGAAATCACTTATAGGTATTTGGTCTGAAGATGTAACTGAATCTGGCTGGTATGAATCTAGCGTTGTATTAGTTGATCGTAACAGCGGGAATATTGAGTCGATTTATAAGCCAAAGTGGCAATTGGCATCAATTACTAAAAATCCATATAAGAACCAGATTGCCCTAGTAGAAGGATGGGCCAGTGATCGAGGTACGGTTTGTGGGGAAATTAAAGTAGTTGAAGTTTCAAGCAGGGAAGTATTAACTATTAAATCATTTGGTGTAGATGTTACTAAGGTTCGGTGGCGTTCAAAAGATAGTGTTTGGTTTACCGGTTGGCAAAATTTATCTGCTGCCTGGGGTTGGGTTAGCACTAATGGAGAGATTGGGGAAATACATTTAGACGATATACAGCCATCTAGTGCTTATTTCTTACCAAGCCTGAATGACACTGTTTTAGATCAAACTGTGTGGTCAGTAAGTGCGCCCCGAGATTTTAAATCACCCGAAGTAATTGTTGGCTCAAGTGGGTCCGTGCCAACCAAGTGGAAGAGTATTTCCCAATTTGGTTTAACAAATGAAGAAAATTTTGTGGACTTTAAGACAGATTTACTAAGTTGGAAAGCTTCAGATGGGCGAATAATTGAAGGAATATTAGTAACCAATCCTAATTTACGTGATCAGATTACTCCTTTAGTCATATACATTCATGGCGGTCCTGCAAGTTTATGGAGCTATAGCTTGCGACCAGAAGTTTTACTTATGATAAGTAGGGGATACGCCGTGCTCTTGCCAAATCCGCGCGGGAGTGTCGGTCGTGGACAAGAGTTTGCTAGAGCTAATTTAGGTGACGCAGGAGGTGCCGAAGTTGAGGACATTCTTCTTGGTGTAGGAGAGTGTGCAAAATATATATCGACCGATACCTCTAAAGTTATTGTTATAGGTGGAAGCTATGGTGGGTACTTAGCAGCATGTGCTGCAACCATGACGGATAAAATTTTGTGTGCAGTTGTTATGTATGGGCATCCAAACTTACTTGGCGCACGGTTTGGTAGCAATAATTCAGTATTTTACGACAAACTAATGCAGGGTGCTCCAACTTTAGCGAATGCAAATGAATATTTAATACGGTCACCGCTTATGAGAGTTTCAAAAAATACTGCGCCTACACTGATTTTACACGGGAAAGAAGACCGATGTTGCCCAGTGATCCAAGCTGAAGAATTTTATCGGGCGCTCATAGATGCTCGAGTACCGTGCGAATTAATTGTTTTTCCTGGAGAAGGGCATGGGTTACATGGATTTTTGGCCAAATCTGAATGCTGGGCTCAGGTCTTGAGTTGGATTGATAAGTACACAGGAATAAAAGTATGAATACAAAAAAATATATTTACATCTCTAAGCGTTTAATTTTTATTTTTCCACTCATATTAGCTATAACTGTTGTCGTTTTTCTTCTTCTAAACTTGGTTAATGGTGGCCCTATTGCTGCATTAATCGGCGAAAAACCAACTACCACTGAATCAGTTAATAACTTGCGAGAAAAATTTCACCTTAATGATCCTATATATGTGCAGTATTATTATTGGATAAGTGGTGTAGCACATGGTGATCTAGGCACATCTATTTTTACTAGTACACCAGTCTTGTATGAGATTAAATCTCGCCTTCCTATTACGTTATCCATAACTTTTCCAGCCTTTTTACTGTCAATCGGATTTGGTGTTTTGGCCGGAACCCTAGCTGCACTGTATAGGGGCCGTAAGGTTGATCGGATAACTGTTGGTACTGCAACATTAATGAGTAGTTCACCAGCGTTCGTCGTTGCAATTCTCGCCCTATATTTACTCGGATTAAAACTTCAACTTTTTCCAATATTTGGAACTGGTGATGGTGGTTTTAAAGATTATATGTGGCACCTCACTTTACCAATTTTGGTAGTTTCCCTTGGACCCCTAGCGTTTATAACTAAATTAACTCGAGCGGCAATGTTAGAAGAAATTAGCAGTGATTACTATATGTTTGCCCAAGCTAGAGGCTTGTCTAGGATTCGCATTGTTTTTCGTTATGCCCTACGTAACGCACTAATTCCTATAGTAACTGCTTCAGGACTTGTATTTGTGGGATTACTTACAGGCACTGTCTTTGTTGAATCGGTATTTGGACTGCCAGGTCTTGGAGGCTTACTTGTTTCATCGATTAAACAAACTGATATTCCGGTAATCCAAGGAATTGTTTTGATCGTGGCAATCTGGATTATATTTTCAAACTTTGTTGTTGATTTACTGTACATGGCTATCGATCCACGAGTAAATTTTGACAAAGGATCTGATTAGCCATGATCACTCTATTTTGGTCGCAAATAAAAAAGTTAAAAGAGATCCCAGCCTCAGTTCTTTTAGCATCTATAACTATTTTACTATTCTGCTTTGCAGCTATCACAGCAAAATTTATATCCCCAATTGATCCAATGGAACAAAATCTTTTTGCAGTTAGTCAAAGCTCATCAGATATATATTGGCTAGGAACTGATGAACTCGGTCGCGATGTATTCTCGCGACTTTTAGCAGGAAGCCGAGGAGCGATAATTGGCCCATTTCTAATTGCACTTAGTGGTCTAATTGTTTCCGTAATCCTTGGGATACTCGCAGGTTACAGGGGCGGTGCTCTAGATAATCTAGTAATGCGTGGCGTAGATTTTATTGTGGCTCTGCCTAGTCTTTTATTAGCAATAGTTGTTGTATCCGTTACTGAAGGTGGCTATTGGATGGCACTGCTTGTTTTAAGTGTGCTAAATGTTCAGGGAGATATTCGAATCGTCCGTGGCGTGACTTTAGAACAGCGTAAATTGCCTTACATTGAATCGTTACGAGTAGTAGGAGTTCCACGTAGACGCATCATGTATAAACACATAGTTCCTAATATTTCCCCAATTTTAATTGCAAACTTTGCAACCGATTTTGCAGGTGCTTTGGTGGCCTTGTCCGGATTGGCATTCTTAGGATTAGGCTCGCAGCCAGGCACTCCCGACTGGGGTCGAATGTTGGCTGATGGTCAGGCATCATTATTCACAAATTACTGGGCTGCTGTGAGTCCTGCCATTGCAATTGTCCTGCTAGCAGTTTCTGTCAACTTGATTGGCGACTGGGTATATGACTTTTACACAAAGAAAAGTTTACAAAGATGATAAATGCTGATTTAAACGAGGAGTTAATTAGTTTAGAGCCTCTTCTAAAAGTTTCTGGATTAAAAGTTACACACTTCGGTGCTGAGCAAAAGCGAACTATTTTTGCCAACGTCGATTTAAT
>Ga0187844_10002795_pt1 | contig 12071 bp, 7 predicted proteins | sample SpaLakP09_SKY_50_FD_134517 | JGI IMG/M metagenome (GOLD analysis project Ga0187844, IMG submission 134517) | Oligotrophic lake water microbial communities from Sparkling Lake, Wisconsin, USA - SP09_SKY_50 | ecosystem: Environmental > Aquatic > Freshwater > Lake | place: USA: Sparkling Lake...
AAGCGCGTCAAGCCCGACGCGACCTTCGCGGCAGGCCATTGAAGGAACGCTGGGCTCGGTGGGGCTATGCGGCGCTGTTGCGCCTGCTGACGCCCTTCTACCTGCTTCGCCTGTGGCGGCGGGGCAGGGCCGAGCCGATGTACCGCCAGTTCATGGGCGAGCGGCTGGGCTTCTACAAGACCGCCGCGCCCACGCGCGGCTGGATCTGGGTTCACGCCGTTTCGCTCGGCGAGACCCGCGCCGCCGCGGCGCTGATCACCGAGCTGCGGGCCCAGAAGCCCAGCATGCGTCTCTTGCTGACCCACAGCACGGCGACCGGCCGCGAAACCGGCCGGGGTCTGCTTGAACCCGGCGACGCGCAGGCCTGGCTGCCCTATGACACGCCCGGCGCCGTGCGGCGCTTCCTGCGTCACTGGCAGCCGAGCGTCGGCGTGCTGATGGAGACGGAGATCTGGCCCGGCCTGCAGCATGCAGCGGCTCGAATCAGCCTGCCGATGGTGCTGGCCAATGCCCGCCTGTCCGCGCGCAGCCAGCGCCGCGGCGAGCGCTTCGGCGCCCTGCTCCACCCGGCCGCGCGCGCTTTGAGTGTGGCGCTAGCGCAGACAGATGCAGATGCGCAGCGCCTGCGTGCCAGCGGCGTGCCTCGGGTCGAGGTGATGGGTAACTTGAAATACGACCTGCAGCCCGATGCATCCCTGCTGCGGCGCGGCCGGGACTGGCGCGTGCTGCTGGCGCGGCCGGTGCTCCTGTTCGCGGTCAGCCGCGAGGGCGAGGAGGCGATGCTGCTGGACGCCTGGCGCGCCGTCCCAAGCGTCGACAAGCCCCTGCTGCTGATCGTGCCGCGGCACCCGCAGCGCTTCGACGAGGTCGCCGGCTTGATCGAATCCGCGGGCCTGACGCTCGCCAGACGCAGCGAATGGCAAGCCCCCGCGCCTGGCGGCAGCCAGGCTCCCCCCCGAGCGGGAGCAATCGTCCTAGGGAGCGGCCCGGCGGACGATCAAGAAGACCTGCCCCCGGCCGACGTCCTGAGCAGGGATGCCTGGCTCGGCGACTCGATGCGCGAGATGGCGCTCTACTACGGCCTGGCTGACGTCGCCCTGCTGGGCGGCAGCTTCGCGCCCCTGGGCGGCCAGAACCTGATCGAGGCGGCTGCCTGCGGCTGCCCAGTGGTGATGGGGCCGCACACCTTCAACTTTGCGGAAGCGGCGGAGCTGGCCGGGGCGGCTGGGGCGGCACTGCGCGTGGCCGATATGCGCGAGGGCCTGGCCCAGGGACTCGCCCTGTGCAGCGAGGGACCGCACCGCACCGCACTGGCCGCGCGGGCACAGAAGTTCGCCGGTCAGCACCGGGGCGCGGCCGCACGCATGGCCACCGCCGTGCTGGCTTGCGCGCAGTCCGGGCGCAACTGAGGGTCTAAGCGCGGTACAAGGCCGGACCAATGGCCTACATTGAGGCCATGCCCGCCCGCCAGCCCTTCCATCTGACCCGGTATTTTTCGGTCGTCTCGCTGGGGCTGATCGCGGCGGCCGGGCTGCTGATCACCTACTACACCCAAGCCGTCGCCAGGAGCGAGCTGACCCATATGGCCGAGCGTCGCAACGAGGCGATGACGGCTGTCTTTCTCAACGTGCTCTGGCCGGAGTTCGAAAGCCTGGTCGGGCCGGTGGCACCGGCACAGGCCGAGGGTCTGCGAGCCTTCGCCGAGGCTCGCGACCTGCATGGCAAGACGGCGGCGCTGATGCGCAACGCCGAGATCGTTAAGGTCAAGCTCTACAACCCGCAGGGCCTGACCGTCTACTCATCCGACCCCAAGCAGATGGGTGAGGACAAGAGGGCCAACCCCGGGTTTGCCTCGGCCCTGGGCGGCACGCCGCAAAGCGTGCTGACGCACCGCGACCGCTTTGACAGCTTCGAGGGCCAGCGCAGCCAGATCGACGTGATCGGCAGCTATCTGCCCATCCGGGCAGGCTCAAGCATCGTCGGGGTGATCGAGCTCTACCAGGACGTCACGCCCTTCGTGCAGCACCTCGAACGGCAGCTGCGCACCCTGCTGCTGCTGGGCATAGCCCTCATGATGGGGCTCTACGGCCTGCAGCTGCTGCTGGTGCAGCGCGCGCAGCGCATCCTGCGCCGGCAGGATGCGGAGCTGCAGCAGTCCAACCGGGAGCTGGACGAGCGCGTGCAGCAGCGAACCCTGGAGCTCTCGCAGGCCAAGGCTAGGCTGGAACACCTGGCCCACCACGACCCGCTGACCGGCCTGCCCAACCGCCTCTACTGCACCGAGCACCTGCGCCGCGGCATCGCCAAGGCCCAGCGTAACGGCACGCAGCTGGGCCTGTTCTTCATCGACCTCGACCGCTTCAAGGAGGTCAACGACACGCTAGGCCATGCCTTCGGCGACGAACTGCTGCGGGAGGTGGCGCGGCGCCTGAGCCAATGCCTGCGCGGCGGCGATGTGGTGGCGCGGCTGGGGGGCGACGAGTTCGTCTGCCTGCTCGACTGCGAGGATGCCAGCCACGAGGCGCCGCGCGTGGCCGAGAAGCTACTGACCCTGCTGGCCGAGCCGATGCAGCTGCAGAATCACGAGGTGCAGCTCTCGGCCAGCATCGGCATCAGCCTCTTCCCCCTCGACGGCAGCAGCGCCGATGACCTGACCCGCGCCGCCGACACGGCCATGTACGAGGCCAAGCACGCCGGCCGCAACCGCTACCACTTCTACCGGCCGGAAATGACCCAGTCGGCCCTGGCGAGAGCCCACATGGAAAAGCTGCTGCGGCGCAGCCTGGCAGCGGGCGAGATCGACCTGCACTACCAGATGAAGTTCGACGCGACCGGCCCCGTACGCCACCTGAGCCCCTGTGGTGCCGAGGCCCTGGCGCGCTGGAACAGCGCCGAGCTGGGGAGCATCTCGCCGGCCAGCTTCATTGCCCTGGCCGAGGAAACCGGCTTCATCGTCGAGCTCGGTGCCTGGGTACTGCGCCGTGCCTGCCGCCAGCTCGGCGACTGGCGCTCGGCCGGGCTGGCAGTGCCCCATGTATCGGTCAATCTGTCGGTGCGCCAGCTGGAGCAGAGCGACATCGTCGAGACGGTGCGCCAGGCGCTGGCCGACGCGCAGTTGCCGGCAGAGGCGCTGGAGCTGGAGATCACCGAGTCGGTGATCATGAAGGCCGACGACGCGATGACGGCGCTGACCGCCCTGCATCAGCTGGGCGTGCGCTTGTCGGTCGACGATTTCGGGACCGGCTACTCCTCGCTGGCCTATCTGAAGCTGCTGCCGATCCAGGCCCTGAAGATCGACCGCTCCTTCGTGATGGGCATCGGCAAGCACATGGGCGACGAGACCATCATCCAGGCCGTGGTGGCGATGGCGTACAGCCTGGGCCTGAACACGGTGGCCGAGGGGGTCGAGACCGAGGAGCAGCTGGAGTTTCTGCGGGCCAAGGGCTGCGAGCAGATCCAAGGCTATTTGCTTGCCAGGCCGCAGCCGGCCGAAGCCTTTGCCGCAGCCTGGCGGAGCGCTGCTGGCCCAAGCAAAGCCGCCGGATAGGTTGGCAGAACAGCGAGTCCGGCCAGCCAATGCCAGTGGGAATCACGGATGGCGGCAACGCTTTTCAGCATCACCAGGGCCACCCTGACAAGCAAGACTCCGATCAGCGCGATGGGGATGGTGTAGGCGGGACAGGTCCCATCCTCCAAACCTACCGCAGGGCGGATAGCGCTTGACCCTGGTCAAGCGGCTGTCAGCTAGGGCTGACAGACTTCCGAGATCAGCCTTTTGCAACGTAGTCCGCCCCATGTCATTCCAGTCGCATTACCACCAGAAGCTTGGCAGCGCAGAGGACGCACTCGGCCTGCTCCGCAATGGCGACTTCATCATCGTGCCAACCGGTGTGGGCGAGCCCCCCGCCCTGCTGACGGCGCTGAGCGAGCAGCGACGGCGCTTTCGCGACATCAAGGTCGGGCAGATCCTGGCAGTGCGAAAATTCGGCTATTTCGACCCCGAGACGAACGAGCATGTGCGCCACGTCGCCTTCTTCTACGGCGCCGCCTCACGCGCCGGCGGCCAAGCCGGCTGGATCGATTTCATCCCCAGCTATTTCTCCGAGATGCCCAGCATGATCGAGCGCGGCCTACTGACGGCCGATGTGGTCTTCGCCATGGCCTCGCCCATGGACGAGCAGGGCTACTTCTCCCTGAGCCTGGGCGCCGACTACACGATGGCCGCAGTTGCCAAGGCGCGCGCGGTGGTGCTGGAGGTCAACCCCAACGTGCCCGACGCCCACGGCAACTGCCGCGTCCATATCTCGCAGGTGGCGGCGCTGGTGGAGAGCGAGGAGCCCATTCTGGAGGTTGGCCTGCCAAAGATCGGCCCGGTGCAAGAGGCGATCGGGAAGTATGTAGCAGACATGATCGACGACGGTTCCACCCTGCAGATCGGCTACGGCGGCATACCCGATGCGGTGGTGATGCAGCTCGTGCACAAGAAGGACCTGGGCATCCACACCGAGATGATCGGCGACGGCATCCTGACCCTGATCAAGGCCGGCGCGGTCACCAATTCGCGCAAGAACTACCAGACAGGCAAGAGCATCGCCACCTTCGCTCTGGGCTCGCGCGAGCTCTACCGCCACATGCACCGCAACCCTGGCCTGGAGATGCACCCGGTGGACTTCACCAACGATCCCTATCTGGCCGGCCAGAACGACAAGCTGATGGCCATCAACGCCACCCTGCAGATCGACCTGCTCGGCCAGTGCGGCTCCGAGAGCCTGGGGCCCTCGCCCTACTCCGGCACCGGCGGCCAGGTCGACTTCGTGCGCGCGGCGAATCGTTCACGTGGCGGAAAGGCATTCATCGTGCTGCCCTCCACGGCCAAAAACGACAGCATCTCGCGCATCGTGCCCTCGCTGTCGGCGGGCACCCATGTGACCACCGGCAAGAACGACGTCAACTACGTGGTGAGCGAGTTCGGCGTGGCCCAACTGCGCGGCAAGACGGGCAAGCAGCGTGCGCTGGAGATGATTAATATCGCCCATCCGGATTTCCGCGCTGAGCTGCGGGAAGCGGCGCGGAAGATGAATCTGCTCTGAAAGTCATGCGCCTTGCAGAAGCGCCAGCAGTCCGGCCTCGTCCAGTACCTGCAAGCCTAACTCTCTTGCTTTGTCCAGCTTGGAGCCGGCCTCCTCGCCCGCGATCACATAGTGGGTCTTCTTGGAAACCGAGCCGCTGACCTTGCCGCCGGCGGCTTCGATCAGGTCCTTGGCGGCGTCGCGGCTCAGGGTTGGCATCGTGCCGGTCAACACCAGGGTCTTGCCCAGGAGCGGGCGCGGGCCCTGGTCGGCCAGGGCGCCATCGCCTTCTTCCCAGTGCACACCGGCCGCGCGCAGTTGCTCGACGACCTCGACGTTGTGCGGCTGGGCGAAGAAGGCGTGGATGCTGGCCGCCACGATGGGGCCCACGTCGCGCACTTCCAGTAGCTCGGCCTCGCTGGCGCTGATGATCTTGTCCAGCGACCCAAAGTGCTTGGCCAGGTCCTTGGCCGTGGACTCGCCGATCTGGCGGATGCCCAGGCCGAAGAGAAAGCGCGCCAGGGTCGTCTTTTTGCTCTTCTCCAGCGCGTCGACGATGTTCTGCGCGCTCTTTTCAGCCATGCGGTCCAGGGCCGCCAGCTTGGCCACGCCTAACTTGTAAAGCCCCGGGAGACTGAGCACGATGCCGGCGTCCACCAGTTGCTCGACCAGCTTGTCGCCCAGGCCCTCGATGTCGAGCGCGCGGCGGCCGGCGAAGTGCAGCATCGCCTGCTTGCGCTGGGCCGGGCAGAAGATGCCGCCGCTGCAGCGGTAGTCAATGCCGCCCTTCTCGCGCAGCGCAGCACTGCCGCAGATAGGGCACTGGCGCGGCAGGCGAAAGTTGGAAACGTAGGCTGGGCGCGTAGTGACGATGCGGCCGACGATCTCAGGGATCACATCGCCTGCGCGGCGCACGATCACCTGGTCACCGATGCGCACGCCTTTGCGGCGCAGCTCGAAGACGTTGTGCAGGGTCGCGTTGGAGACCGTCGTACCGCCCACGAACACCGGCTCCAGCTTGGCCACCGGGGTCAGCTTGCCGGTGCGGCCAACCTGGATCTCGATGCCGTTCAGCCGCGTCACCTGCTCCTGCGCCGGGTATTTGTGCGCCACCGCCCAGCGTGGCTCGCGGGTGACGAAACCGAGCTGGCGCTGCAAAGCCAGGCTGTTGACTTTGTAGACGATGCCGTCGATATCAAAAGGCAGCTGGTCGCGTTTGGCGCCCATCTCCTGATGAAACCCAACCAAGCCTGCCGCGCCCTGCACCACCGAGCGGTCGGCGCAGACTGGCAGGCCCATTTCGGCGAAGGCATCGAGCATGCCGCTGTGCGTGGGCGGCACATCCCAACCCTGCACCTCGCCCAGGCCATAGGCGAAGAAGCTCAAAGGCCGCTGGGCGGCGAGCGCCGGGTCGAGCTGACGCACGGCGCCAGCCGCGGTGTTGCGCGGATTCACGAAGGTCTTTTCGTTGGCGGCGAGCTGGCGCTCGTTCAGTGCTTCGAAATCGTCCCGTCGCATGTAGACCTCGCCGCGGACCTCGATCACGGCAGCGCTCATGCCCTTCAGCCTCAGCGGGATCTGCTTGATCGTCTTGATGTTCTGCGTCACATCCTCCCCGGTCTCGCCGTCGCCGCGCGTGGCAGCCTGCTTGAGCAGGCCATGCTCGTAGCGCAGATTGAGGGCCAGGCCGTCGAACTTCAGCTCGGCCGCGTATTCGACCGGCGGCGCGTCGGGGCCCAGTGCCAGTTCGCGTCGCACGCGGGCGTCGAAGCTCTCGGCGCCCGTCGCCTCGGTGTCGGTCTCGGTGCGGATGCTGAGCATCGCCACCGCGTGCCGCACCGGCGCAAAGCCGTCCAGCACCTTGCCGATAACGCGCTGGGTCGGTGAATCGGGTGTCAGCAATTCGGGGTAGGTGGCCTCCAGTGCCTGCAGTTCGTGGAACAGCTTGTCGTACTCTGCGTCGGGCAGAGCCGGCGCATCGAGCACGTAGTACAGGTGGGCGTGGTGGTTCAGGGTGGCGCGCAGCTCGGCCGCGCGATCCTCGGGTTTGTGGGGAGACTTTTCGCTCATGGGCGACATTGTGGCCGAGCAGGGACAATCAACCCAATGACCTCCCGCTTCCTCAAGATCGCCCTGGTACTGGGCCTGCTCTCCGCCGTCGGCCCCTTCGCCATCGACATGTACCTTCCGGCCCTGCCGGCCATCGGCCAGGCCTTGAACGCCGACAGCGCCAGCGTTCAGATGAGCCTCACCGCCTTCTTCCTCTCGATGGGCCTGGGCCAGTTGCTCTACGGGCCAGTGTCCGACATGGTCGGGCGCAAACCGCCGCTGTACTTCGGCCTGGGCCTGTTCGCCGTCACCAGCGTCGGCTGCGCGCTGGCCACCGACATCCACACCTTGATCGCCCTGCGCTTCCTGCAAGGCCTGGGCGCGGCGGCCGGCATGGCGGTCCCGCGGGCCATCGTGCGCGACCTGCACACCGGCACCGATGCGGCGCGCCTGATGTCGCTCTTGATGCTGGTCTTCAGCGTCTCGCCAATCTTGGCGCCGCTGGCCGGCAGCGCGGTGATTGCATTCGCCGGCTGGCGCGGCGTGTTCTGGGCGGTGACGATCGCCGCCGTGGCCGGCCTGGCGCTGATGGGCTCGGTGTTACAGGAAACCCGGCCTCCGGCCGCGCGCCTGGAAAGCAGCCTGGGCAGTGCGTTGCGCGGCTACGGCTTGCTGCTGCGCGACCGGCATTTCATGGGCCTGGTGCTGATCGGCAGCTTCGCCATCGGCGGCTTCTTCATCTATCTGGCCAACTCACCCTTCGTGCTGATCGACCATTACGGCCTGACCCCCACGCAGTACAGCCTGGCCTTTGCGCTCAATGCGGCGTCCTTCATCGGCAGCTCGCAGTTCAGTGGCGTCTTGGCCGAGCGCTTCGGCATGGTTCGCGTGGTCAAGAGCTCGGCCGCGGCCAGCGCGGCGGCGGTGGCGCTGCTGTTGGCCTACTATTTGGCGGGCGGCGATCAGCTCGCCGTGCTGATCAGCCTCTACTTCGTCACCAGCGCCTTCATGGGCCTGGTGATGCCGATGAGTTCGGTGCTGGCGCTGGAAGAGCACGGCGCAATCGCCGGCACGGCGTCGGCCCTGCTGGGAACCATGCAGATGCTCACTGGCGCAGTGCTGATGGCCCTGTCCGGCCCCTTCATCCAAGGCCGGCCGCTGCCGATGGTGGTGGGCATGGCCGCAGGCGCCTTCCTGGCGCTGGGGCTGACCTGGCTGACCTTGGGTGGGCCCGGCGCTAGACATCCAGCCCAGCCTCTGCGACCACAAGCGCCAGCCAATCCATCACCACCCTGACCCGCTTGGACAGGTTGCGGCGGTTGGCGTAAAGCAGGTTCAGCGGCATCTGCGGCGCGCGATGCCGAGGCAATATCTCCATCAGCGCGCCGCTGCGCAGATGGGCTGACTTGTCGACCAGCGGCACCTGGATGATGCCCAGCCCCGCAAGGCAGGCCGCCGAGTAGGCCTCGCCATTGTTGACGGTCACCGCACCCGCCATCGCGATGCTGCGCGACTCGCCCGTGGCCTCGTCCACGTACTCGAAGCCTGCGGATTTGCCGCCCAGCGTGCCGACGAAATGGATCAGCCGGTGCCCGGCCAAATCGTCCAACGTCTGCGGTGTTCCATAGGCCTTCAGGTAGGCCGGGCTGGCGCAATTGAGCTGGCGCAACGCGCCCAGCGGCCGGGCGACTAAGCTCGTGTCCACCACGCTGCCGGTCCGCAGCACGCAGTCAAAACCCTCGCGCACCAGGTCGACCCGGCGCTCGGTGCTGCTCAGCTCGATGGCCAGCAGCGGATGCGCCGCCAGCAGCTCGGGCAGCCGGGGGATGACCACGTCCCGCGCCAGGCCGGTGCTCATGTCGACACGCACCCGGCCGCTCAGCCCCGTGATGCTTTGCTGCTGGAACATGGACTGCAGTTCGTCCATATCGGCCAGAACGTCCTTGCTGCGCTCGTAGAAGGCCTGGCCGTCCTGGGTCAGCTGTACGCGCCGGGTGGTGCGGTGCAGCAGCCGGACGCCAAGCTGGGTTTCGAGCTGCTGGACGGCGATCGACGCGCTGGCCTTGGGCAGCCCCAGGCTGGCCGCCGCTTGGCTGAAGCTGGCCAGCTCGGCCACGCGATGGAAGACTTGCAAACGTTCAAGAGGATTCATTGGTCGATTATTTACCAACAGATAAATCATATTTAGCTGATTTATGTTTTATCCGTCAATCAATAAAGTTCACCCATCCCAACCCAGGAGTGAACGACATGACTGCAAATACCAAGCCTCCCATCGCCCTGATCACCGGCGGTAGCCGTGGCCTCGGCAAGAACACCGCCCTGCAGCTGGCCGCCCAGGGAAGCGACGTGATCCTGACCTACCGCAGCAAGCGAGCGGAAGCGGAAGCGGCCGTCGCCGCCATCCAGGCGCTGGGCCGCCAAGCCGTGGCTTTGCCGCTGGACGTGAGCATCAGCGCGAGCTTCCCGGCCTTTGCCGAGGCGGTGCAGCAGGCACTGCGCGCGACCTGGCAGCGCGAGCGTTTCGACCATCTGGTCAACAACGCCGGTGAAGGCCGCCACGCCAGCCTGATGGAAACCAGCGAGGCGCAATTCGACGACCTGATGAACGTGCACCTGAAGGGCGTGTTTTTCCTGACGCAAAGGCTCTTGCCACTGATGAACGACGGCGGCCGCATCGTCAACATCTCCAGCGGCCTGACCCGCTTCGCGTTGCCTGGCTACGGCGCCTACGCCGCGATGAAAGGTGCGGTGGAGGTGCTGAGTCGCTACATGGCCAAGGAACTGGGCGCGCGCGGCATTGCTGTCAACACCCTGGCTCCGGGCGCAATCGAGACCGACTTCGGCGGCGGCGCCGTGCGCGACAACGCGCAGCTGAACAGCTTTGTGGCCTCGCAAACGGCGCTGGGCCGCGTCGGTCAGCCGGATGACATTGGAGGCGCGATTGCGGCGCTGCTGTCACCCGGCAGCGGCTGGATCAATGCGCAACGCATCGAAGCCTCTGGCGGCATGTTCCTCTGATCGACCGAACAAACGCACAGCCGGAAGGAGCAGCCCGGCGGTGGGATTCGCGCAGGTAGAGAAGGGAGGCCGTGACCCTAGGTCACGCTGGAAGGAGAGAGACAGGACATAAACAGTCCAATCGACTGTTTATGCTTGGCGAGCGCCAGGGCCCCTGGCCCTGGCACGCAGCAAAACGCGCCGCCGGGCTGCCCCTCCAGCCATCAATCCGCAGAGGGAGCAGGCACCACCCGCGCAATCATCACCTGATCCACCCGGTGGCTGTCCACGTCCACCACCTCGAAGCGCCAGCCTTCCCACACCACCTGATCAGTGCGTTTGGGGATGCGCCGCAGCATCACCATCAGGAAGCCGGCCAAGGTGTCGTACTGGCCGGCATGCGGCAGAGACTCCAATTCGAGCGCGCGCTGCACATCGGGGATCGGCGTGATGCCGTCGGCCAGGAAGGACCCGTCCTCGCGGCGCACGATCTGCTCCTCGTCCCAGGAGGCGACGAGGTTGCCCATCACCGTGCTCATCACGTCGTTCAAGGTGATCACGCCGACCACGAGGCTGTACTCGTTGACAATGACGGCAAAGTCTTCATGCGCCTGGCGGAACTGCGACAGCACTTCCGACAGGGTCAGCCGGTCCGGCACGATCAGCACCTTCTTGACCAGGCCCGGCGCGCGCAGGTCGATGGCCTCGCCGCGCAGCACGCGCTGGAACAGATCGGTCGCATCCACATAGCCCACGATGCTGTCGATGCCCTCGCCGCAGACGAGGTAGGTCGAATGCGGCACCTCGGCGATGCGGTTGCGTATCAGCTGATCGTCATCGATCAGCGAGAAGAAGACGATGTGCTCGCGCGTGGTCATCGCGCTCTCGACACGGCGCGTGTCCAGCTCGAACACGTTCTCGATCATCTGCTGCTCGGCATCGGCCACCACGCCGGCCAGATTGCCGGCCTCGGCCAGTGCCAGGATGTCCAGATGGGTGATCGAGTTGTCGCGCTCGGCCGGCCGGCCCATCATTTGGATCAGACCCGCGGTCAGCGCGCTGAAGGCCCAGGCCAACGGTTTCAGCACCGCCACCAGCCACAGCATCGGGCCGATTACCACCAGCGCCATGCGCTCCGGCTCGTTCATCGCCAGCCGTTTGGGCACCAGATCGGCCAGCACGATGAAGAGCGCAGTGATGACAACGAAGGACAGGCCGAAGCCCAGCGTCTGCGCCTGCTCCGGCTCAAACAGATAGGCCAGCCCCGAGGCGAAATGCGGCGTCAAGGCGCCTTCGCCAACGATGCCGCCCAGGATCGCCACCGTGTTGATGCCGATCTGCACCACGGTGAAGTAATGGCCCGGCTGCTCCTGCACCTTCAGCACCTTGTCGGCCCGGCCGTCGCCCTCGTCGGCCAGCTGGCGCAGCTTCAGGCGGCGCGAGGCGGCCAGTGACAGCTCGGCGACGGAGAAGAAGGCGCTGACCGCGATCAGCAGGGCAATCAACAGAAGGCTGGTGCTCATGGGAGCCAGTGTAAGTTGCGACTCAGGGCCTGATCAGCTGAACAGCCGCCTGGCCGCCAGCGAACCCGCTGGCAGATCGCGCGCCGCCAGGGTCTCGTAGAGCCCGTTCAGCTCCTGCCCGATTGCCGCAAAGGCGTGCAGATTCAAAACCTGACCCCGGTCATCGCAGATCTCGGCCTCGAAGTCACGTGACAGGCCGCGCGCCGCTTCCTGCCAGACAGCGAAGGGCTCCACCGCCGCCGGTGTCTGCGGCACATCCAGCGACAGGGTCAGCTCCCGCAGGCTCGATTGCTGAGGGTTCTCGGCCAGCGCGGCCTGGGCCTCGAAGCCCAGGATCAGGATCGGCGGTGCGCCCTCCTCGTCCGCCGGCATCACCAGCCGGCCCGGAATGGCGCCAGGCACGAAGCCGTGCTTGGCCGCCATCTGCAAC
>Ga0187844_10002798_pt1 | contig 12064 bp, 12 predicted proteins | sample SpaLakP09_SKY_50_FD_134517 | JGI IMG/M metagenome (GOLD analysis project Ga0187844, IMG submission 134517) | Oligotrophic lake water microbial communities from Sparkling Lake, Wisconsin, USA - SP09_SKY_50 | ecosystem: Environmental > Aquatic > Freshwater > Lake | place: USA: Sparkling Lake...
CACGACGGACCGGGAATCGAGCCGCGCTTCGCCTCGGTCCAGCTGCCCGACCAAGCGGTGCAATGTCGAGCTCTGGATGCCCGTCGAGCGCTCTAATTCCTCCGCCGTCTTGCCCTGCAGGGCGGCGCCGATGACCTGGAATCCCTCCCGCTCAAAGGCCTCTCGGACCGCCTCGAGCACGTAGCTTTTGCCCGTGCCCGCGGCGCCGTTGACCATAGCCAGGCGAGTGGGTCCGGTTAGCAATCGGAACGCTTCGGACTGCTCCGCATTGAAGCTCCGGCCGCCCTCGACCGACGCTTGGACAGCGTCCCGGACGCCACCAAAGTGGGTGCGGCCCGCCATGTCCTTCGCGACCGAAACCACGCCCCGCTCGATGTCGTACAGCTCGCGCGACGTGAACCACTCGCCTTCTTTTCCGGTGGCCAGGGCGACCAGTTCCGGTGACTGCAGCACGCCCTGGAGCACCGCCTGGAACTGCTCGGCGCTGTCGCTGTTCCGGAAAACCAGGCGCTGCAGGTCGACTTTCGAGAACACCGACTGGTGCGCCGTGAGCGCGTCGATCGCCAGCTCCGGTCGCGCCGCCAGGCGCTCGCCGTTTCGCTCGGCCCGCTCGCGGTTCTCGCGGGTGACATCAGCCAGGACACCACGCGATTCGCCGCTATGGAATTCGATGCCGCGCTTGAGCTGGGGCTCCAGGTCCAGACCCTGTTCGCGATAGCTCCGCGCGTCGATCCGGACGTCCAGGCCGGCCCGCTCGAGGTGCAGGTTGGCGGTCTCGGCCCACTCGTTTCGGACGTCCCACACGAACTTCCGGGAAGAGAAATAACGGTCCTTCCCTGCCCCGCCGGCGGCCGGATCGGCGGCGTTCCAGCGCCGGAAATACTGGTCCGGATCGCGTGCGATCCCGTCGATCCGGCGCCCGGAAAACATCACGTGGACGTGCGGCTGCTCACCCTCGTCGGACGCCACAGACGAGTGGATGGCCCACGTATAGGCGTGGGATTTCCCGAGCGTGTTGGCGACGAAATCGCGCACGAGGGCGACGCGTTGAGCGTGCGAAAGCTCGCGGGGAAGCCCGATTTCAAGCTCGCGATAAGGCCGTCCGTTGACCCGTTCATAGGTGTCGGCGGCCTCCCAAAACTGCTGCGGATCGTGCTCCGCCCAGGCCGGCATGTTCCCGCTTTCAGTGGCCTGGAGATCGTCGCGATCGCTGTAGCGACCCTCACGAAGGATATAGCCCGCATGGCGTCCGCCCGCACCCGGTGACCCGTTCTTCACGCTGAGGTGATAGATCGCCACGGCTGCGGGTTCGCGTTGCGCCTCTGTCTCTGTTTCTCTGATAATATCAGAGAAACGCGTAAGCGCGCACTATCTCGCTATCGCTCGTAGTGAAGATGCTGTTCCTGCTTCTTCGTTTCGGGCTTTTTCGCTATCCGAGGGGCAGCATGGGACGGACATCGACCGCCGACTGGCGCCAGGCGCGCCTCCCTTTCTTGCGGGGCCTGGCCAAGCCGTCTGCCCTGCAGCGCCTGCTCCTGGATCTGATCGCGCATCCGGGCCGCACCCCCAAGCAGGACCGGCAGCTCGAGAGCCTCTGGAAGGCCGAACGAGCCGACGCCCTCGCCGATCAGCAACGCCAGGTCGCCTACCGCATCGTCAAGGACAAGGCGTCCGAGAAGAAGCGCGCCCGCGATCGCCGGCTCATCGAGATGGGCGCCCTGGTCGAGATCGCCGAGCTCACCAGTGACCGGGGCGCGCTGCTCGGCGGACTACTCGTGCTCGCACGAAGCCTCAAGGGCGCCGAGGGCCCGGCTCTGTTCGCCCGCTACAAGCTCGAGGGCGACGCCGTCCTCAAGTCGCGGGAGCAAGCCCGCCTCGCCCGTCGGCGGACCTCGTCCAACCGCGACGGCACCGATGAGCCGGACGGCTCTCCCTCCCCCGCCTGACCAGGTGGCAAAAGCCCGGAGAGCACGCGGGACTTACCCACCGCCTACGGGCCTTTTGGAGGGGCCCTTCGGCCGTGGATAAGTCGCAGAGCGTCTGCTGTTCCAGGCCGGCCGGTTAGCAGTCACCACAACGAACGAAGGCGCCTTCCGGCGCCCTCGTGGTTGCTCTCAGAATTACTGCGCGGCAGGCAACGTCACCGCGACGGGCTGGCCAGCCGAGAGGTTCGTCGAGCGCGTGCCGTTGAGCTTGATGCCGTTCCAGACATAGCCGTTGAGCTGGACGCCGTTCCAGGCGATGCCGTTGATCTTGATGCCATTCAGCTGCACGCCGTTCCAGCTCAACCCGGCATGGGCGGTGGTCGACAGCAGGGCGGAAGCGGCGAGGACGGCGGTGGCGAGGAACTTCTTCATGGTGGATCTCCCTTCAGGTGGTGAAGACCGGCTGGCCTTCGATGGGAGACAGTCTGGGCACTGCCCGTCACGTCCTGATCACCGTACGCGGTGACTTCGTCACCGGGAGGTAACAGCGTCCCGGCGCAGGCGCCCTGCACCACCCAAGCAGAAATTCTTATGCGCTGTCGGGCGCCGGCGGAACGATTTCGTAGGCCGAGCTGCGACCCCCTTCGGGTGTCCGCTGCAGCACCCCAAGCTGGACGAGCTCGGCCAGGTCTCGCAGCGCCGTATCCGAGGAGCAGGCCGCCATGCGCGCCCACCGTCCGCTGGTGAGTCGCCCCTCGAATCCATCGAGCAGACGGTTGAGCAGCTTGGCCTGGCGCGCGTTGAACGCCGTCCCTGCCCATCGGTTCCAGAACCGCGTTTTGGCTAGGACGCCGTCGACGCTCTGGTGGGCGGCTTGGACGGCTTGCAACAGCGTCTGTAGGAACCAGGCGAGCCAGGGCGTCACGTCCAGCAAACCCTTCTGCGTCTGCTCGAGGATCTCGTAGTACGCCTTGCGGCAACGCTGGATCTCCGCCGACAGGCTGTAGAACCGCTGGGCGTGTCCGTCAGCTCGTGCCAGGAACAAGTCACCCACCGCACGCGCGATGCGCCCGTTGCCGTCGTCGAACGGGTGGACCGTCACGAACCACAGGTGCGCCAGCGCCGACTTGATCAGCGCCGGTTCGCCCGACTCGGCATTGGCCCACGCCAGGAACCGGCGCATCTCGTCGTCGACGCCGGCCGCCGGCGGAGCCTCGAAGTGCACCTTGCGCCCCCGCGGGCCGGACACGACCTGCATGGGCCCCCGGGCGTCGTCCCGCCACCCGCCGACCCGCACCGGGTGCATGCCGCTGTAGCCCGTCGGGAACAGCGCCGCCTGCCACCCGAACAGCCGGACGGCCGTAAGCGGTTCCCGGCAGCCTCCGGTGGCGTCGAGCACCATTTCCACCACGCCCTCGACATGCCGATCCGGTGCGCCGACCGCCCCGATGTCGACGCCCAGGCGACGCGCCACCGAGGACCGTACCGACGCCACGTCGAGCGCCTCGCCCTCGATCGCGCTGGTCTGCACAACGTCGTCGGTGAGGACGGCCAGCGAGGCCTGTTCGCGAAGCGCGAGGCCGACGTCAGCGAGCCGCCCGAACAGCTCGCCTTGGGCACGGCTCACCCGGGCCAGCAGTTCGGCCAGCACGCCGAGGTCAAACCGCCAATGGGGCCAGTCCTCTTGCTGCCAGAGGTACATTCTTTCGCCGCTCTTCATGCGGCGATTATCGGTCTCAAACTCCGCATTGGCTACTGCACGCCGAGGTGAAGCCTGGAATGCAGTGCCCCATCGCCCCTCGAAGCCGCGTTTTTTCGATAAACGCTTTTGCTCTTGTTTTGGGGTCGGGTGAATGGCCGTTTCCGACGGCCAGAGGGGCCGGAACGGGCCCCTCCCAACATGGTTGCAGCGCGAATGCGCTGCTCCGATTGGGGTTACCCACAGCCGCCGCGGTTGGCGGCTGTGTTTTGTTAATAGAGTTATATGAGTTAAGCGAAATCGACCTCTCGGCAACTCACTGATCCGACAACGTTAACGCGTGAGTTTTAACGCTCTCTGGTGTGTAATAACACGAAGATTGGTGTGTAATAACACGAAGATTGGTGTGTGATAACACGAATGATATCCCCAGGCGGGAGCGCTTTTATCCACAGGGGCTGCTTGGCCCGACTTGGTGGGCGATAACACGAAGATCCCTTGCAGCCGGTGGGTGAAAACACGAAGATAAGTGCATGGTGGGTGATAACACGAATGCCGGCGCACCGGGTGAGATCGCAAAAGAGCGCTCTCCCCTGCTTCCGGCTCGCCACCAGCCGGACTTCTTCGTCTGCGACGTCTTCGATGCAGCCCTGAAAGGCGACAGCGCCTCGATGGAGCACCCCATCTTCTCGCTCTCGAAGAAGCCCGACATGAAGGTTCGGCGCTACGAGAACGGCGATAGCTGGGCCGAGGTCCGACCCGGTTCGAAGGGCCTGGCGACGGTCTTTGATCGCGACGTGCTGATCTACTGCATCAGCCAGCTCATGGCCGCCCTCAATCACCGCCGCAAGATCTCCAGGACGCTGCGCCTGCGCGCCCATGACCTGCTGATCGCCACCAACCGGGATTCCTCCGGCCGTGGCTACCTGCAGCTGCGCGAGGCCCTGGAGCGCCTGCAGGGCACCCAGATCGCCACCAACATCATCACTGGCGGCCGTGAGACCTTCGATGTCTTCAGCCTCATCGACCGCGCCCGCATCGTTCGAGAGACCCGCGACGGCCGCATGCAGGAGGTGGAGATCGTCCTCTCCGACTGGGTCTTCCAGGCGGTCGAGGCCCAGGAGGTCCTGACCCTCGATCGACGCTACTTCCAGCTCGCCAAGCCTCTCGAGCGGCGCCTCTACGAGCTCGCACGCAAGCATTGTGGGCAGCAGCCGGTGTTCCGCATCAGCCTGGAGAAGCTCAAGGGCAAGTGCGGGTCGCAGTCGACCGCCAAGGAATTCCGCCGGATGCTGCAGGCGATCATCGACGACGACGAGCGCCACGGGTACATGCCCGGCTACAGCTTCTCGATTGAGGCCGTCAGCGGCATGGTCGAGATGCGCCCCAAGGAGGGTGTCCAGCGCACGGCCCCCCTGCCCTTCCCCATCGCCCTGGAAGCGGCCACCTACGAACGGGGCAAGGAGCTGGCGGCCGGCTGGGACATCTACAGTCTGGAGGCCGATTGGCGGGGCTGGATCGCCAAGAAGAACATCACGCCGCGTCGCGCGGATTCCCACTTCCTCGCCTTCTGCAAACGCCGCGGCTCCTACCCCGGCTTCAAGTAGCTACTAGATAGCTACTGGATATCCTATTGCTATCGGATAGCTTTCGGATAACCTTGCTATCGGATAGCTATCGAGAAGAGTCATGCCGACGGTCGTGTTTGCGAGTCCCAAGGGCGGGGCAGGGAAGACCACCTCGGCCCTCCTTTTCAGCCTGCAGCTGAGCAAGCTCTACGAGGTCAGCGTGATCGACGCCGACCCGAACCACCCGGTCACGCGGTGGGCCACCGGCGGCAAGAAGCCCGACAACCTGGTCATCGTTTCGGACGCCGACGAGGAAAACATCATCGAGCGCATCGAGGATGCCGCGGCCGCCACGCCCTTCGTGGTCGTGGATCTCGAGGGCACGGCCTCGAAGATCGTCCTCCTGGCCGTCTCCCAGGCCGATTTCGTCGTGATCCCCACGCAAGGATCCGAACTCGACGCCAGCGAAGCCAGCCGCGCGATCCGCGTGGTCAAGCAGCACGAGAAGATGGCCAAGACGGTATTGCCGTACGCGGTGCTGCTCACGCGCACCAACGCGCAGATCCGCACCCGCAACCTGAGCCACATCCAGAAGGGACTCATCGAAGCCGGAATCCCGGTCCTGGACACGGAGCTCAACGAGCGCGAAGCCTTTAAATCGATCTTCGCGTTCCGCGACACGCTTGATGGACTGGATCCCAAGGACGTCGCCAACCTCGAGAAAGCACGTCAGAACGTAGAGGAATTCGCAGCCGAGATCCTGGCCAAGCTGAGCAACAAGGCGGAGGTCGTGTCATGAGCGAGCGGGTGAACCCTTTCGCGAGTCCCGAGGTGGCGCCGCAATTCGCGGTCAAGCCCAAGGCGGCCAAGCCCACGGAGCACGTCGAGCACCTAGCCAAGGAACATAACTTCCCGAGCCGCCAAGCCACGCCGGCCATTCCTCCTGTAATCGCTGCGATTCCGTCACCGGAAAATGTTCCACGTGGGACAGTCGCGCCAAGCGGTCGCCGCCGGCGCCCGTACAAAACCGGTCGCAACCAGCAGCTGAACTTCAAAGCAACGCCGGCGACGGTCGATCGTTTCTACGCGATGGCCGATCAACGAGGCGTGGCGCTCTGCGAGCTGCTGGAATTGGCACTCGACGCCTTGGACAAGCGAGCAACGAACTAGGCGATCGCCGCAGGGCAGGGGCCGAGCAGCCGGACGACCGGCAGGTTTCTTCTCTGGACGACTTAGAACAGTCGCACCTAGAACAATGTATTTTCGTCCCACGTTTTCGCAGAAGGAGGACCCCGTGCTTTAGACCTTAAACGGAGCTAAAGCATGTCGATTTTTAACGGGGCTTTCGACCGCGATGACAACGGCCGTCTGAAGCGCACTTACCGTCGCCCCTCTTACCCGATGTCCACGCCAAGCTGGTGGGTGCGAATGCACATGAATCGGCCGCGGCGTCATTTGAATCGATCGCTCTGCCGCCAGGTGGAGAAGGGCTGCGACCCCGAATCGATCGCTTGGCCCCTCGGCAACCACAAGCCACACCTCTACTACTGGTGAGCGAAACTCTTCGCTCGCTCGTGTGGAACGACCTCGTTTCGCATTCAAGACGCCTCTAACGAGACTTCGCAAGACTGATCTCCGGCACTTTTGGGGCGGCTACAGCATCGAGTTCAAGCTCATCGAGCCGGAGAAGGCAAAGCAATTCGCCGATGTCCTTTCGGATTGGCAGTACCAGTCCCTCTACGTGGAATTGTCCTCAAAGGGCTACCGCAAGAAGGAACCAGATCCAAGCCCCCGTGAGACGTCTCAAATTCTGGCCAAGGTGTTCGCTGCCTTACGCCAAGAAAACGTGACCCGCAGCGACATAGCCGACGAGCTATGCGTTGACGTAGAAGAGCTCAACCAGCTTGTTTTTGGCTTGGCCCTTACCGGCATTGTTGGCGGTGCGTCCGAGAATCGGTCAGCAGGCCGACGCGGACAACTGCAAGTCGTTAGGTCTAACTGACCGGTTTATATATGAATGATAAAGGACGTTATCATTGATGAAAGGGTCACAGGGGAGCAGGGGGATGGAGCCGACGATCGAGGATGAAACGGGGGCGCCAGCCGAATTGGAACCCAGGGTAGGCTCGGACCTCCGGCAACCGGGCTTCACTATCCCGGCACTCCCAGAGCTCTATGCCGCGGACGAGAAGACGGCTCGCCGCACCTACGAATTCTTCACCGTCAACATTCGCAACCCGAACACCCGCCGTGCCTACGCTCGAGCGGCATCGGACTTTTCAGCCTGGTGCTCCCTGCATGAGATCCCGGAATTGAAGTGCGTAGAGCCGATGCACATCGCCGCCTGGGTCGAGCAGCAACTGAAAACCTACAGCAAGTCCTCGGTGAAGCAGCAACTCGCGGCCCTTCGCATGCTCTTCGACTGGCTGGTGATCGGCCAGGTAATCCCCTTGAATCCGGCGAGCTCGGTCCGCGGGCCCAAGCATTCAATGAAACGGGGGAAGACGCCGGTGCTGGATGCGGCGAGTACCCGGAAGCTGTTGGACTCCATCGAGCGTGACACCCACATCGGTCGACGCGATCGCGCCCTGATCGGAACGATGGTCTACACGTTCGCTCGGATCGGCGCCGTGGTGCAGATGCAGATCGAAGACTATTTCTACCAAGGCCATCGACCCTGGGTGAGGCTCCACGAGAAAGGCGGCAAGGAGCACGAGATGCCGGTACACCATGCTCTGCAGGATCTCCTCGAGGAGTACTTGTCAGGGACCAATCTTAAGAGTGCCAAAGGGCCGATGTTTCGCAGCGTAACCGGCCGGTCTGGTCGTCTCACCGACCTACCAATGAGCCAGTCCGATACGTGGAATATGCTACAGCGCCGCGCCTTGGCAATCTCGCTCCAAACCCGCATCACCAACCATACATTCCGCGCTACGGGAATCACCGAGTATCTCGCAGGCGGTGGGACGCTCGAAATCGCCCAGCGAATGGCTAATCACGAATCAACCAGGACCACCGGCCTTTACGACCGACGTCGGGATCTCATCGCACTCGATGAGATCGAGAGAATTCGCCTGTAACTCCATCGGCCAAAAGCCCGCTCCCAGTGGATGAGCTCTGCGGCTGTGAGTGCAGTACGACCGTAGATTTGTTGGCGCGCGAGCCATGCATTGATGGAGAATCGAAACGGGCTGGCGGTCGACGGTTGCGTGACGCCGGCCAATGGCACGCAGAGCGCGACGCCGCGTTTGCGATGGTCGATACGGTCAAGACCGATGGACCGATTACGCTGGGCGCCGACAAGGCTATGAGCTGCCGAATTCGTCGAGCGCTTGGAAACCGCGCGCGTCGTGCGCATATCGTTCCGACCCAACCGCTCGGCCGGTTACCGATCGCGTGGCGCACACGCCGGGCTACAATGACTAGCGCTTCACGATGACCTTGGTCGCCTACATTAGGTGCTGAGGCCGTTCGACCGGCTCTCGCAACGGCCAGCGTTGCCGCTCTGTCAAGAATTCCCCTCACACATGAAACTTTGATTGGCGTCCTACGTTAAATAAAAGGCAGCAATTTGTCTCTTCGAAAAATACACGATGTAATCATATGGAGTATTTCATTTGAAAATTCGTAACTTCCTTGCTGTTACGGCGCTCGTGGCAATGTCTTCGACAGCTTCCGCCGCGTCCCCCGGTCTAGGCTTGCTCGGTCAGGGGGGGCAGGGGCTGCAGCTGCCCGCGCTCAGTTCACTGCCGGGCTTTCCCGGGCTGCTCCAGAGCACCCTCGGACTGACCGGTGCCATTCTGAGCCCGGTGCTCGTCACCGCGGAGAGGCTCAGCCCGGTCCTGACCCCGGTCCTGAGCCCGGTGGTCGGCGTGGTCGGAAGTCTCAGTCCGGTCCTCAATCCGGTGCTCGCCCCTCTGGGCGGCTCGCTGCCGGCTCTGCCCGGTCTATAGGCGCTTTGCAGGCCCGGTGAACTGGTAATCCCGGGCCTGGTTTAGCTGTCTGCGGTTGACGGTCACCAGGCAACCCAGCTGGTGCCGAAACGCTTTCGCCTGCTCGACGTTGAAAGATCGGCCCGCCTCGACCAGGTTTCTGCGGTGTTGCATGGGACTGCGGTAGCCAAGTGAGAGCTTGATGCGTGCCTCGTTGTACCAGCGGATGTAGGTGTTCAAGGCTGGACGAATTCTCAATGGTCGTCAAAAGCCAATCGCGCGAGTAAAACAGCTCGTCTTCAGGCGGCCGAAGAAGCCTTCGCACTCCGCGTTGTCCGGCAAGCACGCCTTGCGCGACATGGAGCGAACGAGCTTCGCCTCCGCGATTCGGGATAACCAGCCAGGCCACCGATAGTGGCCGCCTCGATCCGAGTGCACCACAGGCCGATGGCTGCAGTCGGCGACCGTTTCGATGGCCGTATCCAGCATCGTATTGACGAGCTCCGCGTCTGGACGGGGCTGATCGACCAGCTGACAACCAGACCGTCGTAGCAATCGATCATTGGGGACAGATAGAGTAACCGTCCGCTCTGCACCGTCTGGCGGTCGATGAGTTGGGTAAGCGTCTGCGCGCCTCACCTTGAGTTGATCTGATCCGGCAAGGAGCATCGTGTCCACGGAGAAATAGGTGGACACGTGCACACTATCGCAGAGGTTCGGGATGGTCGCATCCGGCGGCGGCGGCATTCGGAGGCGTTCAAGGTCAAGGTGGTCGCAGCGTGCCGGCGGCCTGGCGTGTCGATCGCGTCGGTGGCGTTGGCGCACGGGCTGAATGCCAATCTGCTTCGTCGCTGGATCCACGAGCGCGAGGCTGATTCGGCGAAGCCACTGCTGCACGCCTTGGAGGGCCCGCCGGTTTCGGAATCGACACCCAGCTTCGTGCCGCTCGCATTGAGCAAGCCGCCGGGGAGGACCGGCGACATCCAGGTCGATCTTTGGCGCAACGACTTGAAGGTGTCGGTCACCTGGCCGTCGTCGGCCTCGGCGGAATGCGCGGCATGGCTACGCGAGGTGATGCGGTGATTCGGCCCAGCGGGATCTTTCTCGCCGTGGAGCCCATCGATCTGCGCTGCGGCATTGATCGTTTGCTCGTTCTCGTGCAGTCGGTATTCGGGCGCGACGCGTTCGACGGCGCGGCGTACGTGTTCCGGAATCGATCGGGATCGCGCATCAAGGCGGTGTTGGGCGACGCCACGGGCGTGTGCTGTGCGTACGCCGCCTGCAGCAGGGACGCTTCATCTGGCCGCGTCGCGGGGATGCGCTCTGCGAGGTCGACGCGCAGCAGTTCGAATGGCTGTGCAAGGGCGTCGATTGGCAGCGTCTTTCCCTACGCACGGAAGGCTTGGCGCGCACGCTGTGATCGGCGAAAATAAGGTCATGGATTTGAGCGCACTGCACACGATCTCCGACATCGAATCGCTGCGCAGTCTGGCCCTCCAAATTATCGGTTCCCGCGACGCCGAGATCCTCGAGCACCGCCGTGAGAATCATCACAAGCAGACCAGGATCGAAGCGCTGACCGCGGAGATTGCGCGCCTGCGCCGGGTGCAGTTCGCGGCGCGCTCGGAGAAGATGAATCCGGAGCAGCGCGCGCTGTTCGACGAGGCGATCGAGGCTGACATCGCAGCAGTGGAAGTCGAGCTCGAAGCCCTGCGCACGTCGACGCCACCGCGCCGCGCGCGCAGCCCAAGCGCCAGAAGCTGCCGGCGCATCTACCCCGAGTGGAGGTCCGCCACGAGCCCGCTGCATGCACCTGCGCGTCGTGCGGAGCGTCGCTGAGCCTGATCGGCGAGCACGTCAGCGAGAAGCTCGACTGCAAGCCGCTGGAGTTCTTCGTGCGGCGCGACGTGCACCCGCAGTACGCCTGCCGCGACTGCGAGACGATCACCGCGGAGCCGGTGGCGCCGACGATCATCGATGGCGGCATCCCCGCGCCGGGATTGATCGCGCAGGTGGTGATCGCCAAGCATCTGGATCACCTGCCGCTGTACCGCCAGGAAGGCATCTACGAGCGCAGCGGCGTGTCCTTGTCGCGCTCGACGATGGCGGAGTGGGTCGGCTCCGCTGGCGTGCAGCTGCAGCCGCTGGTGGCGGCCTGCAAGGACGAGTTGCTGGCGCAGCCCGTGATCCACGTCGACGAGACGCCGGTCGCGCTGCTCGACCCGGGCGCCGGCAAGACGCAGCGCGCTTACCTGTTCGGGTATCGCACCGCGGACGCCAAACACCCAATCGTGGTGTTCGATTTCTGCGAGAGCCGCAGCGGCAAGCACGCCGAGCGCTTCCTGGGCGAATACCAGGGCGCACTGATGGTTGACGACTACTCCGGCTACAAGGCGCTGTTCTCCAAGGGCATGATCGAGCTGGGGTGTATGACGCATGCACGCCGCAAGTTCGTCGACCTGCACAAGGCCAATCAGAGCACGCAGGCTGCCGAGGCCATCAAGCGATTCGGCGAGTTGTACCGGATCGAGACCGCGGTCCGCGATCTGGACCCCAATGCGCGGCATCGACATCGGCAGACGCATGCCCGACCTCGACTCGAGTCACTGCACGCCTGGCTGATGTCACTGCGACAGGCCAGCCTGGGCGGAAGCGGCTTGGCCAAGGCGATCGATTACACGCTCAGGCGTTGGAGCGCGCTCACGCGCTACCTCGACGATGGACGCTATCCGATCGACAACAATCCGATCGAGAACGCGATCCGGCCGATCGCGGTCGGCCGCAAGAATTGGCTGTTCATGGGATCCGAGTCCGCCGGCCGCCGCGCGGCGGCGATCATCGGCCTGCTCGGCACCGCAAAAGCCAACGGGCACGATCCGCACGCCTGGCTGGTAGACGTGCTGACGCGCCTGCCCACCACCCGTAACTCGCAGATCGGCG
>Ga0187844_10002799_pt1 | contig 12062 bp, 7 predicted proteins | sample SpaLakP09_SKY_50_FD_134517 | JGI IMG/M metagenome (GOLD analysis project Ga0187844, IMG submission 134517) | Oligotrophic lake water microbial communities from Sparkling Lake, Wisconsin, USA - SP09_SKY_50 | ecosystem: Environmental > Aquatic > Freshwater > Lake | place: USA: Sparkling Lake...
CAGACAGCCCGTCCTGAGCGCTTGATACAACAGGGTTTGCAGCTTGCTGGAACAGTAGAGCGAGTGGAAATGCTGAAACCGATGAAAAATTTTCGCCAGAGTCAGGGTACTTCTTGGGAGTAGGTACACGTTTAGGCCTTCACCCGGTCACCACCCTTCAACAGGGCTTCTTGCCCGGTCTTGGCCAGTGCCCACAGCTTGCGGCCACCCTTCAACACCCCAGCTGTTTCCAGCTCAAAACCACCAGCGCTGACCAGATCACGATAGAACTCCAGTACATCAGACGGCTGTACCACCTTGTAGCGCGGTGAGACCACCGAGAGCGGTGCCAAGGAATCCGACCGATACAGCACCTTGGAATCAGCAAACGGCCGGATGTGCATGCCGTCGTCAGCCACGTTGAATAAGACATCGCTCTGCTCGATGCGCCAGTCCATACCGGCCTCCGTTAGCCACACTTCCAGCGGTTGCTGAGGAGACAAAGGATTGCCCATACCATGCCAGGGCGTGGCTCCGACAAAGGCCATGGATTCGATGAGATGGGACATGAGATCACTCCAATGAAAATGGCCCCCGTCAAGACGGAGGCCAGGGCATAAAAGACACCCGGAGCGGGTGTCGCTGTGCGTGTTCAATGGGGTGATATAGGGCTGAAAAAATCTGGATTGCGTTCGGCAGTAGTTAGGCCTAAGTCGACCTCAGTTTCAGATAAGAATCCGAAACAATGTGCCAGTTACCCGCTACTAAACCACAGATGAAGGTCACTGGCCGTTTCATCTCCGGTGAGGGATGGGGAGCTACTGGACTGTTCAATCGCAGTAAAACGCAGTACATTTGCAGGACAATGAATCTAGGACTTTGTCATGAAGCGCCCCAAGGACGAAACCCTGTCCATCCGCACCTCGGCAGACATCAAGCAGCTACTGCGAATGGCTGCTGAAAAAGAACACCGCTCCATTGCATCGATGATGGAAGTTCTGATCCTGAGCTACGCGCAAGAGCATGGCCTGAAGGCAGAGGCTCAGCCAATGAACGGGGCAAAAAATAAGAAGGGAAGCGATGGAACTCATTGACAACATCAGTCGCCTCCTCGGTGACGACCTGAAGCAAACCATCAAGCCGGGGGCACGATTGAAGATCGCTGCATCGTGCTTTTCGATGTACGCCTTCGAGGCCCTGAAGGCGGAGCTAGAGAAGATCGAGGAACTGAACTTCATCTTCACGTCGCCGACCTTCGTTGCGAATGAAGTCACTGACAAAATCCGCAAGGAACGCCGGGAGTTCCATATTCCCAAAGTGGACCGAGAACGCAGCCTGTACGGCAGTGAGTTTGAAATTCAGTTGCGCAACAAGCTGACCCAGCGTGCGATTGCCAAGGAGTGTGCTGACTGGATGCGGCGCAAAGCCAGGTTCAAGAGCAACCGGACCAAGGCCCCCATGCAGCAATTTTCCTGCGTGCAGGCACGGGCTGGCGAAAGTGGCAACACTGGCGACACCGCGTACATGCCGCTGCATGGTTTCACGGCAGTTGACCTGGGCTACCAGCAAGGCAACGCCGTGTCGAACCTCGTCAACAAGATGAACGAGCCGACCTTTGCAGCCACCTATCTCAGTCTGTTTGACCAAATCTGGAACGACCCCGAGAAACTGGAAGATGTGACGCAGCAAATCTGCGACCACATCGCCTCTGTCTATCAGGAGAACTCGCCCGAGAGCATCTACTTCCTGATGCTCTACAACATCTTCAGCGAGTTCCTGGATGACATCGACGAGGACGTACTGCCCAATGATCGCACTGGCTACCAAGACACCCTGATCTGGCAAAAGCTATTCAACTATCAGAAGGATGCCGCCACTGGCATCATCAACAAGCTCGAAACCTACAGCGGTTGCATCCTGGCCGACAGCGTTGGCTTGGGCAAAACTTTTACTGCGCTGGCAGTGATCAAGTATTACGAGCTACGCAACCGTTCAGTGTTGGTCCTTTGTCCGAAGAAGTTGGCGGACAACTGGCTCAACTACAACCGTAACCTGAAGACCAACATCTTCGCCAAGGATCGGTTCAATTATGATGTGCTGTGCCATACCGACCTCAGCCGCACCAGCGGTGAGTCGTTTGGCACACCGCTGAACCGCATCAACTGGGGCAACTACGACCTCGTGGTCATCGATGAATCGCACAATTTCCGCAACAACGATGCCTACAAGGACAAGGAGACGCGCTACCAGAAGCTGATGAACAAGGTCATCAGGGAGGGTGTGAAGACCAAGGTGCTGATGCTATCGGCCACCCCGGTCAACAACCGCTTTGCCGATCTGCGCAATCAGCTGGCCTTGGCTTATGAGGGTGACTCGGAAAACCTCAGCAAGAAGCTCAAGATCAGCAAGAGCGTGGAAGAGGTTTTCCGAAGCGCACAGGCAGCATTCACCGTTTGGTCGAAATTGCCCCCCGAGGAACGTACTGCACGCGCCATTCTGGACTCGCTGGATTTTGATTTCTTCGAGCTGCTGGATAGCGTAACCATCGCACGCTCTCGCAAGCACATCCAGACCTTCTACGACACGAAAGACATTGGCCAATTCCCGGAGCGCCGCAAGCCGCTTTCCTTCCATTGCCCGCTGACCCAGCGCACAGACGTACTGGGTTTCAACGAAATTTTCGAACAACTTTCCTTGTTAAAGCTGTGTGTCTACACGCCAGCGGCCTACATCCTTCAAAGCCGGGTCAAGAAGTACATCGACCTCTACAACGCCCAATCGGGCGACAAGAAGGAAAACCTTAGCCTATATGGTCGAGAGAAGGGCCTGCAGGCCCTGATGACCACGAACCTGCTCAAACGCCTTGAAAGCTCCATCGAATCGTTCCGGCTGACCTTGCGCTCCCTGCGTGGTAATCATGCCAACACGCTGGCGACCATCCGCCGCTTCAACGAAGGTGGCGGTGGCGCTGATATCACGGACCTCTCCGACGTCCTGGAAAGCCTGGATGTCGAAGACGACGATCTGTCTGTGCTTAACGGTGGCGAGATTGGCGGCAAGGTCAAGATCAGCTTGGCCGACATGGACTTGCCCTCTTGGGAGCATGACCTGAGCGTTGATCTGGAGATCATCGATGCCCTGCTGGCCTCGATGGACAAAATCACCCCCGAGGACGACGCCAAGCTGCAGCACCTGAAAGCGCAAGTGCTGGACAAGATCGCCAACCCGATCAACCCAGGCAACAAGAAGATCATCATCTTTACGGCTTTCGCCGATACTGCCGATTATCTCTATGCCAACCTTGCACCGGAGTTGCTGGCACAGCAGCAGCTCCACAGTGCCAAAGTCACGGGGTCAAGCTCGCCCAAGTCCACACTAAAGAGGAGCTATGACTTTCAGGAGCTATTGACCCTGTTTTCCCCGCGTTCCAAGTCGAAGGCCCAAGTGCTTCCACAAGAGCCTGCAGAAATCGACTTGCTGATCGGGACGGACTGCATATCCGAAGGCCAGAACCTTCAGGACTGCGACTACCTGATCAACTACGACATCCACTGGAACCCGGTCCGTATCATTCAGCGTTTCGGGCGTGTGGATCGTATCGGCTCGCCGAACGCCTGCATCCAGTTGGTGAACTATTGGCCCGACATCTCGCTCGACGAATACATCAACCTGAAAGAGCGGGTTGAAAGCCGGATGATGATTGCAGATGTGACGGCGACCGGGGACGACAACGTGCTTTCCGCACAGGCCAACGATGTCACCTATCGCAAAGAACAGCTGCACCGCCTGCAGGAAGAAGTGATCGAGCTGGAAGACCTGAAAACCGGCGTGTCCATCACTGACCTGGGGCTCAACGACTTCCGCATGGACTTGCTCAATTACGTGAAGGCACATGGCGAACCGAGCCATGTACCTAACGGTATGCACACCGTAGTACCCGCGAATTCTGCCTTGGGTCTGGAGCCGGGGGTGATCTTTACCTTGCGCAACCGCAACCCCGAGGTCAACGTCAACCAGCACAACCGGCTGCACCCGTACTACCTTATCTACATCGGGTGCGACGGCAAGGTCATCAACGATCACACCGAAGTGAAGCGCCTGCTGGACCTCGTGCGCAGCGGCTGCAAGGGTCACACTGCCCCCATCCCCATAGCCTGCCAATCCTTTAATAAGGAAACGAGCGACGGTAGGAACATGCAAAGCTACTCAGAGCTGTTGAGTAAGGCCATTAGCTCCATGATCGAGGTGAAGGAAGAAAAGGACCTGGACAGCCTTTTCAGCGGCGGCAAGACCACGGCGCTGACCAATACAATTAGCGGCCTGGATGATTTCGAACTCATTACCTTCCTTGTGGTTCAGGAGGCTGGATGAGCATATCTCCAGCCAAGCATCCGGCGCTGATCAACTACCCCAAGCAGGCCACGTTCGGGCGTGTACTACCTAAGAACAAGATTTACGAGCACAGCGGGGCCAACACACGCCTGAAAGACCTATTCGTCGAACAGGTCGAGCAGATTGTGTGGCAGTACAAACTTGCGCCGGAAACCATCAACCTGCCCGCCAAGCCGGGCGTACCGGAGGTGCAGGTTTTCCGCATTGTGCTGAAGGCGGCGGAACTGTCTGTCGATGTACTGAAGTGCATCGACGGAGCCGTGCAGTTCCCCATCGTTTTCGAGCTGGAGTACGAGGGCAAGACTAAGGTTGTCGCCGCCCACAAGCGGCTCAGCGAGGTTGATGCTACCAAATGGGTGGTCAGCGACTATTTTTCGACTGCATGGATGCCAGCCAACAGCCCACGAGTGGAGATGCCCGTGGTGCTGGACTTGGCTGGGCTCTACGAGGCCTTACTACAAAGGCTGATTCCGCTGGTCCCTCGCGACCAAGAAAGCTTTTCCGCCTTGGTCGAGCGCCTGGAGGGCGTGAGGGCCAAGCAGCGTGAAATCGAAAAAGTACGTGCCAAGCTGGCAAAGGAAAAGCAATTCAACCGCAAAGTGGAGATCAACGCCACTTTGCGTCAACTGAACAACGAACTTGAGGAACTGAGCCACTGAATCAGGTGGCCAAAGGAAAAGAATATGGACAAGCTGAAAATGCATTCTCCCGATCTGACGCAAGACAACATCGCTCGCATTCGTGAGCTGTTTCCTGGGTGTGTGACCGAAGCCTCAGCCAAAGATGGAAGCGTGAAGCTGGCCGTGGATTTTGATCAACTGCGACAGGAGTTATCTGACGCGATCGTTGACGGGCCGCAAGAACGCTATCACCTGAACTGGCCGGGAAAGCGCGAGGCACTGTTGGCTGCTAATGCTCCGATTGCTAAGACTCTTCGCCCCATCAGAACTGAAAGCGTAAATTTTGACGCTACTCAGAATCTCTTTATCGAAGGTGACAACCTTGACGCTTTGAGATTGCTACAAGAGGCATATCTGGGCAAGGTGAAAATGATTTACATCGACCCTCCCTACAATACTGGGAATGATTTTATTTATAGAGATCAGTTTTCGTCAGAGTTGGGTGGGTATTTAGTTGACTCAAACCAAGTTGATGATTTGGGCAATAAATTAACATCAAACCCTCAAACCAACGGAAGATTTCATTCCGATTGGATGAGTATGATGTATTCTAGAATAAAACTAGCCAGAAATCTTCTTAGGGATGATGGAGTTATATTTATTTCTATTGATGACAATGAGCTTTCAAATCTAAAGAAGATCTGCGATGAAATTTTTGGAGAGGGTAATTTTCTCGGGATGTTTGTTGTTAATGCCTCCCCGAGTGGGATTGATTATGGGCATATCGCTAAAACCCATGATTACGCACTTTTTTATGCAAAGGATTTGTCGCTAACAACGACTAATCAACTTCAAGAAGAATCCAAAGAATTCAAATTTAAGGACGCCCTTGGTGGGTTCAATATTTATCCGCTCTACAACGGGAATGTGGCTTTCAATCCAAAAACACGTCCAAATTTATATTACCCATTTTACCTAAATCCAGAAAACAACATATCCAATGATTTTTATGAGATATCCGTAGATCCCAAAGATGGTTGGGTTGAGGTTTGGCCCGTGGTATCAAAAAAAGAAGGAATACCCCGCGTCTGGCGCTGGGGAAAAACTAAGGCTGCCGCCGGGGTTAATGATGAAATCATTGGATACAAGAGCGAATCCGGTGAGTACCGAGTAGTTCAGAAATCAAGGCATACGACAAAAGTGATTCGATCACTTTTACTGGACAACGAAGTGTCGAGCAGGCGTGGCACAGGGGATTTTGAGCAATTATTTAAAGGAAAATATTTTCCTTTCCCGAAGTCGGTTGAGTTGATTAGACGGTTTGTTGAGGTCGGAACAGGTGAAGGAGATATTGTTGTTGATTTCTTTGCTGGGTCAGCTACGGCAGCGCAGTCCATATTTAAAATAAATGCGGAAGATGGCGGAAATCGGCGCTTCATACTTATCCAACTTCCGGAAAAGTGCGCCGAGGATTCTGATGCCTACAAGGCCGGTTTTAAGACAATTGCTGATATAAGCAGAAAAAGAATTGAACTTGCTGGAGCGGAACTGGTTAATGGAGATCGAAACCCCGACTGGAATAGTGATGTCGGATTTCGAACTCTAAAGATTGATAGCTCGAATATGGCCGATGTTTACTACGCCCCGGATTCGCTGGATAAAGATAATCTCAACTTGTTCGTTGATAACATTAAACCAGGCCGTACTGCGGAAGACCTTCTGTTCCAAGTAATGTTGGATTGGGGTGTTGACATGGCTTTGCCCATTGCCAAACAAGCCATCCATGGCAAGGATGTTTTCTTTGTCGATGGCAATGCGTTGGTTGCCTGTTTTGATGCCCATGGCGGCATCGATGAAGGCTTTGTCAAGGAACTGGCAAAGCATCAACCACTGCGCGTGGTGTTCCGTGACGCAGGTTTCAAGGACAGTGCCGTCAAGATCAACGTCGAACAGATTTTCAAGTCGCTCTCGCCCTCCACCGAAGTGAAATGCATCTAAGGGGCTGACGATGAAGCTGAAATTCAAGACGCAGCCCTACCAGACCGCTGCCGTGCAGGCAGTGGTGGATTGTTTCAAGGGTCAGACACCGCAGCATGGCGGGGTTCGCTATCGCTTGGACCCCGGCGTGAAGAAAGCCGCTCCGGTGAGCCCTCAATCTGCTTTCGATCTCGAAGCTGAAGCAGTCGCCAACCAAGAGGCGGCTTTCCGCAACGCCGACGTAACCTTGTCCGAAGGTGCCCTGCTGGACAACATTCAGCAGGTACAGCGCTTGCAGAACCTGCCGGTGTCTTCCGAGCTGGTCAAAACTAAGGTCAGTAAGGTCAATCTCGACATCGAGATGGAAACCGGTACGGGCAAGACCTACTGCTATATCAAGACAATCTTCGAGCTGAACAAGCAGTACGGCTGGAGCAAGTTCATCATCGTCGTGCCCAGCATCGCCATCCGCGAGGGCGTTGCCAAGTCGCTGGAGATCACGGCAGACCACTTCCTGGAAACCTACCAGAAGAAGGCTCGCTTCTTCATCTACAACTCCAAGGCACTGCACCATCTAGAGAGCTTTTCGTCCGATGCGGGCATCAACGTCATGGTTATCAACGTGCAAGCCTTCAATGCTACGGGCAAGGATGCCCGCCGCATCTACGAAGAGCTGGACGATTTTCAGTCACGCAAGCCGATTGACGTGATCAGCGCCAATCGGCCCATCCTCATCCTGGACGAACCCCAGAAGATGGAAGGTGGCAAGACGCTGGATTCGTTGGTCAATTTCAAGCCATTGATGGTGTTGCGCTACTCCGCCACGCACAAGACCACGCACAACAAGATTCACCGCCTGGACGCGCTGGACGCTTACAACCAGAAGCTGGTTAAGAAGATCGCCGTGCGTGGCATCTCGGTCAAAGGCTTGGCGGGTACCAACGCCTATCTCTACCTGCAAGGCATCGACGTTTCCACCAAGAAGCCGCCTGAGGCACGTGTCGAGTTCGAGCGGAAATTCGAGAGCGGGATCATCAAGCCAGTGGTGAAGAAGCTCGCCAAGGGCGACAACCTCTTTGTGTTGTCCAACGAGCTGGATCAGTACCGTGGCTATGTGGTGTCCGATATCAATGCTATTACCGATACCCTGAGCTTCACCAACGGTGTCGAGCTGCAGGTAGGCGAAGCAGACGGCGACGTGAACGAAGCCGCGCTGCGTCGCATACAGATTCGCGAAGCAATTAAAGCCCACTTCGACAAGGAGCAGGCTTTGTTCCAGCAGGGTATCAAAGTACTGACCCTGTTCTTCATCGACGAAGTCGCGAAGTACCGTGACTACAGCGCTGCCGATGAAAAGGGCGAATACGCCCGTGTATTCGAAGAGGAATACCAGCTCTACCTGAATGAGGTGCTGGACCTGGACGAAACGCCTTACATTAAGCACCTGAAGGGTATTGCCGTCGAGAAGACCCACAGTGGCTATTTCTCGATCGACAAGAAGACCAAGAAGCTGGTTGACCCGGCGATGGGCAAGAAGGCCACCGAGGCCGACGATGCCGATGCCTATGACCTGATCCTGAAAGACAAGGAGCGCCTGTTGTCCCTGAGCGAGCCGGTGCGCTTCATCTTCTCGCATTCGGCCCTGCGTGAAGGTTGGGACAATCCGAACGTGTTTGTTATCTGTGCTCTGAAGCACAGCGACAACACGATTTCCCGCCGTCAGGAAGTGGGGCGTGGCTTGCGCTTGTCGGTGAATCAGCATGGCGATCGGATCGACCACCCTTCCATCGTTCACGACATTAACGTACTGACCGTTGTGGCGAGCGAAAGCTACAAGGACTTCGTGGCCGCACTGCAAAGGGACATCAGCGACTCGCTGTCTGCGCGTCCACGTGTGGCGGACAAGGCTTACTTCACCGGCAAAGTGCTCAACACCACGGATGGCCCGGTTACGGTTTCCGACGAACAAGCCACTGACATCGAGTTCTACCTGATCCAGAACGGCTACGTCGATAAGAAGCGCAACATCACCGAGAAATACCATCAGGCCAAGAAGGAAGGCACGCTCGAAGCGTTGCCGGACGAACTGCTGCCGCATGCTGAGCAGGTTTTCCAACTGATCGACAGCGTGTTCAGCGAAAGCCAGACCATGCAGCCGGAGGATGGCCGCAAGGCGAAGAAGCTGGAACCCAACGCCAACTTCGAAAAGCAGGAATTCAAAGAGCTATGGGCCAGGATCAACCGCAAGGCGGCCTACAGCGTGCAGTTCGATTCTGGTGAGCTTGTTGCCAAGGCAGTCAAAGCCCTGGATGAGCATCTGCGCGTGACGCCGTTGCAGTACACCATCCAGCGCGGTGAGCAGTCTGCGCAGGTTACGTACGACGGCATGAAAAACGGTGACGCCTTCGTGCTGAAAGCAACAGAGACGGAGCAAAACACCCACTCCATCCATTCCGCCGTGAAGTACGACCTCATCGGCAAACTGGCCGAAGGTACGCAGCTCACGCGGCGTACCGTGGCGGACATCCTGCGCGGTATCAACGTAGCTGTGTTTGCTCAGTTCAAGACCAACCCCGAGAACTTCATCGCCGAAGCGGTGCGTTTGATCAACGAGCAGAAGGCGACGGTGATCATCGAGCACCTTGCCTACGACCCTGTGGCCGATCAGTTTGATCTAGATATCTTCACGGCTGGGCAGACCAAGCAAGACTTCAGCAAGGCCGGAGACAAGCTCCAGCGCCACATCTACGACTACGTGCTGACCGACTCCAACATCGAGCGCGAGTTCGTGAAGGAGCTGGACACCTGCACCGATGTGGTTGTTTACGCCAAGCTGCCGCGTGGCTTTCTGATTCCTACCCCCGTTGGCGACTACAACCCGGACTGGGCCATTTCCTTCAAAGAAGGTACCGTCAAGCACGTCTACTTCGTAGCAGAAACCAAGGGCTCCATGTCGTCGATGGTTCTCAATGAGATCGAGAAAACCAAGATCCGTTGCGCCCGTAAGTTCTTCGACGAGATTAACAAGAAGTACGCGCCTGAAAACGTGAAGTACGACGTAGTGAATAGCTTCGGCAAGCTGATGGAGTTGGTGAAGTGATGAACAACTCCGGCAAAGAAGAATCGAATGCTGGCCAGCCCCGAAAAAAGAGGTTGGACATCAGCACCTTCCTGAAGCATGTTGCGGAGGCCGATACATCGATTGGACGAGTTTTTCTGTTCCCTTTGCGCGTGTCGGACTGCATCGAGTACGCGAAGCTGCTTGATCAACCCGCGACTGAACGTATCCGAGCCTTTCTGCCTTGCATCGCAAGCTTGTCAGCGGGTTACTCTCTCGACAAAGAACGTGTGGAAATTGCTGCGGAGCAGTTAGACCAGCTGTTGGACGACGATATTGAAGCGCTCGCAGAGGCCTATGTCTTGTCGAGCGCATTCCGTAAGACCCGAGAAGGTTCTAATGATCGAGCTGTTGTTGCTCGGGAGTCTGAAGAGGCAGCAACTGCTTACCTAGACAGGCTGCTCAGGCATGAAATCGAGGAGCAGACAAAGCAGACACGCAAGATCATGGAAACTGCCTTGGGCTCTACACGGGGCATCTTCGATCAGGTGCGAAAGAGTAGCTTGGAGCTTGGTGATAGCTGGCGGCAACTGGAGAGCCTGACCAAGGCAACTGCAATACACAAAAGTCCAGCCCCTGCGTTCGAAACCAAGTCGCTGGAGTTCAGCAACCACATGGCTGAGCATACTGAACGGATAGCGCGGGAAAGAGCCGAAGACCGTGAGATGCTGAGGCTGACTGCCGAAACATCGGCCAAGTCGGCCAAGACGCTTCAGGAGCTTGCCGATGCGGCAAGCACGATGCTGGAAAAGCTCGACGAACGGGATGCAGATGCTAAGCGAACTACCAAGATTCAGCTCTGGATCGCCGTTGGGTCTGTGGTCGTGTCTGCCTTGCTGGCTGGTGCCTCCTTCTTCCAAGATCGCTCCAACAATGTATCCGGGGACAAGTGGCAAAGTGCCGTGCTGGAAGAATTGAAGGCCACTAATAAGCGTGGCGAGTCTGTCCAAATCGAAAACCAGCTGCTCCGTGATCAAGTACAGAGGCTAGCTGCAGCCCTTGCTACCCTAGAAAACAAGGACAAAGCTAAAGCTCAACAGGCAAAGCAGACATCGGCAGAAAAGAAAAAATGATTCTAGAACGCACCGTCAACGAATCTCGCTTTACAAGCCAAAGAGTCAAGTTCCGGAGCAACGCAATACTAATTTGAACTTTAGGGAGTGACGATGGAAAACGATCAGCAACAACCATTCAAGGTTCAGTTGGAGCAGGTATCCAATATTTGATGGAAAACTAGTCCTGGTTGCTTGGGAATGCGCATCTCTTGGCTCTGGCTTCCTAGAAATTCAGCTCACCACTCCATCATCTTGTTGATCCTCTCTTCCATGTATTCCGCACGGTTTTAGGCAGCACGTACCTTGTTGGTTTCAACGTGCGATAGCTGACGTTCGATCGCATCCGGGTTGAATCCTGCTTCGTTTAGGATGGTCGATGCTGTTGCTCGGAAGCCATATACATCAGCTTTGCCTTTGTAACTCATGCTGTGTAGGGCTCGAAGCAGGGTTTATTGCGACATCGGGCGGAGTTGGGCATTGTGGTTGGGGAATATGTGCTCACGCCCTCCGCTGATCCCTTTCTGTGCAGCACTGCTAATGCACGACTAGTTTGAGGAAGTCTGCCTCAGTCATTCTGATGCAATTCACGGTGTAGATAGCTGGGTTGGTTTCGTCGCTGGTTGCCATCTCCACAACACATTCTTCGAAAGAAAATTTGAAGAATCCAGTAATGACTACGTCAAAGAAAGAGTAGGAGCAATTTCAGGGGGAAGGGTGAGCGGCAGGTCAGGAAATGCTAGGAGTCCCCCAGGAAGTCCCCCAGAGGTATTTTTAGTGCGATGACTTAGAACCGAATTACTCTAAGTCCTTGATATTATTGGCGCACCCGACAGGGATCGAACCTGTGACCTTCAGCTTCGGAAACTGACACTCTATCCAACTGAGCTACGGGTGCGCTGTGATCTTGCTATAAAGCAGGGC
>Ga0187844_10002800_pt1 | contig 12056 bp, 8 predicted proteins | sample SpaLakP09_SKY_50_FD_134517 | JGI IMG/M metagenome (GOLD analysis project Ga0187844, IMG submission 134517) | Oligotrophic lake water microbial communities from Sparkling Lake, Wisconsin, USA - SP09_SKY_50 | ecosystem: Environmental > Aquatic > Freshwater > Lake | place: USA: Sparkling Lake...
CCAGAACTTGCCCCTCGTGACCTTGGATATCCATCCAAACTAAGGCACGACGCCCGAGCACCAAGGCTTCATCCGATAGCAACCGATCGAGCGTAACTGCAGAAACCTTCTGCGTTAGTCTATACTGCTCTTGGTAATCTCCAGAGAGTGGAGTGCCATCCATACGGATGCGATGATCTCCATAATTGTCCTTAGAAAGCTCTATTGTTACCCAGGAGCATGCGTCGGAAAGCGCGGTCCGAAAGAGGCGCGTTCTTCCCGATAGATGATTTAAAGCCACATTAGCCTGAAGTAGTTCAAAATTCGATTCTTCCATCTCAATAGCAATACCAGAGATGAAGCGGCCTGAAACCATTGCCGACACGATATGCGTCCCGATATTTGCCCCAATATCAACGAAGGTTTCAGGCACAAACCCAAATCTTTTAGCTAGAAAAGAGGTAACCTCTCCAATCTTATCCTCTTCAAACTTTTTCTGCTCTAACAACATTTTGGAGATAACGCGATCCTTGCATGAAACGATCATTGATCCAGATTTGGTTTGAGCGATCTCGCAAGGAGCACAATCGACATCAGGGCCGTAAAGTGATTTTTCTGAATGATTTACAGAGATTTTTGGAAGGAAAATCCCCCTGTCATTGGGTGAAAAACTCGCAGCGATAAGACCATCACCGCTAAATGATTCCTCGATCGGGTGCTCGGATAGAATCACCCCGCCCATACCTACAATCTCAGACACACAATCCCGATGAGTGGTTGGAGAACCGCTAATCGACTCGTGATGGGTGGAAACCACGAGAAACCGAACGAGGCCTCGCTCCACCGCGTCGCGTGCAGAGGAGAGAAAAGGCAACTCCGCCCCTTGGGCATCAATATGCAATAACTCGATCGGCCGCTCGCGAATAACTTTCAACAAGCTTCCCATATTATGGCAAGGGATATCAACTGCTTGTTGGTCGGATCCTCGAGACATGGGAACCGAAGGAATATGGCACGAACCGATGAATGCACTCACAAGCATGGCCGATCGACCGTTTAGCTCAAGATTAACCTTTCCACAGGCCAGATGGTTCTCATCAGGCTCGACAAGAATAGCTTCTGATCCTGAAACTGCCCCCAGATACCAATTTGAGTAATATGCCCAGAAAGCCCCTAATTCTACCATTCTAGTATCGGGTCGAACATACTTGAGAATATGATGGAAAACGAACTCCTCCTGCGGCTCGTGATGCCCTCTAAGAGACTCTATGATCCGCGTCATCCAGTTCCCGCAGTAACCGTCGGCGACGACGCGACTCCCCTCATGCATGATCTGCACACGCTGACCATTGAAATCAATGACTCGGCCCGCATCTGGAACCTTGGGTATTGAATCACAATCCCTGCACCGGCATGTCATCGCCACACGCTCCTCAATAGTAAGAGGATAACTCCTCTCATGAGTTCGGGTTTGTTTTAACTCCGTGCTTTTATCTTTGTATTCTTGGCTAGTCAGTATTGTCTCTATGAGATGCTTGATGTTTTTTGAAACTTTAAGGTGACCCTGAATCACTTCAGGGCTTTCTGGAGCACGCTTCAGAAACTGACGATAAGCCCACTCAACCTCGCTCGCACCAAACTCTTCCTTTGGCTTCAAGCAATTAGTCAGGTATGAAATCATATCCGTATATTTTATTGCCCTGCTTTTATTAAGCTTTTAATTATGGAATCAAAATCAACAGATGCATTCCACTTCAACTGGCGAATGGCTTTTTCTGGGCAACCAACGCTCATTGCAATATCGGCCGGACGAAGAAGTGATGAATCCGAATCAACATAATCAGAGCTGTTTAGACCGAGAGCCAAAAAAGTCTTCGTCACAAAGTCATGTAGCGAGTGCATTCGACCCGTAGCTATAACGAAATCTTGCGGTTCCTCATGCTGAATGATCCGCCACATGGCATCGACATAATCTGGAGCCCACCCCCAATCACGATAGATATCTAGATTTCCTAGCTTTAGTCTCTCTTTTGATCCATTGGCTATTCGCACTGCTGCTCTAACAATTTTCTGTGTAACGAACCTTTCTGGTCTCAATGGGGACTCGTGATTGAAGAGAATCCCAGTTGCAGCAAAGAGCCCGTAGGCCTCACGGTAGTTTGCCACGGCATAGTGTGCAGCGGCTTTTGCTGTGGCATAGGGGCTGCGGGGATGAAACGGAGTTTCTTCAGTTGCAGGAACTGGGGTATTCCCAAATACTTCACTGGATCCAGCATTATAGAACTTCACGGGTCTCTTAAGTAACCGGATGCACTCCAAGAGGTTCATGGTTCCGATCATGATGCTGTCAAAGGTCTCCACTGGGTACTCAAAGGACATGCCCACTGATGTCTGTCCGGCCAGGTTGTAGATCTCGTCAGCATCGGCCTTCTGCAAAGCCGTAAGTACACTTCGGAAGTCTGAAGTAACCATTGAGGTTAACTTCACCTGATCCTTGATCCCAAGAATCTGAAGATTCCTAAAGGTACCAACCTCATGGTCCCGTGACGTACCGTGTACTTCATAGCCTTTTTTCAGAAGCAATTCGGCCAAGTAGGCTCCATCTTGCCCAGAAACTCCGATAATTAGAGCGCGTTTCTTCATGCTATAATTGATGCACTAGTTATATTATATTTTAGATTTTATAGTTTATTTATTTTAAAGTTTTTAAATTAGGAAACCGCGTTGATAATTTCAATAGTCACATCATGAGTTTGGGCATGCAAGAGGTTTGTGCACGCTTTATAAGCTTTGTGTAATATCATCCAAGTGCTTGGTTTTAGAAATAAGCATCGATGCGCTGAAGGCAGAACGTAACAAAAGCCGGTCCATCTCATGAATTGCCTTGCTGCTGTGTGAATTGCACCGAAATGCACCGTCGCATGGGGAAATCATCATACGGAATGCTTCCCCGCCACATGTTATGCGATTCGGCGGAGAGGAAATACGCTTCGACGTCAAGATCCGCCTGTCGCAGAGTGGCTTCTATGTCACCATCGGAGATACCGAGTCCCTACGCGATGACTTGTAGCGTCTTACGGTGATGGGCGTAACCCATTCCCTTGAGTACATGATCCACCGCATGAATCGTGATAGCACCCGGTTTTTGATAACGTCGTATACCGGTCATCACGTCTTTTAGAGCAGAATGCGGAATGTGCTCTACGACTGATATTGAGTAAATGCAGTCAAAAGATTGATCTGCGAGGCCCGAGACGTTATCTGAAAAGTTCTCTCTGATGAATTTTACGTCTGGGAAGTGTTCTCTGTAAAATTCAAAGTCGGTAGGGCCATGTCCCGATCCGTCGTAGGGATCGACAACCACAATTTGATATCCTAACTGGGACAGCCAATGCACAACATGTGGGTCTCCGGTTCCGATCTCGAGAAGACGTCCACCGGCGGGAACTGAACCGATGATGGACTTTAACATCCACGCTCGCTGAGCATCTTTTAGGTCCTTACTGATCGCGGCCAACTCGGGAAGATAATCAACACCGTTGGCGAAATCCCGGACGGTAGCGTATGAAATGGGTGCTGTCCTGAAGCCCTTGTATTGGTTGCGGACGTCCATAAGTCGATTTAAATCGATAGAGTAAGGCGAGAGTGGCATAGGTCAGAGGGTTGATGATGCGAGGATTTGATTATCCTTGATATGCTCAAGAAACTGTAATGCCAAATCGTGATCCTGAGATCCCTCGAATCCTTTCCGGAATCCAGCGATCTTCCTGACAGTATCCGCATGATAGACTCCCAAATGGGAAATCATATTATGAGAATAGAAGAGATCCCTATTCCAATCAGACTTAAAATAGGGATCGAAGCGTTTGCCATTTTGATCGATTTTATCCTCATCGGAATAAATCAAACGGCTATCAGGAATATCCAGGATGAGCTTCGCAACTTCTTCAAGAGCATTCGGCGGAGGGATGTCATCATGATCCATGAGCGCCACCCAGTCGCCATCTCCAGCGCCGAGTTCGATGCTTCCGAAATATGACCATTTGTGGATATAAAGCAGAGCTTTATTCTTGGTTCATTTACAGCATAACTTGATAAAATCTCTCGAACCCGACCATCAGTGGACGCATCATCAGCAATGCAGAGTTCCCAATCAGAATATGATTGAGCACACACTGATTCAATCGCTTCTTTCAACCATACATCATGCGGGTTGTAGGTGGGGATTAGTATAGAAAGTTTTATAACGACTTCAGATTGTAATTGATTTTAGTCCTGTCTCTTGGTTCATCCACTTGATAGTTTTTAAGCTCAAAAGATAGGTTTGGGTTATAGTGGGAATCGATGTAAGTGTTCCAGTGCAATGGCGCCTTTAATCTGCAGAACACAGCGTTCACCTGTCCACTCAAGTTCATTTTGTTCAGATGTTATCATTATTTTATTCTATTTCTTTGAATCAACCACATCTTTATTCTTACCCTTCAGATATATTGCGTAAAAGCGCTCATTCGTTTCTAGATACTCGGATGCTATTTTGCCTTCCATTCCCTTTGTGAGTTTCCATCTACCTTTGTGTGAGGCTCCCTTGTTTTGCTTCTCGAGAAACCCTAACAGTCTTGACCTTATTCCGGAATTGCGATCAGGACATGATGGTTCGATATGATTCCACCCGGGAAATACAGATCCGATTTTGTTCCTGCTGTTGAAGCGGTCAAAGAGCATAATGAGCAAAAGCAACTTAGGATTCATACTGGCGTTGATTCTAATTTGTGTGTTCTTGAGCATCGTCCTCATCTCCCCGCCACCACAACAGTCGGCGAAGATTTCCACTGCATCACTCCCTGAACGAAGAATTCCGCACTTTATGTTGTCTGCACCATAGGCTTCAGACCACCTTTCTATTATTCTAGTGTAGTGCCATTCCTGTTTTGTCACACTGTAAAAATGCTCAAAAGACTGGAATGCAATCCCCGACTTGATCCACTGGGAAAAGATTGAGGGGAGGAGTTCCTTGTGTTTTTTTATGATAAAGATCACTTCCACCGAATACCCCGAGAGAAGCCTTTGGATGGATTTAAACAACTTGGGCGAGATACCGATAAAGTTTTCCGTACTCACGAGTAGTGTCGTGCAATGGCTTTTATCGAATCCTGAAAGAACATTCCTCCACCCCTCTTTGGCCTTCTCATATTTATCATCAGTAAGCAACCCGAGTACATGTTGGGCAACTTCGCCAGGAAAGGTCTCGGGGTAGTAGATTCCCAGTTCGGAAAGTTCAGTCCTTTTAATCATTAGAGCATGCTGGATCGAGGACGAACCGCACCTCCCCATGCCGATATGGATGAGCACCTTCTTCTTTCCCGGCGAGGACGATTGATTCCGAGGGATCGTACTCATAGGATTAGCTGTGCTTTCTTGATAGCCTCTATGGCGATTCCGGCTGGGTATTCCATGACGTGAATCCTGCATGACTCGAAACCGGCGGACATTACAAAAGTCCAAGCATCGGCTCCAAACTCGGTAACAACCCTGTAGTCGGCAGTCGCATTCTTGGGATAGCCATGGAAACTATCCTTCAAACCCTCCCTAGAACGCGACATCCTGCCTACAATGATCGGTATGGTAAAGATGCAGGCTCCCCCAGGGCGCAGGATTCTGAGAGTCTCCCTCAATCCTACCATGGGATCAGGAACGTGCTCGAGTGTCTCGGAATGGACGATCAGATCCCAAGTCTCGTTTTCGTATTCCAGATTCATCATGTCTCCTTCGGGGTAGTTGAGCAAAGTGTGCCGCTTAAACATGGAAAGATATGCCGTTAGGTTGCCTGCTTGGTTGATCTCGAGAACACGCAGGTTCCGATATCGGAACTGCTTGGCCGCTTTGGAAAGAGTCTTCCCACTGTCGAGATAGCTTAGGATGGCTTTAGCCAGCACCATGGATCTGAGATTGTTGCCGCACATGGTACAGCTTAACCCTTGTTGCTTGTCTATATATTCAACCTCTTTGGAAGTTAATTTCCAGTCACTTATCAACTCCTCCCACAAAACTTTATTTTGGGTGATTTCACCCATTCCGCACACAGGGCAAGTAAATGGTTCACTCATAAATCGGATGCCTGGTATTCGCGCTTATCTGGTCTTCAAATCAAACTTAGGCCTCAAAAATCCTTCATTGACTCCCTGATAGACCCCACGAATTAAAGTGTCTCGGAGTTTATCTTCCACATGAAGACTGGCGAATTCGGGGCATGAGCGTCCCTCTGACCCGATGTTACTGCGTCAGCCATTCCAAAGTTAAAAATGATCTTTGATGGTGCCAAAAAGTGTGGAGGGATCGTGAATCCTGCACGATGAACCCAAATCAAGAACAAGCGCACTATCAGGTATTTTACTATTTAAGTAGTTATAGTTATTATACATAAGAACCTTTATATCTTAGCTTTTAAAGAGATTATGATATTTTTTTGAGATGTTTTTCTTGCCAAATTGAGAACATATGTTGTTGCAGTTTTTTTTGGCTGCTGCTTGGTATAAATCCAGTTGTCCTACAAATTCTGAGAAATCTGCTTCTGCTTTTTTATAATTTTGTGAAATATTAATATTTTGAAAGATTTGTCCCGACCCATATTTTTCTAAAACCAGGCGTATATCCCCCACATCTGTAGCCAGTACTGGTATACCCACCCCAAGTGCTTCGAGCATAGCGATCGGCAAGCCTTCATAAATAGAAGTTATAATCATTCCATCTGCCAAAGCCATTAATTCAGCTGGGCATGGATGATAGGATATGCGCTTTATATTTGAGAGACAATCTTTTGATATAATATCATCACAAACACCTGCCAATTCTCCATCCCCAATCATAAGAAAGAAGCAATCTTTATGAGCATCTTTAGCAAAGCTTACGAGTTTAAGAAATTCAAATGGCTTTTTTTGATTGGTTAGACGCCCTACATAAATAAAGAGCTTTTTATAGTGATTAGGAATTTTTATTTCACGTCTTAGTAATTCTTGATTCTTTTTACAAACACGATATTCACGAATCTTGTCATCGTCGAGAATGTGGTAAATGTGTGAGATTCTATTTGAAGGAATACCAAAGCGTTTTTGAAATGCATTCTCAATCTTTGAGTTTATTGCAATAAATTTATTGAATGATTGTATGCCTTTTTTATGATAATGATTAATCCAACCCTCCTCTGCATCATAAACTTCCTGGTCAATAATCGGAATGTTTGCAAATAACCGGCGCAACTTAACTGAGTTTTCAACAATCCATGGGGAGCCGTTACAGATCCAGATTAGATCAGGAGAAACAACTCCAGCTAAGACTGACAGCAAATATAAGTGATGCTTCTGTCCAGCTATTTCTGCTAAATCAAAAACGGGTACACCCAACTCATATATTTGCCAGTGAAGGCTTCCTTGTGATTTACAGATTCGCTCCGTAGTGATCACCATAAAGCGATATTGGTCTTGTAGAGCGCGGATTACTTCTATCATATTCCGTTCTGCTCCGCCGACCGCTAGAAATACTGGCATTACATATACCAATGGACGGTTGTCATCAGCACTGGTTTTTAATTCACTGCAGAGTTGATTCATTATGGATGAGCAGATTTTTTCCTCTACTAACGGAGGGTGACCAATGTGGAGAGTTGTTCCATCCATCCGCACCTTTAGACCAGGGAGCAGCTGATAATTAGCCCCGTTCACCTGCTCGCCCCCTGTGCAACGGATCAATATTCCTCTGAGATCTTGATCATTTTTCTCCCTCCCTGATTCAATGTCAATCGCTGTGCTAGATGTAGCAAATCCTATAATATTTCTTTGTGACCGCTGCGATTCCGGCTCATCCAAGGAGTCTGTGATAATCACAAAGTCATTATTAAGAGAGCCCAAAGCAAGTAACGCATTTGGGCGGGCATACTTAGGAAACTTCTCGCTAAACTTACATTCGCTGGTGTTTTTAGAGATTGCTCCCGTTTCTTGATTTCTTCTTGGATTATGCGGGAACGGTTCTATGTGACGATTGTGCTGAAGTAAATTTAAAGCTTCTGGATCTTCCTCAATCTCAGGATGTTCATGCAGTAATAATGAGTAAAGGCGGATGAATTCTCCATCCATGTGAGGGGACTCCTCGCTGATTGTATTGCATGAGTGTGATCTGTAAGTAACCAAGTATGAAGCTGTGTGAATAGCCACGCCATGAATTGTTGCCCTCAAAGCAAAATCAAGATCATGGACATAGCGAAAATCACGAAAGCCTCCAACTCGATCAAATAGATTACGCGTGAAGGCCATGTTGCTTGTCGTCGCGATGAAGTTCTGATTTAGAAGAAATCGTCTCACTTCTTCATTATTAAATACCGGTTTGGGTTCTGCTTCTATTGGAAGCGGATATTCAGGATCGAATAAACCTCTTTTTGTTCCTATAATCTGTGATATTTCATCGCAAATAAGCATGCTTCCACTGATGAAATCTGCGTGATGGATCGATGCCAGATTTCTTATGGTTTCAAAACTTCCTGTCAAAAAAAAGTCGTCAGAGTTTAGGATTCTTATCCAGGGTTGGTTTGATAATTTGCACAACATGTTAAGGCGGTTGTGAGTCCCATTATTAACCGAAGGGTTATCGGAGTAGTCGCGTATTAAACTCGGATACTCTAGAGCCAACGCAGCGCATAGACCGGCTGACTCGTCATTAGAGCCATCGTCGCAAAGAAGCACTTCTTTAACTAAATCAGAATGTATTGCAGAAGTTACCGCCTCCCTTAGATACCGTGCATGATTGTAGACTGGAATAACTATAGAAAACATATACTAATATTATTTTTTGCTAAATCTACTGTGACTCATGGCGGGAGTTCTCAAATTTTCTTCAGCAGAATCTATTGCATATTTTAGCGCTTCTGAGTAGTTACAAAGCGGTGTTGCTGCACTCTCGATGAATCCTAAACAAGCAGAGATTTTGAAAATACAATGAAGCAACTCTTTATGCCAAGTCTCGCTACCAAGAAGGTTATTTTTCTCAAGATCTATTGCCATTTTGAATAATTCATTAATGCGTTCCAGATATTCTGGAATTATCTGCGGATTATTAGATCCGCTAGAATTGAGCTTTTTTAACACCCCTAGGAATCCAGTTTTCTCCACGGTTTTCGAGTGCAATCTAAATAGTGTATAGCCCATGGCTCCAATATGCCGTTGCCTGCGCAAAAAGGATTCTACATTGTGGCTGTGGTGGTGGTATCCAAGAGATTCCTCGATGTAGAGAATTGGAAAATTCCCATATTTTTTCTCCATGCGATATGCGAACTCACCATCTTCAAATCCACACCCTTTAAATTCAGCAGAAAAACCTTCTGCCATCCAGTCTGTTATAACTTCTCTTTTAACAGAAACATTGCAGGTATAAAAGAACCTCCAATCCCAGAAACGGTATGGTTGCATATCTGTATATCCAAATTGTTCCCCTCCATTTCCTTGTATGTGCTTCATAACTGCTGTGATTTCAAACTGGTCTTCTTGCGGCAATACAACTTTACCTAATATTGCTATGTTTTTTTGCACCTTTGTTTGGTGGTATGCCACATGAGCAAGAATAAAGTCGTTATTGGCTGGAATTATGTCGTCTCCAATAAATAATATGATGTCTTTTTTAGCGGCTTGCACTCCGTGATTTCGAGCTAGCCCTGCACCCTTATTTGTTATATTAATCGCGATAAGTTGAGGATATTTTTTCTGAAGATCCAATAAAACATCTTTTGTTTGGTCTGTAGAACCATCATTGACTATGATTATTTCGAAATTTAAACCTTTTGCGCATTCAATTAGCGATTCAACCATCTGTCGGAGTATGTGAGCGCGATTATATGTAGGAATAACAATGCTTATTGAAAAGCTTGCTTCTTCTCTTTCTATCAAAACACGTCTATTTAGTCGTCCTTCTTCCCTCCCATGTTTTATGTAATGCCGGAATGCATTTATCCCTGCTTTTTCCACATCCGGATATAGTCTTTTATAGAATATTTTATCAAATTGATGCAGTCTGATTTCCATACACTCCTTCCAACCGTAAATGACGTAATGAAGTGTTGTATTGTATTTTGATAGACTAACATCATCGCTGATCGAAATATACTCTTGGACTGAAAAAGAATTGTTCGGCGTCCGATCTTCGTAAACACCATACATGGCAAAATGCCACCAGGGGTTTAGATTCAAATCCCTAACGTCAGGATTGCTCTGAAGATACCACTTTGGATCAAAAATTCCGGTCTTTCTATGTGTCCAGATGATAAATGCGGCCATCCGATAACGCTCCATGCTGTTGACGACTGAATTCACCTTTTTTTGAAACGCTCTCAGCAGGGCAGTTATGCGCCCACTACAGCTTGATTTCAACAGATCGAGATAGGCACGAAGATGTTGAAATTCTGGCTCTCTTTGAGCAATCACGTTCTCTTTTTCTGCAATATATGGCTGTAACCCTGAGATCAGATCATTGCGGTTCCCTACAGCCTCTCTCAGAGCTAATATCTCCCGGCACATCTCGGCTATCACTCCTTCCTTCTCAGTTACGATTTGTTGATAAGCGAGTACGGTTTCGCTCTGGTTGATATCCTGCTCACAGATACTGCCTGATGTGACTTGAATAGCATGGTCGGAGCACACTCCTATTAGATAAATTGAGTGCGTCAATCCGTTCTCCGCATCTATATGCTGCGGGAGTCGATCAAATTGGTAAGTTCTAACCCCGCCTCTCGGTTTTCCATTCTCCACAAGAGCCGATCCGTAAATCAACCTCTGGCCGAAGCACGAGGTATGTCTGAAGTTTTTTCCCAGTAGACTGATAAACTCATCATGACTGAGCTCCTTAAGATGGTAGGGGTTCTGCTGCTTGTTAACTTCGGAATACTCGTGCCGCTCGGGGCTCGATATGATCAGCATCCCGCCGGGGCGCAAAATCCGCTTGATCTCCAGCATCATCTTATCGTGTTCGGTAATATGCTCGATTGTCTCAAAGCTAACGACTATATCCACAGATTCATTACCAAATGGGATGTCAGTGCAGGATCCTAGAACATACTCAAGATTGTCTGCTTTGTACTTCTGTTGAGCATGCTTGACGGAAGCCTCATCGATATCGACTCCATAGACTTGCTTCGCAATCCTAGATAGCATTTCGCTTCCATAGCCCTCTCCGCTAGCTATGTCCAAAACTACTTTACCTGCAACATGCTCTGAAGCAAAGGCATAACGATGAAGATGCTCTAAAGCAATGGTTCCCCGTATCTCAGGAAGATAGCGTTCCCCGGTCCAAGGAAGTACTGCATTATTTTTAATATTTGTCATTTTGTTCAAAGCTTATTTTCAGACATTGGTATGCCAATTAATCCAGCCACACTATCAGTTGACTGGGAGTTAAAGAATAACGACTCATGAAGCCAGTGATGCTGAATGTCCCTTTCCTGAGTTCCATTGGCGTACGCAGAAGCGAACATATAATCACCGGGGGGAAGATATTGCATCTGGAATTGAAAAGTTGCTGTGCCAGTGTTCGCTGATGAAACGCTCCGGTGCCACATGAAAGCCATTGCTGAAGCTACTAAGCGCGCGACCGCCGACGGTTAACGAATTGATCGATCCTCCTACGAAGGGCTCTAGGTCGACGGTGGCAGTCTCTTTCATCCAGCGATCACCCCATGCGATCAATGGTGGTACAGTAAAGTATCCCAATACCACTACAAGGAGCATACCGCCAAACCGAACCAGAAGCTTTAAGGGAGATTCTAGTGAATAATAAATCCAAAGGCCCAATGATACACCTATGCATAACATGGGAATGATAAAATATAAATACATATATTACGCCTTTAAATAGCGATAAGGTTTATGGTATTGACCTGTCAAAAAAACTTTGAGTAGTCACTTTAGTGGTATATCCAGAAGATGTACTTACAATAGGCAGTATTCTTTCAATGGCATGAAGCAAAGTACCATCTGTATCTACTGGTTCGGGTGGATAGTCATCCCACGAAAGGTTTAGGTCGAAAAGAGGTTGAAGAGCTTGAC
>Ga0187844_10002802_pt1 | contig 12047 bp, 14 predicted proteins | sample SpaLakP09_SKY_50_FD_134517 | JGI IMG/M metagenome (GOLD analysis project Ga0187844, IMG submission 134517) | Oligotrophic lake water microbial communities from Sparkling Lake, Wisconsin, USA - SP09_SKY_50 | ecosystem: Environmental > Aquatic > Freshwater > Lake | place: USA: Sparkling Lake...
TAATGGAAATCTTTGGCGAGGAAAATCTCCAGAGGTTTGGTATCGGAAGTTTGCTCATGGTAAAAGGCGCGTATTCCGGCCAAAGAAATGTTTTTACATTCCACATTATCGATGACCATGCCTTCGGTGGGATGACAGACTAAACATTCATAGACGACTTGGAATTCTTGTCGGACGCCTTTGACTAAACCTGCCGAATAAGATTGGATTAAAATGGTATCGGAACGTATGAACCCTTCCATTTGGCATTTGTTATGCACACGATTGGCAATATGTTGTTCTAGAATATGTTTGATGTTGGAACCGATTTCATTGATATTCAGGACGACTTTGGTGGTTAATAATGCGCGATTGAAAATACTGTTTTTCTTCTCCATTTTCTGTAGGGGGTATGGGATTTATTATATTCAGTTAGGTAATAGGGATATATACTTTTGTATTTATTTTCGTTGGACTCAATTTTATGGGTTCGGGGGGTCTATTCTCTCTAGGCGGTATGTGTAAATACACTTGTAATACTTTTATCCGAAGGGGACAAATCCGTTTGACATTGCATACAAGCAGGTTTTCGTTCAGGGTTTTGGGATTTACAATTCCAACATTGGTATGCATTCTGGGTTTTTTCATAGATTTCGAGTTTGGCGATGTTTTGTTCCAGGTATTGGATTTGGATGGGTGGTAGAATACTTGTTTTGGGGAAGGTTTTGTATTTCTGATAGCATTGGATGAATTCCAATGCGGTGATTTCGGTATTGATATAATTGGGATGATAAGATGTATGTAAATCTTCGCAAATATAGATACCATTTTTCTGCAAATAAGGGAAAAAGAATCCGAGCGAAGATTGTTGATGAGAAGTTAGATGGGAGCCATCTTCAATAATAATGTCGAATTTCATGCCCTGGAAGATTTTCGCCAATTGAGGGAAATCGTCTTGACTACAAAGATATGTATGGATACGTTTTCCTAAATCTAATCGGACACTCGTTTCATTAATATCTATGGCATGTATGGTCGCTTCGGGGAAGAATTCTTGAAGCATGGTTAGGGAATTTCCGCCTGCAATACCAATTTCCAATATTTGAATTGGTCTTCCTAAAAATTTTTCGAAATAATCATTGTAAAATTCGGTGAATAAATGGAAATAGGCTTTATCGGTCTGGTGTTTTAATCCAATTTTGGTTAATGGTTTCATTTATGTTTTTCTGGGGATGATGAGAAGGGGGGATAGAGAATAAATAGAAACCTCGTTTTATATTTATTTATGTTCATAATATGCGGATGTGGGAAATGGTATAGAATAATTTAACGACGTTTGATGCCAATATTGAATACATAGGAACCGTTATGGTCATCTCCGACATTGGACAAATCGTTATAAGTTAAATTGGCGGCACGTTGGCGGCGATAACGAGTATAATCAGAAGAATCAGCAACGAATTTCACATTACAAGAAGAAGGTGGGACGCCTGTGCCATCACAACGTTGTGGAATGGCTCCTAGATGAGCTCCACGATTATAATGATTACGATTGATAGGATTAGGTCCTCCACAAGAATAATTGGTTCTGGATAAAAAATCTCCTAAATTATTAACTGCACGGAAAGGACTGGTGATAGAGGAATATCCATTAACCGAACCAGTAGCATAATGAGTATTCCATGATTTACGTAGACATTTTCGAGTTAAAGCATCTTCGGCGGTTTTATAACCATGAACGGTTTGTTGTGGGGAAATTCCAGTAAACCCACCTCCTAAATTTTTTCCAGTATAATCTTTAGCGGTTGCCATTCTATTTTCGTTTAAAAGGTTATATTATTGGTCCTAGAAAGTATTTGTGGATTGGGTTTTGGAGGAGATGTCATAAAAAGGGCTAAACCCGGGGTTTCCGGGGGATGAGATTGTGAAAAGGGGATTGGAATAAATGGCTAAAACTTCGGGGGTCTATATTAGCCATAGATTTCGGAAGATTTTGTCGGAGGGGGGGGCAATAGGATTATTTGATTAAATTGGAGAGTCCATCGATGACTTGATTGGCCATGAAAATGGTTCGAAATGTTTGGTCAAAGAGGCGCATGTTTTTGGCGACAAGGGTTTGGCATTCTTCATGGATTTTTTCTGGGGTGGGTGATGGGTCAAGACGAATGGGGTCTCGGGAGGTTTTATCGAATTCGACGACGTTTTGGAATTGGTATTGGGAATTAGTTTGTTTGGAGATAATGAGTGGAATGAGCATGGAAAAGGCGAGGGGGATGCATCCGGACATGGCGGTTTTTTCCAATTTATATTCGTTATCTTTGGAGACATCGGTGAAAATGAAATCGACTTTTTTCAGAGTCTCAAAAAGGGCGTGGATATTCATATTATGATGCACTTCCAGGTCGAATTTATTTTTATCCAATCCGTCGAATTTTTTCTCTTCCATATGTCGCGAAATGGCAATGAGTTTGATTTTGGGGTCGGTATTTTTCATAGGTCTCAAGCGATGAATCAGTTCCAGGTGATATTCGGCATATCCCCCTAAAATACATACCGTAGTTTGTCTGGATAATTGGGTGAGAGGTGTTTTTTGTTGAGGAGAAAAAAGGGGATAAGTTGGAAGCGCCCAAAAACAACTACTTGGTTCAGTATATTTGGCGAATTCTGGATATTTGGTTCGGGCTTCTTCCAAGACCGAAAGGTCAAAAGGTCGGGTCGAAAAGGCATGAGGAATATCGGCACGTCTTTGGAAAATAGAATGTTCTATCATCAAAGTACGTTGTAAAAGTCTTGGATTAAATACCTGATACTCGTTGTCGTCGTCGGTAAAAAGCACAATCGCATCATAATGATTGATGTCATGTTCGAAATCGCTCCATATTCTTTTGAACGTTAATAGTGGGTATTGAAAGATTTGGTTGTAGAATTCGATATATCCATTCTCATACCGGAAATCGCAATAAATGGTTAGTTGATAATTACGTTCTTTACAATAATGAATTAAATATCCAAACATTTCGAAATGGACAATCATGGCACTGAACCCTAATATACTAGGCATTTTTGGGGGGTCTGAGACAAAGGTAGTAGAATAATATGGAGATAAAAACGGAGATAGTATTTATTTCGGTTTTGGGTTTTTGTGTTTTGTGTTTTGTGTTTGTAGTCAGTTTGTCGAGAAAGAGAGACAGAAGGGCTATAGATTTTCAATCATGGTTTTTTTCCCATGACATTCGCGGCATAAAGCGACTAAATTATCTACCTGATTACTCCCTCCATGTTCCAGGCGAATTCGGTGGTCGATTTCGAACCAAGCAGGGAGGGTTTTCTTACATGAACCGCATTTCCAGTCTTGATAAGCCGCCACCCATTTCTTCTTGGATTCGCTGACGGAACGTTTGGTTTTTTGACCAGGAACGGCGCCCCCGGAACTCAAAATCTTGGATTCATTTCGGCTCAAAGGGAGAACTTTTCTTCCACCGAAATCGTTCACATCATCTAAACTCCCCGAACCGAACCCACTGCCCCCTTTGTCCCAGTTTTGTTTACTGGTGAAATCCAGGATGGGATTGAGCCAGGAAGAGGCTTCTCGGTCGACGGGCATATATTTAATATATTCACTGGTCGAAGCCAGGATTTGGTTTCGGGATTTGGCGGGTGCTTTTTTCAATATCCAATACAGCGCCAAACCACCAAATACGATTCCAGCGACTTGATAATATTTTTTCCAGGAATATAAAAGTGTCAAGTATTTTCCGTCATGATAATGATTCAATGCCAAAAAAGCGGTGATTCCGAAAATGAATAATTCCAATTTCATTGGCGGAGGGTTTTCGGGGGGATATATCATGATGATTGTTTTGTTCGCATGGATAAATAAACCACCGTTCCCAATAATCCTAAAATCATGAAATTCGTAGCGGTGCCTTTGGAAATTTTCCAGGTCTGAGAGATGGAAAAAGGGGCTGTGGGTGTATGATATTGTGCATAATAACGGTCCAGGGCTTCGAAAAGGGTGATTTCCGGTCGTCCAGTGATACGATTCACTTGATTATGAATGAAATGGACCCAATGCACGAACGAATCACGGGTTTTCAAATAAGGTTGCACGGGATATTCTTCAATAAGGGCGCCAAACGATTTCCGGATTTCGGCATTGGGTAGAAACACGGGGAGGTTTTGGATGAAATCGTAATATTTGCGTTTGGTAATGGAATTGGGTTGTAGGGGATAAGATAAGGCGAATGTAAATAACACATGCCACAAAGGTGGACCCCATACCAAAGGGGAGAATTGTTCGGAATCGATTTTGCTCATATTTCGGAGAAAGGGGCCGTGGGATTATATTGCATCCAAAGATTTGGGGTTTTCGAGATAAACTCTTTCCGCCCTTCCTCGAAACTAGGTGGAGGCATTGATATGAATGGGGAGGGAGGCAATATAGGCGCCACGGAAATCTTCGGGGCCGGTATGTGTCAAACAAATATGAATATCATAGAACACTTCGCCCCCCATTTTCCGCCATCGATTACAGAACATCCAGTCTTCGGACATATATTGACCTTCTTCGACCCCGCAATCAAACAAAGCATAGGCATATTTATTCTGTTCGCCTTGTAAAAATCCGACCTCGTCCGTGTATTTGGTGGAAGGGAAAGCATACATCATTTTTTCTAAAGTATCTCGACGTATCATCATAAATCCGGTGGCCATATGTTTCACTCGAATCAGTCCATTTTCGATTTTAATTTCAGGCGACAAATAATTCAAATTATAATTAACCATATTACATTGAATCATGGATTCTTCGTCGATGAAATCTTTGAGGGAAGTTTTGTTTCTACGTTCTATCCAATTTTCGATATTGGAAGGTTTCCCGGATTCGGTGGAAGGTTTCAATCGGTCCCAATTATATCGTTTCAAAGGATAGATGCCTCCTACTAAATGTTTGTCATCCAACAATAATCGGAATACATCAAAGGGGTTCCAGGTAATATCGCTATCAATAAACAGAATATGGGTGGTGGCAGGATTATGCATGGCTTTGGCGACAAGATTATTTCGGGCTCTGGAAACCAGACTATCATTTTTACAAAATTCAATGGTCAGAGGGCATTCCATTTTGGCAAATAATTCTTTGGTTGCCAAAATACACATCAAATAACTTACATGACACATGCCTCCATATACGGGCGTCAAAATATATAAATGAGGTTTGCGTTCTTTGACGAATTTACGGATATTGGCGTCTTGGTCATCGGTATTTATTTTTTCGATTTGCATGTTTTTCTCGGGAGAGGAGGGGTATCAGGTGGATGATAATGAATTATTTGAAATGGTCTTTATGTGTTTTTCGCGGGGGCGGGATTTTGTTGCAGAGAGGGGGAGGGTGCAGAGAGGGGGGGGTATCGAATTATTCGCGAATGATTTTGGTATAATAAATCCACAGCCCCAGTCCGATGAGACATTTGGCGGTCAAGTCGAGAATATTGGTCAAGATGTTTTTGGTATAGACGTCGAACATATACACGACCCCATACATACTCCAGACGATTAAATAGAAGAAATATAAAATATAATTGGGCCGTGAATATTTGGGGTAGACATATAAATAAAAAATGGCTGCGAACATTGCGAAAAAGGCTGCGAAACCGGAGACGTCCGCGACCACCCTGGATAAAGTTCCAATTTCCCCTAAAAATCCCAGGAAAAGCATGATATAATTCAGAACTATAATCAAGATGAAAGAAAGAAAATGGATTTCAGTGCCAGTATTTTTACTTAATACGAGACAAAGCGCTAATATCATGAGTGGTGTAGTAATGGACCAATCAATATAACGCGTTTGAGTAATCTCATTCCAATCTACGGGTTTGCCTTGGGATTCATAAGCATCAATATGAGCGATAAACACGCCATAAAAATACCCGGCGACAATGGTGATGCAGGTTTCCAAATTGAGAATATGACGCACATAGGGGATTTGGGTTCGGATGGCTTCGATAAAGGTAATAATACCGGTAGTAAGTAACAGAATATAGGTTATAGTAAAGGAAAATTTCATATAATCTTTGGTTTTCTGGGTGGCGGTGGGTTTCGTGGCATGAGGATTACCATTTTGAGAGGGAGGAGGAGGCGGCGGTATTAATTCCATCTTTTTTGAGGGGAGGGGTTGTAGAATGATAATAGAATGATAATAAGACGGATTATATTATCATTTGATATTTGAATTGGGGGTTTTAGGATGGATGTGTGTCTAAAGTGGAATCATTTTGGCAAGTTCGACGGCCGTTAAACCGCCCAAGATTTGTGCCAAACAATAAGGTAGTATTTCTTTGACGGCGATTTGATTGGTATACGCCATGGCAAAGGTTACGGCTGGATTGACAAATCCTCCTGAAATAGGGGCAAGAATGAATATAATGATGGCTAAAGCCGCACCAATGGCGACTGGATTGGCAGTTACTAAAATGATATATACGAAGAAACAAGTTCCGAAAAATTCCGCTAAATATTTTTGCATTTTGATTATAGAAAGGGGTATGAGATTATATTATTAGATTTGGATTTGGTTTTTTGGAGGAGGTTAGGAATTTGGGGGAATCGGGTGATAATATATATTTCCCATAAAATTCACTTGAATAAAAGGGGAGATGAGACTTTCACCGAAAATGAAACGATATTTGAATATTTCCATGGTGGGCATTTTCATGCTGGCTTTCCTGTATGTATTGGTTTTATTGATGCCGAATGCATTAGGTCCCTCTTTTCGTAATGCAATATTATTAAAAGAATCCATGGCCGATATGACTCCATCTTGTCCAAATTTATTGCGTCAAGAAGGGGATATGATTATGTTGTATGATTTGAACCAACCTTCGTCGGATAGTAATCCAGCGGTATTCCATAATTTAGGAGAATATGGACAATTTGTCAAAGAACAACAAGTCAAAGGAATTCATTGTCCGGTATTGGAATTACAGACACAAATCGTAGGTTCATCCGTTTCCACGGCTTCTATTTCCAGACCATCGGAAATCAATTCTATCAAACAATTGGAGGAAAAAATCACAGGGTATGACAAATATCATCCTGAAACCAAAATCGGTTTATTTACCAAGGAATTAGACGTCATCGACCCGGACGCGATAAGTGATAATCCGATGGACCATCATTGGGGTGGAATTCAGTATTCTGCGCAGACATTGGCTTCAGGTAAATATGATGGAGATATGGTGAAGAAACCGTTGTATTATAATATGCCTACCAATGCGGTTCGAATAGAGCCTGGATATCCGGGTATGCAGGCCGCTTCGCCTCCGAATTATGTTCCTCGAGATTTATTGGGGAAAGATATCACAACTACGAAATAATGGCGGGGGTGGTGTCCCTAAAAAATATAAAAACGTTTGAAATACAAATACCATATCGTAGACAATCGAACACTCTGAAACTGAACCCGAAAAAGGCTGTGGGAAAATGACCAAACCAATTGCGAATAAAATGGACAAAACGGACAAAACGAAAACAAAAAAACCCGCCGCTAAAGAGACTGCCAAAGAAGTAGTAGTAGTGGAAGAACCTAAAAAAAAGGGTAGTAAATTAATTCCGAAGCCTAAGGTCGTGGAAGAATCTCTGTTTGTGGGTGAATATGAGCAAGAATATGGCGTCGGTATTGGCGGAAGTAGTAGCGGTGGTGGAGGCGGAGTGGAACAAATGAATCTACTGCCCCCTCCTCTTGATGCTTCTGTATTATTACCCAATGTAGTGGTTCGATTACGTTGTCAATTGTCCGATTTGGACCATCCAGTATCCGAAGAAATATCCACGAACCCATATGAATATAAGGCTTGGATACCTTCAGAAATCAAAACCTATAATACAACGGAATTCCAATCTGGCTCTTTATCCATGGAACCAATTCATTTCATTGGGATGGAACATCCAATGTCGGGTGAATTCGAAGGAGGGGCTACAGAATTATCGATGGTAAAAGAAGAAGGGAAATCGGTGGATGATAATTATGCTTATTTGGATGCGAATTGGTTGCATCGTATGAATAAAAACCCGAAACCAAGGATGGAGGAAAAAGACAAAGAAACGACGGTGGTTTCCGAATTCGGAGTTGGGAAAAAAAGGGAGATGGATGGAGGGGGGATGATGGGGGTAATGGAATCTTCGGAATATTTGAAAGCACCAATTAGCAAAGAAATCCAGAATAAATTACATCAACAGAAAGTCTTATTATATCATGGATTAGTCCAGAATCAGAAAAAATCCGCGTGTTTCTGGTGCACATGTGATTATGATACTCCGGCTTGTGCGATACCTTTTTATAATGTAGATGGGACATTGGATAGTTATGGTTCCTTTTGTCGTCCGGAATGTGCCGTTGCCTATTTATATTCGGAGAAATTGGATGATTCGGTGCGAGCAGACCGCGACCATTTGATTAATTTTTATTATGGGAAATCTTATAGTTATGAGAAACGCATTAAACCCGCCCCGGACCCGCATTATTTATTGGATAAATTTTTCGGGAATTTGACGATTCAGGAGTATCGGAAATTACTGAAAAGCGAACATTTATTGGCGACCTTGGATAAACCGATGACGCGTATTTTCCCGGAATTGCATGAAATCACGGACGATTTCCTGATACAAATTTACGGGGGGGATATTACATTGAATCGCGGATACCGTGTGAAACGCGCGAGTGAACAGGTGAAAGGTCCGTCGAAAATGGATATTTTACGCGACCAATTTATTCCCTCGAAAAAGCCGCATCATATTCGTGCTGGTGGGATAGAAATACAAGGCTAATAGATTCTGTAGTTGGTTGGGGGGTGTGGGATTATGATTATGATTATGAATTTGTGAAAATCCATATAAAAAGTTGGATGTTTATATGGATATCTTTGTCTTATATTTTGGTTTTGATTTGAAAGAATAAGTAAATAGGGAATGGCCGAATCCGATTATTCAAAATATGTGGAATATGTGAAACAGATTTGTGATTCAGGGAATTTGGAGAATTTCAAGAATCATAGGTCTTACGGAGATATTCTGGAACATGTTTCTTATGAACACGGGTTAGAATATTTGGAATGTATCAAGACTCAAACGTCCTATAAAATGAAGGATGTGGTATTGTTTTGTTTGAAAAATGATTCGGTTGGATTACCTCGTCGTTCGGAATATGTATTTGAGGGGTATGGGAAAATGAAAGTGTCGCCTACGAGTTTGCGATATGTGTATCAGAGTTATTTGATTTTGAAGCATTTACAGGCATTGGGAAATATGAGTGGAGGGGAAGATGTGGTGGAAATCGGTGGGGGATATGGAGGATTATGTGTTGCCTTGTATCATTTCGCCGGTTATTTCCAGGACGTGAAAATGAAACGTTATACCATCATTGATTTATCCGAAGTGGTACGATTACAGAAAATGTTTCATCGTGCAATAGGTATCAGGGAAGATATTCAATATGTGGATGCTTCTACGTATGGAAAAGACATCGAGGCTCGTGGAATGTTTTGCATTAGTAATTATTGCTATGGTGAAATTTCGGGGGATAATCAACGTGGGTATTGTGATTGGTTATTTCCCAAAGTATCGCATGGATTCATGTGTTGGAATAATAGTCGTGTGCCGTCATTACCATTTGATTTCAAACAAATACGCGAAGAACCGAATACAGGGGAACATAATAAATTCATTTATTTTTAGGATTTAGGAGGATTTGAGAATATATTCCAGGGCCACTATATTAGAAGATAGATTTCCCGGATTTGGGGTTTCAGGATTTTTGCCTAACGTTTCGTTCGGGGTTTGGTTGCGGGATTTGATATCAATCGTCTGGGATTTGTATCAAATAGATTGGTGGAATCTGGGCGTGTGAATTACGGCGGCGGTGGAATGCAGAATCAGAAGATTATACGGAATACCATGCGCCTACTTTTTTCAAAAGGGCAATTTTAGATTCGAATCCTAACACCCAATTGGCATGAAAGATTTTGATTTGGGAGAAGTCGACACGATTTTTATCTACTAATACGCCACAGGTATAATGGATACTGGGGTATTGGGTTAATTTGGCATGAGGATATTTACGTATATCTATTACATTCGCATTATAGAAGACTTCTCTTAACACTTCTTGGTCATTGTAATGAGGTAGACATTGTTTGAAAAAATTTATGGCTTCTAATACGAAACGTGTTCCAGGTGTGTTGCGGAGACTCATATTTCCAATACAGGTCCAGATATAATAATCGGATTGAGCGGTATCAGAATCGGGTTGGAAAACGATGTCGTAATCTGCATAATCTGCGTAATATTCTTTGGAAGGTTCATTGATGATGACAGTATCAGAATCCAGGAAATGAACGAAATCATATTTTTCAAAGGCATCGAATAAAATGGAAATATGTAAATGGTCGATTTTTTTGAATTCGTCGGTGTTATATACCTGATACTTTTTGGAGGTATTGAATTGATGATATAATATCAATTCTATTTTACCTGGTTCATGAAAAGGCGATAGGTGTTCATAGGTTTCTTTATCTAGACAATACATGACGAATTTATGGTGTTTTACCTTTGCTTTGATGCTGTGTAATAGGTTTTCGGCGAGAGATACATATCCAAAATTCGTGAAACTAATAAATACGGGGATTTCTGATTGCATATTTTTGGGGGGATATAGGTTAATTTATACGTTTTGGGTTTATTTCCATTTCCTTATGAAGTATGGGGAGGATGACGTAATGTTTTTCCATGGATACGTCTGGCCGTTTTGGCGCGTCGAAGGGCTGGACTGGTTGGTTTGCAGCCTTTTTCGAGAATGGCGTAATCGATTACCGCGGCTTTCCCTGCTGTTAGGGAACTGGCTAAACGCGCGATGCCCCATGAACGGGCGGTTTGATTCGGACGGGAGCCGGATGAATAATAGGCTCCTTCGCCTTTGCGGATGATTTTTCGGAGAGCACCGGTGGAACATTGGGTTGCTTTCGCTAAAGCGGGCGTGGCACCGATATTTGCTACGCGATAGATTCGCTTGGCATTTTGAACATGTTTGGATGGTTTGGATTTGAATGATTTGAGGGTTTTGCGGGTTTTGTAAATGCCTTGTTTGTATTCTTTTCGTGAACGTTGGAGTTGTTTGGTTTGACGTTGTTTGTCTTTTCTGGTCAAAATACGCGGTAAATATCGTAGTGGGAAATTCATTCTGTTTTTGGTGTTGGGGAGGGATTGTGGAATATATATTCTGTTTTATATTCTGTTTTATATTCTGTTTTATATTCTGTTTTATATTCTGTTTTATATTTGTCAAGGGTTTTTGTTAAAAGGTAGATAAAATTCTTCCGCATGATGTTTTCCCCATTGGAATAATTGGAGGGCTTCCTGGAAGTTCATCGCTGGGCCAAGCGTTTTCCGGAGCCGTTTTTCGAAAATCGTTTTGAGTTCCGGGATACGTAATTCGTCCAACCAGAACTGACATGCGACACGAATATTATGGTAAAAAGCTTTTTTACGGAGGGGGTAATGGGCTCTTAGATTATGTGTCTCTAAAAGATACATCAAAGCGAACGTGGAACAGAAATTATCGGATTGGGGGATTTGGTGTTCTTGTTGATAACTATCGATGGGGTGGCCGTGGAATACATAATGCCAATGTTTGGAATCATAATAGAGACCATGCATGAAACCATTTGGTGCGCCCATTTCCAACGTATCTTCGGGAGACAATTTGTGATAAATTTGGAGACGAGGGGCGGTGGAAAAAAAGGGATTGGCGTGGATGAGATTGAGATAATATCCTAATACTTCGTCGGAACGTATGACGCAATTGACTAGGTTTCGTAATTTTTGTATTTTCGGATGGGTTTCGGAAGGGGAAGATGAGGGAAGGATGTTCTGTAGCATTTCGGTGTGGGAATAATGGCAACTGGGTTTGTTTTTAGGCGTTTTGTTTTTAGGCGTTTTACGTTTTTTGGAGGATTTCATGTTATGTATTTCTATGGTTATATTTTATGCCCCCGTTTTTCCGAACTCGATTGGGGGAA
>Ga0187844_10002803_pt1 | contig 12044 bp, 14 predicted proteins | sample SpaLakP09_SKY_50_FD_134517 | JGI IMG/M metagenome (GOLD analysis project Ga0187844, IMG submission 134517) | Oligotrophic lake water microbial communities from Sparkling Lake, Wisconsin, USA - SP09_SKY_50 | ecosystem: Environmental > Aquatic > Freshwater > Lake | place: USA: Sparkling Lake...
GAGCGGTTTTTGCGCGAACGGCTTTACAAAATACCAGGCATACGTCACAGCAAATCCAGTTTTGTGTTGCGGCGTTTGAAGCAAAGCCAATTGCCGGTCAGACTACCTAATTAGTAAGTTAATGAGCAACACAACCTGCGGTGGGTTATGGCAGAACTAAACCGCTGATTATGTTTTCCTCTGAATCAGTGAATTGAACTTTTAGGTTTGAATGGTTCGAGCACTGTTCATGGAGTCGAACTTTGGCCTTTTTCAGTTCGAGCCCCGACGGTGTCGTCGAAGTTTTGGGGTCAAAATTCAGTGGGCAAAACCTGAAAAACTAGGTTTTCACCTAGCCGGTTGCAATATGCAACTTTTGGCCAATTACACGAAATATTACGTAGCGTCTATATTTAACGTAAATCATTGATTTATGGGAGTTTTGACGATCTTAAATTTCTGTTAAAGCCGCACTTGGAACCGGTGAACTAATTTCTGTTGCAAGTTGCATTGCACAACTTAAGAAACTCTGAATGCAAAAAAAATGAAGTTAGGTGTCGCGCATTTGATTAGATTGAATCTAAAACTTGTCCCATAGCTGACGCACAACATATTCAGCGCCTCTGAGGCTAAGGTGATCATCATCCATGTAAAACAAAATGTTGTTCTTTGAGCCGAAACACCATACGTCATCACACAATGCTTGGGCTAAATCAATCACTTTGATTTCAGGCCGTTGCGACAATATCTGATTCACACCAGCATTGTGCAGCTCGGTTCGGGCCAAAAAATCACTTTTACTAACTGCGCACGGGTCCATCGCCTTGTTTGAAATAACAACTGGCCTGAAAGTAAAACAGCTTCGGATATCAAATCCAAGTTCTGGAACATCATGTAAAAAAATCACTTTTTTATTGGCGGCAAGCAAAGCATCCAAGGTATTTGCCAAACCCCTTAGGAAGACCTCTTCATTGGTTCGCTGGCCTCTGTCTTCACCCTCAAAGTGCAGTACCCAAGTTCCAAATTGTGATGCCTCAATATCTCCAAACCCTCTACCCGTTGTGTACATGGGTCCTCGGCTCGTCAGTATCACTTCCTTGATGGCAGGATCCTCGATCACTCTTTTAATTGCTTGCGTACCTTTTTTTAAACAATTTCTGGTATCGCCGCCTAGGTCTTGTATGACCACATTTAAAAGAGGCGGACATCCATCACTTCCACCATAAAGACCCAGGGCCTGACCTTTAGCTTTAAAACGCTCAACCAGGCCAGCGTAAATGGTCAGAGCATGGCTATCGCCAATAACCACAGCTGTTGGGTCAGATCCACTGCTAAGGCAACGTGGCCCCTCATCCCTTGAGTCCCTGCAATACCATTCCGTACTGGTTGGAATATCGAATGTCAAGTCAGAGAGTTGTACTTCGATCAATCGATTGGAAAATCTTGATTTGAATCCATCAGAAATATAAGTGGTGAACCCAATACCTGCAGTGATCACCATAAGCGTGATCAAAGTGTATGTTTTAGCCTTTTGATGAGTTCCAAGGCGGATTGGGCGCTCAATTAAAAAATAGGTAAGCAAAGACAAAACACATGCAATGGCAATACATAAAAGACTTATGTGCCACTCAGGCTGACCTTGTTCAAGGATTCTTGCAAATGACAGCAGCGGCCAATGCCATAGATACATAGGGTAACTGATCAATCCAATGCCCACAAAGATTCGGTTGGAGAGAACCGATTGGTTAAACCATGCTTTGTTTCCTGCAAGAATGATCATCACAGTGCCCATCACGGGTAACAGCGCCCAGCAGCCCGGAAAGAGCTGATCTTGATGGATGAATAGCAAGCCCACCGATAACATCAGCAGCCCCAAAATAGACAGCACCTGGTTTACGACGGTGTTGCTTGAAAGCTTGGCTCTTAAAGAGCTATGTTTCACGAAATCTGCTTGAACACAAAAGGCCAATAAACTCCCTGCTAATAACTCCCATATTCTGGTGAAGGGCAAGAAGAATGTTGCGGATGTGTTTTTTTCTATCAAGAACAGATTTAACAAAAATGAGCTCAGCAATAGCAATGAAGTTACTTTTATGGCGTTTAATTTGCACTTGAATAGCAGACAAACAGTGAGGGGCCAAAACAAATAAAACTGTTCTTCTATGCCAAGACTCCAAAGATGCAAAAGTGGTTTTGTGTTGGCGGCGTAATCAAAGTAGCCGCTTTCACTCCAAAAAATCCAATTTGGAATTAACAATGCAGTTGCCGATATGTGCTTGCCCAGTGATTTGTATTCGTCTGAAAGCAATGCGAACCAAGCAAATATTTGACAGGCCAGCAACACCAAAATCAGTGATGGAAAAACACGTCTTATTCTGCTTGCATAAAAAGCAAGGATGCTAAATTTTTGTTCCCTAAGACGGTCTTGAATAAGGTTAGTTATTAAAAAACCCGAGATCACAAAGAAGATATCAACGCCAATAAACCCGCCTGAAACCCACTCGGGAAAAGCATGGAATGCAATAACTGCCAGTACCGCAATTGCGCGCAATCCGTCTATATCTGGCCGATAACTGGTGGCGTATAAATTGTTCATACGCAATGGATGCAGATGCTGAAAAAAAAAGTTCTGTAGCCGACTTAAGAACCGGATCTGCCCTTTTCAAGCCGTTGTAAAACTTGCTGACCTGATTCAGCCACTTTTTGCATACTGGCTTCCAATAACGCCATTTCCCTCAGAGACTGCGATAAAGCTTGGTACTGGGCTGCCTGCGCCTTTGCTAACTCTGGCGAGGATGATGCCCCTTTGACTGCATTGGTGATGGACGAAAAACTGCTCTGTAACTTTGCCAGCTGTGCACGCAAAGGTGCAAGCTCATCTCGGCGCTGAGAAGAGTTGGACAAGTCCTCCAAGGTTTGAACCAACACTTCAAATGCACCTGCCTCTCGAGCAGCAACAATTTGCATTGACAGGTTACGTTGACTTTCATTCCAACTGTTTTGAAATGTATCGTCACGCATACCGTCTAACTGCTGCTCAAGGTGACGGTTGAGAACGCCAAGGCGCGAGCCCACAGCAACAACCTCGCTGAGAATGCTGTCGAGGTCGTGAACAATTTGTTTGACTCGATCTAAGAAGTGATTGATATCCTGCGCCAACTCTCCAAATTCATCATTTGAATTGATTTTGGTACGAGGAGACAAGTTCATCACGCCTTTGGCCAATGAAGCTGCTGTGGTGCGCAATGCCAACAAGGGCTCCATGCGAACTTTGAGTAAGAAAAAAAGCACGATGGTGTGTATGACAATTTTGATACTTAAGGCACTGGCAGTCACACGAACCTCTTGCCACCAAGTCGCCTCTTTACGAGACAAATAGCTTCTTACCGTCACTGTTCCGAGCACGTCACCCACTTTCGCCTTGACATGACAGCCTAGACAAAACTGTTCAGCCTTGAGTTGTACGGACGACTCGCTGTTATCCCCTTCTGGCCAGCGCTGTATCAAGCCGATAGGATTTAGCTTAAAGGTTTGCTTGATAGACTCAACAGTGATGTCTGAAGGCGCAACTGCAATGGATAAACCCAAGCTGTCGTAGTTGCGATTCAAAATTGGGTAGACCGTTTGAGCTGCTGTTGGCCCACCAGAATTCAGCATGATCGATTTGACGTCATCTGCCAGTTGCTGAGCAGCACGCTCAACTCGCTGGGGTTCATAGCTTTTGAAGTCATAGACAAGGACCGCGTAGCGAATGCCCAGTTCAAGGCCAGCAACTACAATTAAAAGCAAAAAGAAGTCCCGAATCATGTGAAACATGAAGGACTGCTCAAACCTGCCAAAACTGCTTTCTTTCATGGCTGCTCCTGTTGGCCTGGTTGATACAGTAAGCTTATTTGACAATAAACCTCATCCAGAAACCTTATTTCCCGCGAATTAGACTTGAATTGACTATTCGATATATTTATTTACAAAGACCAAGTAATTACTTCATTGGCAGTATACTGATTCAACACGAGTATGCGCCTAAAGCTTGATCCGGCGAGCGCAATCTGCTGACTTTTCAGTCTTGATAAATTAGCAGGCGTGAAACTGGGGTTTCTCATCCACCTCGTTAAATTTTTCTTTTTCAATTTAAGATTCAAACTTAACTTCATCTATTCAACATGTTTATCAATTCATATTCAATCCTGCCTGCCTTGACTTTTTTCACTTTGAGCAACCTCATCGTGGCTACTGCCATCAGCGCAGAAACTGTTGACCCTGTGAAGATGGTAGATTCTTTTGAAGCTGCCGGTGGAAAATTTGAAGGCTATCGCCGCTCGGGTGCCAAGGGAATTTGTGCAACGGGAGAGTTTGTAGGCAGCACTGACGGTCGCACCCTTTCATCTGCTTCGGCATTCAGCGGTCAAAAAATACCCGTGATCGTTCGCTTTTCTGTTGGCGGCGGTAACCCCAAAGCCGTTGACAACGCAAAGAGCCAACGCAATATGGCGCTGCAGTTCAACCTCCCCGATGGTGAAACTTGGCAAATGGGCAATATTTCAGCGCCTGTTTTTGGATCATCCACACCTGCACAATTGCTCGGTCGCCTTGAGTCGCTCACGCCATACCCTTCAACAAAAGCCCCCAATCCAGAAAAAGTCAAAGCCTATGCTGAGGCCAATCCTGAAGTGCTACTGCAAGGCAAATACTTTGCAAGCCAACCTGTTCCAGCCAGTTTTGCAACGGTCAATTACTGGGGTGTGAACGCCTTTGCGTTTGTCAATACCAAGGGAGAGAAGCAATTTGGTAAGTGGATTGTTGAGCATACCGTAGGTTTGATGGGTCTCAGGGATCAAGAAGCAAAAGCCAAGGGACCCAATTTCCTGTTCGACGAGCTTCGTCAACGCGTCAAGGATGGCCAAGCTTCTTTCAATTTCAACCTGCAATTGGCAGAACCTGGTGATAGGCTAGACAGTGCCACAGTTCCTTTACCCGAAGCCCGACGCAAAGTAACGCTCGGCACCTTAAAGGTAACGGCAGTCTCTGAAGATTCGGGCGGAGCTTGTCGTGACATCACTTTTATACCCACCAACTTGCCAAAGGGTGTAGAACCGTCGAATGATCCTATGCTTGCTGCAAGAGCTGCCCCTTATGCCGTTGGAATTGGCCGCAGACTCTCTGAAGGTTCTAAGCAATGAATGGTTGAGTGACGGGATTTACCCCATCTTGCCAATGCCATGGATGATCCTGATTCATTGGAACTAGTTCGCGCCTTGGCTAACAACATCGGTGATGCCAGCCGTTCGTTTGTTGTGGCTGACGATAACCTTGAAGTGATGGGCTAGCATGCATTGGCAGCTGCCGCCTTATCAACGAATCTTTGGTTCAATGGTGGACGCAAACAACTCCCCTTTTAATCTAATCAGGCTGAGCGTCCTGAACACAAAAACTCATTAAATCATGCCACAAGTGACTGTTTCAAAATTGGAGCAATCGCAGGATTATTCTTGAACTTTGTTTCTGCTGTCCACAGATCCAACGCCTCCTGCATGTGAAGCCAGCTTTCAGGCTTACCACCTACAGTTCTTCTAATACGAATGGCCACTTACGGCTTGACATGCAAACAAAGGATTGTTCTTTTTTTGTTGCATCAATTTCGATTCTTTCAGCGAAGAGACGTGAGTTAGTTGACTTATCTTTCAATAAAAATTTAAGCCGTGAGACAACCCGCATCATTCTTCCGTCGAGGATGAGTATTGAAGTTGTATGGGTTGAGAACCCCAAGCGTACTTAAGCAGATCAATCATTGAGGGATGAGCTTAATCAAAAATTGATTGAGCAAAATTTGATTTAGATTATTCGATGTGTACTTAAGGACAGATTGATGATCCAAGAAAAAAAAGCTCATCGTTGAAAGCGATGCTTTTTTATTGAACCGCCACTGGCCGTCACGCAGAGGGCATTGCTCAGTACGCTTATATGGACGCTTGATTAACTCGTTTTGACAGCGCTTGTGCTGATTCTTTGCGTTCGCTATACCGATCTACCAAATAGGGAGCAAGATCACGCGTGAGCAGCGTGAACTTCACCAACTCCTCCATGACATCAACCACCCTGTCGTAATACGCCGATGGCTTCATGCGACCGTCATCCTCAAACTCTAAAAAGGCTTTCGCCACTGAACTTTGATTGGGGATTGTCAGCATGCGCATCCAGCGCCCGAGGATGCGCATCTGGTTGACCGCGTTAAAGGATTGCGAACCTCCGCTAACTTCCATGACGGCAAGTGTTTTACCTTGCGTTGGACGAACAGCTCCTAAGGATAAAGGGATCCAATCAATCTGACTTTTTAAAATGCCTGTCATTGCTCCGTGGCGTTCAGGTGAGCACCACACCATGCCTTCAGACCATGCGGCCAAGTCTCTTAACTCTTTGACCTTTGGATGTGTATCAGGTGCAGCATCTGGTTGGGGTAGATCCAAAGGATCAAACACCCTCACCTCTGCACCCATGGCTTCAAGCAACCTGGCTGCTTCCAGCGTCAATAGCTTGCTGTAAGAGCGCTCGCGCAAAGATCCATACAACATCAAAATTCTAGGCGGATGGGTTGACAATTTCTGCTGCGCTAACAAAGCTTGCTGCGGAAACTTAAAGCAACCCTCATCCACATTAGGCAATGTTTCAGTGACTTTAGACAAGCTGACCCCTTTCGTCGATGACCACTTCACCGTCTTCTTTGGTAAATGCACCACACTGTGGATCTACAAGAATATCAAGCACGGCTTCAGACGGGCGACACAATTTCGTTCCAAGTGACGTCACCACTATTGGGCGATTGATAAGGATTGGATGAGCCATCATGAAGTCCAATAGTTCCTCGTCAGACCATTTTTCATTTCCCAAATCCAGCTCTTCAAAAGGCGTGCCCTTTTGACGAAGCACATCCCTGACAGGAATGGACATGTCAGAAATCAACTTCTTTAGTTGTTCCTTTGAAGGAGGAGTCTCCAAGTACAGAACCACCTCAGGATCAACTCCTGAGTTGCGAATCAGGGCTAATGTATTGCGAGATGTGCCGCAATTAGGATTGTGAAAAATTTTGACCATATGAATTTTTCAGTGACTGTGTTGGTGGTCGGACTTCAATAATGAATGAAGGAACAAGCCGAGGAATCCACCAATGGTCTGGGCAACAACAAAAGCCGGCACATCAGAAGGTGAGATACCGGCAAAGGTATTTGTGAACATGCGTCCGAAGGCTGCCGCGGGATTCGCAAACGAGGTGCTGGCTGTGAACCAATAGGCTGCGCCAATGTAACAAGCCACCAGTGACGATGCTTTGCCTTTGGGTGAACGCAAAATAACAAACAACAAGCCACAAGTCGCCACGGCTTCAGCCAACCATTGAGCGGGCCCTGTTCGAACTTTGATTGACCATTGCAAGATTTCCAAATCAAACATCGCATGCGCAAGCCAAGCACCCCATGCGGCACCGATGAGTTGGGCAAAAACATAGCCAAGAACATACTTCCTCGCCAAGTCTTGGCGATAGGCCATGACCAACGACACCACCGGATTGAAATGCGCACCACTGATCGGTCCAAGTGTTTCGATCAGGACATACAGCGCAAAGACAGTGGCCAGCGTATTGGCTAACAGCGCAATGGCAATATTTCCACCCGCCAATTGTTCGGCCATGATGCCCGAGCCGATGACCGCGCACAACAATGCCGCGGTGCCCAACAACTCAGAAAAATACCTTTTCCAATGACTCATTTGGCAGCCAAATCACGTGCGGTATTTTCCAGCGCCATCTTGCCAAGGCCTGATAACGGCAGGCTAATGAAGATGTCAAGGCGTCTTCTGATTTGATGCATCGTTTGCTTGAAAGCTTCTAATTTTTCAGGGTCACTTCCCTCACCAGCCGAAGGATCTGCATAGCCCCAGTGTGCCGTGGCGGGTTGACCAGGCCAATAAGGACAAGCTTCACCAGCTGCGTTGTCACACACAGTGATCACCAAATCCATTTGTGGCGCATTGGGTTCTGCAAAAACATCCCAGCTTTTACTGGTCAAGCCATCAACAGAAATACCCGCTTTATCAAGCGTGGCAATAGCCATGGGGTTTGGTTTTTGATTATCCTTAGGGCTACTTCCCGCCGAGAAAGCTTTGAACTTACCTTGCCCCATATGGTTGAGTAATGCCTCAGCCAAGATGCTGCGAGCTGAGTTGTGGGTACATAGAAAAAGTACGTTCAATGGTTTGGCTTCAGTCACTTTTGTTTCCTTAGGTTTAGCAGGTTTTACAAACTTCCTCAGGGCTCACCTCACAGGCTTCCCCTTGGCAACAGTTTTGAGACAGATACGCAAGAACGGCATTCATGCGGTCATATTGAGCGCGATAGATTAAGTTGCGTCCACTGCGTTCTTGAGAAATCAGATCGGCGTTCATCAACTCTTTCAAGTGAAATGACAGCGTATTTGCAGGCATGCCTAAATCTGCAGCCAACAATGCTGGCGTGAGGCCAGCTCCTCCCTTCACGACCAATGCTCGAAAAATCTGAAGTCGATTGGGTTGAGCAAGGGCGGCCAGGGTTTTGATCACGTATTTATCTTCCATAATTCAATCATAGTAGAAATATAGGATATTCTAGTTTCAATGGCTGGCTCAGGCCTACTCAATGAAATTCAACCTCAAGTCCATGAAGCACCTAACATAGATGAAATGGGGATGACCGATGAATGATCCTGAAGCTTTGAAACTAGCACGCGCGCAATGGGGTTGGCGTGGAAAAATTCGCCCTCCCTTTGCTGAAATCCCAAAACAAGACCAAATTTCAGTTTGGGATTTTCCGCGTCCACCCGAACTCATTCCCGAAAAGCGCGAGATCCTGGTTTACTGGGGCAAGACCTTGGTAGCTCAGACCCGAAGTGCCTGTGCAGTAAGAGAGACCTCACACCCACCCACTTTTTATCTTCCGATGTCAGACGTCCACGATGAACTGTTGAGACCTGCAGGCCAGGGCTCATTTTGCGAATGGAAAGGCCCTGCGCTTTATTGGGATTTAGTTGATGCTGAACGCCGTTTGTCACGGGTCGCTTGGAGCTATCCGCAACCCTTGGCAGGAGCAGAGCCGCTGGCTGATTGCATTGCTTTTTATTCACATCATCTCGATTGCACTGTCGATGGTGCACAAGTTACTCCACAGGCGGGAGGTTTCTATGGGGGGTGGATAACACCTGATCTGGCAGGGCCCTTCAAGGGTGAGCCCAACAGCAGTGAATGGTAAGCAAGCTCTAGCAATGTGACCGGCCAAAATTTTGCAATGCGCTGTTGACCAATTAAATTCCCAACATCTTTTTAGCTTCACCAAGTGCTTTCATGGATTCATCATGCTTGCCGGCCTTGTGAAATTTTTCACCGTCTTCACGAAGCGCCTTCACCTTTGCCAAATCTGTTTCAGACAGTTTTCCACTGGTCATCTTTGCATCAATGGCTTTCATCTCATTGGGACAGTTGTGTGCAAATGCCATGCTGGTAATAAGAGCCAGTGATGCGAATACAAATTTTTTCATCATTTATCCTTCAGTAAAGTTAAGAGCACCAAACTCAAACATCCCCATTTTTGTTTATCAAGTTGCTTTTCGTCTTCTATGCAATGGATACACTGCCAAATCATGCCTGAAGGTAGGACATTGACCAACTCAGGCGTGTTGCGCAACACGCAATCGCCCTTCATTTTGACTCGATTTTTATAGGCTCAAAACCTTTTCAAATTCAAAATAGATTATGTTTAAATTCAAATACCTGTATGATTTGAGTATCAACCGTAATTTAATATGAACAAAAACTATTCATTGCTGTCTTTGAAACCACAAATGAGCATTCATCATGTCAGTCAGCAAGTTAATTAAACACAAGGCATTAACTGAAGGCGATATTTCCCTTGTGATTCAAATGGCGTGGGAAGACCGTACTTCGTTTGAGACGATTAACGAGCGCGTTGGACTGACAGAATCAGAAGTCATCTGCCTCATGCGGTCTGAGTTACAGCCCCAGTCTTTCAGTATGTGGAGAAAAAGAGTTGCGGGCCGGGTGACCAAACACCGCGCCTTGAGAAATCCATCCATGAAATTCAATGATCGCCAAATTGCAGATCACCGAAGAGCCAATTGCTAAACCTGCATTGTGAATATAAGGAGCACCCATGAGTGAAGACCCAAGATGCTGTGGAACTGGAACTTGCATCATCAATGAAGAAGGCGTTTGTTGGTGTGGTCAAGCTTGGGATGGTGAAAAAATGTGCATGCCAACAGCCTCGAGAAATGATGTCCTTCAAGAAACAGAAAGCACAATTGATATTGCTGATAATCGTCCTGATAGCAGTCGCAGCCTCCCACATCAATTGGATCAAAGATGACTTGGGATATTTACTCACAATAGACGATAGGCCGATCGATTTGATTGGCTATTTGCACAATCAGATGAACATGCTTACAAGGAATTGTGAAAGCGTGGTGCGTTTAACGCCTTCGCAAGGCAAGTATCAAATGGCTGAAAACTTGATACGTGCCTACAGCCCACCTGACTCAAACCAAGCGCAATTGGCGAGTGTTTGGTCAATGAACTCTTGGCTATTGGTGGAAGTTGAATTCAAAAACCTTTTACCAGCTGTGGTCCTGATTCAAAATTCAAACTCAGCACCATCTATCTTCGCTGAAGGAATTTGGAGTGGCTACACCAACCCACACAAAGCAGCACCGTTCATTCGCGACTACCTGTCTCATCAAGTTAAATCCGCCCCTGCACAGCTGATCAACTGCTTTGATCCTCAATCAGAATCGTTTAAATAAAAAAAATAAGACATGGAAACAAAACGATCCTGTCCATCACTGACTGCACGAGGCATTGGATATGCAGGACTTATTCCATTCGTTTGCCTAGGTGTCACGTCGGTTTTTTGGCAAGGCACACATCAATCAATCATCATTTTCAGCTTACTGGCTTATGGCGCAACCATCATCAGTTTCTTGGGCGCAATCCACTGGGGACTGGCCATGCGGGATGAACAGTCAGATCCGATATCCATCATCTGGGGTGTGATTCCCAGTCTCTTGGCTTGGGGAAGTTTGATGATTGAAACCCATTGGGGACTTGTAAGCCAATTCATCACACTGTGGATTTGTTTTTTTGTTGACTTCAAACGTTACACGCAATACGGTGTGTCTCAATGGCTGAGCATGAGACTTCAGCTAACAGCGATCGCTGGCATTTGCTTACTTCTGCCAGTTGTGGTGTAGACAAAATTTCAGATACCCATCATTTGCAGTCATTGAACATGAGTTATGCCTTAGTCTGGTTAAAGCGCGATTTACGTTGGCACGACCATGAAGCGTTCACGCAAGCCAGCAAACAAGGACCAATCCGCTGCATCTACGTCATTGAGCCAGAAATGTGGCTTCAACCGGATGCAGCACTTCAGCACTTTGAATTCATCTGCGAATCGTTGCAAGACTTGGATGAACATCTGCGCAGTCAGGGTGGGCAGGTTGAAATTCATCATGGTGACATGGTCACAGTTTTGTCAGCCATTTGGAGAGATGCGCCTTTCATCGGCATGTTTTCACACGAAGAAACAGGCAACGGATGGACCTATTCGCGTGATCTTAAAGTGGCAGATTGGTGTCAGCATGAAGGTGTTCCTTGGCATGAATTCCGCCAATTCGGTGTTGTCAGAGGCTTGAAAAATCGTGACCTGTGGCAACGCGAGTGGGAGCGGCACATGCACATGCCTCAGTCAAACGTTGAAAAATTGCGGTTTTGGCGGCCAGCCGGCCTCGGCAGCCTGACGATCCATGCCCCAGCCCATTTAAAACACAATCCTCCACAGCGACAACTTGGAGGTCGCAAACTGGCCTTGAAAACACTTCACAGTTTTCTCCATGCGCGAAGCATAGGCTACCGAGGTGGAATCTCCTCCCCTCTTTCAGCGCCGGATGCTTGCTCTCGACTTTCTGCATACCTGACCTACGGATGCATCAGCATGCGCGAAGTGGTTCAGCAAACCAGGGATCAACTTGCAC
>Ga0187844_10002804_pt1 | contig 12041 bp, 9 predicted proteins | sample SpaLakP09_SKY_50_FD_134517 | JGI IMG/M metagenome (GOLD analysis project Ga0187844, IMG submission 134517) | Oligotrophic lake water microbial communities from Sparkling Lake, Wisconsin, USA - SP09_SKY_50 | ecosystem: Environmental > Aquatic > Freshwater > Lake | place: USA: Sparkling Lake...
TGCAAAATGAATAACAGTATCAATCTTACAAGTTTCTAAAATATGGCGCATCAAATCCATAGAACACAAATTACCTTGAACTAAAGTATATCTCTCTGAATCGCGTATTTCTTGTTTAATATTTTCTGCACTTGCACAATAATACATTGCGTCTAAATTAACTATTCTTACATTGGGATTCTTGTAAAAATAGTAATTAACAAAATTTGACCCAATAAACCCGCATCCACCAGTTACTAATAAGTTTTGCATTATAGTATTTTTCGTGATATTTTTATTATTTTTTAAACTTATTTTTCATTTGTTTTTGTTGAAAATAATATTTTCATATAAATGTAAACTTTCTCTCAACCCAAGTAGTGACAATCCTAATTTATTTAATTTTGAACCATCTCCGCTATAATTTTTTTTCAACTCTGAATTCATTATTTTAATTAAATCTGTACTTTCGTTTTCTATAATTAATTTTGCAATATCTGACAATCTATATTTCTCATTATAGCATATATTCAATGTTTTCTCCAATACTTCTTGTCCACGACAATTATCAATATAGTATTTCACTATTTTTACAAAATCATCTTCATAAACAAAATCAAAGTATTTGTCTTCAAATATGGTAACAGGTTTATTGTTTTGTTTAGATAAAAAACACGCCTTTATAAATCTGTCTGGTTCTTCATTTGTATGGAATATATTGAATATTCTAAAATTATACATATTATTGTGCTGCAATGATGTTTTATAAATCATATATTTTGAAAATCCATAATAATCTGTGGGAACAGTCAAGAGTTCTTCTTCTTTTCTATTTAAAATGTTAGTAGACCTATCATATATTGCACCAGAATCAAAATTAATTATCATCTTAAATTTATTTGAAAAGAGTAAAAGATTTTCAAGCATAAGTAAATTATTATGTGTTACATCGCCATTTTCTTCTTTTGTTCTTCGTCCACCAACAATTGCAGTGTGAATCAATATATCGTAGCTTTTAGCATTCAAGTAGTTTTCTATTTCGTTGCTATTCAAAATATTTAGTTCTTGCCTAGAAGGATTATCTATCTCATAGTAGTTTGATAAATTTCTTTTTATCATTTTTGCAATGTTGCCATTGCCGCCAGTAATAAGTATTTTCATAATGTTATAATAGAATGTAAACAAATATAGTTTTAAACTTATTTTATGAAAAATACATTTATGAAAAATACATTTAAAAATAAATAGAATTATAATACACTATAAAATGACAAAAAACATATTAATTTATACCCATATGAGAGAATTTAGCTTTGTAAATGGAGGAACAGTCACTCAATACAATTTGGCCAGAATATTAGATGCATGCGGACAAACTGTTAGAATTTATTCGAGTTCAGGAATTTGCATTGACAATTCATTATTTAATAAATTTTACAAGGACGATTTTCCAATAGACGATAATTGCGTTGTAATATATTGTGAAGGTACTGAGGGGAATCCTTTAAATGCAAAAAATGTGGTGCGATGGATGTTAAGTGAATTGGGACAAAATGCTCCTCGTAGATCGTTGGATACATGGGGAAAAAATGAATTAGTGTATTATTTTAATTCTGAGCCAAAATTTTATTATAACCCAGAAAAAATAGGTAGTATTTATAAATTTTTGAATTCTCTTTACATTAATCCTTGTGTAAAACAAATTAATTTTGAAGAGAGAAGCAGAGTTTGTTACACAATTAGAAAAGCACACGAAATTCATAAAAAGGGCTTTCTAACGGTTCATCCTGAAAATTCTTTTGAAATAACACGCAACCATACTCAACTAGAATGTATAGAGGTTTTTAATAAATACGAATGGTTTATGTCTTATGATTCATTAACATTTTATATTATTATTGCTGCTTTATGCGGATGCATTCCAGTTGTTTATAAAGTAGATGGATTAAGCAAAGAACAATGGATACAAACAACTGCGGCGGCCGAATACTGTAGAAGCAACGGATTAAATAATTTATATGGAATAGCTTATGGCCGAGAAGATATGAAATATGCGCAAGATACAATTCATTTAGTAAAAGAACAATGGGAAGATATATTAAAATTTAATAGGGAGAAAACTATAATTCCTTTTATAAATGATATAAACGATTTTAACAATATGCAAAATACTTTAGAAAAAAATTATTTTTAATTATATATTATTTTTTATTATATATTATATAATGTCGACTTTTCATTTTACGGTAAATCATAATCTTCCTGGAAAAAATGATTTGTTTTGGAAATATACTCAAGATGTTGAGTGTCCAGAATATAGATATACAAAAACTTATCAAGATCTATTTAGAATAAACTGTTCATTCAAAGATGGATTAAAAATTAACTCAAATAACTGCAAAACAAAAATAATAATATATACTCGTCCTCTTGATTTAAATTGTGGAGGAATAGTGGCTTTACACAATTTGGCAAAATGCATAAATGATATGAAAAATCCTGAAATATGTGCAAAATTATTTATATATAACGGATTAAGATATAGAAATGATTTTTGCGAGGATTTTGCGTCTATTGAAGAAGCTGCTGATGAAAATGCAGTTGTAATTTATCCTGAAATTATATGTGGAAACCCTCTAAATTGTAAAAAAGTTATAAGATGGATACTATTAGATTTAGGAAAAGAAATGCCCGAAGACCATTATAGAAATTGGGGAGAAAATGATCTGGTTTATTATTTTAATTCGACGATTAAAATTGAAAATTATCCAGAAAAAAAAGGAAATGAATATAAATTGTTATCTTGTCTTTGCATTGATCCTATAGTTAAACAAAATAATTTTGAAAACAGGGAAGATGTATGTTTTTCAATAAGAAAAGCAAACATCATACATAAAAATGGTTTTCAAATGGTTCACCCCACAAATTCTTTTGAAATTACTCGTGAACATACACAAATACAATGTGTGGAGTTTTTTAATAAATACAAATGGTTTATGTGTTATGATGCTTTAACATTTTACATTGTTATTGCTCCATTATGTGGTTGTGTTTCAATAGTATATAAAATTGAAGGATTAAGCGAGAAGGAATGGATAGAAACAACCGCTGCGGCAGAATATTGTAAAAGCAAAGGTTTAGAAAAATTGTATGGAATCGCTTATGGACGAGAAAATATGAAACATGCCGAAGATACGATTCATTTAGCAGAAAAACAATGGATTGATATTATAAACTTTAATAAAGAAAAATATATATTGCCTTTTATAACTGATTTAGAAAATTTTATAAATCAAAAAAATACTGTTGAATCAATTTTTTATTGATTTGCATTAAAATTTTTATTTTTATATATATAAAATATTTATGAGCAAAAAAATATGGTATGCGCCTAATAAAAAAGAAGCTTATGGTGAAGCGGAAATTAAGGCTGTGGTTGATTGCTTGAACGATGGTTGGTTAGCGGGGTTTGGCCCGCGAACCATTGAATTTGAACAAAAGATTTCAGAGTTATTTGGAAAGAAACACGGGTTATTTGTAAATAGTGGTTCTTCGGCAATATTGCTTGGATTAAACGCATTAAACTTGGAACCAGGAACGGAAGTTATTACTCCTGCATGCACATTTTCAACGACTTTGGCGCCAATTATTCAATGTGGATTGAAACCTGTATTTTGCGATGTGGAAATTGGAACATATGTTCCTACTCCTGATCAGGTTTGTGAAAAGATTACCGAAAAAACTAAGGTTATTATGATTCCAAATTTGATTGGTTCAAAACCCGACTGGGCAGAAATTAGAAAAAGAACGAATTTAATATTATTTGAAGATTCCGCTGATACTGTTACGAATACTCTGGAAACAGATATTGCAATTACAAGCTTTTATTCAAGTCATTTAATTACAGCGTGCGGTTCTGGAGGAATGGTTATGTTTAACGATGAAAAACTTTTGAAAAGAGCGACAATGTTTCGAGATTGGGGACGCATTGGAGATAATTCTGAAGATGTGAAAACGCGTTTTGAGTATAGTGTGGATGGAATTCCGTATGATTATAAATTTTTGTATGGAGCTATTGGTTATAATATGAAATCTTCAGAAGTGAACGCAGCATTTGGATTAGTTCAAGTGGCAAGAATTGAGGAGATTCGAGAGAAACGCAGAGCAGTGTTTAATCGATATTTGGAAAACTTGAAGGATTTGCAGGATAAATTAGTATTGCCGATAAACACATTTAATAGTGATTGGTTAGCCATTCCTTTTATGGCAAAAAACAGATTGGAGTTATTGACTTTCTTGGAGGAAAATAATGTTCAAACACGGGTATGTTTTGCTGGAAATGTAACTAGACATCCAGTATATCGACAATACTTGGAGGCTTTCCCTAATGCAGACAGAATAATGGCAGAAGGTTTTTTACTAGGCGCGCATCACGGTATGTCGTTAGAAGATTGCGATTATGTCTGCTCAAAGATTAGAGAGTTTTTTGAAAAATAATATAATTTTTATGTTAAAAAATATATATAATTATATTTAATTATATATATATATGAATATTTTTATTTATATAATTAAGCATTCCACAGAAGAGATTTTAAAATATTTTACAGATATATCTAACGCAATAAATTTTAATAAAAATTTTAAATCACAAATTATTAATGATGATTTTGATGATAATGTAGATTATAATACATCTTTTATAATATATCCAGAATTTGTAAAAGGAAACCCGTTAAATTTTAAAAATGTTATAAGATTTTTTTTAAATTCTGCAAACAAAGATACATATGAAACTTTTGAAAGCAATGATATAATATTGTTTAAAGATAAGGATCTTCTATCGACAATATTTAATAATGTAAATGTCTATCATCCAGATATAATTGATTACTATAATGACGATTTAAATAATAATAGTATTATTTTTGATATAAATGAGAGTTTAATAGAAAATATTAAAAATTTTGAAGATATTATTATGAAACGCATATCTTTTCAAAATGTGAGATTTACAGATCCTATTATTAACCTATTTAATAAAGATGGCGTGCAATACAATATAATTAATACTGATGTAGCTACAAATGTTATATCAATAGAATTAGATTTTGTCATAAATTCATATAACTTTGATTATGAAAATTTTTTTGATTTAAATTATGGAAGTTTGAATGGTGGTCCTAGGTTAGAAATAAATAATAAAGGAATTTTATCTTTAATCGTGGGAAATAACTTTGAAGATTATGAAGGTGCTATTTTAAATAATAATTGCAACATTAGTCTTCATAAAAAAAATTCGGTAAAAATTGTTTTGAATAAAAATGTTGTTACATATAATGTTAATAACAATATTGGGTCTTTTAATATAAAAAAGAACAGTTTTAGTATAAAAAAAATTGCTATTTCTGGTGGATTTAATGATGATAGAGTTTTTAAAAATGGCACAATCTTTAATTTTAAAATATACAATTACGAAATTCCAATTTTAAAAGAACTGGATTATTATTTGTCAAATTTTGATACTTTGTATTTGCAATATCCAAGAAAAGTGTTAACATGCTTGTGTAAATACGAAAGTTTGATTATAAATTATCGCCAAATTTTTAATTCGCTTACATTCAGATTTATTCTTAATTTAAAAAAAGATGGCACATATGAAATAATTAATATGCAAAACTTAGTAATTTACAAAGAAAATAACAAACTTTTAATTAGACTAAATAATAAAACTTATTTATTATTTTCAAATATAAATTTAAATAAATCATATAATATAATAATTTCTATCAATTTACAAAATAATTTAATTTGTTTGTCTATTAACAATTTTTTTAATTCAATAACAATGCAAAATAACTTTGATTCAATAACTGTCGATCATCATATATATGTAAATTTATTTTTAGAGAACTTAAGTATTAGCAATTACAACATGAACAATTATTTAACTTTCAATAATTGTGATATCAATAAAATGGTAAATTATTATAATACATTTGGTTTTTTAAAAATGGACAATTTTTTTATAAGCACAAATGAAAATATGATAAAGGCTTATTCTTTTAATGTATTGCATAATTCGAAAAATATAACAGATTATATACCAAGAGCTATGGAAAAAATAACTTATTTTGTTAATGTTATTATTAATAAAAAAATACATTGTATTTTAGAAAAACTATTTAATGCAAAATACACATACACTGGTTCAGATTCAAAAATATACAATTCAAATACTAATTGGCATTGTGATAGAAAAACAAAAAACCATTATTTAAAGTGTTGTTTTTATTTAGATAATTTGAATGAAAATACGGGGTGTTTGAGAGTTTTTCCCGGAAGTCAAAATTCAACAGATACATTTAATAATATTTTATCAAAAAAAAGTATACCTTTATTCTTAGGTCCAGGTGGGTTTGACAATAATTTTTTAAACGACAACAACCTTCCTTATTATCCAATAAATATTAATTTTGGAGATTTTGTAGTTTTTAATCTAGGGCTATATCATTCTGCTTTTGGAAATCATATTAACAAGAAGATGATTTGTATGAATTTTTGTGAAAGTTATTCTGACAACAATGATCCTGAAAAATTAGAAGCCATTAATAGTGATTTTGGCATTATAGGAAATCTAAGTAAAAATTTAGATTTATCAAAAAAAATAATATCTTATGATGACAATTTTTATAATTATGTAAAATGCAATAATGATATATATATAAAATGGTTCAAAGAACATGTAGAAAACAATAATATTTTAGATAAATATACAAGAATTATGTTAGACAAAAATAGTAACCAATCCGAGTTAACAGAGTTTATTAATAACAATAATAATACAAATATAAAAAAATCAGATATAGATATAATTGTCAACAATTCAAGAATATAATAGATGTGGATAAGCATATAATCGACATACATAAAGACTAGCGTGTTTGTTTAGTAAAAATTGAATAATTGTTACTAAAATAAAATTTGTAGTACACTAAACAATTCCAACAATCATTTCATTTTTTAACTCTTCTCTATCCATAAAAGGGTCCATATCTTCATACGGTCTATTTGTAAAAGTTCCATCGTCGTTTTTAATCGCATTCAATCTAGGATATCTTCCTTGGACACAACAAAATACCTCCATTATAACTGCATCTTTACAATCAATAAATTCTTGTAACGATGTTTCTATATCATCATTCTTTTTAGCTGATATATATTTTATTCCATATGCATTTGCAATGTTTTCAGTATTTGGGAAGGATAACCCACTACTATAATCGACACCAAATTTATTCTTGAAAAAGTTTGTTTGTGTTATTTGAATTGCTCCATATGCACCATTATTAAATAATAAAATTTTAATTGGCAATTTATATTGAACTATAGTTTGTAATTCTTGAATGTTTAATTGAAATGAGCCCTCTCCTAAAATAGGAATAACCATTTTTTCAGGTTTTGCTATTTGCGCACCAATAGCGGAAGTTAATTCAAATCCCATATCACCTTGGCTACTAATTATAAATTTGTCACCTGCTTTAATGTTTACCATGTGCCAAACAACTGTAATAATTGATCCAGAAGAAGCAATAGTAATTTTGTTTTCTGGTGCCAAAGAAAAAAATGACTTCAATGCATAATATGGATTAATAACTTCATTTTCATCATTTAATTTTGGTGTTTCAAACAACCATTTATTCTTCCAGTGCAAGCACTTTTCTAACCACGCATCGTAATTTTTTGTTTCATATTTGTAATTATCAAAAAATAAATTAAGGTCCATATTAATTTTAACATCATAATGAGTATTATTTTTTACTAACTCATTTTCATCATTGTCAATGTAAATTATTTTTGCTTCTCTCGCAAACCAATCCTCTCTATATCCAACAATGCCCTGAGCCATTCTACAACCAAGAGAAATTAATAAATCACAATTTTGCAATGTAAAATTACCAGCTCTATCACCAACCAAGCCTATTTTTCCACAATATAATTTATTGTCGCTTACTATTAAATCTGTTCCATGAAAAGTAACAACTACTGGAATATTATATTTATCTAAAAAAGTATTAAATTTTTCATTACAGTTTCCCAGTTTAATTCCGTTTCCAGCTATAATTAAAGGCCGTTCTGCTTTTTTTAATAGCTCGTAAACATTGTTCAATTCGGTTTGATTTACACTTGAATTTTCTATATCCTTTTTAATTAAAGGTATTTCTGTTTCATCAATCAACATACCTTGAATATCAACAGGAATAGATAACCAAACTGGTCCAGGACGGCCGTTGATAAGATTCTTAACAGTCTCTATTAATACTTCATTTAATTCAGAAATATTTAAAATTTCTTTTGCATATTTTGTAATAGGAGTTACCATTGAAATAATATCGCAGTCAGCGCCAGCATAATGTCTAAGTTTCATTGCATCTGTATTAATTTTGCGAATGGATTCATTGCTTTTTACCTGTCCTGAAATAAATAATACCGGTAAACTATCTTGGTGCGCCACTAAACAAGGAGATATTGCATTTGTTGCGGCACATCCAGCGGTTGTGCATACAATGCAAGGCTTTGCATTTGTTTTGCTATAACCAACAGCGGAATAACCACACGCTTGTTCGTGGTGTTGATAATAAATATTGTAATTTCCGTGTTTTCCAAATGAGTCATTTAAATGCATTGCAAATCCTCCAGTTATCGTAAATAGCGCATCCATACCGTTTTTATTAAAAAAATCGACAATGTAGTCACTTACTTTTACCTTCATAATAATAATATGATTATCACTTATATTATTATTTTTATATTAAAACCAATTATTTTTTATTTGCATTTATTCTATCTTCCATCATTTTAATTCTTTCCGTATCTTTATTAAATAACTTCCCATATCGTTCACTGATGAATTTTAACCACGCAACTTCAAACACATTCGCCCAATAAAGCAAGTTTGAAAATTCTTCGAAATTAATGCTTTTTACATCAAATATTACATATCTTGTTTCAAATTTGTCCAGTAATTCGCAGTCTATAAGATTCTTTATGAAATCCTTAGAATCAATGCTTATTGCTCCTCCCAAATAACACTTTTTGTTTTGTTTTTTTGCTTCTGTAAACACACTTTTCACCATATCAAACATAGTATCATCATTCACATAACTTCTATCTTTCTTTAAAGAACTCACAAAATCTACTCTACCAACCGTTACATAATCTATGCATGAAAACTCGCTAGATATTTCTTCTAAATTTTTATAAGCATTTATTGTCTCAAGATTGAACCCTTTCTCTCCACAATAATTATATTGCTTCAAGGATTTTGCAAATTTATTTAATGCAAACCCACTTTCAATCATTGGTGCAACAATCGAATCACACGAAATATTCATACAATCAACTATATCTCGTTTTGCTTCACATCCACCAATTTTAATTGCCAAATTTAATCCTACACCCGAAGTAAGATATCTCATTGAAATAACCTCATTCAAAAGAGCACCCTCGTCTTCGTAAGAAATTTTTACCCCTGAACAACCCAACTCTTTAAGCTTGAATAAAATATCTTTTAAATCGTTCATAAAATTTACTAATAAAATAATTCTTCAATTATAACTTTTAATGGATTGTATATTTCTTCTAAAGTTTTGAATATAAATTTGGTAGTTCCTATTTCTTCCAATAAAATAAAACATATATTGTCTCCATTATTTTTTTTATCAGATAACATGTGCTGCAAAAATGCATCATAATTAAACTCTAATTTAAAGAATTTTGGGTCCACCATTTCCATTATTAATTTATTAATCTCATTGTGTTTATCTTTATAGAAAAGGACATTTTTTATATACATTCCAATTAACACTGCAATTCCGTGGGGTATAAAATAGTTGCTAGTACATTCAATTGCGTGTCCTATTGTGTGTCCATAATTTAATACTCTTCTTTCATTTTCGTCGAATTCATCATATTCTATTAGTTGTTTTTTTATTAGCGATGCTATTTTAATTACATTTATGTAGTTCTTTTGAGAATATTGTTCTAGAAAGTAATTATATGCTGTCGGGCCGCCTATTAAAGACAATTTTAAGGCTTCTCCAATTCCAGACGCAATGTCATCTTTCGATAAACTATTCAAAAAATAGTCGGATATAAGTATTCTACTTGGAGCAACAAACATTCCCAACATATTCTTGCTGTTTCTATTAATTGATACCTTGCTTCCTATGCAACTATCCGTCATTGATAAAATTGTAGTTGGTACAAAAACCCAATTTAAACCTCTTTTATAAATAGCCGCCGCAAAACCACCTACATCTTGCGTTATTCCTCCTCCAATTACAATCAACTTATTTTTTCTATTAAACTTTAAATTGTACAACTCATCTATCAATTTCAAAACACTTTCTATATTTTTATTGTCTTCAATAGCAACAAATATCATTATATTTTTTATATTTTTAAACGCGTTTGGGTTCAAGTTAAATACATTCTTGTCTATAAAAATAAAATCGCCTTCGACATAGATTTCATTTATTATTTCTTCTAGATTCTTATTGCTATATAAAACATCGTACACCTTTCTAGACGATTTAATCTGAATACTATCATTCAAATCCATTTCTGCCGAAAAATCTTGCAAATTAACACTAAAATTCATGATTATGATTATATAAAATATATTAGTTATTCTTTTATATAATTATTGAAATAAATTCATTTTCAATTTAATTATATTTTTTTATGCTTGTAAATCCCAAATCGACCTTAATAGATTGCCCAGTAATTCCCGTATTATCAATTGCCAAAAATTTAACAGTTCTGTAAACATCCGAAAGAGTTATTAAACGACCAAACTGCATATAATTTTTTATGTATTCAAATTGTTCTTTGCTTAGCGTTTTTTGAGACATTTCATTATCTATAACTCCAGGCAAAACACTGTTAATTAATATGTTTCGAGCGGATAAATCATATGACGCGTTTTTAACTAGTCCGCTTAAAGCGGCTTTTGATATTGAATATGATAACTTGTTTTCTCTCGAAAGTTCTTCCCAAATAGAACTAATTATAACTATTTTTGCATTATCATTAATTTTATTGTTTTCTAATAAGAAGTGCAAAGTGTTTAAAATAAATGATACATTTGCAGCCATTATTCTGTTAAATATTGTTTCGTCATAAGTATTTACATTGTCATTGCAATTATCCCCAGATGCCCACACAATAATATCGACGGGTTCTATAGCTTTTAAACTTTCAAAATTGTCATTTTTAACTATGATTATATTATCATTCACGCTTTGAATATTAGTTGTAGTGCCGATCAGTTCTATATTTTCTTTTGAGAATTCATTAAAAATATATCCACCAATCGATCCTTTTGCACCAAAAATAAGTCCTTTCATTAATAATAAAGTATTAATGTATTGTATTTTTAAATTGTTTACTTATCCATTTTCTTATTTTCCCTCATCAAAATCAACATATCTTTCACTGAATCGCGAATATTTTTCACATTTGGATACAATCCTTGCAGCGCACTAGTATCCAGAAAATTATTTGATCTTTTTGAGAGAAGGATTTCATTTTGTTCAGCTGCAGTAAAGTTTTCCCATGTAAAATCCGGATCAACTATTTCCTTATACATTTTTAAAATTTCATTGTGTGAGATTAATCCAGGATTCGTTAAATTTATTGTGCCTGTTTTCCACTTGGACGCCATATCAACCATAATAGGAATCAACTCATTCAATACTGTCATTGAATTGGGTATCGAACACACCTTCTTATAAGTAGTGATTTTTGTGATAAAATTTCTCTCGTTGTATTCATCTGTAATAGGCATTCTTATGCGAATATTCAATGTAGAATCTCCAAAAAGCTGCATCAATTGATCGGTATATCCCTTGACAATGGAATAAGAAGAGCCGAAAAAATTGGGTTTGCTCGATTCATCGAATCCATTGATTTCACTGCCAAATGGATGCATATCATCGTATTCAAAAATACAACCTGTTCCCAAATAAGTAAAGTGAATATCTTTTTCCTTGCATAAA
>Ga0187844_10002806_pt1 | contig 12037 bp, 11 predicted proteins | sample SpaLakP09_SKY_50_FD_134517 | JGI IMG/M metagenome (GOLD analysis project Ga0187844, IMG submission 134517) | Oligotrophic lake water microbial communities from Sparkling Lake, Wisconsin, USA - SP09_SKY_50 | ecosystem: Environmental > Aquatic > Freshwater > Lake | place: USA: Sparkling Lake...
AGAAGGACATGATCAAGACCGGCGGCGAAAACGTAGCGAGCCGCGAGGTGGAGGAAATGGTCTTCACGCATCCGGCCGTATCCGAGGTCGCGGTCTTCGGCGTTCCGCATCCGCGGTGGATCGAGGCCGTGATGGCGGTGGTCGTGCTGCGTGCCGGACAGACGCTGACGCAAGACGAACTGCTGCGCTTCTGCCGCGAACGCATGGCGGGCTACAAGGCGCCCAAGCTGGTCGAGATCGTCGATCAGCTTCCGAAGAACGCGAGCGGGAAGATTCTCAAGCGCGAACTTCGGGACCGCTTCGCCGCCAAGGGACAGGCGCTGGGCAGCTGACGCGGACGCGGACGCCCGGCCTCAGGCTCCCGCCGGGCGGAAGCTGCTGCCCATGAGCGCCGTCCGAAGCTTTCCGCCGATTGCCGATGCGTCCGCGCGGACGCTGATCCTGGGCAGCATGCCGGGCGTGCAGTCGCTCGCGGCGAACCGCTACTACGCGCATCCGCGCAACGCCTTCTGGCCGATCATGGCGGCGCTGCTCGGCTTCGACCCCGACTCCTCGTACGAGCATCGTGCGCAAGCGCTGACACAGTCCGGCTTCGCGCTCTGGGATGTGCTCGAAGCCTGTGTGCGCCCGGGCAGTCTCGACAGCGCCATTCAGACCGGATCGCGCGTGGCCAACGATTTCCGGACGTTCTTCGCCCGACACCCCGCCCTCGAACGCGTGTGCTTCAACGGCGCCGAGGCGGAAAGAAGCTTTCGCGTGTTCGCGCTACCCCATCTCGATATCCCGAGCCTTCGCTTCGCCCGACTGCCCTCGACCAGCCCGGCCTACACGCTGCCGTTCCAGCAGAAGCTCGCCGCGTGGCGCGACGTCTTGGTGATGGATCGACGCTGAGCGCATCGCGCTGCAGATCGCGTCGCCCCGCTGTTACCGATCCGGCCCTCCATCCGTTTGAAAGCTCCGTTCGCCCCGAGACGACATCAGCGGCGCGTAACGTCGCGCGCCAGCAAGCCGGCAATCGCCTCCGCCGCACGTTCGGCGGCATTGCAACGCAGGTCGGCGCGAACCCCGTCGAAGGCGGCGAGCTGACGCTGGCGATGCGCCGGATCGTCGAGCAGCCGTTGCACCTCGGTGGCGATGGCTTCGGGCGACGCGGCGTCCTGCAGCAGTTCGGTGACGGTGGGCTCCGGCGCCAGCAGGTTCGGAAGACTCACATAGGGTGTCTTGAGCAGGCCCAAGTCCAGCATCATCCAGCCCGTCAGCCTGGACGTGCGATACGCCACGACCATCGGCCGTCCGAGCAGCAGGCATTCGAGCGTCGCGGTACCCGATGCCAGCAGGACGACGTCGGCCGACCGCATCGCCTCGCGCGACTGGCCCGTCAGCAAGGTCCAGCGGCACCGCGGCGCGTGTTGCGTGATCGCGGCGCGCAGACCCGCCTCGAGCGAGGGCTTGGCGATCGGCGAAATGAAACGCACGCCGGGCAGTCGCTCGTTCAACAGCGCGGCGGCCCGCGCGAAGGGCTCCGCCAGATACTTGAGCTCGCCTCCTCGCGAGCCGGGCAGGATCGCGATCACCGGTCCATCGCCGTCCAGTCCGAGTGCTTCTCGCCCCTGGGCCGGCGTGGTGTCCGCATCCAGCTCGTTGGCCAACGGATGGCCGATGAACTCCGCGGTGACGCCGCTGCCCTCGTAGTGTTTGGGTTCGAACGGGAACAGACACAGCATCAGGTCCACCGACCGCGCGATGCCCTTCACGCGACCCGGCCGCCAGGCCCAGATCGTCGGACTGACGACATGCGCCGTGCGCAGGCCGCGCTCGCGAAGTCGCCGCGACAAGCCCAGGTTGAAGTCCGGCGCATCGATGCCGATGAAGACGTCCGGGGGATCCGACGTGAACGCGTCGACCAGCCGCGCACGCAGGCGCAGCAGCCGCGGAATCGCGGGCAGCACCTCGGCCAGGCCCATCACCGACAGCTCCTCGATGGATCCGACCGGCTCGCAGCCGGCCTCGACCATGCGCGGTCCGGCCACACCCCGGATGCGCGCCCCCGGGAAACGGGCCTTCAATGCGCGGACGATCGCACCGCCCAGCAGGTCACCGGACAGTTCTCCGGCCACCAGGGCGATGCTCGGGGGGCGGGCAGGTTCGGACATCCATCCACTCCGTTTCGAAGGCGCCATTCTGAGGGCTGCAGCGCTTGGCGGCGCAGCGCGCGGCAGGCCGGAACAGCTGTCACGATCCTGTCGAAGGTCACGGGGCTAGAATCCCTCGATCCGGGTCATTCCCGAACCATCGTGGGCCGTGCGCGGTCCGAAGAGCACCTCGCGTCCCGACCTCTCCTTCGTGATCCCGTATTTGCCCCTCTCATTCCATCCTCTCGTCTTGCTGCTGATGATGACGCTGTCCGGCGTCGCAGCGTGCTCCCGTTCCGACGCCGAACCCGCCAAGCGCACGGCACCCGCCGGGGCCAACGTCGAGATCACCCAGGTGCGCATGGGCGCCGTCGAGCGACGCTGGTCGGCGGTGGGATCCCTGAAAGCCAACGAGAGCGTGATCGTGCGTCCGGAAATTGCCGGCCGCATCTCGCGCATCGGGTTCGAGGAGGGCCAGCGCGTGACGCGCGGCGTTGCACTGTTCGAACTCGACGACTCGGTGTTTCTCGCTGAAGTCGCGCGGGCACAGGCCAACCTCGTCCTGTCCGCCAGCAACGCGAAGCGCTCGAAGGAGCTGTTCGACCGCGGACTGATTTCGGCTGCGGACCGGGACTCCGTGCGCGCCGCGCAGGAACTCAACGAGGCCACGCTGCGGCTGGCGCGCGCGCAGGCGGCCAAGACCGTGCTGACCGCTCCGTTCGCCGGCAACGCAGGCCTGCGCGGCGCGGCCGTCGGCGACTACGTGAACCCCGGACAGGACCTGGTCATCCTCGAGGATCTGGACCGGGTGAAGCTGGAGTTCCGCCTGCCGGAACTGGCGATGCCGGATATCGAGGTCGGCCAGTCGGTGGAGGTCAACCTGGACGCCTATCCCGGCGAGACGTTCAAGGCGCAGTTGTACGCGCTGGACTCGCGCGTGGCCGACGACACGCGCTCGATCGCCGCGCGGGCGCTGCTCGACAACCCGGACGGGCGTCTGCGCCCCGGCATGTTCGCGCGCGTGAACCTGGTGGTGTCGCGCAAGGAGAACGCACTGCTGATTCCCGAGCAGGCGCTGCTGGCACGCGGCGGAAAATCCTTCGTCTACACGGTCGACCAGGGCAAGGCGGTGGAGACCGAAGTGCAGCTCGGTCAGCGCCAGCCGGGCGAGGTGGAGATCCTCAAGGGCCTGAGCGCCGGGCAGGTCGTCGTCACCAGCGGATTGCAGCGCATCGGCAACGGCGCGGCGGTGAATCCTGCGCCCCGGGCGCAGGATGCTGCCGGCGACACGCCAAAGCCGCCTGCAGCGGCGTCCTGATACGTCATCGTCCCGGCCCTTCCCCATGACCCGCACCTTCCTTGCCTTGTTGTGTGCGGGGCTTTCGATGTGGAGCTGGACCTGCGCGCTGGCCAAGGCGCCACCGGAACGCGCGGCGGAACTCGGCGCAAGGCTCACGCCGATGGGCAGCGAGGCCGCGGGCAACGCCGACGGCTCCATCCCGCCCTGGAAACCGCTGACCGATACAGGCTTCAAGCGCGGCGACAATCCCTACGCGGCCGACAAGCCGATCGCCACGATCACCGCGAAGAACGTCGGCGAGTACGAGAAATTCCTGACCGAGGGACACAAGGCGCTGTTCAAGACCTTCCCCGACACCTACCGCATCAAGCTCTATCCGAGTCACCGCGGCGCGGCGTATCCGCAATGGTTCCTCGACGCCACCAAGGCCAATGCCGCAACGGTCGAGCTGACCAATTCCGGTCATGGGTTCTGCTGCGCGGCGCAGGGGTTTCCGTTCCCGATTCCGGGCAACGGCACCGAGGCGATGTGGAACCACATCGTGCGCTACAACACGCAGGGCTACCGTGGTTACGTGGCGGCCGCGGCCACGACCACCGCGGGCGACTACGTGGTCGAGCGTTCGTACCTGGAGCTGAGCTACGTCTACAACAGCCCCAAGGCGACGCCCGCGACGCTCAACAACCAGAACCTCTACGTCATGAGCAAGACGGTGGCGCCGGTCAGCAAGGCGGGCACCTCCTACCTGCTGCACGTGCCGCTAGACCGCATCAAGCAATCCACCGCCGTGTGGTCGTTCATCTCCGGCGGACGTACCTTGCGCATCGGCGAAGTCGGCTACGACAACCCGGCGTTCGAAGGCCTGATGACGCAGGACCAGATCGACATGTTCAACGGCCCGCTGGATCGCTACACGATCAAGCTGGTGGGCAAGCGCGAGATGATCGTGCCGTACGACAGCTACCGTCTGTACGACCCCGACCTGAAGTACAAGGACATCATCACAAAGGGCCACATCAACCAGGACGAGGCCCGCTACGAGAAGCACCGCGTCTGGGTGATCGAGGCCCAGGTTCGCGAGGGCATCTCGCACCGCTACAAGAAGCGCGTGTTCTACCTCGACGAGGATTCCTGGATCGTCATCGCACAGGACATCTACGACGAACGCGACCAGTTCTGGCGCTTCGCCGAGTCGCATTCCATCAATTTCCCCAACGTCCCGGTCATGGTCAACGGCGTGCAGGTCCACTACGACCTGCAGTCGCGGCGCTACGTCATCCTCAACCTCACCAACGAGGAAAAGGACCTGATCGAGTACGACTGGAAGGCCGAACCCGCCTACTTCACGCCGGCCAACCTCAAGCGCTTCACGTCTAACCGGCGTTAGCGCCCACCCGTAGCCCGGGCGTTGAATTTCGCGAAGCGAAAGAGCGGGGTTGCGCTCCGTCATCGAGGGGAATCCCGGGCTTCGCCCGGCCCACGGTGAGAACGTACTCAAGGCACGCGAAATGCTTAAGGGGCAATTCATGTCATCGGCCCTAATGTCCGCTCCAGAGTCAGTCCAACTGGGGACCTGACCGACGGAGATTCCGATGAACAAGCGGGCCCTTCCTCTGATGATTGCCGCCCTGAGCCTGGCCGCGACGCAGGCCGAGGCCGGTTCGCGGTATCGCTACGCCGACAACGATCGCAGCGACCGCTGGGAAGAGCCCAGCCGCGCCCGCTACGAATACGCGGAAGTCGTGTCGGCCAACCCCATCTATCGCACGGTCCGCGTCGAGCAGCCGCGCCGCGAGTGCTGGGACGAGCGCGTCGTCTACAACGAGCGGCAGGACCGTGACTACTGGCTGGACAACGGCACGGCCGGTGGCCTGGTCGGTGCGATCGCCGGCGGTGTCGTCGGTCACCAGTTCGGCAACGGCCGCGGCAGGAAGGCGGCCACCGCCCTGGGCGCCGTGATCGGCGCCGGTGTGGGCCAGCGCGTGGCGGTGCAGAACAACCGCGAGCGCAGCGGCAGCTACGAGCGCGTCGCTTACGAAGAGCGCTGCGAGACGGTCAACGACTTCCGGACCGAACAGCGCATCGACGGCTACGACGTGGCCTATCGTTACGGCGGCCGGGTGTACAACACGACCATGCCGTACGACCCGGGCAGCCGCATCCCGGTGGACGTCAATGTCCGCCCCGTGCGCGATTGATCACACTTTGCTCCGCGGTTTGGTCCGCGGTTCCCACTAGACTCCGGTAATGCGAATCCAGGGACTGATCATGCTGGCGGTCGTGACGGGGGGCCTCGCGCTGAGCGAGCCTGCCCTGTCGCGAGATCGCGGGTTCTTCGGAGCCGGCATCGAAGCCCAGGGACGCGATGCCAGCCTCGTCGATCGTCGCGCCTCGCGCATGACCGCGGCGCAGGCGGCCCGGGAAGCGCAGCATCGCTACGGCGGCGGCAAGGTGCTCAGCGTGGACCCGGCCGGTGACGGATTTCACGTGAAGCTGCTGCGGGACGGCGATGTTCGGGTTGTGTTCATCGCGGATCATTGAGAGTCGTCGCGCGGTCTTCGCAGTTCTGCGTCGACGCTTTCTCCAGCACCCGGGCGAACCGGTACAAGTCGAGTTCGCGACCGCGCTGCCGCGCGGGTTTGGAGATTGATCGGACCTGCGGTTGCCACGCTTTCCCTATCGTTAATTTTCAGTTTTGACCCGAGGTTGACCCAACATGCGCGCTCTAGTGATCGAGGATGACCCGCACCTTCGCGGGCAAGTCACCCAGATGTTCGCGGACGAGGGTTTCGCCGTCGACCAGGCCGCCGACGGCGAGAACGGCCTCTACATGGCGACGGAATACCCGGTCGACATCGCGATCGTCGATCTCGGCCTTCCCGGGACCAGCGGCATCGACATCATCCGCAAGGCGCGCAAGGCCGGCCGCAGCTTCCCGATCCTGATCCTGACGGCCCGCGACGGCTGGCAGAGCAAGGTCGAAGGCCTGGAAGCCGGCGCCGACGACTACCTCGTCAAGCCTTTCCACCGCGAAGAACTGCTGGCCCGCGCACGCGCGCTGCTGCGCCGTTCCGGCGGCTGGGCCCAGCCGCAGCTCACCTGCGGGCCGGTCACCGTCGACACGACGGCCAAGACCGTCACCGTCAACGAGCGTCCGGTGGAACTCACCGCCTACGAGTTCAAGGTGCTCGAGTACCTGATCCTGCATGCGGGCGAAGTGGTGTCGAAATCGACGCTCACCGAGCACCTCTACGCCGAGGAAGACGAGCGCGACAGCAACGTCATCGAAGTCTTCATCCGCCGCCTGCGCACGAAGATCGACCCCGACGGCACGCTGGCGCCGATCACGACCTTGCGCGGCAGCGGCTATCGCTGGGACCTGCCTAGAAGCTGAGGGAGGCGTTAGGCGTTAGGCGGACTACGCTGTCGCGATGGGACTTCCCCAGTCATTTTTCCTGACGGCTAACGCCGAACGCCTAACGCCCACATGACGTCCCTCCGCGCCCGCCTGCTTGCAGCCGCTTCGGCGGTTCTGGCGGCGTTTTTCGTGCTGACTGCGGCCGTCCTCGACGGCGCGTTCCGGGACAGCACGCTGCAGGCGCAGCGCGACAAGCTCGAAGGCCTCGTCTATTCGCTGCTCGCGGCCGCGCGCACCGACGCCAACGGCGACCTCACGGTCGAACCCAACGACATCTCCGACCGCCGTCTCGTGCAACCGGCGAGCGGCCTGCAGGCCGCGCTGTTCGACGAACAGGCACGCCTGGTCTGGACCTCCGCCGAATTCCTCGAAGTCCCTCCGCCGCAGATGCCCGGCGTCGGCCAGTGGGCCTTCCACCAGTTGCGCAAGCCGCCGGTGTTCTCGCTGAGCTACGGCCTGCGCTGGATCGACCTGCAGGACGACCCGAAGCGCTACACCTTCGTCGTCCTCGAGGACGCCACCAGCTTCGAACGACAGCTGCGCACCTACCGGCGCGAACTCTGGCTGTGGCTGGCCGCCGCGGCCGGAGGCCTTTTGCTGGTGCAGTACCTGGTCCTGCGATGGGGCCTGGCACCGGTACGGCGGCTGGTCAACGAGCTCAATGCCGTCGAGCGCGGCGAGCGCTCCGAGATCCACGGCAGCTATCCCGACGAGCTGGTATCGCTCACGCAGGGCCTCAACGCGATGATCCGCAGCGAGCGCAACCAGCAGACGCGCTACCGCAACGCGCTGGGCGATCTCGCGCACAGTCTGAAGACGCCGCTGGCGGTGCTGTTCGGCATGTCCGAGGAACCGCGCGTGCCCGAAGAGCTGCGCAGTCCGTTGCGCGAGCAGGTCGGTCACATGCAGCAGATCACCGACTACCAGCTGCGCAAGGCGGCCACGGCCGGGCGCCGCACCCTGGCCGAACCGATCGCGCCGGCGCCGATCGCCGCCAAGATCACGCAGGCGCTGACCAAGGTCTATGCGGATCGCGAAGTGAAGTTCGAGCTGAGCGCACCGCCGCAGTTCCGCATGCGCGCCGACAACGGCGATCTCTTCGAGCTGTTCGGCAACCTGCTCGACAACGCCTGCAAGTACGGCGGCGGACGCATCCGCATCCGCATCTCGCGCGACGATCAGGACAACGTCATCGAAGTGGACGACGACGGGCCGGGCTTTCCGGAAGAGGCGCAGGAACTGCTGCAGCGGGGCGTGCGTGCGGATACGCAGAAGCCCGGCCAGGGCATCGGCCTGGCCGCGGTCTACGAGATCGTGAAGGCCTACGAAGGCCGCATCGTGCTCGCCCGTTCCGAATGGGGCGGCGGGCGCGTGACGGTGCGCCTGCCGATCTGATTGGGGCTGCGCGGGCACGTCCGACGGCGACTTGGACGCTTGCGTAGCCCGGGTGCAACCCCGATGGCGCTACCTCAAGGAAATTCTGCGCAGGCCTCGTCGTTACCGTAGCCCGGGTGCAACCCGGGGCTTCGCGCACAGAACGAGACGCGTCGGCTCGCAGGCAGAAAACCCCGGGTTCCACCCGGGCTACGGGGGTACGGGTCGATTAGAGCGAGTTCAGGAACGCCAGCAACGCCTCGCGATCCGCCTTGGGCATCTCGACAAACTTCTTCTGCGCGGCAGCGGCCTCGCCGCCGTGCCACAGGATGGCCTCGGCAGCACCGCGCGCACGACCGTCGTGCAACAGCAGATCGTGTCCGTTGACGGTGTGGATCAGGCCCAGGCCCCACAGCGGGCTGGTGCGCCATTCACGACCGTCCGCGTCGAAGTCCGGGCGTCCATCCGCAAGGCCCTCGCCCATGTCGTGCAGCAGCAGATCGGTGAACGGATGGATGACCTGGTGGGCGACCTGCGCCAGTTCGTGCTCACCCGTCACGACGCGCGGCGTGTGGCAGGACGCGCAGCCGCCCTGCATGAACAGCGCTTCGCCGCGCTGCACCTGCGGATCGTCGACGTTGCGCCGGTTGGGCACCGCCAGCGTGCGCGAGTACAGCACCAGCTTGGCGAGGAACTCGTCGCTCATCTCCGGCTCGCCGCCGTGGGGCGCCGTTCTGCAGGCCTTCTGCGGCGGCATGCAGGCATCGTGCGGAGAGACACGGTTGGTGATGCCGATGTCGCCCGCCGCGGCGCCCGCCACCTGCTGACGGATGCTCGGCTGGTTCGCCTTCCAGCCGAAGCGGCCGATCGCCATCCCTTGGGCGCTGACGTCGTAGACCTTGTTCACGCGCCCCGAGATGCCGTCGCCGTTGGTGTCGTCCGGATCGGCCATCGCGAGCATCGTCGCCTCGGGAATGGCCTCGAACAGACCCAGACCGACCATCCCCTGGGCGACGCGAGGCGACATCAACAGGTCCTTGCCCAGCTTCCCGTACGCGGGATCGCGCAGTTCGATCTTCGGCTTGCGCAACGAGTAGGCCTCGCCGTCCGCGTAGCGACCGCCGACCTCGTCCCAGGTCAGCACGACCTTGGCCTCGGGCTTCACGCCGGGAATCGCGCGGTCCTGGATCTGATCGCCGTAGACCGGGTGCGGAAGGATGCCGCCGTGATTGTCGCGACCCGGCTTCGAGATGCGGATCAGCATCGACTCCATCGGCTCGCCCAACTCGGGTGGACGCCCTCGCCCGTCGCGCACGTGACAACCCGAGCAGGACACGCGGTTGAACAGCGGGCCCAGGCCGTCGAACGAAGCCGTCGAGCTGCCCGCCTGCACCCAGTTGGTGTTGAACAGGCGATTGCCGAACGCGAAGTCGCGCAACTGGCGCGCATCCAGATTTGGCGCCGGCATCGCGAACGCCGTCTGCCCGAACGCCGGCCGCCCGGCGTCGCCGCCGAGGCGCTCGCCGATCGCAGCCGCCGCCGCGGCGGCCGATGGTGCGTCTGTTTTCGCAGGAGCCGCGGGATCGACCGCAAGCCCTTGCTGTGCCGACGCTGCGCTCAGCGCGAGCGCCAACCCGAGGGCGACGCAGGAGCGCGTGCCCACGGCGTGTGAATGGCGACTCATCCCGTGGCGGTCTCCAGTCCAGGCACGATCACCAGCACGCCCAGCCGCTTGCCGACCTTGGCCAGCTGCACGCCCAGTGCCTGGAACGCGGCCACCGCGGCCTCGGCGCGCTGGCGCGGGGGGCTGCCCTGCGGCGCACGCAGGATCGAGTCGAACGGCACGTCCATCAGCGTGACGGCGGCCAGCGCCTGCGTGAACAAGGCATCGGTACGCGCGGCCAGCGCCGGATCGATCGACAGCGTCAGCGCGCGCAGGCTGTCCGGCGTCATCGTCTCCGCGCTGCCGCCGAGCCAGACGTTGTAGGCGCCGCGCAGGTCGTAGAGATGGTCCTGGTGCGTGGTATCCGAAAAGCAGCTGTGCTCATCTTCCTGATCGCCACTGTCGAGGGCCACCGACAGGCGTTCGGTCGCCAGTTCATGCCCGACCAGATTGGCCATGCCGTTGATCACGCGGCCCAGCGCCTCGCGCGGCTCGAGCGCGAGAAACTTCTTGCGGTAGTTTTCGGTGTCCGGCGCCCACTGGACCTCGAGGCTGCGCAGGTCGTCGACGAGCATGTCGGTGATCGTGGCCAGGTACAGGCGCCGACGATCGTGCTCCGGCTTGCCCGCGACGTAGTCCGTGTACGGACGATTGCCCGGACCCTTGACGTCCAGATCCTGTCCCCACAGCAGGAACTCGATGGCGTGCCAGCCGGTGGTCACGTCGGATTCGTCGCTGACCTGGTCACGCGACAGGATCGACTCGCGCGTGAGCGCCACCTTGCTGTCCGAGATGATTCCGGACCGCGGCTGGCCCTTCACGTAGTCGATGAAGGCTTCGTTCAGCGGCCAGGCGTTGATGTGCGGCTCGGGGCCTGTCTCGCCGTCGGGACGCACATCGATCGGCCCGTCGTAGAAGCGGAAGACCTCGGTGACGATGTAGGCCGGCCGCGCCTCGACCCAGGCGGCGCGCGCGGCCGCGAGCGTCTCGGCACTGGGCTTGGCGAGCATGGCCTTGATCGCCGTGCGCATGCGATCGGCGCCATTGGCCGACGCCGCATAGCTCGACTGCACGAGCCTGGCGTAGGCCTGGACCTGCGGTCGCACGTCGAAGGCGTAGGCCTGCGGATCGTTCGACAGCAGCTTGTACGACGAGGGACGGTCGTCTTCCGAACCCTCGCCACCCTGCGCCAGCATCATCGGCGCGTGGGTGTCGTCGAACACCGTCGCAGCGGTCGCCGAGCCTGCAGCGGCCACGCTCAGAAAGGTGCCGAAGCCCGTCCAGAGCCTGATATGTTTCACCGCCATCGCAGCCTCACCATCCTCGGAATGTTCACGTGAATATTTGTCTGGCCGGCGTCCTGGACGCCGATGCGCTCCAGGCCGTTCATGCCACGTTGGGCCAAGCCAGCTTCGCCGACGGCGCCAGCACGGCGGGCTGGCACGCGGTGAAGGTCAAGCACAATCTCCAGGCTACGCACGACGCCGCTGCACAGCGCGTCCACCAGGCTCTGATGCGGCATCCGCTGTTTCGTTCCGCGACGCTGCCGTCGAAATTGCGCACGCCGCTGTTCTCGCGCTACCTGCCCGGAATGTCGTATGGGCGCCACGTCGACGACGCGATGATGGGCGGCGCCATGCCGCTGCGTTCCGACATCGCGGTCACCGTGTTCCTGTCCGATCCGGCCACGTACGACGGCGGCGAACTGATCATCGAAAGCCATTCCGGCGAGACGAACTACAAGCTCGCGGCCGGGCAGGCCATCGTCTATCCCGCCACGACGATCCATCAGGTCGCGCCCGTGACTCGCGGCGAACGCCTGGCCGCCGTGCTGTGGGTGCAGAGCCTGGTGCGGGACCCGTCGCGCCGCGAGATCCTGTTCGACATCGACACCGCCCGGCGCAGCCTTTGGGAGAAGGCCGGCAAGACGGCGACGCCCGAGTTCGACCTGCTGGCGAAGACCTACGCCAACCTGCTGCGGTCCTGGGCGGAGCCCTGAAATCCGCCGTTCCGCCAGCGCGAACCCTCTGCCCCGGACGGCGAATGTCGGCTCGCCTGGGGGCGCTCGTCTTGGGGCTCGGTTCACGGTCGCCACCTTATTGAGAGTGTTTCGCGTTTGCAAGGAATCAGCGACTCGCGACCCTCAGCCC
>Ga0187844_10002807_pt1 | contig 12034 bp, 12 predicted proteins | sample SpaLakP09_SKY_50_FD_134517 | JGI IMG/M metagenome (GOLD analysis project Ga0187844, IMG submission 134517) | Oligotrophic lake water microbial communities from Sparkling Lake, Wisconsin, USA - SP09_SKY_50 | ecosystem: Environmental > Aquatic > Freshwater > Lake | place: USA: Sparkling Lake...
ATGGGATTACTTCATGGGCAAGTTGTGCAAAATCAACTCAAATGGCTCAGCAGCTAATTATGAATAACCACCAAGGCTTTGACAGCTAGGAGCCAAGAATTAAAGTCTGCATAGCGCCCGTCAAAAACTTCCGGTTCCATTCACTAATCTTGAAAATCTCCCCATCAGAAACTAGTACCCCATGACCATATATGTTAAAGAGGTTATTCAATACCCGGTCCCAAATTTCTTCACGATTCAAATCCCACAAATTACTGAATACTTCGATCATTAGAATTGGTTTGAATTGGCGCAAAACTTGCGACATTCCTTCAATAACCTCTGGCTCGTGACCTTCTACATCAATCTTTATCAAACTTGGCATAGCTTCTGGAAAGTCTTGAACATACATATCTCCAGTAATTATTGGAAAAGATTCATCTCCATAATCCTCAGCCAGGGTTGACTTGATCTTGCCTGCTCCTGCTCTTCCCTTTGAAATTTCAATCTGCCCCACACCTTCGGTGTTTGAAAGAGCCAAATTCTCAATTCTCACATTATTTACATTATTTAGATCAAGATTCTGACTTAGTAAGACATGTAAGGAAACATTGGGTTCAAACGCAATGACTTTTCCAGCAGGAAATTTTTTCCCAAATAAAACAGAGTATATCCCAACATTTGCACCAACATCCCAAAAAACCATTTCTTCCGGAAGCTCGAGTCCCAACAAAACATCTAATTCTTTTTCCTCATAAACGCCCAAAAAAACGCTTGGGAACAATGTTAAATCTTTACCGATTACAAACGAGGAGTTTCGAAACTCCAAGATTTGATTAAATTTTCTACTGTAACGAATAGACGCATATTTTTCATAAAACCTAACTAAAATTGGATAGTTATACAAAGCAAACTTTGGAATGAGCTTCCTCAAATACTTTTCCAAGATTCAGGCCTCCAAGAAGCGATACAGCCACAGTGTTTCATTAACTCCACTAGCGTTAACGTATTCAAACTCAAACTCGATAAACTTCCTTCTAACCCTACCATCCGAGGTTCAAGCCCGCCTTTTTTTCAGGAAAACTGCCTCGCAAATAACTAGGATTTTCATCAGTTGGCACTTAATGATTTCAGCCTTGACATGATTTTCTTGGCAGTTCCGGAAAAATGCCTCCTTGCGACCATTCCACGGACCATAGATTGAGGATATGGTAAAGACTAGGGGGTCTGGGCCATCGTTTTCTAGCTTTAGCGCTTAATTGCTACCCATTCGGTATAGTTCACCTATGAAAAAAGTTCTAGTAGCTGGTGGTGGCGGCTTTATTGGTGGTTATTTAGTTAAAAAACTAATTTCCGCGGGACATCAAGTGACTGCGGTAGATGTTAAACCCTTAGAAGAGTGGTATCAGGTGCACACTGAAGCATCAAATTTCTCGCGAGACCTAGCTCTATTGAATGAATGTGAAAAATCAATGAAAGGCATAGATGAGGTCTATAACCTAGCCGCCGATATGGGCGGCATGGGATTTATTGAGAACAATAAAGCGGCATGTATGTTGAGTGTTTTGATCAACACGCATTTACTTATGGCCGCAAAGGAAAACAATGTGAAGAGATTTTTTTACGCTTCGAGTGCTTGCGTGTATAACGCTAGCAAACAAGTTTCTGAAGACAACCCTGGTTTAAAGGAAGAGGATGCATATCCTGCAATGCCCGAAGATGGATATGGGTGGGAAAAGCTTTTCTCAGAGAGAATGTGTCGTCATTTTTATGAAGACTATGGCATTGAAACGCGGGTGGCTCGATATCACAATGTGTATGGACCTCTTGGGACATGGGATGGAGGGCGAGAAAAAGCCCCAGCGGCCTTAGCCAGAAAAGTTGCAAAAGCAAAGATTGAATCATCCAAGCAGATTGAAATTTGGGGTGATGGGGAGCAAACAAGGAGTTTCACCTATATTGACGACTGCATTGAGGGAACCTTGCGTTTAATGGAGAGCAATATCCGTGAACCAATAAATATAGGAAGTGACCAGATGGTTTCGATTAATCAAATGGTCGATATCCTGGAAACTATCGCAGGATTAGGGCTTGAGCGAGAGTATAACTTAAACGCTCCCAAAGGAGTCCGAGGAAGAAACTCTGACAACACTTTGGTCCAGGAATTAATGGGCTGGGAGCCAACTATTACGCTTGAAGAGGGACTGAAAAAGACATTTGATTGGATTTATGGAGAAATCCTTGGGAAAAAGGATGGGAAATAGTTTTGCTTGTAAAGCAAAGAAAGCTTGTAGTTGTAGGTTGTGGAAAATTAGGCGCTCCCCTTGTAGCCTGTTTAGCAAACGTTGGCCATAAAGTCACAGGAATTGATCTCAATAAAGATTTGATTCATAACCTTGATGCTGGAATCGTAACTTGGAATGAACCAGGATTAGAACAGTTACTCACAACGCATAAAGAAAACATGAGATTCCAGTCCACCTATCAGGGGGCATTTGAAGATGCGGAAGCGACATTTGTGATTGTCCCAACTCCAAGTCTTGAATCAGGTGAGTTTAGCAATAGATACGTAATTGATGCAGTCACTAAAATTGGTTACGAGTTATCCAATTCACTCAAATCTCAGCACCTCGTAGTAATAGTAAGCACTGTGATGCCTGGTAGTACTCAGGGGGAAATTAAGCATGCTCTTAAAATTGCGGCTGGAGCAGTTTCAGAGTTAATTCACATTTGCTATTCCCCGGAGTTTATCGCACTAGGAACTGTTATCAAGAATATGCAATTTCCAGATATGGTACTGATTGGGGAAGAAGAGAAAGATTCAGGAGATTTACTCGCCGAAATTTCATTGTCCGTTGCAAAAAACAAGCCAAGTGTTATGCGTTTGAGTATTTCTGAGGCTGAAATTTGCAAAATAGCTATAAATTCGTTTGTTACGACCAAAATTAGTTTCTCAAATCAAATTTCTGAAATTTGTGAGAATACGCCCGGAGCTTCTGCTCAAAGAGTTCTTCAGGCAATTGGCGCTGATTCACGCATCGGTCGGAGTTACCTAAGTGCAGGAACCGGATACGGCGGGCCTTGCTTTCCAAGAGATAATCGAGCTTTCCATAAATATGCAAGCTCATTGGGTGTCGATGCTGATCTTTCGATGGCTACTGATGCGATTAATGTGCGGCAAGGAAATAGAATTATCAGAATAATCGAAGATAAGCTTCCCCGAGCATCCAAGATTTTGGTAGTCGGCTTGTCATATAAACCTGACACTGATGTAACCGAAGAAAGCCCAGCGCTTGCATTTATTGCGAATGCTCAAAAGGCGGGATATATGGTTGATGCGGTTGATGATTATGTACAGAATTTACAAACGGACCAGGAAATTCAAATCTTTACCTCAGAATCGCTCACTAAGTCTAATTATTCGGCTGCAATCCTTTTTGTACCGAGTATAAATTACATAAACATCCCTCTTCAATTGAGTTCTAAAACCAAGTTAATTGACTTGTGGGGTCTTTGGGAGAATTCACAAAATCATGAGTACATTAGGCTTGGTGACTTTTTTCATGTCAAGTGAAAGATTTTTGAAAGTAAAATTAGCTGGTGGTGCTACTGCTCAATGTATAGCGTTAATGAACAGTGTTTATCTTCAGAAAAAGCTGAACAGGGATTTTAAGCTCTACTATTTTCCACACAGCACTGGTACATATTGGCCATTTGCAATTGATTTTCTCCTTAAGCCAGGTGAGCTTGGTTCATCAGAAGAATTCATTCAGGGTCTTGACGTTAAGAGTAATTTCGAAGTAGGAAAGATTATTCGAGCACACCCTCTTTCAAAAAGTGGATTTAGTCATGAGAAGCTGCTCTCACTGATTAGGAAGTTAAAATTAGAAAGAATGCTTCAAAAATTAAGGGGGGAGTCCGCTCTATTAGCGTCAATGAAAAATCTTGAAAGGGTAACTAGACATACAAAAGCCGTATCTGGAGGGTTTGTTCCATACTTTGATGAATCAGTTAATTCAGAAATGGACAAGAGATTTACCCAGGCTGGAAAGAAATCTCCTTTCTCGCTCACAATGGATGAGATATCAAGGCCCGATGTTGTAATCCACTTCAGGATCGGCGATAAGAGAGCAAAATTTAGCCACCCAACAGATTTTGGAGGAGATGGAATTTGTGACCCATCCGAGTTTAAGAATTTGATTGAACGGTATGTTACATCAGAGAAGATGAGGATTGTTGTTGTCTCGGATGAACCGCTGGTAGCAGCCAAGTTACTCCACAATGTTGGAATCAATGTCGACACAAATGCCATTAAAGGGGACATTTGGGAAGATTTGTATTTGATGTCACAAGCTAAATTGTTTATTGGTAGTTGGAGTCAGGTATCTCAATTGGCAGCAATCTGCGTTGTGGAAAACGGTGGTCGTGCTGTGTTGCCATCAACAACTCAGGTGGGAACTAAGGTGCGGTGGAGGATTCCAACAGTTGATTTCTATCAACCTAAATTCTTGGAAATGGGTCACTGGATTTATTCCGATAATTTTGCCCTTGAAAAAGATGCACATAAGAGCTACAAGAAATCGTGAATCACAACCCCATTAGTTTCGCTTGATTATCAAATTGGGGAATTTTGCGCCTAACTTCTTCAAAAGTTCCCCTTGCAAGTAGCTCCCCTTGACTCCATGTAACAAACCATGTCTGCATTCTTGGCCGTGGAATGCCTGTGAGTAATTATAATCATGGCCGAGGATGTTTTCAATTTTTGAATAGATTTGCCGATTGGATATTCAGTCTCGGCATCTAAAGCAGATGTAACTCCATCAAATGCGCTGATTTCAATAGATACCTTGTCTTGTGAAAAATCTTTTGTCACTATGGCAAAGAGATCTTGACCAGATTCAGAATTAAATTCACACACCAAATCTTCAAATGAAATTTGAGAGTTCAGAGTCCGATTGGAGATAATCTCCAGAGAAAACTCTAATTTCCCTCGGAGATTGTCGTAATCAATTTTTCAATCCGAAGCGAATCTATTTAGGTATTTCTAACTAGCCGAAGTCCAAGAAATCTGAAATTTCAGAGTAAGTAGCCTCGCAACGCAATGTACATAAGACCTACTGTAAATTGTTTGTCACTTCTCTGATGCGGTGCTGAAAACCGTGAAATAGTTAGACATTGAAGGCTATGCTCAATCAATTCCACTGGCTAAAACATGTTTTGAGCAATTTTCCTAATATGTGGGCCCAGACGGGCTCGAACCGTCGACCCACGGATTAAAAGTCCGTTGCTCTACCGACTGAGCTATAGGCCCCACTACAAATTTTACATGCGCGCGACAGCCTATACGAGGGTTTCGCCCTTTAACCCACATATTTCAAAGTTTTTCAAGTGAGATCAGAGTGTTTGAAAACCATAACCCTGGACTCAGAACAGGTTAGCTCGCCAGGAGAAGCGTCATATAATCGTTTTGCCTATCTGGCTGGTCGGTTGAAGATTAACCTTAGCCTGTGTACGACGCTACGTAAACGTCCCAACATTGTAGGCCTCAAGACAAAGTTTGGGGCCATTAACATGGGCAGTCCTATAAACCAATACCAATATGAACGACCATACGCTCTGAAACTTTTCACCAAAACATCCAGATTACATCTCAACCCAGCAAATTTTGATGTTGAAATAGAGCGAACTATGGCAAATGGGTCCTTCCATACCCCTATTCCATTTGCGATGAACGAAACATCCTTGTACCTATGTTTAGCCAAGTGAGCTAAATCCATGTCTATGTAAAAAGACGTATGGGTATCTAAGACTTCGATAGGGCCGAATGTATCGCTCGTAATATTTTGCCACCCATCATACTTAAGCATAATCTCAACTGTTGGCACATCCAAATACGAAAATACAGTATTTTCACTTAAAAGAAGTGAATCACAAATTCTTTGAAAAAATCCCCAGTACTTTGTTTCAAGGGGTAAATTTAAAGTTTCTTGTAAACTTGTTGTTTCAGTTATATTTAGGGAAACTGACACGCAAGGTCCTAAGATTACTTCAAAAAAATCTTTGCGCGAATCAACTAAGATCATATCATTCTTAATCAGTGATCGATTGAATTTGTAAATACTTTCATTCAAAGTTAAATTAGTTTTTTCATCATACACAGTTGCATTTAAAATCAAATTTTGCGGCTTAGTTGCCAATAGCGTGTCAGTTATTCGTCTCAAAGCATTAAGATGAATCCGATCATGCGCGCCTAAGATCCAAACGTAACTTCCTTTTGCTTGACGAATGATTTCGTCGCAACTAAATGAGAATCCTAAATTTGTGCTATTTTCAATAACTCTATATTGGAAATTTCTAGTTTGAAATGTGGAGAGGAAACTCTTTGCCTGATTCACTGTTCCGTCAGAACTCCCATTATCAACAATCACGATTTCGACTAAATCCAAAAACTCATCCATTTGAGATAATATTGACTGTAAAGTTCTAACTATGAGGCGGGACTCATTAAGAGTTGGAATACCTATGGTTAACAGCATAAAAAGCACCCCTAATTTGAATTTTAATTCAAGAACTCGAATCTGTACGATACTATAGATGAAAACGTAGACAGGACATGAATGAAACCAGACATTAGTTTAATAGAAGGTGTCGAGTACTTTCGTCCAAAGTTCTCTGAAGATTTGAGAGGGAGTTTTACAAAGGTTTATAGTAATCTTTGGTCAGAAACACACGGCACGGAAGCTGCGGAAATTTTCTATTCCCACTCGGTCAGTGGAGTCATACGGGGAATGCATTTACAAATAAATGAAAATGCGAACGATAGAATAATATCCATTGTTTCAGGAAAGATTTTTGATGTCTTACTTGATTTACGACCGGAAAGCAAAACTTACCTCAGGAGCAGCATTTGTACACTAAGTGAGGATTCTTACACCTCTGTTAAAGTGCCAAAAGGAGTTGCACACGGTTTCCAAGCACTTGGTCCCTGCCTAACTTTTTATGTAAGTTCCTCTACATATAAGTATGAAAATGATTCTGGAATTGATGCGACATCTATTGGGATTAATTGGCCCTTAGAGCCCCAATTAAGAAGTTTGAGGGATTCTAATTTAGCTACTTTGCAGGAATGGCTCTTAAATAGTGCAATCCAAAAATAAGAATCGAGAGATTGTTGCTCTGATTGGTGCTAGCGGTAACTTAGGGCAAGCACTAAAGAGAAATTTGGAGGAATTTGACTTTGAGGTGTTATCCATTTTTAGACCAGAATCTCCTAACGCGGAGTTTTTTTGTATTCCATATCAAACAATAATTACTTCTGGCATAAAACCAAACTTGATTATTAATGCTTCAAATTTTTATTCTCCGAGTGCGTCTGTGGAAAATATCAATAGAATGCATGACTCTATTGTCGGTGTTGCAAAATCTATTGCAAACGCGAATGCTGAATGGCGTGTCCCGGTTGTTTCATTTTCATCATATTTTCAGTTTGCTCCTCTTAATTCAAAGCCATGGTCAATGTATTCTCAGTTAAAAGATGAAGCCTTTGCGTTACTGGCAGAGAGTTCTACCTCCTTGAAGCAAAATCATTGGGATTTTATGCTTTATGACACCTATGGAGGAATTTATCGAGGCAAATTCCTAGATAAACTTTCGGATATCATTCGTTTTTCAGGGGCCATGGACGCAACGTTAGGCGAACAAGAAATAAACTTAACGCACATAGAAGATATTGCAAGAAATGTTGCATCACTTTTAAGGATGTATTTTGATCGTTCTCTTACTAGCTCAACCCGAAGGTTCCAAATCAAACACCCAATCACTTATACCTTAAAGTCTTTAGCTTGCCTGGCTGAAGTTACCCTGGGTCGGCGTTTGCCGATCAATTGGGGTGTTATCCCATATCGGGAAAAAGAAGTGTTTAAGCTTTGGGAGGTTGACTTGCCAATTTTTGAAGGATTTACCCACAAATATGAACTAAATGAGTATTTCGCTAGCCTCAAAAACTAAGAAGATTTCCCACGATTGGTACGGTAAGACGAATTGCTTCGGACTTTAACCGTGGGTACCCTTTGAATCTTTATCGCAATGACTACAATCATTTCGTGAGTTCTAATCCAAAAACAATTGTTATAACCGGTGGGTTAGGCTACATAGGATCTAATCTGATTGAATCCCTGTCCATTCATTTTGATAAGATTGTAGTATTGGATAAAACAACGACTATAAAGTATGGAGCTTTACAACCTCATGTTAAGCTAATCAAATTGAACTTGGCCGACACTGAATCAATTAGCAAAATGTCAGTTCTTTTCAATGAGCTACCATCAGATACATGCATTATCCATCTCGCAGCTGAAAAATCTGTTGAAGATTCTTTAAAAAACCCGGAATTTTATCTGCGCGAAAATGTCGTTGGGACTAAAAATTTACTAGAAGCAATGGAGAAGTCTGCCTTGCACCAAATTATTTTTGCCTCAACTGCTGCAGTTTATGGTGACCCTGCTGGGATAGAGCTGTTGCATGAACAACAAGAAACTTCTCCGCTTTCCCCTTATGCAAAGACAAAATTAATGTGTGAAGAGTTAATCACTAGTTCCCGGATGGTGAACCTGCATTACGCTATACTTCGATTTTTTAATGTAGCCGGAGCTACCAGTAAAGAGTTCGTAGAAAGAGATGGGGTAAATCTCATTCCTACTTTGCTTTCCGCATCTCGTGATTCTGAAGAATTCAAGATTTATGGAGATGATTATCCTACATTTGATGGTACTTGCGTGAGAGATTATGTGGACGTTAGAGACTTAGTAATTGCTTTTCATCTTTGTATGGAAAAACTACTTACAAGTAATCTTGGGATAATTAATATTGGAAGTGGAAAGGGTTACAGTGTTCTTGAAGTTGTAAAAGAAATGACAAAACGTATTGGAAACCTTCCTTACAGTTTTGGACCGCGCCGAGCTGGTGACCCCTCGAGCGTTGTCGCGGATATTGATTTAGCAAAGACTGTACTCGGTTGGTCACCGAGTTACTCAATAAAAGACATGATTGAATCTGTAACTTGAAGAACAATTCTGGACCAAGCCCACATTTCGAAGCCTTGAAATCTATCTCATTTTACAACTTCGAAAAGAAAAGCAACCCAGTGAACAGAGTTCTGAGAAACATCAAAAAAGTCAGAATTTCGTTTTTACTCAGTAATTACTTTATTCTGGTTTATCGCAGTTGCTTTTCGTTATTTGCATAACGGATTAGTGCATGGTCTTGATTTTGGCATCTACCAACCAGATGGAATTTTTCTACGTTTATTCTTCTTTCTATATCAACTATTTACCTGCCAGCTTGGGCTCTTTTCAAACGATCTCTCACTGCCGTCCCAATGTCACCTTCATCTGGCTGTTTAACAACAATCTCTGATAGATCTAAATCGTCTGCCTTACGAAGTGACGCATACAAGCACTGGGCGAATTCGACGACATTTGATGGTGAACCAACCCGAATGACGCCTTCAGGTGTTACAAAATTGGAAGTGGCTAGAAAACCCTGACCAATATTTGGAATCGCATCAAGTATGACTCTTGCTTTAGGTGCATAGTGGTTTTCAAATGACCCACTAAATTTTACACTTGGTTGAACATCTACATTTGAAATACTAGTTTGTAGAAGTTTTTCAATCATTTCTTGAGTTATAGCGCCTGGACGTAAAATCTTGGGACTGATACCAGTGCAATCAATTATTGTGGATTCAATTCCAATTTGAGACCTGCTTCCATCCAACACTAAGTCAGAGCTAGAGAGATATTCACCGAGTTCTTCTTGAACATCAGCACTTGATGTTGGAGATACCTGTCCAAATCGGTTTGCACTTGGTGCCGCGATCGCAGATTCTGAAATTCTTTCAAACTCTTGAATCAGTCCAAGTGCGATTGGGTCGCTAGGTACACGCAGTCCAATCGTATTTTGCCCCCCGGTAATACAATCTTGAGCAATTTCTGTTCGCTTTAGAATTAAAGTCATAGGGCCTGGCCAAAAAGCACGTGCGAGATCGATGGCATATTCTGGTATTTCTTTAGCCCACTTCTCTATTTGATTTATAGAGGAGATATGAACAATGAGCGGGTGGTCTGATGGTCTTCCTTTTACCTCATAAATTCTTTTCACTGCTTCAGGATTTCTAGCATCTGCACCTAGTCCATAAACAGTCTCCGTTGGAAATGCCACGAGATGCCCAGCCTTCAAGGCTGCAGCGGCTTCACGAATAGAGTCTGCTGTGCAGTTGGAAAAGAATTGAGAGTTGCTCATCAGATTGCTAATTATCCCCTAAATTAGGGAAAGATAAAGCCATGAAGTCAAACCAGCCAGCGAAGGTAATCCAGATAATTGCCCGCATGAACGTGGGTGGGCCAGCGGTCTTGGTAGCTGATCTGATGCGGAGCCTAGATTCATCCAAGTTTGAAGCAAGGCTGGTAACCGGATACTGCGACGAAAATGAGTCTGACTACTTGGATGAGGTCGCTACTGATATTAAAGCTATCCGAGTTCCAGGTTTTGGTAGATCGATTTCTATCGGAAACGACCTGAAAGCATTTTTTCTCTTGATGATAGAGATTAGACGGTTTAAACCAGATGTAGTTCACACTCACACGGCCAAGGCTGGAGTTTTAGGTCGTGTGGCAGCTTTTCTTGCCAGGCCGAGTGCCAAACGCATTCATACTTTCCATGGTCATCTACTGCATGGATATTTTGGTTCTAGAAAAGTTCAGATGCTAGTTTTTCTTGAAAAGATGATTGGGCTAATAACTTATAGGTTTGTAGCTATTGGCGATCTGGTTAAGGCCGATTTGGTGAAAGCAGGAATTGCCAAAGATCGGAAGTTTGAAGTCATCTATCCCGGGTTGCAGAATCTAAATCTCTATCCAAAGTTAGAGGCAAGAAAGACTCTTGGTTTAGATCCTAGGAAGATCTATGTGGTTTACGTAGGACGCTTAACGCAGATTAAGCGTCCTGACCGACTCATGGATTTAGGACGTTCACTCAAGGCAAGTCATCCAACAGCTCACCTCATCATTGCCGGTGCCGGCGAATTACTTTCAGATTTAATGGTGAAATCTGAAAGTGAATCACTACCCATCACATTCTTGGGTTGGAGAAACGATATCGACATAATATTGAGTGCATCAGAAATCGCGGTGCTTTGTAGCGATAACGAGGGAATACCTTTAACACTTATTCAGGCATCGCAAGCTGGCCTGCCGATAGTTAGCACCAATGTGGGATCGGTAAGTGACATTGTGCTCGATGGGGTTAATGGCTTATTAACTGAAGTCTCTTCAAAGGGCTTGATTGAAGGTGTGTCTGCGCTTCTAGATGATCCTGTCCTTGGTTATCGTTTTGGAAAAGCCGGACAAGAAAGAGCACGAGAGTTTTTCTCTTCACGCACAATGGTGGAGCGTCACCAGAGGTTGTATTCACAATCTCTTTAAGTGCCATTCTTGGTTAATTCACAGTTAACAGTGGATACTTAAGGTATGAAACTAACAAAAATTCGCACCTTCGCATCCATCATGACCATATCTGCAGTCGCAGGCGTCGTCGCCCTCGCAATCCCAGCCAATGGCGCAGGCACCACAGATAACCGCTTCATCACCGTCACAGGTGTTGGCACGATCTCTGTAGTCCCGGATGCAGTTCGCTTTAACGCAACAGTCTCAGCCCTTGCCTCAACAAATGCTGCTGCACTTTCATCTGCCAGTAAATCAGCAGCTGCTGTGCGCGCAGCGCTTACAGCGAAAGGCATTGCAACTAAAGATATCCGCTCTGCAAATATCTCTGTTTATCCTGAATACAACTGGACACAAGAGGCTGGTACAAAGATCACCGGCTACCGCGCCTCACAATCATTTGATGTTCTAGTTCGCACCGCATCAAAGGCAGGCACCATCATCGAAGCAGTTGTCACTGCAGGTGGCTACAACGTGCAACTTGGAGGAGTAGTACCAACAACTCTTAACCCAGCAACTGCCACAGAAGATGCCCGAGCAGCAGCTGTTGCTAATGC
>Ga0187844_10002808_pt1 | contig 12033 bp, 9 predicted proteins | sample SpaLakP09_SKY_50_FD_134517 | JGI IMG/M metagenome (GOLD analysis project Ga0187844, IMG submission 134517) | Oligotrophic lake water microbial communities from Sparkling Lake, Wisconsin, USA - SP09_SKY_50 | ecosystem: Environmental > Aquatic > Freshwater > Lake | place: USA: Sparkling Lake...
GCCGTAGTTGGTGGGGTAGTGCATGGCCGTATTCATGAAACGGTCCACAAAGATGCAGCCGGAGGCCTTGTCCACTTCGTACTTGATGGGGTCGCCGTTCATCGAGATCTCGATGATGACGTTGAACGAGTCGGGCACTTTGTTGCCGGGGGTGACATTGTCTAGGGACATGCAATCTCTCTTTGTATGAGTTGAAACAGGAAACGTACGGATTAACCCTGATTTTACTGACTTGGCACTTTCGAATTCACCGCCTGACCCGCAAAGCACGCTACATTGATTGCGTTGGCCAATCAACTCCCTCTGCCATGCAGGGTTGGAGCACTGAGGAAGCAACGCAGCGGGGACAACGCTGGCGTTGCTCCCATCTTTGCGAAACAACCATAGAGGAGTATTTCTATGACGGGCAACACAGCGCTATTTCTGGCGCTTGGCTGTGGATTGATTGCCGTGGCTTACGGCTTTTGGGCACGCAGCTGGATTCTCTCCCAGGACGCAGGCAACGCACGCATGCAGGAAATTGCGGCAGCCATCCAAACCGGCGCCGCGGCCTACTTGGCCAGACAGTACAAAACCATCGCCATCGTCGGCGTGGTGCTCACCATCCTGATCGGTATCTTCTTAGACAGCCTATCTGCCGTCGGGTTTGTGCTCGGCGCAGTGCTCTCCGGTGCCTGCGGCTTTATCGGCATGAATGTGTCCGTGCGTGCCAATGTACGCACGGCACAAGCCGCAACCCATGGCATCGGACCTGCTTTGGACGTCGCTTTCCGCGGCGGAGCTATCACCGGCATGCTGGTGGTGGGCTTGGGCCTGTTGGGGGTGACAGGCTTTTACTGGTTTCTGGTGCCGGACGGTGCTGTCACTGCCGCCAAACTGAACCCGCTGATCGGGTTTGCCTTCGGCTCCTCCCTCATTTCCATCTTTGCCCGCTTGGGCGGCGGCATCTTTACAAAAGGTGCGGACGTAGGCGCGGACCTGGTCGGCAAGGTGGAAGCCGGCATTCCGGAAGACGACCCGCGCAACCCGGCCGTGATTGCCGACAACGTGGGCGACAATGTGGGCGACTGCGCCGGCATGGCTGCCGACCTGTTTGAGACCTATGCGGTGACCCTGATTGCTACTATGGTTTTAGGAGCACTCCTCGCAAGTGGGGCGGGCGCTAACGCAGTTTTGTATCCCTTAGCTTTGGGGGCTGTGTCAATAGTGGCTTCCATCATCGGGTGCTTCTTTGTCAAGGCATCACCCGGCATGAAAAACGTGATGCCCGCGCTTTATAAGGGTTTGGCGGTGGCAGGCGTGCTGTCGCTGATTGCGTTTTACTTTGTGACGCAATCGATGATTTCCGACAACGCATTGGGTGGCACCGGAGCCGCCGGCAAGCTCTTCGGCGCCTGCGCCGTGGGCCTGGTGCTCACCGCTGCGTTGGTCTGGATCACCGAGTACTACACCGGCACCCAGTACGCACCCGTGCGGCACATCGCCCAAGCATCGACTACGGGTCATGGCACCAACATCATTGCGGGCTTGGGCGTCTCCATGCGGTCCACTGCCTGGCCGGTGATTTTTGTATGCGTGGCCATCTACACCGCCTATGCGCTGGCAGGTCTTTACGGCATCGCGATAGCAGCGACTTCCATGCTCAGCATGGCAGGTATCGTGGTGGCACTGGACGCCTACGGCCCCATCACCGACAACGCCGGCGGCATTGCAGAAATGAGCGAGCTACCTGCCAGCGTGCGGGACGTCACCGACCCGCTGGACGCCGTCGGTAACACTACCAAGGCAGTGACCAAAGGCTATGCGATCGGCTCTGCCGGCCTGGCAGCACTGGTGCTCTTTGCCGACTACACCCATAAACTCGATGCGTATGGCAAGCACATCAGCTTCGACCTGAGCGACCCCATGGTCATCATCGGCCTGTTCATCGGCGGACTCATACCCTACCTGTTCGGCGCGATGGCCATGGAGGCTGTAGGCAGAGCTGCCGGCTCGGTGGTGGTAGAAGTTCGCCGCCAGTTCAGGGAAATCAAGGGCATCATGGATGGCAGCGGCAAGCCGGAGTACGACACGGCAGTGGACATGCTGACCACCGCCGCCATCAAGGAGATGATGATCCCCAGCCTGCTGCCTGTCGTGGTCCCTATCGTGGTGGGTCTGGTGCTGGGCCCCAAGGCGCTGGGCGGCTTGCTGATGGGCACCATCGTCACAGGCTTGTTCGTAGCCATTTCCATGTGTACCGGCGGTGGAGCCTGGGACAACGCCAAGAAGCTGATTGAAGACGACTTTGTCGACACGGACGGCGTAACCCACAAGAAAGGTGGCGACACGCACAAGGCCGCCGTCACCGGCGACACCGTGGGCGACCCCTACAAAGACACCGCTGGTCCGGCAGTGAACCCGTTGATCAAGATCATCAATATCGTGGCCTTGCTGATCGTGCCGCTAATGATGAAAATTCACGGCGCCTGAACCCGACTGTCTCCCTGAAGACAAGGCCCGCATGCGAAGCGCTGCGGGCTTTTTTTTGGTTGTGCCGGCAAACCCGCCTTGCGCTAACATGCAAGCTCTACCGTCATGGCGCCGACAAAGAGATTGAAGTGAAAATTCTTGTGATTGATGACCACGCCTTGGTGCGTGAGGGATTGCATCAGGTCCTGAAAGGACTGGATGAAGACGTTTCTGTGCTGCAGGCAGGCACCTGCGCACAAGCCTTCGAGCAGGCTGCCTCGCACCCGGACCTGGATCTGGTTCTGCTGGACTACCACCTGCCTGACATGACGGGTCTGGCCGCACTCGACATTTTCGGCCAACGACACCCTGAACTGCCTATCGTCATGTTGTCCGGCTCCGCCAACACCCAAATCATGCGGCAGGTCTTGCAAAGTGGTGCATCCGGCTTTGTGACGAAGTCCACCCTGAGTGATGAACTCTTGCATGCGGTGCGGCTGGTGCTCAATGGCGATGTCTACTCCCCCCCGGAGTTGGAAGGTCGTTCGGATTTTGGAGGTCTGGAAGCAGCATCCGACAAAGCGCCACTTACCCAACGCCAGGAACTGGTATTGCGGGAATTGCTGGATGGCCGATCCAACAAAGAAATCGGCACAACACTGAACGTGTCAGAAGAAACCGTCAAAACCCATGTCGCCGCGATCCTGCGTTACTTTGATGTACAGAACCGCACCCAGGCTGTAGTCGCCGCGGCGCGCAGTGGCTACCGCCCTGCCACTACCGCCTGAGCGGCTCACTGTGATTCCGGGGCACTGCTGATCGCCAGGCGGCGCAAGAGGCTGCGCAGCTTGGCCGGACGCACCGGTTTATGCAGCAAGGTCAAGCCTGCTGCCTTGGCCGACTGAATCAAGGCGACATCGGTATCGCCGCTCATCAAGCAGGCGGGTATGTCACGACGAGCATGCGATCGGACCATCGCGATCACATCCATACCGTTGCGCTCCTCACCCAGACGGAAGTCAGACAGAACCAGGTCCGGAGCGGGAAATGCATTGATGAAATCCAACGCTTGTTGCACACCCTCTGCAGCGTTGACGACACACCCCCACGAACGCAGAAGCCCTTGCAATGCTTCCAATGCAAAGCCATCGTCTTCCACAATCAGAATGCGCATGCCCCCCAACTCCCCCAGGCCAGCCGGCTCGGAAAGCGGGTTGCTAGTCACAGGGATTTCCCTCGGCAAAGCACGTGGCACACGGATAGAGAAGCGGGTGCCACACCCTAGGTCGGACCGCAAGGACACGGTATGCCCCAGCAGTTTGGCTGTCCGCTCCACAATGTTGAGCCCCAGGCCCAGGCCCTGCGTCCGGTCGCGTCCGGCATTGCCGACCTGATAGAACTCCCGGAATATCTCGCGCTGGTGCTCCGGCGAGATGCCGATTCCACTGTCAGACACATCGAATCGAAGCTGGGCACCTCCATCCGTCACACGGCATGTAATGAGGATGGTGCCGCGTTCTGTGTAGCGGACAGCGTTATTGGCCAGGTTCATCAACATGCGTTGCAGCAGCACTGGGTCGCTCAAGAACCACTCTCTGGAGGCTCTCACCCGCATTCGCAATCCCTTGCCCTCTGCCAAGGGAAGCAAGGCTTTGCGGAGTCCTTGGAATAACTCTTCCACCGGCGCAGCGACCCGTTGCACTTGCACCGCACCGGCATCCAGGCGGGACACATCCAAAAGCCCATCCAACAAATCTTGCATGGACTGCACAGAAGCTTCGAGACTACCCACTACTTGCCGTGTGGCTGCATCCAGTGGCAGCTGCCCGAGCCGGGCCACAAACATGCCCAAGGCATGGGTGGGCTGCCGTAAATCGTGGCTGGCTGCGGCCAGGAACCTGGACTTGGCCAAGGTGGCAGTTTCCGCTTCTTCCTTCTTCAAACGCAGTTCGCGTGTTGCGGCTTCTACGCGGTACTCCAACTCCTCCCGGCCCCACGCAAGACGCTGCGCCATTTGATTCAGCCGGGTCTGCAAGTCAAAAAGCGGATCGGAAGGTAATGCTTCTGAACTAGGCGACAGGTCTCCTTCACCGATACGCTCGATCGTGCGGGAAACCCGCATCACCGGACCGATCACGCCCTCGCCCAGGCGCAGCGCCAGCAGACCTCCCAACAAAAGGCCTGCTATGCCGATTACAACTGCCACCAACAGTGTTTCGCGTCCGCGGGTATCCAGTCGCTCCCGGGAAACTTCCAGAACCACGTAGCCCAGAACGGAGCTGCCGCGCGCGCCTGGAGACGGGTTGAAGAAATCGTCCAGAGACACGTTACTGGTAGAGACACTTTCCCAAATGACATCCACACCCAGCGATTTCTGTAGAGCAATGTAGTTGGCACCTACAGCCTCTGCCAGCTCCCCGTAGCGGCTTTTGCCGGTTTTGGCCAGCAACTGGCCATTGGCATCAAAGATCGCAATCGAACGAACGTCTGCCTCGCTTTGCAGGCCGGCTGAAATAGCCTGCAGGCTCGCCACATTGCCCGAGAACAACCCGTATTCGCTGGACATCGCAATCTGATGGGCGATCAATTTGGACCGCATGGTGTGGGCTTCATCGAGGTCAGCAACCCGGGTAGACCAGAACACTGCCATGAGCGACAGCACGACCAAAAACACCGGCATCAGGGCTGCCAGCAACATACGGAATCGAATCCCGCGGAAGGTCATTGCCGTTTCTCCCATCTGCGAAGGCGCTCTGACAGGGCCGCCTCGTCCAGGGACAAGCCGAGCGAACGCGCCACATGCTCATTGAGCACCACGGTGTAATCCGCCGGATACTGGGAACTCACGGAACCCGCAGCCGTCCACTGGACTTTGGCCATAGCAGCCGCTTGCACACCGATCTGCCGCGGTGTGCTGTGCAGTGACAGCAGGGCACCGGCCCGTACATAGGCTGGCGAAAAAGCCACCACCGGAACACGGGCGCGGTAGGTCGCCAAGAGTACGTTTGAAATGCTGGAGCCGTTGTACACCTGCGGGTCTGGCACCGCCAGCAAGACGTCAGTGCCATCCAGCACTGCTTTCAGACCAGTGAAAAGGTTAACGGTGCCACCCACATAGCCGCTCACCATCTCCAAGCCGCGTGCATTCAGACTCGACAGCAGATTACCGGCTTGCAAGCCCGACTCCATTCCCCACAGAACTCCGACCTTTTTGGCCTCTGGCAACGCCAATCGCAACAACTCAATCTGGCGCGGAAAGGGTTGCTCAAGATACAGGGCCGCCACCGGCGCCATGGGCCTTTTGGGCAGATCTCTCAAGACCCGCTCAAAACCGGCCCGGGGAATCAGTGCCGCGATCACAGGAGTCCGCAAATCACGTAACAGAAGGCGTGAAAGTGCCTCGCTACCCAAGGTGACAATGGTTCTCGCGGTACCCAATTGCGGAGACTCCAGCGCGCCCGGGTCTGTGAGGTACAACACTTGGACTTCAGGCTTATCCGGCCCACTGCGCATCCACTCTGACGCGATGGTTTGAGCGGCTTCCGAATAGCCGGGACTGCGATCGCTACTGAGCACGATCAATTCGGCCGCCCATATGCTCCCCATGCCTATGCAGCACGCCATCAGTGCGCAAGTGCAGCGGAGGAGATGCAGGAAGCCCAATCTAGTGCTCCAACTGGAATGAAATGAAAGCACGGCGATCGAACATGAACTTCTTGTCGCCATCCCGGTGTGGCTGATCCAGGTTCTGCACAGTCAAGGAAACTTCCGCCTTGTGACGTCCCCACTTGAACGGTTTGGCAACCCGGACATCGGTACGCGAAACGGAGTAGAGCTTTTTCTTGTCAGACATCAGGGCCATGTCCTCAGACTGAGCATGCATGGCAGACCATACGTACCCCCCCTTGGTGGTGTACATGCCACTAAGTGACATGGCGTAGCGCGCAGCGCTATGCGCTACGCGAAAGCGTTGTGCACCTGCGACGTCTGTCCACGTCTGGGTAAAGAACAACAGGGCAGAGCTCGATGGCTTCCACTGCAACTGGTGCTCTGCACCGGTGATCCTGTAGTTGTCGATGTTGCGATAGTCGTTCGGACTGGTCGCGCTTTGGTCCTGCGGATCAAAAGGGCGCTCGATCCCGTCAGTAATTTGCTCTTCAAACAAACGGAGATCACCAGATACACCCATGGCCGGCAGGCTCAAGTTGTAGCCAAGTTCACGCACAAAAATTTTTTCTGGCGCCACTTCTCCACTGGACCGTACGGTTGTCAGCAACAAGGTATTGCTGGCGTCGTAGTAGCGGACCGCAGCATATTTTTCGTAAGCACTGGGGGGTCTGAACGCCGAGGACACACCTGCACGCAAAGTATGACCCGGCAAGGCGTGCCAATTCAGCATGACCCGGGGGGATACCGTACCGCCACCCAGCCCGCTTTCCTCCAACATCACACCACCGTTAAGCAGCAATGCGGGTTGTAAGCGCCATTCGGCGTTACCGAAGATCCGCTGAAAGTTCGTGGTGATCGCTCCACGCTTGTCAAAGCTGGACGGCGCATCAATCATTTCCCTGCGCAACTCCACGCCCCACACCGTTCGCCATTGTGTATTCCAGCGCGCTGTGTGCTGCAGGGTGAGTGCCTGAGTCAGCTCGAACGCACCGAAGTCCACCGGAACACCCTGGAAATTGGCGGGAGCTTGGCTATCGATGTAGGGGAATCGGTCTCTATGGGTGTTTTCAGTCTGGGAGAAACTGATCTGCACATCTCGTTCAGCTGCTACGGGGAGCTGAAGATCCGCCTGAAAAAACTGCGACCCCAGAAAGCGACTCCGCGCGATATTGCCAGGGGAGGTGGGTTCACCCCTCCCTGCATCTATCCCCAAACTACCGGCACGGATCTCCAGGGAAGATGCCGGAGCTACATTGATGGCACCTGCAAAATTAAGGCGTGAGACCCGGTTCACGCCATAAGCCCCGCGCAAACCCATGTCACCCCGGCTGTCAGCGCTCAATCGGTAGGCATGATGTTCATCACCCCAGCCCAAAGCGGCGTAAGCATCTGCAACACCGCCGTCCCCGCCGGTGAGCCTTGCGCGGCTGCTTGAAGTTTCCCGCGCATCCCTGGACACAATGTTCACCACGCCCAAGAAAGCACGTGCACCATAGGTAACGGAGTTCGACCCCCGCATGATTTCAATGCGCTCAATATCGTCCATCGCCAAGGTCTGCAAGCCCAAGCCGGCTGAGCCCTGCAAATGGCCTGAATACACAGACCGCCCGTCCACCAGAACCTGGATGCGATTGGCCCAGTCATCGTTACGGCCGTGGTAGCTGGCCATGGGAGCGTCCGTCTCGAAAGACGTGGTGGTTTGAAAGCCGGGCACCAGACGCAGCAGATCGGCGACATCCCGCGCACCGGTCATTCGGATGAATGCACTGTCAAGCACCGTGACCGCACCCGGGGTTTCATCCAGAGGCTGTGCAAGTCGGGACACCGACAACACCACTGGCATTTCGTCCAAAAAATCCCGCTCGGAAAGCGGCACCCCCCCTCCTTGCTGGGCCGAAACCCAAGGGGATAGCAATGTCAGTAATATGGCGAACGGTAATGGTTTCATGGGGTTCAACCCAACGACGATTGCTATTATTTTGCAAGCTGATTTTGCCCTGTCTGCAGGCCACTTAACGCACAACATTCATAAAACAGCATGGCAAGCCGCAATACACGAGTGTTTCCTTTGATCGATGAACGCTCCTCGGGCATTCCAGCGCCTGTTTCCACTCTGCCCGCACCCGGCTTAGCTGAATCCACAGGGATCGTTCGCGATACCTTGGCCCGCCCTTTGCGTGATTTGCGCATCAGCGTGACTGACCGCTGCAATTTCAGGTGCAGCTACTGCATGCCCAAAGAGGTGTTTCACAAGGATTACCCTTATCTCCCGCACAGTGCGCTGCTGAGCTTTGAAGAGATCACCCTCTTGGCACGGCAGTTCGTCTCGTTGGGAGTGCAAAAGATCCGGTTGACCGGAGGCGAGCCCTTGCTGCGCAAAAACATCGAAACCCTGATTGAGCAGCTGGCAGAAATTACTACTCCCGAGGGCAAACCACTGGACCTCACCCTCACCACCAACGGATCACTACTGGCCAAGAAGGCACGTTCGCTCAAGGCTGCGGGCTTGCAGCGCGTCACCGTGAGTCTGGACGGCTTGGACGACACCACATTCAAAGCCATGAATGATGTCGACTTCCCAGTGCGTGATGTGCTCCTAGGCATCGACGCGGCACAGGCTGCGGGGCTAGGCCCTATCAAAGTGAACATGGTCGTCAAGCGCGCCACCAATGAACAAGAAATCCTGCCCATGGCCCGGCACTTCCGAGGCAGCGGTGTAGCCTTGCGATTCATCGAATACATGGATGTGGGAGCAACCAATGGCTGGCGCATGGATGAAGTGCTGCCTTCTGATGAGGTGCTCAGGCGACTACGCGAACACCTTCCGCTGATTCCCTTAGCCGAAACCCAGCCCGGCGAAACTGCACAACGTTGGGGCTATGCCGATGGGCAGGGCAATCACGATGTCTCTGCCGGAGAGTTGGGCCTGATCAGCAGCGTGAGCCATGCTTTCTGCGGGGACTGTAACCGGGCTCGTTTGTCCACAGAGGGCCAGCTGTATCTCTGCTTGTTTGCAGGTCGCGGGCATGACCTGCGTTCCTTGTTGCGCAATGGCGCCTCCACAGAGCAGATACGGAATGCGATTGCCTCTGTCTGGGGTGCTCGCACCGATCGCTACTCCGCGCTCCGTGGATCGGGGGCTGCCGGGCCAGCCCATGGCGAAAAGCGTGTCGAGATGAGCTACATCGGCGGTTAGTTTCCGTCTCTGTTTTCTATCCCCTTTGCCGTAAGGCCTGATCGACCCCGCGGTTGGCGAGGGCATCCGCCCTCTCGTTCCCGGGGTCACCGGCGTGACCTTTGACCCAATGCCAGGCAATCGTATGCCCGGCAGTATTCACGACGCTATCCAATCTCTGCCAGAGGTCCACATTTTTGACGGGTTGCTTGGACGCGGTCTTCCAGCCTTTGGCTTTCCAGCCTTGCAGCCATTCGGTAATTCCTTTCAACACATACTGGCTGTCCACATGCAAAGTGACCTCGCATGGGCGCTTTAGTGCAGACAAAGCCTCGATGACCGCCATCATCTCCATGCGGTTATTGGTGGTTCCGAGCTCACCGCCGGAGAGCTCTTTTTCGGTGCCATCTGCAGAACGCAGCAAGGCGCCCCATCCACCCGGTCCAGGATTTCCCTTGCAGGCACCATCGGTATAAATCACCACTTTCGTCAAGCATTCAGTCACTTACTGTCCTCTAATTTTCTCAATTTCAGCCTTGCGGGTCTGCTGTGCCACCGGGACTGCAGCAGGACTCCGTTTGGCGGAGGCTTTCCATTGCCCACCCAGAAGCCGCATGCCACGAACCCGTTTGGTTGCGACCACAAAATATGCCGCGCCGAAAATCGGCCACCAGCGCGCGCCCATGCGATCCAACCATGCAAACCGCCGTAACCACTCCGGAGAATCTACAGCGGGACGGTAGCAACCGAATCGCCCGACCTCGACCTCAAAGCTCAATAGGCGCAACCAATCCCGCAATCGCCAATAGCCGATCAAGTCCCCCCAACCGGGCAAAAATACGTGCTCCCATCCCATCTGCCGGTAGACCCGGCTTCGCCGCTGCCGCCAGCCCCAAAGACTGGCTGGATTTAAACCACAGATCACGACCTTGCCTTCAGGCACCAAGACCCGCTCCACCTCCCTCAATGCAGCATGCGGATCCGGGCTGAACTCCAAGGCGTGGGGCAGTACCAGTAAATCCATACTGTTTGCAGGGAAAGGCAAGGCGGTAAAGTCAGCGTAGAAGTCGATGACAGCCCCATGTTTTGCAGCGTGATCCGGGGTCTCTTGCATGGTGAACCAGCGATGGGGTATGCGGTTGGCACGCAAGGCATGAAGTTCAGGGATTCCCAGTTGCAAAGCGTGGTAGCCGAAAAGATCGGCGACGGCTTCATCCAGCTGGGCTTGTTCCCATTCCAGCAGGTACGCCCCCGCAGGGGATTGGAACCATTCCTGCAAACCTATAATTTGGTCGCTCATGACGTTAACACCACTGCCCGCATTGACTGACAACTACATCTGGATGTTGCACAACGGGCGTGAAGCATTGGTGGTCGATCCCGGAGAGGCGCAACCGGTGCTTGAAGCCCTGGAACGCGAGTCCCTGACACTGCACAGCATTCTAGTCACGCACCACCATGGCGACCACACGGGTGGCGTACAAGTTTTGCGCGAAGCCACCAGTGCCAAGGTCTACGGGCCGGCCCATGAAAAAATGCCGGAGCCGATCACACGATTGGTTGAGGGCGATCGCGTGAATGCCTTGGGCTTGGAGTTCATCGTCATTGATGTGCCCGGACACACTGCAGGACACATTGCGTTTTTTGCTGAACCTAGAGGGGCACACCCCCTTCTCTTCTGTGGTGACACCTTGTTCAGCGCGGGGTGCGGACGTCTCTTCGAAGGAACGCCAGCGCAGATGCTGGACTCTCTCCAAAAACTATCGAGCCTGCCGGATGACACCCGCCTGTGTTGCACCCACGAGTACACCCTGAGCAATCTGCGATTCGCACTCGCCGTAGAACCCAGTAATCAAGCCCTAGTGGACTACGACGTGCATTGCCGCGCACTGCGCACTGTGGGGACCCCGACCCTTCCCTCCAACCTGCTGTTGGAGCGCAACATCAATCCTTTTTTACGCACGCACCTGAGCAGTGTGGCTGACGCAGTGCAGTCCCACGATGCAGCAGGTGTTGCATCCGCAGGTGTGTTTGCCACTCTGCGCCAATGGAAAAACACATTTCAATGAAATTTCTTCCTATCGCCATGGCCGGTTTGGTCGTGCTCCTGACGGGCTGTGCAGGAACTTTGAATTCCCCACTTCAGCCTGACACGCCCTCCAATGTGCCAGCTACAGCCTCAACACCGCCGATTGCAACCAAACCGGCGACACCTGACAGTGATAGCCTGAACCTGCGCTCCAGCCGGGAAATCACCCGCTCCAAGCCTGCACCAGCACCGGCGTCCAGCGCACGTGGTGACGCGGTGCCATTAACCACCGTCGACACTTTCCAAGGTACGCGAACAGTAGCCGCCATCGCTCCCCCCGCAGACTTGTGGGAACGCATACGCCGTGGCTATGCCATGAACGATCTCGAAAGTGATCTGGTCAGAGACCGGGAACAGTGGTACACCAGCCGTCCGGATTACATATTCCGCATGACTGAGCGCTCCAAGAAATACCTGTTCCACATCGTTGAGGAACTGGAAGTCCGCAACATGCCCACCGAACTGGCCTTGTTGCCGTTCATCGAAAGTGCGTTCAACCCACAAGCCGTGTCCAGCGCCAAGGCGGCCGGCATGTGGCAGTTCATGCCCGCTACCGTATTTACCGGTAGCGGGCATGAACTGCCACATGCCGGCCGCCTCGGCGCTGGACACGGCTTGTGGGTTGAAAGCACTCTCTATGAACGGCAAC
>Ga0187844_10002810_pt1 | contig 12030 bp, 9 predicted proteins | sample SpaLakP09_SKY_50_FD_134517 | JGI IMG/M metagenome (GOLD analysis project Ga0187844, IMG submission 134517) | Oligotrophic lake water microbial communities from Sparkling Lake, Wisconsin, USA - SP09_SKY_50 | ecosystem: Environmental > Aquatic > Freshwater > Lake | place: USA: Sparkling Lake...
AGCCAGGCGCTCGGGATGTCATCACCACCAGCCGCGGCGACGATGCTGTCGAAGGGCGCCGCGCCCGGCGCACCGAGCCGGCCGTCGCCGTAAATCAGGCGCACCTGAGGCAGGTGCAGCGGTGCCAGATTGCTGCGCGCCTTGTCGTGCAAGGGCTTGAGACGCTCGATCGACACCAGGCTTTGCGAGAGCAAGGCCAGCACTGCCGCCTGGTAGCCACAGCCCGTGCCAATCTCCAGCGTGCGGCCGAGATGGCCGCGCTGGCTGGCCGACTGACCGCCGAAGAGCATGGCGATCATGCGACCCACGACCGAAGGCTTGGAAATGGTTTGCTCGTGACCGATGGGCAGGCTGGTGTCTTCGTAGGCCTGGATGGCCAGGGCGCTGTCCACGAACTCATGACGCGGCACGCGAGACAGGGCTTCCAGCACGCGCTCATCGTGCAAGCCGTCGCGGCGCAAACGCAGCACCATGCGCTGGCGCACCTTGGCCGAATCCAGGCCGAGCCCGCTGGGCGCCAGCTGGCGCGCCGCGTCCTGGGCGGCCTCGCGCAGATGGCGCTGCGGCATCAGCACCTCACGCGCCGCGGCACCGCCCACGCCGGACGATGTGCCGGCCGAGGCACTGGCGCCACCCATCTTGCCCAGCGGCAAAGGGAAGCGCGGTGAGCGAGCCGCAGGCTTGCTGCCGCCGTTGCCACTGTTCATGCCGGCCGGTCCAGTCGCTGCGCCCAGGCGCCCAAAGCGGCGTGGTGGGTCAGGTCCACCTGCAAGGGCGTCAGGGACACCATGCCGTTCGCGGTGGCGTGGAAATCGGTGCCCTCGCCCGCTTCACGCGCATCACCTGCCGGGCCGATCCAGTAGATCGGCTCGCCACGCGGGCTCATCTGCTTGATCACCGGCTCGCTGGCATGACGCCGGCCCAGGCGGGTCACACGCCGCGGCAGATCGCAGGCATCGGCCCGGTTCGGAATGTTCACATTGAGCAAGAAGGCCGCGCCCAGGCCGCCGGCCAGCACCTGCTCGACCACCTGGCGCGCCAGTGCCGCCGCGGCATCGAGATGGCCCCAACCCTTGTCGACCTGAGAAAAGGCGATCGAGGGAATGCCAAACAAGAAGCCCTCGGTGGCGGCCGCCACGGTGCCGGAATACAGGGTGTCGTCGCCCATATTGGCGCCGTTGTTGATGCCCGAAAGCACCAGATCGGGCTTGTAGTCCAGCAAGCCGGTCAAGGCCACGTGGACGCAGTCCGAGGGCGTGCCGTTGACGTAGCGAAAGCCGTTGCTGGCGGTGTAGACGGACAGCGGGCGACCCAGGGTCAGGGAGTTGGAGGTGCCGCTGGCGTTCTGCTCGGGGGCGATGACTTCGATCTGTCCCAGGCCTTCACAAGCCTTGACCAGCGCATGAAGCCCCGGCGCCAGGTAACCATCATCATTGGCGATCAATATGCGCATGGGCGGCATTGTAGGCAAGCGCCGCCGCACCCACCCCTTCCGCAACCCTGCCCCAAGCTTGGGCTGCACGACGATGGGCGACCAACGTGCCAGCCTGAGCCAGAGGCTGCGGGCGCAGTGCACGGACTCCTCGGGGATTCCCTAGCTTGTGACGCAGCGCTCGGACAACAGCCAAGGCGGGATGTGTAATCAGCTGTCTCGGCGACGGCTGTGGGCCGCGGTTGTGCGCTAGGATGGAATTTGTGCTGACCTTCTCACTATGGCCGTCAAAGTACTGATCATTGAAGACAACCCGGTTGCCCGGAGCTTTCTCTGCCGCGTGGTGCGCGAGAGCTTTAGCGACCCTATGGACATCGCCGAAGCCGGTGATCTGGAAGGCGCACGCCGCCACATCAGCCTACTGAGCCAGAGTGACCCCGAGGCCAGCTTCCGCCTGGTGCTGGTGGATCTGGAACTGCCCGATGGCAATGGCATGGAGTTGTTGGCCGAGATGGCCGGCTCCCCGGCCCTCAAGATCGTCACCACTCTGTACTCGGACGATGACCATCTCTTCCCCGCCCTGCAATGCGGCGCCGACGGCTATTTGCTGAAGGAAGACCGCTTCGAGGTGCTGGTGGAAGAACTGCAGCGCATCGTCAAGGGCCAGCCGCCGCTGTCACCGGCGATTGCGCGCCGCCTGCTCTCACACTTCCGTCCCAACTCCACCGGCGATAGCGGCCCCATGGCCCTGAACTCGGGCTTTGGCAGCCTGTCCTCCTCGGGAGCGCCCAGCACCTTCGGCACTGGCCGCGGTGTGGTGCTGGACCCGCCGCCCGAATGGGAGCGCCTGACCCCGCGCGAAAGCGAAGTCCTGACCTACCTCAGCAAGGGCTTCACCATCAAGGAAATCGCCAACCTGATGGGCATCAAGTGGTTCACGGTCAACGACCACATCAAGAGCATCTACAAAAAGCTCAATGTCTCCAGCCGCGCTGAAGCGGCTGTGCTGGCGAGCAAGCAAGGCCTGGTCTGAGCCGGCGCTGAGTCAGCGCACCCTCAAGGCCAGATCGCGGCGCAGCAGCGCCTCATTGCCCTGCTGGTCTCGCGCGATCACGCGAAGCAGGTAGTCCCCCGCCGGTAAGGGCGCATCCAGTAGCGCTGATGGCGCGCTGTGCCCATCGCGCACCTGCGCCCCCAGCTGGTAACGAAAGCGCGTGACGGCGCTGCCATGCACGGTCACGCCGCTGCGCGCGGCATAGGCCTGCTTGACCGCCTTGTCATCGACCGGCAGGCGGCTGAAATCCAGTGTCATGCGTGGCTGCTCGAAACCAGCCAGCGGGCGGCCGTCCTCGTGCAGCACTTGATAGCCCAAGCTGTGCAGGCCCAGGCGGCGGCGCTCTTCATTGCCATCGACCTGATCCCAGGCATCGACCACAAACTGCAAGTCACGCCAATCGGCAGGCAGACGCAGGCGCCCCTGCTCCAACTGACGCAAGCGCCGCCCCGCAGCATCAAAGACCTCGATGCCCTCGATCAAGGGCGGCTCCTGGTCGCTGAACCCGGCAAAGCCCAGCTGCAAGGGGTTGCGGTGGTAGCCGCCCGTGCCCAGATTGATGTGCACATGCGCCATGGGATTGATGTTGCCGAGGGCATCGCCCGCCGCGAAGCGCGTGCCGCGACGCACCCGGATGCGCTCGGGCCGACCAGCCGCATCCATCACCAGCTGGAACTGCCGCGGGTTGAGCAAGTGCCCCCGCTTGTCACGCCCCACCCGGATGTGGATGTAGGTCAAGCGATCCAGGGACAGACCCTCGGCATTGCTGCCGTAAGCCCAGTTGGCCAGCGGGCTGCTGACTTTGGCATCGGCCATGGCCACCACCAACTCGCCGACATCGCCCTTCACATCCAGGCCCTCATGCAGATGGTCACGCGCATCGCCTCCGCGGCGGCCGCGCACCTCGCCCGGCGTGCCCACCACCTCGTGCCAGCTCTGCAGCGGCAGCAGCGGCCAGCGCCCTTCGGTGCGCGGCAAGGCCAGATCGGGCGCAGGCCCGACATCGGCGCGCGGCGCCGGGTTGGTGGCTTCCGGCTCCCCCTGCCCCCAGCTCAGGCGATGGACGCGAAACGAGGCCGCATCGGTAATCAGAAGTTCACCGCGCGGCGTCAGCGCCAGCCCGGCGGGCCGGGCCAGGTGGGCGCGCGGACCACCACTGAGGCGGTGCACGCGGCCATCCGGCGCGATCTGCAGCAAGGCACCCCGGCGCAGCACACCGACGTAAAGGTAGCCGTCTTGGCTGCGCGCCAGGCTCAAGGGACGGCGCAGCAGCTCCTCCTCGTCCTCGTCATCGCCGCGCGCAAAGGTGCTAACCATGCCATCGGCTTGCACGAGGCGCACCGCATCATTGCGGCTGTCCAGCACCCAGACGCGATCCTGTTCGTCGACGACCAGGGCGGTCGGGGTGTCGAACCGGGCCTTGGCGCCCGGGCCATCCTGCTCGCCCGGCCAGGCGCTGCCGGCCAAGGTGCGCACCTGCCCCGCCGGGCTGATGACGCGGATGCGGTCGTTGTAGCTGTCAGCCACATAGACCGAACCATCGCGCCCGACCGCCACGCCCAGTGGGCCGTTGAAGCGGGCCTGCTCGGCCGGACCGTCGCGAAAGCCCGGCTGGCCATTGCCGGCCATGGTGCTGACCTGGCCCTGCGGGCTGATCTTGCGGATGGCGTGGTTGCCGGTGTCGGCGACATAAAGATTGCCCTGCGCATCGACCGCCAGGCCCGAAGGGGTGTGGAACGCAGCCTCGGCCAAGGGGCCGTCACGAAAGCCCTCGACGCCGCCGCTGAGGCTGTCCACCTGGCCATCGGGTCGCAAGCGCCGGATGCGGTTGCTGTCGCCGCCGTCGCTGATGTAGATCACGCCACGCGCATCGACGGCAATGCCGTAGGGGTCGGCGAATCGTGCCTGCGCACGGGCCCCATCGCGGTGGCCGGCATGGCCATCACCCGCCAACAGGTCCAAACGCGCCGGAGCGGCGAACTCGCTGGGTGGCGGCACCGGAGGAATGGCCGGCGGCAGCGGCCTTGCATTAGCCAGAACCGCCGAATCGGCGGCACGCTCGCTGATCTCGGGCGTAGCAGCGGGCGGGCGCTCGCGCTGCAGCTTCAGCACCGCCAAGACCAGAATGCTCAGCGCCAGGGCCGCAGCGCCGGCAGCCAGAAAGAATCGAAGACGGGGCCGGGCTGAGCGCCGAGTTGACGCAGAGGACGCGCGCGAAGAAGCAGAAGAAGGCGGCATGGGCGCAGGAATCGGCAGACGAAAAAGACAGGCAACAAGCCGTCAGGTAGAGGCGAAAGGAGCGAGAGAAGCACAGGCCACTCGCGCCCGGTCAGAGAGGCCGAGCTATCGCCGCCCAGGCAGGCCTCAGGCTCAGCGCTTGCCTTTTTTCTTGTTCGGGTCGAGCTGACCCAAGGCCTCCATGACCTTCTCGCGCCGCGCGGCTTTCTTTTCATCCATGCGCTGCATGGCTTTGCGCTGGGTGTAGCCGGTGCCATCGGCCCAGGCCCACCAGGCCGCAGCAAGACCGAAAGGCAGCAAGACCCAAAACCAGCTGGCGCTGGCCACAGGCTCCACGCCCAGCCATTTCAGCAGCACCGCCAGAACACCAACTATCAAAAACAACATAGAGAGAAACCCCTTGCGCCAGCAGTTCAACCCCATTGGTGAACACTACAATTCTCCCAGCGCTGGTTGGCTTGAACTGTAGAGCACAAAACCAACCGGCTTCTGCGGAATTGCCCCTTGGTCTGCCCCCGAAAGGAAGTCATGAAATTCGCATTCATCCTGGCCGCTCTGGCCACCGCCGCCGCTGCCCCGGCCGCTTTCGCCAACGCTGAACTGGCACAAAAGAAGAACTGCATGGCCTGCCACGCCGTCGACAAGAAACTGGTGGGCCCGGCCTACAAGGACGTCGCGGCCAAGTACGCCAAGGACAAGGACGCTGCCACCAAGCTGGCCGAAAAAATCGTCAAGGGCGGCTCCGGCGTCTGGGGCCCCGTGCCCATGCCAGCCAACACGCAAGTGAGCGCGGCTGAAGCCAAGCAACTGGCCACCTGGGTGCTGAGCACCAAGTGACGCCAGGCGGCTGAAGGGGCAAGCGCCCTTTCGGCCCTGAAAGAAAAACAGGCCCCAAGGGGCCTGTTTTCGCTTGCGGGTTCAAAGACCGATCAGTAAGCCTGGCCCAGCTGCTCGAGGATGGCCGGATTCTCCAGAGTGCTGGTGTCCTGGGTGACGGCTTCGCCCTTGGCGACCGAGCGCAGCAGGCGGCGCATGATCTTGCCGGAACGGGTCTTGGGCAGGTTGTCGCCGAAGCGAATGTCCTTGGGCTTGGCAATCGGGCCGATTTCCTTGGCCACATGGTCGCGCAGCTGCTTGGCGATGGCCTTGGCCTCGTCACCCGAAGGACGGGGGCGCTTGAGCACCACGAAGGCACAGATGGCCTCGCCCGTGGTGTCGTCCGGGCGGCCGACCACGGCGGCTTCAGCCACCAACTCGGTGCAGCTGACCAGGGCCGACTCGATCTCCATGGTGCCCATGCGGTGGCCGGACACATTCAACACATCGTCGATACGACCGGTGATGGTGAAGTAGCCGGTGTCGGCATCGCGGATCGCGCCATCGCCTGCCAGGTAGTAGCCCTTGAGCTCGCTCGGGTAGTAGCTCTTCTTGAAACGCTCGGGATCGTTCCAGATGGTGCGGATCATCGAAGGCCAGGGCTTCTTGACGACCAGGATGCCGCCTTGACCGTTGGGCACATCGTTGCCGGTCTCATCGACGATGGCGGTGGTGATGCCCGGGAAGGGCAAGGTGCAGGAGCCAGGAATCAGCGGCGTGGCACCCGGCAGCGGCGTGATCATGTGGCCGCCGGTTTCGGTCTGCCAGAAGGTGTCGACAATGGGGCAACGGCCGCCACCGACATGCTTGTGGTACCACTCCCAGGCGGCGGGGTTGATGGGCTCACCGACCGAACCCAACAGTCGCAGGCTGCTCAGGTCATAACGAGCCGGATGCACGGCCTCGCTGGTCTCGGCCGCCTTGATCAGCGAACGGATGGCCGTGGGCGCGGTGTAGAAGATGCTGACCTTGTGCTTCTCGATCATCTTCCAGAAGCGGCCGGCATCCGGGTAGGTGGGCACGCCCTCGAACACGATCTCGGTGCCGCCCAGAGCCAACGGGCCGTAGGCGATGTAGCTGTGGCCGGTGACCCAGCCGATATCGGCCGTGCACCAGAACACATCGTTGTCCTTGAGGTCGAAGGTCCACTTGGTGGTCAGCGCGGCATGCAGCAGATAGCCACCGCTGGAATGCTGGACGCCCTTGGGCTTGCCGGTGGAACCGGAGGTGTAGAGCAGGAACAGCGGGTGCTCGGCCTCGACCCACTCGGGCTCGCAGACCGTGGGCTGGGTGGCCAGCAGCTCATGCAACCAGTGGTCGCGGCCCTCGACCCAGCCGATCTTGCCGCCGGTGCGCTGGTAGACGATCACGTCCTTGAGCGTGGGGCAGCTGCCATCGGCCAGGGCTTCATCGACGATGGATTTCAGCGGCAAGGCCTTGCCGCCTCGCAGCTGCTCATCGGCCGTGATGACCATCACGGCGCCGGCATCCTGCACGCGGTCGCGCAGGCTCTGCGCCGAGAAGCCACCGAACACCACCGAGTGGGTGGCGCCGATGCGGGCGCAGGCCTGCATGGCCGCGACACCCTCGACCGACATCGACATGTAGATGACGACGCGGTCGCCCTTCTTCACGCCGCGGGACTTGAGCACATTGGCGAGCTGGGCCGTCTTGGCCAGCAGCTCGCTGTAAGTGACCTTGGTGACCGCGCCATCGTCGGCTTCAAAAATGATGGCGACCTTGTCGCCCAGGCCGCGCTCGACATTGCGGTCCAGACAGTTGTAGGACACATTCAGCCGGCCGTCTTCGAACCATTTAAAGAACGGCGCGTCGCTTTCATTCAGCACCTGGGTGAACGGCGTCTGCCAGGTGACGAACTCCCGGGCCAGGCGGGCCCAATAGCCCTGGTAATCGGCCTCGCTCTCGGCCACCAGGGCCTGATAGGCGGCCATGCCCTTGACGTGGGCCTGTTCTTGCCAGGCGGCGCTGGGCAGGTACGCTTGTGTCTCGCTCATGAAGGTGTCTCCTCGGGCAGGGCTTGATTGCAAACTGTGCGAATGTTTGCAACTGTGCGTCTTGTCTCTGACGAAGCGCTTACTCTAGCGCGGTAACTCAGCGTACCGAGACGCGCGCCGGTCAACCCTTCTTCATCTCGCACAGGCGGCGGCTGAACCGCCGGCCGGCCGCCGCGCCCCATGGGAATCAGGGCCGTTCGGGGCCATCCGTCACGGGCTTGAGAAGCGCGCCCCATAGAATCGCGCCAGTTCAAATCGACCACCGAGTGAAAACCCTATGAGCACACCGTCGCGCCCTTTGCGCCCTTTGCCCAACGTCATCTTCGCCAGCCGCTGGCTGCAGCTGCCCCTCTACCTTGGCTTGATCCTGGCGCAGGCGGTCTATGTCTTCCAGTTCTGGACCGAGCTGGTCCACCTGATTGAAGCGGCCTTTGGCAACCAGGAGGCCCTGGGCATGCTGGTCAAGAGCATCGGCTACAAGGCCACCGCCATCAAGGACGCGACCGGACTTGTGATTGGCTACGAGCCGATTGCCAAGCTCAACGAGACCATCCTGATGCTGGTGGTGCTGGGCCTGATCGATGTGGTGATGATCTCCAACCTGCTGATCATGGTGATCGTCGGCGGCTACGAGACCTTTGTCTCTCGCATGGACCTGGACGGCCACCCCGACCAGCCCGAATGGCTGAGCCACGTGAACGCCTCGGTGCTCAAGGTCAAGCTGGCCACCGCCATCATCGGCATCTCGTCCATCCACCTGCTCAAGACCTTCATCAACGCCGACAACTACAGCGAGAAGACGCTGATGTGGCAGACCCTGATCCACGTCGCCTTCCTGTTCTCGGCGATCGCGATTGCCTACACCGACAAACTGCTCAACAGCAGCCACGACTCGGCGCACTGAGCGTCTGCCGCGAGCGGCCAGCCAGCTCGCCCGCCCAAAGCAAACGGCCGCCCGAAAGGCGGCCGTTTGCTTTTCATCGCGAAGCTTGCTCAGCCCGGCTGCTCATCACCGAGGCGGAAGGTGTGCACCACCTCGGCCAGGCGCACCGCCTGCTCCTTCAGACTTTCGGCCGCGGCCGCCGATTGCTCGACCAGGGCTGCGTTCTGCTGCGTCATCTGGTCCAGTTGCAGCACCGAGGTGTTGACCTCGCCGATGCCGCTGGACTGGGCGGCGGCGGCCGAAGAGATGTCGCCGATGATGTCGGACACCTTCTGCACGCTGGCCACGATCTCGCCCATGGTGCGGCCGGCATCGGCCACCAGGCGGGTGCCACCTTCGACCTTGTCCACCGAGGCACCGATCAAGGTCTTGATTTCGCGCGCTGCCTGGGCGCTGCGTTGGGCCAGCGAACGCACCTCGCTGGCCACCACCGCAAAACCCCGGCCCTGATCACCCGCCCGGGCCGCTTCCACCGCGGCATTCAAGGCCAGGATGTTGGTCTGGAAGGCAATGCTGTCGATCACGCCGATGATGTCGCCGATCTTGCGCGAGCTGGTGTTGATGTCTTCCATGGTGCTGACCACCTGGGCCACCACCTCGCCGCCACGCGCCGCCACCTCGGCCGCCGTGGCAGCCAGGCGGTTGGCCTCGCCTGCAGAACTGGCGGAGTGCTTGACCGTGCCGGTCAGGTGATCCATGGACGAGGCTGCCTGCTGCAGATTGGACGCCGTCTGCTCGGTGCGGTTGCTCAAATCCTGGTTGCCATGGGCAATCTCAGCGCTGGCGGTGCGGATGGATTCCGACGAAGCCATCACTGTGCGCAGCGAGCGCCCGAGCTGAGCAGCCATGGCCGCCAGGGCGCGCATCAGGTCACCGACCTCATCCTGGCGCTGGCTGCTGGCATCGATGGTGAGGTTGCCAGCGGCCACCTCGTTGGCCAGATCGGCCGCGCGACGCAACTCGGCGGTCAAGGCCCGCTGCATCAACCAGGAGGCGGTGACCGCCAAGACACCGCAGAGCAGGCCCAGCGCCCCCAAGCCCCAGGCGATGTGGCTGGAGGTGCGGTCGGAGGCGTTCATGCTCTCGGTGGCGAACTCCTCGGCATGCTCGACCACGGCATTCATTTGCGCGGCCAGGGCATTGAAGGTGGCATCGCCTTCCTGCATGGAGGCCACCCCGATATTGGGGTCCATGGTGGCCAGATCCAGGGCCGAGTCGGCCTGCTTGAGGTATTTGTCGATCAGCACACCCAGTTTCGAGGCGGCCGCCTTCACGTCCTCATCGGCCGCCGGCGATTCCCCCAGGGCCTGGGTGACCCGCTTGACGCCGGCCAGCTGGCGGGCCAGGTCATCGCGCACATGCTTGACCTTGGCTTCATCGAGCGAGGCGATGATGGTCAAGGTGCGATAGACATTGGCGTGAACCAGAGCCAGCTGCTCACGCGAACTGGTCAGGGTGCGGAAGACATCTTTCTGGGCCTCAAAGCTGGCGCGGTTTTCGGTCGCCGCTCGGCTCAGAAAAACAGCATTGATCTGCCCGGCGCCGAACACGATGACCGCGGTCAGCAAGGGGGCGGCGAGCAATTTGCTTGCGAGTTTCATAGGACTCCCTGAGGAAGACGCACATGGCGCGGGCGGGCGTTTTTTGTTTTATTTGTAGATGCCGCCGCAGACCACCGTGTCATCAAGCCGCTCGCAGTACATGCTCTTGGGCTCGATCTTCTTGGTCTCGGGATTGGTGAACTTGTAGTCCTGCCAGAAGCTGGGCTTGGCCTTGCCCATCTCCACGCGTTCCTTGACGAAGGCCTTGCCGTCCACGTCCTTCAATTCGATCAGGTTCTTGCCCACCATCTTGATGTTGGCACCATGGGCATGAACGGTGCCGTCCAGTCCGTAGACCACGAGGTACAGGTCCTCAAAACTGAACTGGCCACCTTTGACGGAAATCTCGCCATAGCCCTTGTCCTTGCCTTCCTTCTTGATGAAGGCCACGCCCTTCTTGACCATGGCCACCGCCTGTTCAGGCGTGGCGCCGCCATCAGCAGCCAGGGCCGGGCGCGGCAGAAGCGCGGAGAACGCCAGCAGGGCCGGCGCGACCAGGCCCATCAAAAGGGCCGGCGCGGCAGAGGCCGCGAGGGAGCGGGTGGCAGCGTGGACAGGCAAGGATTTCATAGCGGGTTCCTTTTCTGAGAGCGAGCGATTGAACGAAGACGAGGTCGCTGCGACGCGATGGAAGCACGGGCGCATGACAGACGCCCGACACCTGCTGCTTCGCAGCCCCAAACCGACACATTTGGCACGCAAATGACGCGTCAGCACCGGCCGAACGCCATTCCGCGCCAGTCTGCTTCTTCGACCCGATGCCGTCGAGCTTGAGCGTTTTCCCCCACCGGCCCGCCCGGCAAGCCGTGCTTGGGGAATTTTTACCTCGCCGCTGCCGGCGCCGCCTTGCTCAGGATCAAGGCGCCCAAGACTCCGGCCAGGAGTGAGCCGCTCAGCACGCCCAGCTTGACCCGCGTCTCAAAGCTCGGGTCCAGACCGGCAAAGGCCAGGCCACCGATGAAGAGGCTCATGGTGAAACCGATCCCGCAGAGCACGCAGACGCCGAAGAACTGTGTCCAGCTGGCGCCCTGCGGCCGGCTGGCCGCGCCTGACTTGATCAGCAGCCAGGCGCTGCCGAACACCCCCAAGGCCTTGCCCAGCACCAGGCCGGCGGCGATGCCCAGGGGCAGCGGCTCCAGCAGGGCCGCGGGGCTCAGGCCCGCCAGCGAGACGCCGGCATTGGCAAAGGCAAACATGGGCAGGATCAGGAACGCCACCCAGGGATGGAGGCCATGCTCCAGCGTCTCCAGCGGCGAGTGGCCGCCTTTGGGGTCATGCATGGGGATGAATAGGGCCGTGGCCACACCCGCCAGGGTGGCATGCACGCCCGACTTGAGCACGCACAGCCAGAGCAGCAAGCCCAGCACGATGTAGACATCGCTGCGCATCACACCGGCGCGGTTCAGCAAAGCCAGGCCCAGCAGGCACAAGGCCGCCAGGCCCAGCATCAGCAGGGACAGCTGCTGGGTGTAGAACAAAGCGATCACGACGATGGCGCCCAGGTCATCGATGATGGCCACGGCCGTCAGGAAGACCTTGAGCGAGGCCGGCACGCGCGAGCCCAGCAGCATGACGATGCCGATGGCAAAGGCAATGTCGGTCGCCGCAGGAATCGCCCAGCCGCGCAAGGCCTGGGCATCGCCCCAGTTGATGGCGCTGTAGATCAAGGCCGGCACCACCATGCCGCCCAGGGCCGCCACGGCCGGCAGCACCGCCTGGCGGCGCGAGGCCAGCTCGCCCGCCACAAACTCGCGCTTGATCTCCAGGCCGACAAGGAAGAAGAACACCGCCATCCAGAGGTCGTTGACCCACACCAGCAGAGGCTTGGACAAGAGCAAAGCGGCGCCGCCGGCGCCATCGCCGATGCGCAC